>Ga0102938_10003577_pt1 | contig 11594 bp, 6 predicted proteins | sample SalPonR2_B_D2_MG_FD_84516 | JGI IMG/M metagenome (GOLD analysis project Ga0102938, IMG submission 84516) | Salt pond soil microbial communities from South San Francisco under conditions of wetland restoration - Salt Pond MetaG R2_B_D2_MG | ecosystem: Environmental > Aquatic > Marine > Intertidal... | reverse complement strand
TATTCGGTCCAGTCCATCGACCCACTGCGGTCGAGCACCAGCACGATATCGCGGTCGACTTGCATCGCCACGGAGCTCCGCCTTGGCTCGAAGGAGTCGGCGCTGATGAAACCTTTGATCAGCATCTCGACGGGACCGTTTTCGGAACCGGCAGTCCGTCGTCCGGCAATCCGCACGGCGTTGGCGGAATCTCCAGCGATCACCGCACCGCTGCTGACCGGAGTAAAGCTAAAACGTGCCGAACCTGCCACCGGATTCGCCATACCGAACTCGATGTCGCCGCCAGCACCGCTGCTTAGACGCAAGGGCTGGCCAGCGACGGTATTTTGTGCCGCGGTAATCCGGGCCGCCTCACGAGCCAGATCGGCGTCTTGGTATTCACTTAACCCGCGGCCTCCTGCACGGGCCGCCGCGTCGGTGGCAACCATCAGCTCGGTCTTCGTCAACTGCATGTAGGCCGAATTGATGGTGAAAGCGGCCAGAATCCCCAGCACCGGCAGCAGGAATGCCAAGAGGCTGAGCACCGAGCCGCGTCGTTTTTGATAAGCGTGTTTGTTCGTCATGGGAGTTACCTGGAGAAAAGGATTTCAGAGAAGGTCGGTCAAGGTGCAAAACAGGTAAAGTCGTCAGTCGTTGGGATTGTAAAAGCCGTCGTATCGCTCGGTCTTCATGGTGGCGTTGGCTTCGATCATTTGATTGCCGGTAAACATGGGAGTGAACAGCGCGTTGTCGCTAATGGGAATGCGGACTCGAACGCGAATCTGTTTCGTTGCGTCGGTCAATGCTTGGCCATTATTGACTGTCACCTCGGCGTTCTGAGTGCTAACGACCGCCAGTAAGCGATTGGCTTCGGCGACCGCTTCGGCCGACGTGCCACCGGGTACCATGGCGGTTCGGGCCGCAAAGTAAGCGGCATCCTGAGCTAGATTCCGCATCATGTTCAGACGTGCGAATTCGATGCTAATAAAAATGATGAGGAACATCACGTTCGCAACAATCGCGAACTCCACAACGGCCGCTCCAAGACGTTGCCTGCTAACACGACGGCGCTCGCCTCGCCGTCGTGTTTTCGCAATGTTGCTGGCTTGCTTACGTTGCAACCGCATGGTGGAATCTTTTAAAAAGGAAATGACGAAAATCGTGGCGACACAGGATCGTTATTCTGCGTTGGCATACTCTTTCCGCATCGTGACACGCGCGGAAAGATTAGTGTTGTTGAAGAACTGCGTCGCGGAGATCAAGTTTCCCGCCGCGGGAGCTTGAACCGTCAAAGTGACGTGATCCATCGTGTCGGCGTTGTCAAACGTGGTCCCCGAAAACGTGACAACTTGTCCGGCGTCGTAGACGATATTTCGTTCGTCCAGCAGTTGTCGCACGCGGGTGGTTGCCAAGGCGTTCGTGCCTCCTTTAGGCACCCCGGCACGGGCACCTTCATAAGCGGCAATCGTCAGCGACTCGCGCAAGAACATGGCGCTGCAAATGTCAATCGTGGCCATACTGATGGCTACCATGATCGGTAAGCAGATCGCGAGTTCCGCGGTGGCCAATCCGCTGCGACGACGCGTGTGACGATGCTGTTGTTTCAGGCAAGGCATGAGAGCAATTCCAAGACTTTGGTGCCGATGTTTCAAGACCGACCGGGTATTCATTAGGAAAGCTAGCTCATAAAGGTTTGGGAAGCGGAGTTTTTATTTTCAGGAAAAGACTCTCCAACGAAAAACGCACGCACACCGATGGATGGTTGTAGCGATTATGCCTCCACGGTTGAGGAAGCTTGGCACCACGGACTCACGTCCGTGGCTACAACCTGCCATGGCTTCGCCATTGAAGCGCTGGCATCGCCAGCCGTGGGCCCGTGACCCTCAGGCGCTAGCCGTGGGCCCGTTTGTTGCGATTCCACGCTGCTTGGCGCTGATTTACCGGATGACGGCTGGCTAGCCGTCGAGGAGCCTAGACGCGATGCAACCAGACGTCCAATGGAGTAGACTAGGGCTGGGCATTTTGTCTTCTTTCATTCACCTTGCTGGTTATCCAACCGTCAGCACAATCGGTGAACCTTGCATCCAGGCCGCGAGGATGAATCGCGGCAAAATGCGTGATGACTGGTATTCGCTGTGAGGGAACATGGTTGCTTATTTGAAGGTGCGGACGGGCCCCGAAACGGGCCGGCAGTATCCGCTCGAACCGGCACGGCCGATGCATATTGGACGAGGCAGCAATTGCGAAATTGTGTTGACCGATCCGATCGCCTCTCGCTTCCATGCGGTGGTCTATTTTGAAGACGACCGCTGGCAGGTTCGCGATACGCGCAGCCGCAACGGCATGCTGGTCAACGGGCAAAAAACGGACCACGCGATGTTGATGGACCAATCGGTCTTGCAAGTCGGCGGCACGGAACTGCAACTGTTTGAACCTTCCAGCGATGTGGAAGAGGACAAACTAGGACTGCAAACGGTCCAGCTCGATCGCCCGATGAGCGACCTGATGTTGCACGCTGGGGCGGTGCACGATTCGTTTCCCCCCATCGTGCTTCCTGCTCAGACCGAGCACCTGCTGGATCTGTATCAATTAAGCCTGAGTCTGCTGCGAAGCGGTGATCCAGAGGATGTCACCAACGTGGCGATCGAACTGTTGACCGACCGCACGGGAGCCGACGTGGTCGGTTTTCTCTGGGACTCGGGCAATGGACGGTTGGCGCCCGAACGGGTCTTCCCACCCGATTCCGCCAAACGCGTCCGGCTGAGCCGGCAATTGACGCAGCGCGTGGTCAAGGATGGAGAAGCGATTTGGATCAAAGAGGTTCCCGACGCGATGCGGGGAACGGCGTCGAGCGAAAACTGGTCGGACGCGATTTGTGTCCCCCTGTTGTCGGGCGAAACATCGATGGGGGTGCTGCATCTGTATCGCGAACAAAGCCGCTTCCGCGAATCGGATTTCGAGCTCGCCGTTTCGGCAGGGCGACTGATCGGAGCTGCCTTGATCAACGTCCGTCGGACGCGGAATCTGCAGACCGAGCACCAGCGGTTGGCCGATCGCAATGCACACAGTGACGAGCTGATCGGCGACAGCCGCCCGATGGTCAAACTGAAAGAAAAAATTTCGCGGATTGGTCGTGCCAACGGTTCGGTGTTGATCCGCGGCGAAAGTGGCGCGGGTAAGGAATTGGTTGCCCGGGCATTACACCACGCCAGTCCCCGCATCGAACGCCCGTTGCTGAGCGTCAACTGTGCGGCGATTCCGCGCGACTTGATGGAAAGCCAACTGTTCGGACATCGCAAGGGAGCGTTTACGGGAGCCGACAACGATCACACGGGCTGGTTCGAACAGGCCCATACCGGGACGCTGTTCCTGGACGAAATCGGGGAACTGACGCTCGAGGGACAAGCAAAATTGTTGCGGATTTTGGAAGGCCACCCTTTCCTGCCGGTCGGTTCGGTGAAAGAGGTGCTGACCGACGTGCGCGTGGTGGCGGCGACCAACCGCGACCTGGCCGAGTTCGTGCGCGAGAAGAAGTTTCGCGAAGACCTCTATTACCGCCTAAGCGTGTTCGAACTGATCGTGCCTCCGCTGCGCGATCGCGGCGACGACATCGGTGTCTTGATCGATCATTTCCTCGATCACTTTCGACGCCAGCATGGCCGCCCCTCGCTGTTGCTGAACGAGGACGCGCGAGACCACTTGCTGGGTTATCAATGGCCGGGCAACGTGCGTCAATTGCGGAACGTGATCGACAGTGCGGTCGTGATGGCCGAAGACCCAGCGATCGCGTTGGAGGACCTGGGGCTCCGCGATGTCGGGGTCAGCACGATCGACACGCTGCGAATCGATACTTGGGAAAAGCGGTTAATTCGCAAGGCGCTTAAACGGACCGACGGGAGCGTTCCCGAAGCGGCGAAGTTACTGGGCATCAGCCGTGCCACGGCGTACCGGAAAATCACCGAATACGACATCGACCGCTAAGCAGGCAGACACGAGTCAGCCGGTAAATGAGCCGCATTGGCGAGAGCCGCGGCGCTCGCATTCAACCGGGGCGATCCCCCAAACGGCTCACAGAATTCCGCGGAATGATTTGCGCAACCTTGCTTGGTATCGGCTCGTTTGCCGAGGGCTGGCAAGCGTCTTTCGCGGTTACTCGGAATCGTCTTCGATGGCTCGGGGGGCGGTCGGGGGCAAGTTCAATTGCAGGCGGCCCGATTGGCCTGTCTGTTGGTTACCGGGCACGACGACGCCGCAACTGACCACGAACTGAATCGCCTGGTCGATGGTCAAATCCAAATCGACCGCTTCGCTTTTGCGAACCGTGATCGTAAAGCCGGTCATCGGCATTGGCGAAGTCGGCATCAGCACGCTCAGCACCGGCTCGTTGGCGGCCGCGGCAATGTCGGCCATCGAATTGCCCGTCACAAACCCGATCGACCACATGCCCTTCCGCGGATACTCCACCGCGACGACACGATTGAATTCGATATCGCGATCACTGAACACAAAATCGGTGACCTGCTTGACCGAACCATAAACATTGCTGATCACCGGCAGCCGACTGACAAAAGCATCAAAGGCGTTCACGAACCAGCGCCCCACCCCGTGGGTAAACAGTCGCCCGAGAAAATACAGGAAAATCAGAAACAGAATCATGAAGATCGGCACGACCATGTAGCGCGGCAAATACTTCAGTTCCACGTAGCGGTGCCAGATTGCGTTGGCGGTTCGCGGAGTCGGCTCATAAGGCCCCAGACGATTCACGTTGTCTTCAACGTACTGGATGACCTGTTGCGGCAGAAAACTGCGCCCCGTGGCATCGGGCAAGTAGACCTGATTGCCGACGCGAAAGCCTGCCGAGGGATCGCCCGGCTTCAGTGGCTGGGCATCGACCGGCGGCACGGTTGGCGAAGAATATCGCAGCGACCAGACCATCGAATAGCGAATCCCCGATTCGACGGGGCGCAGGATGTAGCTTTCGATGGCGTTCCATGCCCAAATGAACAGCACCAAGGTCAGCAGGGGCGGCATCACAACCCCTAGGCCGCGCAACATCGCCCGTCGAAACGGACTGCTGCCAGGTTTAGGTTCAGGAGGACTCGCGCTGTGTACGGGGCTCATCGATGGGGGTTCATTTACAAATGCCAGGAAATCTTAGCCGCTTGCACGGGCAATCACCGCCACCGTGACTTCACTCGCTCCCGCCAAACGCAGTGCGGTCGCAGCGGCATTGCCGGTTGCACCGGTTGTCATGACGTCATCAACGACCAACACATGCTTGCCGCGCAGCGACTGGTTCGTTGACCGGAAAACATAGCCCGAATTTACCGCAAAGGAACCATCCACATTTTTGCGGCGTTGCTCGAGCGTCAGGGTCCCCTGTTTTTCCGTACGGCGATGCCGCACCAAGACCGGTTTCCAAGGCAATCGTAATGCTCGGGCAAACGCGGTGGCCAAGATTTGGGCCGGGGTCCCTTTCCGCTTCAGACGCCGCATCCAATGCGAGGGCACGCCAGCGACCAGATCGATGCCAATGCTGGAGAATAGCGGCTGGTTGGCGTGAACCGCCAGCGCGGCTAATTCCTCAGCGATCGCGCGATGCGAGGCTTGCTTGGCGAGGATCACCGCGTCACGCAGCGCTCCTTCATAACGCCCGAAAGCAACCGTCCGAGCAAACGAACAGGGCAATTTGCGGCAATGGATACAGTCCGTGATCGCGGATTCGGATGAAGCCGCAGACACCGCTACGGGCATCGCACAGCGAGGGCAGGCATGGGCCGCTCGGCAAACCGACAACTGGCCAACGCAGGACGAGCAGACGCGGTGGAGATCATGGTCGAGCTCCGCGCGGCACAGCACGCAGGAGGCAGGCAGCGCCAACGCCAAAGTGGCGCGGCTGAATTCCGTGACGGAATGTAGTGAGGATCGAATCAGCGATCCCATCGGCAAGCGACTCCCGCAAGCAATAACCGCCCCTTCGATCGGTCCGCTCCGGCGGACCGATGTGCAGTTGGGCAAAGCTTAACAGATCGAGAGGGAATCGCCGAGTCATTACCGCTGATAACTCTTCTTCAGCGAACGTTTGGTAATGAAGTGCGAGTGCTTCTTTTCAAGCACGGCAAGCTGGCTGTCAAACCAAGCATCGAGCGACTCGATCGACGCCGGTAAGCGACTCGTTAATTCTTCCCAATGCTCCCCCTGTGGGCGGGGCGCGGATGGAGATCGATTATCAGATGAAGTGGTCATCGGAGGGGCTCCGCAGGCAGTCCATTGCTGGTTGATGAATAGGGGCCGATCTATGGGGCCGATCTATGCAGTGTAGAGGGCCGTTCAGCGGTCGTCGTCTCTGAATTAGACCGTCAGAATCATTGAAGGTTCACCGCAATCGGTGCGCCACAGGTGATTCCGGCAATCACAAAACAAACTTAAGTGCTTTCGTCAAAGGGGTTTAAAAAAACAACAAGCGGTTGGGGGGAAAAGGATTTGTGCCGCTTTTTTAGGACACCGGTGTCGCGTTCTGTCGAATTTGGCAGCTAGCACGCAATTGTCAACTCGCTAGTTAAATTATACGCCACTAAACAACCTTTAGGGAAGCATTACTTTCCCTTGGAAGGGTTTTTCGGTCGATTTCATCTGCCGTGTTGAGCCAGCCGCGATATTTCTCGCCGGTTCCCTTGCCCCGCGAGCAACGGCAAACTGCCCCCAACGTCGCCCACCGGTGGCTCGCGGTTGCCGAAAACGACCGCCGCCCCCGGTTTGTCGCAAAACGAGACCGGAAATCGCTGCGAGCTTGCTAGGCGGGTGGCTTAATAATGTGGCGGCTTTTCGTCCAGCAGATCGCGTTCTTCCCGCGACCGATCACGAAGTTGCTTCAAACGGTTTTCCAGCCCGTGCAGCCGCCGCTGCAGACTGTCCATTTGGCGGGCCTGTTCGGTCAGGACTTGGCTGAGCTGTTCGGTAATGCGTTGCTGATGCGTCAGTTGGATCTCCAGCTCGATCAGCCGTTCTGCGTCATCGGGCACCTGCGGACTCCGTGGGTAAAGATCGTGTGAAGCCGGATCGGATACAATACGGTCATCTTTGACGGTATCTCCGGTTTGTACCATCCTCCTTTCACTCAATGCCCCTCCCCCCTCGCATGCGATTTGTTTCCCTGGTCGGATTCGCTTTCGGTTTCATCCTTCTGATCGGCTTTTGCTGCGTTCCTGTGGGGGCTCAATCGGCAGACGATGCCCGGGCCCAAATAGCAGCCGAACGTTATGAACAAATGTTGCTGCGCCGGCCGCGCCCGGGGACTTCTCTGCAACGCTTGTATTCCTATTACATCCAAGCCGGACGGCTCGACGCACGCCTCGAAGAACTGACACCGGCAGCCGATGCCACGGGGACCGAGGCGGGCAATCGTTGGCTGCTGCGGGGGTTATTGCAGCGGTTAAGCGGAGACCTGCCGGCGGCGACCGAGGCGCTTCAAAACGCCGAACAGCTTTTACCGAGCGAGGCCACGGCCAGCTACCAATTGGGGCTCGTCTGTTTGGCGAACGGTGACCAGCCGACCGCCGTGGCGGCGCTGCGGCGGGCAATCGATCGCCAACCTGCCAAGGCGGAACGGTTGCCGATCGCTTTGGCGCTGGGAAAGCTCCACTACCAAATGGGCGACGACGCCGCGGCGGAGCAACTGTGGGACGAAGTGGAGCGGTTGTTTGGCAGCGATGCGGGAGTCAGCCGTCGCGTGGCCGAGTTGATGGTCGAGGCTCGACGGTGGGAAGCGGCCATCGGGCGCTACGAACAGTTGGCTACCGCCGCTGGCGTGGGCGCCGATGCGATTCAGTATCGCCTGACGGCGGCGCGGCTGAAACAACGGCTCGATCGGTCGGAGGAAGCGCTCGCGGATTTGCACGCCTTGCTGCCTAGCGTCCGACCAGGCAGTTGGCTGCATCAACAGGTCCGCCAGCAGATCGAGTCGATTCTGCGGCTCGAAGGTGGCGACTCGCGGTTGGCGACCTATTACGGGCAGCAGTGGAAAGCGAATCCCGATGATCTCGACACGATGCTGCGTCTGGGGCAATCCCAAGCCCGCGCAAAACAGCCCGCGGCGGCGGAGACGACGCTGCGGCAGTTGCTGGAAAAGGCGCCGCTCCAGCGGTCGGCACGCGACGCGTTGATCGAGGTCTTGGTGCAACGTAACGATTGGAGCGGGGCTGCGGCACAGTACGCATGGTTGTCTGAATCCTCGCTCGCCCAGCCCGATGATTGGCTGCAGTGGGGGACGGCGCTGCTGCGTGACGAATCCAAACCGCTGGAACAACGACGTGCCGCGGCGGCTAAGGTGTGGACCGCCTTGGCCGAACAGCGCGACGAAGATGCGGTCACACAAGTCCAACTCGCCCAGCGGCTCGCGGCGATCGAGCATTTCGATAAAGCCGAAGCGTTGCTAAACCGAGCTATCGGGTTGGCTCCTGCCGATCCCCAATACCGCGAGCGACTGGGCCAGTTGTTTTACGATCAGGGTCGCAAGGAAGATGCCTACGCAATGTGGCAAACGATGGCGGTCGGCGAAGGTCGCTCGCCCGAGGCGTTGCTCCGTTTGGCGGAAATCTACAACACCGTCGGGGCGCGCCAGCGTTGCCTGGCGGTGTTGGCTGATATGGCAACGCTGGACCTGGGTCTGGCGCAGCGTCTGCAACTCGCCGGTCGCCTGACCGCTTTGCAAGACTATCCGGCGGCGCTGACCGAACTCGATCGTGCCGGCGACATCGCATCCACGCCAATGGAACAGCAGCAGGTCTGGCAGCAGCGGATCACGTTGGCCCGCGCAGCCAGCGAACTGCCTTCGCTGTTGGAACAAACGGCGCAACAAGCGACCGGTGCCGACGCCACTCCGGCCGACTTCGTCCGTCTGGCGACTTTGCTGTCGGTTGACAATCGGCCCCTCGAAGCGATCGAGGCACTCGAGCGAGCACTGGCGATCAATGCCAACGATCTGCCGGCGCTGCAGATGCTGGCCGACCTGCGTGCGTCGAACCGACAAACGGCCGAGGCGATTGAAACACTGCAGCAACTTGCCGATGTCGATCCTCGGTCGCGCCAGACGTCGCTGCGCCGCATTGCAAATCTGCAGATCGAACGCGGCCAGCCCGAAGCGGCGCTGCGGATCCTCTCGCAGTTGCTGGACCAACAGCCCAACGAACCGACGCTATGGCTGGAACAGGCCGACCTGCAATTCCAAGTCGGCCAGATCGAACAAGGCTACGAGTCGCTGCGGCAGGCCCTGCGAATGGCTCCGCGAAACGCCGACGTGCTGACACGATTTGCCGAGCGGCAGGCGACCGATTTCCACACCGACGATGCGATCGAGCTGACTTGGCAACGCTGGGAATTGGCCAGCGGTACCAGTAGCAAAGTTGACGCGGTGGTCACGCTGGCGAGGCTGTACGATCGCCAATTACGGCTGGAATCGTTGATCGAAAAATTGCGGGAACAGCCGACCGGTCGATTCGGAGATGCGGAAAGTCTGGCATACCAAATCGCGGCCGCTTATGAGACGGCAGGTAATCCGGGAGCGGCCATGCGGACCCTGGCGGGCTTGCAGCTTGACCGGCCTCGTGACAAGGAACTTCTTCGTGCGCTGATCCGACTGGCGACTCTAGCGGGCGATCGCGAACGAGAAATCGAGTGGACGCAGCGTTTGGCGACGGTCGATCCGAGTGCGCAGACCGAAGCGTTACTGTTGGCAGCGCTGATCCGCAACAAACGCTTCGAAGAGGTGACGCAGACGGCTGTCGCGGCGATTTCGGCCGGTCGTGTTGCTCCGGTGCAGTCGGCAGCTCGCATGTTGCTGGAAGCAGGCCACGCCAAGATAGCGAGGGATCTGTATCAACAGGTGGCGGCGATCGATTCCGATGAACCTGCGTTCCAACTTCCGCTCGCGGTGTTTGAATTGCTGTCCAAAGAATATGCGGCAGCCGCCGAGCGGACAGAGCGACTGCGCAGTTCGTACGACCAGACGACAGGGACGCTCGAGGACGCGACGGTGGCGCGGTTGCTGGCGGTCGCCGGCATGGTGACGGCTCCGCCCCACGAGTGGCTCGGCTGGCTGGTCGAGCAGCAGGCTGTCGAAGCGAAGGAGGTCGCTTGGTTGGCGATTCCGATCCACGTGATTGCTCGGCACGCGATGCAGCAAGGGACGCAGGTGGTCGAGGAAATCGTTGCCGCGGAGCACGCTTCGGGGAGGAACCGTGACGAACTGTGGGCCGACTACATCACGCTGCTGATTCATTATTCGTTGGATCCGCCGGGTACGCTTTCGCCCCGTCCGACCGACCAGCCGGACCTGTTCGGGATCTTGCACCAACTGTCCGTTCAGGGCGATCCGATTGCGTTGCAGCGAGCGATCGATGTGCTTCAATTTCGCGACCAACGTAGATCCTTTCAGCAACCCTCCGCGGGGCAGACACAAACAGCCGACTGGCACCTGACGGCGGCACAACGGGAGTGGCTGGCCAGCCAACTGGCAGAACCGCCGCCGGTGCAATTTGAATCGGACCGAGCCCGCTGGACCGCCGCAGTGGCGGCCGAGTTCCGCGTCGCCGGACGTCCCGAGGATGCACGCCGTGTCTTGCAGCCGCTGGCGACGGCCAATCAGGTCGGCGATCTGATCGATGCGATTCCCAGTCTGGCGGTACTGGGCAAGCAAGCGGAGCTGTTCGCGCAGTTGCCGCGGTGGCGGGCTTGGCTGGGGGAGGTTTCTCGAGCCGACCAGGCCGATCAGGCCGAAGCGGCGACGGAGACCGACGCACCGCTGACGGCGAACCGGCTGCGCCGCGTGGGCGAGCGATTGGAGGCGTTTGCTCAAGCCGCGGAAAAATTGTCGGCCGAACAACGTTTTGAAGTGTTGGTGACGATCCTCGCGGTCGAAGCGGCAGCACGGCGGATGCAATCGGATGTCGCGGTCCGCTGGAATCAACCGACCGGTCGCGTTCCGGTGCGAGGGCTGAGCAATTCCTATGAGCTGTCTCCTTTGCTCGGCCGCACGTTATCGATGACCGGAATTCGGTTGCTGCATCCCGCCGGCGAGAAGGCACAGCGACAAATTCAACAATGGCTGGTCGACGAATCAGCGGACGTTCCCGCCGACGAACAGAAACTTCGCTTGGCAGTCGCCTCGGCCGCATGGACGTGGGGCGACAACGCCGATCGCAGCCGTGCCGCCGATGGGCTCCGTCAGGCGACCGAACGCTTTCCCGACGACGATGAATTGCGGGCTGCCTACGCACTACAACTGGAACGTCTGCAGCAACCGCGTGAGGCACTGCAACAGTGGGACGCAACCGGAACGAGCGAGCCGGCACTACAGCTGCTGAAGGAACTGGGCATCGTTCGACTGGCGAGCCAACTGAGCGACCAGGCCCGTGGGAATGCCGCGGCGGCACGCTTGTTGGCAATGCAGCTCGATCGCGAAACGAAGATGATCGTCACCGGACAGTTGATGCGGCTGGGGCTGAATGATCAGGCGAGTGCGTTCCTAGCCGAGACCCGCGCCGTGGGCGATCCCGCGTCGGACCCGCTGATTCGCGTGCAAGATTTATTCGACGCGGGAAATCGTCAAGCTGCCGCGG
>Ga0102938_10003575_pt1 | contig 11595 bp, 9 predicted proteins | sample SalPonR2_B_D2_MG_FD_84516 | JGI IMG/M metagenome (GOLD analysis project Ga0102938, IMG submission 84516) | Salt pond soil microbial communities from South San Francisco under conditions of wetland restoration - Salt Pond MetaG R2_B_D2_MG | ecosystem: Environmental > Aquatic > Marine > Intertidal... | reverse complement strand
GGTCTGGAACACCATGCTGAAGCGGCGGTGTTCCGGGCCGAGGTTCAGCCCGCCGTCAGGATCGAAGACGTCCTGACCACCGATGCTGATCCGACCTGAGTCTGGCTCCTCCAGTCCGGCCACCGAACGCAGCAGCGTCGTCTTCCCACACCCGCTCGGACCCAGGAGCACCACGAACTCACCCGGCTCGACACGGAGCGACACGTCCTTGACCGCTTCGACCACCGTGCCGTCGGGTCGACGGAAACGTTTCTGCAGGTTGGTGATCTCGAGCGCGGGAGCGCTGGTCGTCGACGTGTGCGCAGATACATCGCTCACGGGTTCGGCGTCAGCAGTCGGTGTGTCTCGGCCTGGTCCCATTGTGTGCTGGCCCTCCATCGTGAGTTGTCGGTCAACCATTGGTCACTCCTTGGCCTGTGATCGGGCTCCCGCTACTGGGCACTCGCGCTGACCTCGAAAGGAATTTCGAGACGGCGAGCACGACCGCGAGGACGACGACGGTGGCGGCGGTGATGAACATCGCGAGTCCAGCCATCACGGAATAGGAGCCGTAGGTGTAGACCTCGAGGATTCGGAACCCCACGGTGTTGTTCCGTGTGCCCGACAGGATCGAGGCCACCTCGACGTCGCCGACCACCCGGACGAACAGCAGTGCCCACGCAGCCAGGAGGCCAGGAGCGAGCAGCGGCAGCTGGATGCGGGCGAACGTGCGTGCACCACCTGCTCCCGAGACCGCAGAGGCTTCCGAGAGCTCTCGTCCGATCTGGCTCACCGAGGGATCGATGATCACGGTCGCCATGGGCATGACGATGATGAGATAGGCCAGGAACAGGATCCAGATCGTCGATCCGAGGTTGAACGGCGGCCCGCCGAACGCCACGAGCACACCAAGTGCCAGGATCAGCCCGGAGAAGGCGGCGGGGAGCTTCATCGCCACATCGACCGTGCCCGACACGGGGTTGCGCGTCCGCAAGGACCACAGGCCGAACACAGCGGCGATGGTGACGGCGACCGACGCGACGATCGCCGCGAGAATCACACTGTTGCGCATCGCGTTGTACGTCGCTCCGTCTGCCAGCATCGACCGGAAGCCGTCGAGACTGAGCGCGCCCCAGTCGATCTGTGTGGTCCAGAACCCGTTCAGCGTCACCAACAGCAGGGCACAGATCGGCAGGACGACGGTCGCGAGGCCGTACAGGACGAAGAAGCCACGGGCGATCGGCCGCCAGCGCCCGAGTTCGATCGTGCGGGCCTTGGTGCTCTTGCCCGCGATCACGCTGTGGCGCCCACGTCTGAGCATTCGTCGCTGGAAGTACCAGATCGAGCCCAGGAACGGAATCATGATTCCGCCCAAGCCGACCGCGAGGTCGAGACGGACGGGGAACGTGAAGTTCACCAGCCGGGCGATGCGCACCGACAGGATCTCGATTCCCGCCGGTCCGGCGATGACGGACGGGACGGAGAAGATTGCGAAGCCGACCCAGATGACGAGGAATGTCGCAGCTCCGATGCTCGGCATCACTGCGCGGATCGTCACCGTCGAGAAGACCTTGTGCAGGGGCGCCCCGCACACGCGGGCCTGCTCTTCGAGGGAGGCATCCAGATTCCGCAGCCCAGCGGAGATCACGAGGAAGGCGATGGGGACCATCTGGAACGTGTAGAGCATGATCAGGCCGTACCAGGAATGGATCTGGAGCGGCCCCTCCTCGATCACGATCCCGACCAGGCCTGCGACTTCCCGTATCGCCCAGTTCAGGTAGCCCGCACGCGGGGACATCAACAGGATGTACCCGATGGCTGTCGCGATCGATGGCAGCAGCATGGGAATGACGGGGAGCGTGTCGCTGAACGCCCCCATCCGGGCATCGGTGCGCTCGTTCAGCCAGGCGAGCAGCGAGCTCAGCAACAACGCCAGGACGGCGCTCAACCCGACGACGATGAATGTGTGAGACAGCAGGGTCCCGAGACCTGGCAGGCCAAATGTCTCTTCCAGCGGCGACAGTGTGAAGCCGCCGTCCCAGAACAGGCGACTGACCACGCGGAACAACGCGTAGAACGCCAGAGCGGCGAAGCTGATGCCGAGCGCAGCGCTGAACGCATCGAACGGCCGCACCCTCCGGAGTCGCCGCACCCGCCCGCTCAGGCGACCGGTGCCGACCGCACGTCCCACCGAGGGGCGCTCGGGCGCGCCCGGTCCGCTCGCCTGTGAGACATCCTCTTCTTCGACCAGGGGCACATCGCTCTGTATGGGCTCGGTCGGAGCCGGGCTCATGATGTCGTCATCCTCTTTCCCCCATCGTTGTGCGAGCTTGCTGGTCGCCAGAAGCGACGCACCAGCACCCGTATCGCGTCGGTCCGGTCACTCTGACCGACCGTCCCGTTCGTGTCAAGGCTTTTCTTAGTAGCGATCACATTTGTCGTACTCATGAATTTATCGCAGCAAGTTCGGCCCCGCGGTGGGGGTGTTCAAACGCATGGAGATCTGCTAGAACACACCGCTATGGCAAACAGGAACCCGAAGACGGAACCCGCGGCAGGGCCCCTTGCGGATATTTGTGTCACTGAGTTCGGCAATGACCTGAGCGCTGTTTACGCCGGGAAAGTGCTCGCTGACCTTGGCGCGACGGTGCTGAAGGTGGAGGGTCCGGAGAGAGGCGACCTGCCGTTTGCTGCCGGAGCTGTCGCTGATGAGTCGTCCGGTCTGCACGCCTACCTGAACACCGGCAAACGGAGCATCACGTGGGAGTCGCTCGGTCGTGGCGCCGACGGTCCGGACCTCACATCTCTGCTCCTGTGGGCAGACATCGCCCTGGTGGACCGTCCGTGGCTGCGGAGTGTGCCGGAGTTGGACCCGGCACGGGTCGTCGACCGAGCACCTCACCTGGCCTTCGTGACGGTCACGCCCTACGGAACCACCGGCCCGTACTCGGAGTGGCCGGCGACCGACCTGACGATCTCCGCTCTCTCGGGGATGTCCGTCGGGGTGGGCGAGCCCGATCGCGCTCCCCTGGTCATGCCGTTCTCCCAATGCGAGATGAACGGCGGGCTGTTCGCTGCTCTGGCCGCGGTGACCGCGCTCGTGGCGGTCCGCCGCGACGAGCGCGGTCAGCATGTTGACGTCAGTACCGCAGACGTCATGGCGAGCATGTTCAGCGGCTACTTCCTGCCACGCTTCATCTACGGCGGTGGCCTCGTCGGCATCCGCTCGGGGCGGAATGGCACCTCGATGCCGTATCCAGGCACGGTCTTTCGATGCGCAGACGGGCTCATCCGCACCGACACGCCACAGATCGGCCAGTGGATCCGTCTGGTGGAGTTGATGGGCACCCCGGAATGGTCACAACAGTCTCGGTATCGCAACCGACGGGCGATGCAGTGGGAGTACAAGGAAGAATCCGACGCATTGGTCGAGCCCTGGTTCATGGCTCGGACCAAGGATGAGTTGGGCCAGTTGTTCCTCGAGAGCCGGCTGCCCTACGCGCCACTGCTGACCGCCGAGGACATGGAGCGCGATCCTCATCTCGCCGAGCGAGAAGCGATCGTCAAGCTGCCCACGTCGGACGGAACGACGCGCTTCTCCGCTCCGGCCGCTCCGTATCGCTTCTCGGGGCAGCGCCCCGTCTCTCGCCCGGCCCCGAGTCGTGGCAGCAGTGACGAGGAACTGGCCTCGCTCGTCGGATCCCGGAGTTCCGAGCGGAACGTGCCGGCTCCCGCGCACGACAGTGCTTCCGACGCTCCGCCGTTGCGAGGCGTCAGAATCATCGACCTGGGAACGGCCTGGGCGGGCGGGCTCGCTGGCCGTCTTCTTGCCGATTACGGTGCCGACGTCCTCAAGATCGAGTCCTGGATCCACATGGACGGCAGTCGTCTCGGCAAGCCCATCGTCGTCGAGGACGACACCGGCGGCGACGAGGGCAAGTGGCCCGATCTCCAGCCAGGCTTCCACGTCCACTCGCGGAACAAGCGCAGCGTCACGCTCAACCTCAAGTCCGATGCCGGCAGGGACCTGCTCCTGCGCCTCGTGCGTGAGGCCGACGCACTCATCCACAACTTCCCCGCCGGGGTGATGGACCGTCTCGGTCTGTCCGACGACCAACTCCACGCGGAGAACGATCGCCTCGTCGTGGTGGGACAGAACGTGGCCGGTGCCGAAGGGCCGAAGTCGGGTCTGATCGGATACGCCGGAGCGGTTTCTGCGCTCTCCGGGCTTGCAGCATGGGTCGGGTACGAAGGAGAGGACCCCATCGGCATGTTCGATGGGCTCTACGGCGACGTGGTGAGCGCGACGACCACGGCCTTCGCCGCGCTCGTTGCACTCCTGGACCGAGACCTGCATGGTCGGACCGACGCGGCCGTTGATGTATCGCAATGGGAAGCGAGCCTGGCGCTGGCAGGCGAGGGCCTGATCGCCCAGAGCCTCGACGGCCAGACTCCCATCTCGTTGGGGGTCAGCCATCCGGAGTACTTCCCACACGGCAACTTCGCCTGTGCCGGCCACGATCAATGGGTTGCTGTCGCAGTGCGATCCCCGCAGGAGTGGCGAGCGCTGTGCCGCATCATCGGTCGGGAGGACCTCGCCACTCCCCTGGAGTCGGTCGATGCCCGGCGCCAGCGGGGTGACGAGGTGACTGGAGCGATCGAGTTTTGGAGCCGTGGCCTCGACCCGGAGGATGCGACCCATGTCCTGGTGTCGGCCGGCGTGCCGGCCGCACCCGTACTGAACATCGCGGACATCTTCGGCAACGAACACTTCCGGGCCCGAGACCTGTTCATCGATGTGGAACACCCCCTGGTCGGCAGCGAACCGATGACGGGCATGCCATGGAAGATGTCACGGACTCCCGGTCGGGTGTCGCGGCGTGCCCCGCTGCTCGGCGAGCACACCGAGGAGGTCCTCAAGGGGATCGCCGGTGTGAGCGATGCGGAGTATCGAGAACTCGTCGATGCGGGCGGTATCGAGACCGCTCCGCCGGAGACACACGAGTCCGACTCGCACGAGTCGCCGGAAATTTCACCTGAACGTCACAGCTAGAGAGGAAGACAATGTCAATTGCCATCGGAAAACGCTACACCTGCCCGTCTTGCGGTTCTGAGGTCATCGTGACCAAGCCCGGCAACGGGCCACTCACCTGCTGCGAGACAGCGATGGAGATCAAAGAAGCGAAACCGCTACCGAGTTCGGATTGAGGCGGTACCGGTTCACCGGCAACAGGCGACGAGAGATGAGATGAGATGAGATCCTCCGACATCATTGACATGGCGGCGAGCGCCTACGGAGAACGCCCTGCGTTCACCGCAGGCAAGGACTCGCTCAGCTACGAGCAACTCGCTGCCGCGGCGCGATGGGCAGCTGACGAGCTCCGGACTCAGGGGCACCGGTCGCTGGTGTACCTCGGCCAGAGCGGACTGGCCTTCCCACTGGCCATGTTCGCCGCTGCGTACGCCGAGGTCCCGCTGATCCCGCTCAACTACCGACTGGCCCACGCCCAACTGCGCGAGCAGATCGCCATGCTCGATGCGCCCCTGCTCCTGCTGGACGACGCCTACACCCCGGTGCTCGATGGCGTGAGCGTCCCCCATCGCCTCACCGCACCGTGGAGTGCTGAAGCACGTGCGGCCGAGTCCCACGAGCTCGCGTTCGTCTGCGATGACGACTCGCAGCCTGCGCTGATCCTGTTCACCAGCGGGACCGGCGGTACGCCGAAGCAGGCCATCCTGCGCCACTCCCATCTGACGAGTTACGTGGTGCAGTCGATCGAGTTCGGGGGTGCAGGGGACGACGAGGCGGCTCTCACCAGCGTCCCGCCGTATCACATCGCAGGCGCTGGGGCAGTGATCAGCAACACCTTCGCCGGCCGACGCGTAGTCTACTTGCCGGACTTCAGCCCGGAGTCCTGGCTCGACACCGTCCGCGAACAAGGCGTCACCTCGGCAATGGTCGTGCCGACCATGCTGGCGCGCATCGTCGAGTCCCTGGGTGACCAGCCCGCTGCAACCCCGACCCTGCGGCACATCGCCTACGGCGGGGCGCGGATGCCGCAGCCGGTCATCGAAGCTGCCCTGCAGCTGTTCCCTGACGCCGAGTTCGTCAACGCCTATGGCCTCACCGAGACGAGTTCGACCATCGCTCTCCTCGACGGTGCGGCACACCGTGCAGCGGTCGAATCGAGGGATCCGGCGGTCCGGCGCCGTCTCGCCTCCGTCGGCCGACCCCTCCCGGGGGTCGAGATCGAGATCCGTGACGACTCGGGCCGACCCCTCGCGACCGGACAGCAGGGTGGACTCCATGTCCGCGGTCCGCAGGTCTCGGGTGAGTACCGTGCGATCGGTTCGACCGTGGATGCCGAGGGCTGGTTCGCAACCGGCGATGTTGCCGGCTTCGACCATGATGGATACCTCTTCATCGAGGGACGCTCGGACGACATCATCATCCGGGGTGCCGAGAACATCAGCCCGGATGTGATCGAGGACGTGATCCTGCGTCATCCCGATGTCCGGGAAGTGGCCGTCGTCGGAGTTCCGGACGAGGAGTGGGGCCAAGAGATCGTCGCGGTGGTGGTGGTCGACGAGGGCACGACACTCGATGCCGAGGAACTCAAGCGCTGGGTGCGCTCGTCGTTGCGTGGCTCACTGACCCCGAGAAGCGTCGTCTTCGTCGCCGAACTCCCGTACACGCCGACAGGCAAGCTCCAACGAGCCAAGGTTCTCGAAGAGGTGTGCGGCACAGGACCTTCCACCTGACGTGGAAACTCGTCTGCCGGCACGTCTCTCCACGAGAGCCGAGGTCATCTCCCGGATGAAGCAGAACCGCCGAAGAGATGCTTGGCGATCACGATCCGTTGGATCTGGTTGGTGCCTTCGTAGATCTGGGTGATCTTGGCGTCACGCATCATGCGCTCCACGGGGAAGTCGTTGGTGTAGCCATAGCCGCCGAGGAACTGCACGGCGTCGGTGGTGACCTGCATCGCCACGTCGGATGCGAAGCATTTCGCCATCGCGCCCGTCATGGACAGCTCTCCATGGGGGTCGCCGAGGTCGGCCATCGCGCACGCACGGTGCACGAGGCCTCGAGCGGCGTCGATGCGCATCGCAGCGTCGGCTGCCATCCACTGCAGGCCCTGATTGTCGCCAATCGGTCGGCCGAACGTGCGGCGCTCGCGCATGTAGCCCACGGCGAGGTCGAGCGCCCCCTGGGCGATGCCGACGGCCTGCGCGCCGATGGTGGGCCGGCTCCGGTCCAGGGTGTGCATGGCCACCTTGAACCCCGCACCCACGTCACCCAACCGGTGCGAGTCGGGCACGCGAACCTCGTCGAGACGGATCACACCGGTGGGTGAGGCCTTGATTCCGAGCTTGTGCTCGAGCTTGTCGACGTGCACCCCCCAGTCGGCCTCGACCAGAAAGGCGGTGATCCCGGCGTGGCGATCCTCCGATGTCCGCGCGAACACCGTGTAGAGATTCGAGATTCCTGCGTTCGTGATCCACGCCTTCGTCCCGGAGATCATCCAGTGGTCGCCGTCTCGCACGGCGCGTGTCGTCATCGATGCCACATCGCTGCCGGCGTCGGCCTCGGACAGCGCGTAGCTCGCCTGCCACTCGCCCGATGCGATCCTGGGCACGTACGTGCGCCGGAGTTCCTCGGATCCGAAGTTGAGCACCGGCAGCATGCCGAGCTTGGAGATGAGAAACATCAAGCTGGTGGCGGCGTCCGTTGCGGCCAACTCCTCTGCAACGATCGCCTGGTCCACCAGCGAAGCACCGGATCCGCCGTACTCGAGCGGGTAGGACAGCGCTGTCAACTCTGCAGCGCGCAGAGCGTCGAAGGCGGCCCACGAGAACTCTGCGGTGCGGTCAGCGCCGGCTGCGAGCGGGGCGATCTTGTCCGCTGTGAATCGGCGGATGACGTCGCGGAATTCGCGCTGCTCGTCGGAGAGAAGCATCGACTGCATCAGGGGGTCCTTTCGGTGCCGTGGCAGACGGCGCTCATCACCTCGACGACCTCGGCGGAGGTCGCGCCTGGAGTGATGACCGCCGCGATACCCGCCTCGGTCAGTTCGGCGAGGTCGTGATCGGGAACGATGCCGCCGACAACCACCGGGATCTCCGCGCCACGTTCGCGGAGCTTGGCAACGACGAGCGGCGCGAGAGTCATGTGCGCCCCCGACAACATCGACAGCCCGATGACATCGACGTCTTCGTCGACGGCCGTGGCTGCAACCGTGTCGGGGGTCTGGAAAAGGCCCGTGTAGATCACCTCGAAGCCGGCGTCGCGCAAGATGCGAGCCACGATCTTGACGCCACGATCGTGACCGTCGAGACCGACCTTGGCGACCAGTACTCGCTCAGCGGGCATGGGATCGTTCGATGTCGTTCATGTTCGTCCTATCTCTGTTGGTACTCGTAGAAACCGCGCCGGGTCTTGCGGCCGAGCAGACCGGCTTCGACCATGCGCGACAGCAGCGGCGGCGGCGCATACAACGGCTCCTTGAACTCGGCGTACAAGCTGTCCGCGACCGCGAGCGTCGTGTCCAACCCGATCAGATCCGTCAGCCGCAACGGTCCCATCGGATGGCTGCACCCCTCGACCATGCCGGTATCGATGTCCTGCGCGGTCGCGAAGCCCGACTCCAGCATGCGGATCGACGACAACAGATACGGAATCAACAGTGCATTCACGACGAACCCGGCCCGGTCGGTGCTGCGGATCACCCGCTTGTGCAACACCTCGGTGGCGAACACGTCCGCTCGATCGGTCGTCTCCTCGGCCGTCATCAGGCTCGGCACCAACTCGACCAGTTCCAGTACCGGGACCGGATTGAAGAAGTGGATCCCCAACACCTGCTCGGGGCGTTGCGTGGCGATCCCCAACTTCATGATCGGAATCGAACTCGTATTGCTCGCCAGGATCGCATCGTCGTCCTCGACGACCTTGTCGAGCATCGAGAACACGTCCGTCTTCAGCCCCTCGTCCTCGGCGATCGCCTCGACCACCAGCTGACGGTCGGCGAAGTCCGCGAGATCGGTCGTGAATGTCAACCCGGCCTCCGCTGCGTCGCGATCGTGCTCGGTCAACTTGCCCGACGCGACGGCCCGATCCAGTGACGTGACGAGCCGATCTCGCCCACGCTCGGACGCTGCGGCGTCGATCTCACGGACGATGACATCGAGTCCTGCTCGGGCGCACATCTCGGCGATGCCAGATCCCATCAGGCCACAGCCGACGACGCCGACCCGCTCGATTCCGTTCACTGGTGTGTCCTCCTTGGTCGATGATTGCCGGACCGGCGAGGGGCCCAGGGGGGAGGCGCCTCGAGCCGGTCCGACATCTGGTGTCCCCCAGCGGCTCAGATGCTGGGGGTTTCGGTGTGTCGGCCGAAGACGTCGGCCATGGTGCCCATCATCTCGCCGAGGGTGGCGTACACACGTGACGCCTCGATCAAGGCGGGCATCAAGTTGATCTCGGGGTCGGCGGCCTCTGCGGCCAATTTGGCCAACGCGCCGTCCACGGCGACCTGGTCACGGTCGTGGCGCACCTCGTCGAGCCGTTTGCGTTGCCGGGCCTCGTCCTCGTTGGTGATCCGCAGCAACGCCATGTCACTGTCGTCGTTGCCCTCGGTGAAGGCGTTCACTCCCACGATCACCCGCTCGCCTGTGTTGAAGCGGCGTTCCAACTCGTAGGCACTGTCCGCGATTCGGCCCTGGAACCAGTTCTCCTCGACCCCGGAAATCACCCCGTCCAGCAATGACCCGGACCCCGACTCGTCCAGATGGGCGAAGATCTCCTCCGCCTGGCGCTCGAGCTCGTCGGTCAGCGCCTCGACGAAATAGGACCCGCCGAACGGATCGGCGACATGCGCCACGTTCGTCTCGTGGGCGATCACCTGTTGGGTGCGCAATGCGATCCGTGCTGCCTTCTCCGTCGGCAGCGCCAACGCCTCGTCCATCGAGTTCGTGTGCAAGCTCTGAGTCCCGCCCAACACCCCGGCCAACGCCTCGATGGCGGTCCGCACGATGTTCACCTCCGGCTGCTGCGCCGTCAACGACACACCTGCCGTCTGGGTATGGAAGCGCAACTGCATCGACCGCTCCAGCTCAGCGCCGTACCGGTCACGCATCCACCGCGCCCAGATCCGTCGCGCTGCGCGCAACTTGGCGATCTCCTCGAAGAAATCGATGTGAGCGTTGAAGAAGAAGCTGAGTCGCGGCGCGAACGAATCCACCGGCAATCCCGCCTGCATGGCCAACTCCACATAGGCGAACCCGTTCACCAACGTGAACGCCAGCTCCTCCGCCGCCGTCGAACCGGCCTCACGGATGTGATAGCCCGAGATCGACACCGAATGCCACCGCGGCATCTCCGCGGCCGTGAAACTGATCGTGTCGCGCACCAACCGCATCGACTGGCGCGGAGGGAAGACGAACTCCTTCTGTGCTTGATATTCCTTCAAGATGTCGTTCTGCAGGGTCCCACCCAACGCCGAGCGGGGCACCCCTGCCTTCTCCGCCTGCGCTACGAACATCGCGAAGATCGGTGCTGCGGGGCTGTTGATCGTCATCGACGTCGTGATCTCACCCAGATCGATCCCCGCGTACAGATCCTCCATGTCCGCCAGCGTGTCGACCGCCACCCCACACCGGCCCACCTCACCCAACGACATGGGGTCATCGGAATCCAACCCCAACAACGTCGGCATGTCGAACGCCGTCGACAACCCGTCACCACCCGTGCGGATGATCTCCTTGAACCGCCAATTCGTGTCCTCGGCCGTACCGAACCCGGCAAACATGCGCATGGTCCACAACTTCGACCGATACATCGACGCATAGGGGCCCCGCGTGTACGGGAACTGACCGGGGAACTCTCCGTCGTCGGGGCCGTACACCGCATCCAACGGCACCCCCGACATCGTCTCGAACCGCGCATCGCGCAAACGAGAGGCCTCGAATGCCTCGTGCCACACCTGTCGGGGCATGGCGGTGCGCTCCGCTCGACTGTCGTCCGAGATGAATCCCATCCCGCGGAATTTAGTTGGATGTCAAAACAAAAAGCAAGTCACACGTCGTCGCCCAGACCACGGCGAAGCCGCTTCAGCGGCTGATACAACACCGGCTCTCGGTCGCGAAGCGCAGCGGACTCGAACACTCCTGAATTGAGGACAACAGTCGCGCGACGAGCGAGATCCGCTCCCGGCTCCGTGATCGCCACCAGGACACCGCGACCATCGCGAGGGTTTGGCCGGCGCTCCACGAACCCGTCGGACTCCAACCGGTCGACGGCGTTCGTCACACTCGCAGGATGGACCTGCAGTCGCTCCCCCACCCGCCCCACCGGCAACTCACCACGCCGACTGAAGAACAGCAACATCAACACTTCGTACCGGGCGAACGTGAGGTCGAACGGCCGCAACGTCCGCTCCACCTCCCCCAGAATCAACTGCTGCGCACGCATGATCGACGTCACCACCGCCATGCCTGCGTCAGCCGCCTCCCAGCCATGGCGACGCCAGTTTTCGCGGGCCATTTCAATCGGATCGCGAGTATCGGAGTCAGCCACAGCCACGAGGCTAGATCGTGGTGATCAGACGCCGGCGGGGC
>Ga0102938_10003574_pt1 | contig 11595 bp, 9 predicted proteins | sample SalPonR2_B_D2_MG_FD_84516 | JGI IMG/M metagenome (GOLD analysis project Ga0102938, IMG submission 84516) | Salt pond soil microbial communities from South San Francisco under conditions of wetland restoration - Salt Pond MetaG R2_B_D2_MG | ecosystem: Environmental > Aquatic > Marine > Intertidal... | reverse complement strand
TTTTTATAATCATTTCAAAAAATTTATAAAAACTTTCATTGTCCATTTTCGGCAAAATAAGCTCAGCCTTTTCCAAAGTAATATTTTTCTCACCAAGGGAAAAAACCTGTTCCAAAAGACTTTCCGCATCGCGCACACAGCCTCCCGACTGCTTGGCAATAACTTTTAGAACATTTTCTTCCACACTCACCTCTTCTTGTGCGGCAATCCACTTTAATCTTTGCAGCAAGTCATTGAATTGGACTTTTTTGAAATCAAATCTTTGACAACGGGAAATTATAGTGGCCGGCAATTTATGCGCTTCAGTGGTGGCCAGAATAAAAATCACATATTTCGGCGGTTCTTCCAAAACTTTAAGCAAGGCGTTAAAAGCGGAAATAGACAACATATGAACTTCGTCTATGATAAAGACTTTATACTTGCTCTTGCTGGGAGTAAAACGAGCATTCTGAATAATATTTTCCCTAACATTATCCACTCCGGTATGAGAAGCCGCGTCTATTTCAATAATATCCAAGGCTTTCCCCTGATTTATACTTTCACAGCTTTGACATTTATTGCAAGGCTCTCCGTTATTTTGGATATCCAAACAATTGGCCGCTTTGGACAAAAGACGAGCCATAGTGGTTTTTCCGGTTCCTCTTGGTCCGCAAAAAAGATAAGCATGAGCCAAACGATTACCGGCCACCTCGTTTTGTAAGGTAACCTTGATATGATTTTGCCCTGAAACATCGGCAAAATGTCTGGGACGATATTTTCTATACAAAGCTGTGGACATAATAAAATATCATTTTTTTAACTTAACTTATTTTAACAAAAACAGTTCTTTTTGGCAAATAAAAAAAGTCCGGAAAAATCCAAACTTTTTTATGTAAAAAAAACTATTTTTTTACTATATTTTCCACAGCCGCCCAACGGCTACCCCCTTCGGCCGGAATAAGAAAAACCACTTCGTCTCCGGTTTCTCCTTTATAATAAGTAACACTGGCCGACAAAAGCCGCCATTTTTTTCCATCAGCCATAGCATAGAACTGTAAACTTTGAGGATCCTGATAAAGTTCGCCGGTTTTTCTAATTCTTTCAATTGGTTTTATTTGTTTATAAACAAAAGCTCCCAAATTATTAATAGTTAATTTCAAAATATCACCTTCCACCAATTTTGATTTGGACGCATAATTAGCCGGAACATCATAAACTTGTCCGTCGGATCCAATCATAGCTTGACCGTCAAAAACTCCTTCAATTGTTTTTTCATTTTCACTTTTATTAACCTCCGAATTTCTTTCTTTTATTTCATTCATTGATTTCTCAATCAATTCGTCATTTTGACCGCTGTGATCGGCCACTACGCCTCCGGTTACCGCTGTTTTTAATTTATCTAAGTCCTTTTGCATTTGATTCAAAGCTTGTAAAACTTCCCCGGTGGACATTTTGTCTTTATCATCTGTTTTTGTTTGTTTGTTTACATTCTTTTTTCTTTGTTTTGAATTCTTGACTTTTTTGTTTTTGTTTTTAAAAATTCCGAACATAATTATTCTGATAATTATTATTTATTAAAATTTATTCATTCTTTCACTTATTTCACTGGTAACAATACTTTTGTCTCTTCCGTATTTTAACTTGGACAATTTGGCGATAGCCTTGGCCAGATCCTGATTTTCCTCCGGTATATCCAATTCTTCATGTGGCAAAGTTCCCATATTAAATCCCGGCGGATTGGCATTGTCAATCAAAAGCTTTACAAAACAATTAAACTTGGGCACATTGAGAAAATCCGCCTCGTTAAACACCGGATCAAATTCTTTAGCCAAAAGTTCAGCATCGTCCACCCCTATTCTAAAAGCCACCTTGGTTCCCACATTACCGAAAATAGCGTCTCTAAACTTAGTATCTCCCTGCTTTACCAATTGGCCGATATATTGGTGGGCAATTGTTAAACAAAGACGGTATTTTCTAGCCTCGGATAAAATAACTTCTATACTTTCGGTTAAAAAGTTTTGAAACTCATCAATATATAAATAAAACTCTTTTCTTTCCTCTTCAGGCATATCAGAACGATCCAAAGCGGCCATTAAGATTTTTCCGACAATCAACATGCCCAAAAGATGCGCATTAATATCCCCCAACTTTCCTTTACTCAGCTTAACCAAGATTATCTTTTGTTCATCCATGGCTTTTCTAAAATCAATAGTGGTTTTTTGTTGAGAAATAATCGGTCGCAAAAAATCATTGGCCAAAAAGGGCGCCAATTTACTGGTTATATAAGGAACCATATTTTCCAAAGAAGCTTCGCCACCGGCTTTTTCCGCTTCTTTTTCCCAAAAACTTTTTACGGTCGGCGTTTTACATCTGGACAATTTTAATCTTCTAAACTCGTCGTCAGACATCACCCTGGGTACTTCCATTAGAGTTGATCCTGATTCCGGATCATCCATAACCAACATACAGGCATTTTTAAAATACTGTTCAAACATCGGACCGCCGGTGGCTCTCAGATCATACAGTTTATCCAAAATATTCATTACCTCATTGACCACAAAAGTTTTTTGATCCGTATTTTCATATTCCAACATATTTAAACCAAAAGGACGACTGGTATCAGCCGGGTCAAATAAAATTACATCCTCAGCGCGTTCCTTGGGGATATGAGCCAAAATATTATCCAAATCATCACCATGGGGATCAATATAGCAAACTCCGTGTCCGTCTCTGATATCCTGCATGGCCATACCGGTGGCAAAATAAGTTTTACCGGTTCCGGTCTGACCAATAATATACATATGACGATGACGATCCTTGGTTTTCATGCGAACAGTGGTTTCTTTGCCTCTGTAAAAATTTTTACCCAAAACAATCCCTTCTCTGGGCATATTCATCGGAGCCGGAGCTTTCTTGGCCTGTAGCCATTTTATGGTCGGGGTACTGTTTATTTTAGGGAAAGGGAAATGATAAACACTAGCCAATTCCTCGGTATTTAAAACAAAACTTCGTCCCTCATCAAATTTCCGATAAATAAAATCATTTATCAACCGCTTAAACGGCCGGGATACTTTTTCAAAACGATTACCGAATTTAAATAATTTATATTGACTGAAACTGTTGCTGATATTGTGAAGATAAGCGTCCAACTTGGCTTTATTTTCACTGGAAACAATAATCCTGATATTGGTATCCACGCCGGCTTTGTTACAGGTCTCTTCAATGCCTTTAACCTGCTCCTCTTCAAACGGTGACAAGCGATACTGTTCAGGAGGCTGTTCGGGCGAATCTGATTTGCCCTTTGGAAAAAAACTTCTTAATGAAGCAAAAAAACCTCCCTTGGCTTCTTTATAAGCGTCTTTAAACTTTTTACCCTGCTGCATTTTGGAAGCCACTTTTAAACCAAAATCCCGCCAACCGGGTTTGGCCGACTTCATAATAATCTGAATGGCCGCTCCGTCTTTTTCATCAACCTTGCTTAAAGCGTTAATCACTGAATTAAGCGGATCAGAATCAGCTTTTTTATAAGTTTTTATCGGCAAAAAATCCGCTTTAGCCAAGCCTAACATCATGCCCTTGATATAGCCCTTGGGAGTGAAAAAATTATAATCCGGCCTTTCCTCCAAATAAGCATTGGGAAATTGCGCGGTAATCTGCTCTTCCACATAATTTTGGTAATGCGCCGGTACGGCAATGAAAAAATGAATCTTGCCATCCAAAACCGCCATTTCCAAAGAAAAAACATCTTTATGCCCAAACAGCCAAGCTTTAAATCCCTTTTCAGATTTAACTCCGGCCAAAGTGGCAAACAAAGACTCCATAACTCCTATTTTTTCTTGCACTTGTTGTAGATTCAAATTATCGGCTTCTTGTTTGTTTTCCGAAGCTTGAGGCATGGTCACCAAAATAAGCTTACGCTCAAAAGCCTTACTGACCTTGTTTTTCCCCAAAATAAAATAGCGAGCAATTAAAACGACCGCTATTAAAACCACCCCGAACAAAACCATGACCAAAACCAACAAAAGCATTGGATTGTTTAAAATACTTTGAAAAAATGAAACATCAACCTCCATTGAAGGCATACTTATTGTTTTTTAGTTTTTGTTTTTCTTTTTTGGCTTTGCTTTTTTTGGTTTTTTCCTTGGAAAAAACTAATCAGCCCGCTTAACCCCTTTTTCAAAATCCGGTATTTTAAACCGTGTATCAATCCGGAAACGGTTTTCACCTTTGTTCTGACTTCCAACATAACTTGATCAGTCTGCTTTAGAACCTTTATCAAATAATACAAGGCCCAACATAAAAACACGGTAAACCACAACACACAAAAAGCCATAACCACATAAAACAAATCCTGACTGGTTTGAAACATAATTTTTTTGTTTATTTTTGTTTTTTATCTCTCTATTTTCTTATTTTTGCTTTCAAAACTTCTTCCAAATTCTTTACCACATTATCATGTTCTTTTTCCAGTTCTTTCATTGCCAAGGTTCTCTCCTCCGACTGATAAATAACCCGACAAGTTACACTCTTGGTATCCTCTTTTATTTTATCATTTTTAAAGACATCTAACAATTCCACCGTCTTGATAAGTTCCGGATTCACTCCTTTGATCAAATCTCTTATTTGTGCCCACTGAACCGATTTTTTCACAAACATGGAAACATCCAATTCCACGGCCGGAAAACGACTGAATTCTTTAAATTTTTTTACCGGTTGATCAGCAATGGCCAATTTACTCAAATCAATCTCCCAAACCGCGGCTTTAAAATCCATTTTTTCGGCCACCAACGGATGAAGATTGCAAACATATCCCACTTTTTCCCGACCAACAAAAATATCCAAACTTTGATTGGGATAAATCCAAACACAAGAACTGTTTTCCGATGATTGAAAATCAAAATTCATATCTAAATTTTCAGCCAAAGCTTGTATTAAACCTTTTGCCTGAAAAAATGTTTCCTCTTTATCCAAGTAAACAATTCCGCCGGCTTTTAAATTTTGTTCGGGCAAATAATTTTTACTGTCCGGTTCAATCATCTCTCCTCTTTTTCGCTTATCAAACACTTTACCGATTTCAAATATGTTTATTTCATTATAAATATTTATATTTTTTTGCACGGCCAATAACAAGTTGGGAATCAAACTTTTTCGCATCAAAGCCAAATCCTCGCTCCAAGGATTTTGCAATTCAACATGGTTCAAGGGACAATTTATTTTTTGTAAAAACTTTTTACTGACAAATGAATAATTATAAACCTCATCGGCTCCACCGTTTAAAGTTAAAATGCTTTTTATTTTTCTCTCCAATCCACGAAGTTTGTTCTCCGGAAAATACTGCAAAGACACCGCTGGCATTTTAGGCTCCAAATTATCATAACCGTAAATCCTGGTAATTTCTTCAATAATATCTTGCTTAATGCTCACATCTTTGGTGGCTCTCCATGTCGGAACCTTAACCAATAACTCTTGTTTTTTTTCTTTAACCTCAAATCCCAAGGAGGTTAAAATGTGAAGGACTTTTTTACTATCAATTTTCTCACCGATACGCTGTTCAATATATGACCAATCAATTTTTATCGGGCCTTGATCCAAATCAAATTTAGCTTGATTTTCCACGGGGCTTATTACTTCGGCTTTTGGATTTAAATCTTGAATTAAATTGACTGCTTTGGTTAAAGCTTTTTCGGCCAGGTTGGGATCCAAGCTTTTTTCATAACGAATAGCCGCTTCACTGCGCAAATCTAAACGACCGGCGGTCCTTCTTATTCCGGTCGGCTCAAAATTGGCCGACTCAATAATTATCTGTTTGGTGTTTTCATTGATTTCCGAATTGGCTCCGCCCATAACTCCGGCCAAAGCCACCGGTTTTTCTTTGTCGGCGATAAGCAAATCTTGTCCGGTTAATTTTCTCTTTTCTCCGTCCAAAGTGGTTATTTCTTCTCCGTTTTTGGCAGGACGCACAATTATTTCACTATCACTTATTTTATCGGCGGAAAAAGCATGCAAGGGCTGACCCAAATCATACATTATATAGTTGGTAATATCTACTATATTGTTTATCGGTTTTTGTCCAATGGCTCGCAGTTTTTTCTTTAGCCATAAAGGTGACTCTTCAATCTCAACATTTTCCAAAACTACAGCCATGTATCTGGGACATTTATTAAAATCTCTAACCTTTACCGTTAAATCCTTTTTTTTATTGGTTTTTATTTTATTTAAATCATAAGGTCGTAATTTTAGATCATAAATGGCCGCTACTTCCCTGGCCAAACCGTAATGTCCCCACAAGTCAGGACGATTTGTCAAAGATTTATTATCAATTTCATAAACAATATCATCAATGCCAAGAACTTCGGCCAAACTTTGTCCCGGATGACAATCAAAATCAGACAAATCAATAATTTCTTTTTCTCCCGGATCGGTAAACAAATGATCCAATCCCAACTCCGTAGCCGCGCAAATCATACCATGGCTTTCCTCTCCCCTGACTTTAGCCGGTTTCATTTCAATTAAATCTCCCTGACCGTGCCAACGAACCCGAGATCCGACCTTGGCTAAAGCTACGAACATGTTTTCTTTTAAATTACTGCCACCGCAAACAATTTTTAATTTATTTTCTCCATCGTCCACTATGGCTATTTTCAGCTTGTCGGCATTGGGATGTTCTGTCAATTTGGTAATTTTTCCGACTACCACTTTATCCAAATCTTCAGCTAAGTTTTTCATCTCTTCAACTTCTACTGTAGACATGGTTAATTTTAATCCCAATTCTTTTGGGTCAACCCGATCCAAACCCGGAACATGATCTTTTATCCAATTTAACGAAATATTCATATCTTTATATCAAATTAAATTTTTAATTAAAACTGTCTGACAAATCTTAAATCAGCGGAATTTATATGTCTTATATCATCAATGCCGTAACGCATCATCACCAAACGAGTCAAACCCAAACCAAAAGCAAAACCGGAATACTTTTCCGAATCAATTCCTCCGGCTTTTAAAACATTGGGATGAATCATTCCGCAAGGCAAAAGTTCCAACCATCCGGTTTGTTTGCAAACACTGCATCCGCGCCCTCCACAAATAAGGCAATTTATATCCAATTCAAATCCCGGTTCCACAAAAGGAAAATATCCCGGCCGTAAACGAACTTTTACCGGTTTTTTAAATATTCCTTTTAACAAAGTTTTCATTACCGCAATCAAATTGGCGATGGAAACATTTTCATCAATCATAATTCCTTCCAACTGATTAAAAGTATTTTCATGCGAAGCGTCCAAAGCTTCATAGCGAAAAACCCGGCCGGGCACTACCGCTCTAATCGGAGCGCCATGTTCCAGCATAGCCCTGACCTGAACCGGAGAAGTATGCGTCCTTAAAACCAATTTATTATTTTGATCTTTGACATAAAAAGTATCCTGCATATCACGTGCCGGATGATCAGCCGGGATATTCAAGGCTTCAAAATTATAATAATCCGATTCCATTTCCGGTCCGTCCAAAATAACAAAACCCAATGATCGAAAAATATCCTCCAACTCATATTGAACCTTGGATAATGGACTCAAACGACCACTTTTGGCAACTTTACCCGGTCTAGTTATATCTAAATCCTGCTTTTGGATACTTTTTTCAATTTGTTTCTTTTGCAAAATCTCTTTTTGCTCTTTTATTTGCTGAGTTAATTCATTTTTAACCTGATTAGCCAATTTACCTATTTTCTTTTTTTCTTGGTTTGATAAATCCTTTAGTTTTTTCAAAACATCATTTAACAATCCTTTTTTTCGGCCAAAATATTTCTGTTCAACTTCGCCTAATTTTTTCGAATTAACGGCTTTTTCTATCTCTTTCAAGGCTGAATCCTTCAATTGTTGAATTTTTTTCTCCATAAAATTTATTTGCTTAAAAAAAGCGGACACCGTTTAATTGCCGCGCTGATTTATTTTTAATCTGCTTTTTAATTATAGCACAAAAAACAAAAAAAGGCCTACTTTTTAATAGGCACTTCCATAACGGTTTCTTTGTCTTCCAATAAGACATCCACGGTTCTCTTTAGCACATGCCAACCGATAACCTCACCTCTCCCATGAGGTGTTTTGATTTTTTCTCCAACAATGGGTAAACCTTCGGCCATTTCATTGTATAAATCTTTTTCATAAGTCAAACAACATTTCAGACGTCCGCAGACACCTGAAAGTCTTTCTGATCCGCGGTGAGCAACCTGTTGAAGATCCGCCAAATCAGAAGTAACATTACCCAAATCCTTATAAAAACCTCGGCAACACAAAGGCCGTCCGCAACAACCGATATCTCCATTAATCCTAACTTCATCCCGAATTCCCAACTGTTGCAAACGAATATTTTTATGATATTTTTTTATCAAATCTCTTAACAATGAACGGAAATCTACTCGTCCGTCGGCAATAAAAGCAAAAGTAATGCGATTATTATCAAAAGTAAAGTAAACATCCACCAATTTTATTGGTAAATCATGTTTTTTTATCAGTTGCCGACAATCCCTAAAAGCTTGTTTTTTTAACTTTTCCTGTCCCAAAGCTTTATCAATGTCCTCTTTTGTCGCCTGCCTGATTATGGACTTGGGATCTTCCGGCAATTCCTTTACTTCATTTTCAGTTAATTCCTCAAAGTCAACCACTCTGCCCATTTCACGCCCCACTTTTGTATCAACAATAACATAGTCATTTGACCCCAAATTCATTTCAGGAGAAAATTTAAAACTATAAGCTTTGTCCCAAGAAGCAAATTTTACTTTGGCTAAACGCATATATATTAAGTTTGAATAAATCTAAATTTGATTAAATTTCATATCTGACAAATCTTCCGATCTCAATTTTTTCTCCTGTTTTGGCAATCATTTGTTTGATCATGTCGCTGATTGTCTGTTTATCGTCTTTAATGGAAGTTTGATTTAAAAGACAAATTTCCTCGTAAAACTTCTCTATCTTGCCCTGAATAATCTTATCCATAATTTCTTCCGGTTTGCCTTCGTCCTTCAATTGCTCTTTGTAAACCGCTTTTTCTTTTTCAATAACCTCTTCAGGAACATCTTCAGGTTTTAAATATTCCGGAGCCATAGCCACTATTTGCAAAGCAATCTCATGAGCCAAGTTTTTGAAATCTTCATTTTTAGCCACAAAATCGGTTTCGCAAAAAAGTTCAAACATTGTTCCGATCTTGTTATTGGAATGTACATAAGTATAAACAAGACCTTCTTTGGCCTGACGTTCGGCCACTTTTTTAGCGGCTTTGACCTCGCCCTTTTTTCTTAAAACATCGATCGCCTTATCATAATCCCCGCCTGCTTCTTCCAAAGCAGACTTACAATCCATCATCCCGGCTCCGGTTTGCGATCTTAGTTTGGTTATAATTTTTACATCTGACATACTTTTTCAAATTAATTTTTTTACCGATTAAAAATAAAACAATAAACCGACAAACTTTTATTTATTTGTTATTTACTTTTTTTTCAACTCTATTTTCCGGCTTGTCGGTTTTTTTCAAGGCTTGTCCCTCTTTTACAGCTTTAGCCATTAATTCGGTAATCATCTTTATAGAGTTAATAGCATCATCATTGGCCGGGATAGGATAATCTATTTTATCCGGATTAACATTGGTATCACAAAAAGAAATTACGGGAATATTCCGTTTTACCGCTTCCCTAAAAGCTGTTTTTTCTTTTTTTACATCAACAATAAAAATAGCCTCAGGAACTTTATTCAGTTGCTCCAAACCTCCCACATCTCTGTCCAATTTTTCAATTTCTCTTTTAATCATCAATTGTTCTTTTTTAGTAAACTTATCCAAAGCTCCACTGGCTTGATCGGCCTTTAATTTTCTATATTTTTTTATCACACCTAAAACACTGGAAGCATTGGTCAAAGTTCCCCCCAACCAGCGGTAAACAACATAAGGCATTCCACACTCAACAGCCGCCTTTTTTACAATCTCCTGAGCTTGTGGTTTGGTTCCCAAAAAAAGAACCGTACCCGAATCGGCCACAGTTTTTCTAACAAAATCTAAAGCTTCCTTCAAAGCTTCTTGAGTTTTCTCCAAATTAATTATATGGACCCCGTTTTTAACAGTAAAAACATACGGTTCCATCTTTGGATGCCAGCGTGATTTCAGGTGACCAAAATGCACACCAGCCTTCATCAAGTCCTTAAGACTCGGAATGTTTGTCATAGATTTTCCTTTTTTCCTCTGCTTTTCCAATCAGCTTGGCTTGATAATCAAGCAGGATAAAACTAATTTTGGCTAAAATAAGCCGAGAAAAGCATGTGGTCTATAATTTATATTATTATCATAAATACAATAGCATGAAATAATAAATTTGACAAGATCAAAAAGACCTTATTTAACAAAAAATAAGATCATGAAAAAATAAAAATGTATTTAGTTTTAAATACCTTCTTGCAAATCTCTTAATAACTCTTCGGCTGTTTCTTTAATAGCCCAAAGCTCTTCATTCTCCTTTTCAATGAAAATATCCTCTTCCTGCTGATCAACCATTTCCAAGCCATCTCGCATTGCTGATAATTCCTTTAAAAAATTATCCACCCGTTCGGCAAAACCGGCATAAGAGGCCGAATGAAGCCCATCGGCAGCTACCGGCTCCAACCAAGAAATAGCCTCATCAAAATCTTCAACAGCCACTTGTTCGCGATTCAACACCTCCAAAGATTGCTCAATAGCGGTTTCAAAAGAGCCATGAAGATCTTCTCCCGGTTCAAAATCAGCCTCATCCAAGTTATCCTCCAAGTAAGGGCTGGACTGACTATTTTCTTTGGTTTTTGGTTCCTCAAAAACCGGCATAATTAAAAATTTTATTATTAAATTTTATCTTATCAAATTTAATTATAACAAATAAAAAAAATATTTTAACCAACCAAAACAGAGTAAACTGTGGATGATTTTCACGCAAATAAAAAAACACTTTTCAGCGTTTATTTCAAAATAATTCAATGGTGGGCCGGGTAGGATTTGCACCTACGAAGGCAAAAGCCAGCAGATTTACAGTCTGCCCCATTTGGCTACTTTGGTACCGACCCAAAAAATATATTAAATAAAAATGATCTTTGTTTACTTTAGTTTATACAAACATAAAATAATTGTAAATGTCAAAAAATCAACAAGTCAAGCAAATCACCAAATTCATAAATATATTTTTAAAGGCTAAAAAGATAATAACATACAAACAACTTTTTGACAACCCTTTTACCAGCAATCAATTTTTAAGTTTTTATACTGAAAAATTTTAAATTAAAAATGAAAAATAAATAAATAAAATAAAAAAATATCAAACATTAAATTACAACAAGAAATTGCCGGTGGGACGACACCCGAGATCCTCACGGCGATAAGCAATAGTATCGGAATTGAAACCCAGCTGATCAAAGCCAGGATACCAACTCCCGAAGGGCACACGGCCGGAAACACGCCGCTCACTGCCCGGTAACCAGGTCCAATCCCGTTCATCCAAATGCTTGCTTTCTTGCTCCCAATAAGCTCTTTGCAAAATCAGATATTCAGATTCAGTTAAACCTTGAACTCCTTTTTCCTGAAATAAGCCGTCTTTGGCTTGCAGATCTTGGA
>Ga0102938_10003573_pt1 | contig 11597 bp, 14 predicted proteins | sample SalPonR2_B_D2_MG_FD_84516 | JGI IMG/M metagenome (GOLD analysis project Ga0102938, IMG submission 84516) | Salt pond soil microbial communities from South San Francisco under conditions of wetland restoration - Salt Pond MetaG R2_B_D2_MG | ecosystem: Environmental > Aquatic > Marine >... | reverse complement strand
TAGCCCTGGTAGTCCACGGCCTTCTGTGCAGTCAGTTTCGAGCCCAGGACGCCCACTCCGCATCCCAGCTCTACCACGCGCGATCCGGGTTGGACCTCGGCCGCAACCTTGTCGAACATCTCCGGATAGGTGCGCCAGGTGTTAGCCCCCTCTTTCCCGTATACGTCGTCCCAATACGCTTTCGTGTTGATGTTGCGCTTGCGGGTCTTCTCGAATCCCGGGGCGTCCTTGGGTACCTCGAAGATCTTACCAGTCGCGATGTCCAGGTGCCCGCACAGTACCTCACCGTGGACGTACACAGGCCAGCCCCACTCGTTCAGGAGCTTGCAGAAACGCACGTCATGGCCCCAGAAGTGAGCACGCGGCGCACCGTCCTGCCCCTTGGCGATCTGCTCGTCCGCCCAGATCGGCACTTCCTCCCCGCCGTTCTCGGCCTTCATCTTCTCAATGACGTCTGCTACGGCCTCTGCACGGGCCAGCAGAAACCCAGCACCGGCACCCATGATCGGCTCGGGCTGGGCACCAGGCCCCATCTCGAAGTCCCAGGCAGCCCCGTTGCCCTGCTCGGTGTAGATGAGCGGCTCGTTGGGCTCGGTACGGGTCGTATAGACGCCGCTGATCGCGCCAGCCTCCGGATGCCGTTCCATCCAGTTGTGCAGCGTGAAGAGGCCCAGGGGAGGCGGCAGCGTGTCATCGTCCCAATACAGGATGTACTTGACGCCGGCGCGCAGAGCGTTCTTCGTCATGATCTGACGTGCCGGGGCGGACAACCGACCAGACTCGAAGAAGTAGGTCAGCCCACAGTTCAGAGGCTGCTGCAGGTTCATGTGACTCAGCATGAAGTGCATCGGCATCAAGTTCGGCATCCGCACGCCCTCGATCTGCTGCCACATCATGCCGCAGCCGCCGTACTCCTTGTTGCACTCCATTGCACCCGTCGTGTGCTTCGCTCCGACAGGGACACAGATCGCGATCTGCGGCGCATCCGCCAGCTTGATCGGGGTCTTCCGCTGGGCCTGGACCTGTACGTTCCCGTCCAGCGTATCGTGATACAAAGCACCAACATGATGCGTAGACATAGCCACCCTCCATTTACATGCGTAGAGGCGAGGCCCCGAAGGACCCCGCCCCTGACCGTCTATCGCTTGGCGACAGAATCCGGTTCCGACGTGATGTGACCCCAGACGCTGATCGACACGGACTCAGCCGCATCTCCAGAGTCGGCAACCAACAGCACGTCCAGAAACTCCCCCGCATCCACAGTGCCGTCCTTGATGGTCAGCGCACCGAGGTCAGTTGCGGCGGTGACAGCGGCAACCACTTCCGTACCGGCAGCCGAAACGCCGATCGTCAGCTGAGGATCCCCGGTCACGCCGTCGGCCGACACCTTGATGTCGGTGACTTCGAACCCGGAACCGCCCGGCATTTCGATCCGCTGGCTGGCGGTCTCACTGTTTGCCACGTCGTCGAACAGAATCGGGATGCACTGCATCGCACCGATCACAGGACCGGTAACGCCGCCGCGTCCCTTATAGCGAGTCGAACTCATGCCCGGACCTCCTTACTGGCCCTGGCCGCCGATGATGTTCCGCCAGTCGGCCGGACCGTGAGAGAACCGGTACGTCATCTTCGACTTCATGTTACCGGTATCGAAGTCCAGCGCATGGTCCGTCACCGGCTCCATCCGCCAGTAGAACAGCAGACGATGCTGGGACGGCTGCGACAGGATGAACCAGTCATCGTCGCCCGTCAGGTACTTCGACATGATCGTCTGCATGCCGATCTGGTTCAGCGCGTTGACCGCGTTCTCCGCCGTGTCGCTACGCAGCTGGCTCTTGAGCACCTCGTGCACAACCCAGCGCAGCTCCGGCGGATACAGCAGGATCGACGGCGAACCCTCGATCAGCTGATTCCGGTCGTCGCGCATGTCGTCGAACAGGTTGATAGCCGTCTCCACGGCCGCCTGATCGAAGTCCGACTCGACCAGATTCGAGAAGGTCCCGCCGCCAACCAGCGGATGCGAGGCGTTGAACAGGGTAACCCCGTCCGGCGTCTCAACCGAATCGAACCCGTTGTTGAAGTCCGAGAAAGCCTCGGTCTCGATCGAGTTGCGGGCCACACGAGCCAGCGCAGGGGCTGCATCCGTGATCGCGCCGTCGAGGTCATCGTCCATGGCCTCGAAGGTGATCTGGTAGCCCTTCGCGTAGGTCTTGTGCTTGTACCGCTTGTCATAGCCCTGCATGAGCCGGTCGTACTCGACCTTGGCGCCTTCAGGCTTCTCAGCAAACTGGGAGAACCCGGTGATGCCGGTGATCTCCTCGTACGCACGCCCGCTGTCACGGACATTGAACAGCTGGGTATACGTCAACGAAGGGGCGTCGAAATTCTCATACATCAGCTCGTCCAAATAGGCGAGCCGCTCGACAAACAGATCAGAATAATGCTGCCGAGTCGTGATGGATCCAGCGCTACCACTCATTGTTCACCCCTTTCGTTAGATGCCCGCGTCAGCGGTGTAGTGATGGTTGGCCGAGTTGATGCGAACGACGATGTTCGCGTAACTCGAAGACAGGTCGGAGCCTTCCTGGCCCCGGCTCACGCGCAGCGCGCGGAACGGCCGGATGCTGGTGCTGTTGTTCGTGACTCCGGAATCCGAACCGTCAATCTCCGCCAGACTCCGCAGAGTCGTAGCGTTAACCGCCGTCAGATTCGTAGCACCGAAGTTCTCACCTACGACATCCGCGACCACAGTCACGGAGTTATCGTCAGTCTGAACCTCATATTCCTGGGCCGGGTCATGGGCGACGAGGATCGAACGATCGCTCTCAGTGCTGGGCAGGTAGCCCGCCGCAGCACCCAGCAGGCTCGTCCGCCCAGTGGCAGTGCCCGTCCAGATGTTAACTTCGCCGGTCGCAGACATGTACAGGATCTGCCCCGGGTACACGGTGATACCCGTGACAGCCGTAAATTCCTCGACCGGAATATCGCACCCATAAGGTGCACGCAGCGGGCTGAAGCCCTTCGCGCCATCGAGGTTAGCCATTGTGGTTATTACCCTTCTTCGCTAGGTTGTTCGATCTGACTGAGGTGACGACGCTCCGGCACCAACTCACTGCGTGAAGTACCCTCGGCCAGTGGCCGCGAGCCTGTACGTCGTGGGCTGCTGTCGTCTGACATCCCCTCACCGCTGATCTCCACACCCTGGCGATCGAAGTGAATGGTGTTCGCACCCGAAACACCTCGCTGCTGGGCATCCTTCATCTGACGCTTCGCACTGCGTGACTTCCAGATCCGCATGTCGAGACGACACAGGACCAATCCGCCACGCCGAACGTAGCCGTCGATGTTCTCGGAGCCCTCCATTCGCATGGGAGCGTCGCCCAGATACTCGTCGAGCTTCTGGCCGTACTCGTCCTCCCAGCGAACCGGAATCCACCCACGCCATCCCTTATGCTGCCGGATACGCTCCGACTTCCACGAGAGCTTCTGGCCCTCTGGGAACTTGGCGTCGGGGTCGATGTCCTTCGTGATGTGCAACGGGTTATGCGATTCGTACGGATCGTACAAAGTAGAAAAATCGAGAGTCGTGTCATTCCCGGCGGCAGCGTAAGCCTCTCGATCCGCGACACTGGCCTCGACCAGCTCGCGCATCTGCTCGTTCTCACGCTCTAGTTCCTTCATCCGGGATTCAAGTTCCTTGTTGGTCGCCATGGTCTACCTACTTGATGAACAGGTCGCGGTTCTGGTCGTACTCGTTGGCACGCTCACGAATCTTATCGAGATCGAACTTCTTGCCGTTCGGCAGGCCGCGAGAGAGCTTCGACGCAATCTCCTCGGCTCGCTTTTCCGCCAAGAATCCTTCCTTCTTCTGGCCTTCCTTGACAGGGCTAGTCCCTTTACCGCCCGCAGGCGACTTCTTGGGACGCCGTCCCTGGCGTGTGTTGCCCCGCCACGCCTGGCCAGTCGAAATAGCAACTTCGTTCGCCACGTCCACGATCGCGCGCGGATTGGCGTCGATGTACTTCTTGCCCAACGACTTGAGCTTCGAGTTCACCTTCTTGGCGAAGTCACTGGATGGATCGGACAGTTCCGGATACCGATTCACAGCCTCCTGCCCATAGCGCTCACGCGCCGTGCGGGCCTGACTGCGCTGCTCGAAATCCGACAACCGCTTCTCGACCTCTTCGCGAACGATGCGCTGATTGAGATACGCATCGAACTCGGCCTTTCGTTCATCAGGAACCTGGTCACGAAGACCTCGTAGTTCTTCTACGCTACGATCGTCGAGGCCATTCCCACTCTGTTTGACCGGCTGCGCCGGAGTCTCGCGCGATTCAGCGAGCTTCTCCATCATGGTAAGCATCCGCTCTTCGCGCTCTTCCGACTTGCGGATCATCTCGCGGAAGTAGTTCTCGTCTGGACGGTCCCTCGTAGATTCTGGCTCGTTCGGGTCGGCATCGCCGCTTTCTCCCTCTGGAGCGCTCGTGTCGAGGTCCTCGTCATCTACGATCGTATCTTCTACATCGTCGTCAGTGGGCGAGTCTGGCGGTGTGACGCCCTGGAGCTGCTGACGCAGCAAATCATCGGTCATGGTTTTTCCTTCCTCCGTCCCGAATGACGCATCGGTGCGCGCGTCCGGAGGTTGTGAGTTATCGAATTGGGTACTGCTTGGTCGGGCTTACGCCGAGCCGCGATGCAGCACGGTTTGCCCGCAGCGTACCAGCCCAGTTCTTAGGCTCCTGGCCGCGCTTCTGGCGGTGCAGTGCCTGTACATCCTTGATCTTCTGCTTTGTCCCCGCCGATCGGATCTTTGCGTCTCTGTACTGCTTGTACGCTTTCAGGTTTCCCTTGATGTTCTTCTTGAGCTTCTTCCAAACCATGCTAGTCTCCTTCGAGGACTGCGATCGCGTCGTCAAGTCCTTTCATGATCCCCACGTGGAACCGGACTGCCTCCACAGGACTGCCGGCCGCGTGATCTAGTGTACGCTGAACCGCGATTGCTCGACGACGCTTCAGCTCTCGAATCAGAGACTCATAGGCGTCCGGTTCCATTCGGCTCTTGTACTTCACTACTGCACGCCACCTTCCATGTCTCCAAGCTCGACAGGCACCTGATTACCGGCCCCAGCTCCCTGAGGCGGGCCGCCTGCCTGCTGCATCTGCTGCTGCAACATCGCCGTATGCTGGGCGTAGTTGTTGCCAAGGATCGACACAATCTCCGGCGACAGCAGCTCGAATTCCTTGCTGTTGCGAAGCTGGTCAATACCGGCGAGGTACTCTTCATGCGCCTCCATAGGATGGGCATCAAGCTGCTCGCCGTTCTTCATCATCTGAATCCCGGTCCTCGCCGGCAATGGCGAGCGATAGCCGCCCTGGCCGGGAATACGCGGGGTCAACTTCTCAATGTCAGCGCCCTCGTTGAAGTGGCTCAGGAAGTTCTTGATCAACTCCTGGCGTGCCTGGAGGTCCTGCAAGTACAGAGGATCGGCAGCCAACGTAGCGAATCGAACCTGTGCCAGATTTCGCATGACTTCGCGATTCGTGTTGACACTGTTGCCGGAGAACCGATAGGCGAATCGTCCGGCTAGTTCCTTCTGCGTGATCTTCTGCGGGCGCATCTCGCCCGTGACGTAGTAGAACTTCTCCTCGTCCCCGAAGAACGCTTCCAGCCCGTGAATCTGATGGATAACTTCACGCCAACCGCCACGTTGTGCACCCGTTATGAACAGGTCCGTCTTGATTCCGGCCTCGCTCAACAGCGCCAGCGTGCCTCGCGCCGTACGCGGGGCGTTACGGGTCTGGTTAGACCCTGCGGCCTGCGGGCTCACCGTCAGCCGGTCAGCGAACAAGAGCAACGAATCCATCGCGCTCAGATTAGCCAGCGGCTGTTGCGGGAACCTCGGGAAGACCAACCCATTCGGATCCGCGATCGGGACCCCTTCCCCGGGTCGCAAACGTTCTAGCACCTTCGGATCAGTCTGCAAGGCGCTGGGAACATAGCCGAACCACGGACGGTTGATCAGCTCCTGCGCTTCGTTGACCAGGTTGACGATTGCGTTCACTTCGACATGGATCGGCGCCAACAGTTCGGCCATACCGATGCTGAAGAACCGGTCTGAGATCCGCAGATAGTGCAGATCTGCGAACGGGCGACGCTGATGCGGCCAGCGCTCCTCCAGGTACTCCGCGTGGACGATCTTCTCCAAAGACCACGGAACCTGGTAGACGACCTCGGAATCGTTCTCTCCGGTGATACTGTCAGTACAGAAGACTTCCATGATCAGCAGCTTGTCGCCGACATAGGGCTCGATCTCGTCAATGGCCCCAGCCGTTGACTGGTCCCGTCCCAGCTCGCCAGTCACGCCGTCCTTCTGTGCCTTCAGTGTCTCGTTCTCTTCATCCTCCTGCTGGCGTTTCTCGCCCTTGACCGCCGCTTCCAGACGCTTGTAGTCTTCCTCCGACAGCTCCCAAAGCCCGGAGTCCATCGCATCGCGGATCTCCTTGAGGGTCATCCAGTGCTGGCGAGTGACACGCGGGGCGCTCTGCAGGTTCTGGGTCCGGAACGGCACGATCAGGTCTTCGAACTCGATGACATCCACGCATACGCCGTCCTTGACAGCAATCGGTCGATGGACGTAGATCATGATCTCGTCGATGCGATCGGACAGCCCGAACTCGACTAGAACGTCTTCGTGGACCTTGTGATCTTCGACGAACGTAACACGGTAGCCGATCGACGACCAGTCCTCCGGCGTTTCGGCCGGATCCGGACTCTCGCGATCGTCGTCTTGGTCGATCGAGATGATCCCACGCGCCTTAGGCCCCTGGATGAACGGCCCGAACTGGTCGAACAAGATCTCAGCCGGTGTTTTCTGACGGTCCTGTGGCACCGGCGCCTGTACGACTGGGTCTACCTCGCCTTCCTGCAGCCATGCCTTCATCGGCATCGCCAGTACCGTGTCGCGTTCCTTGTAGTCGTAGTAGGTATACAGCACCGAGACGCCGTCAATCAGAGCGTTCCGGAACCACATCTCGGTCGTAGCGTAGAAGTCCTCGATCCCCTGGTCGATCAACCAGTTCAGGTACTTCTCGTTGCTGTCGGTCTCGTCTTCGTTGTATTCCTTCTGGACACGCTGCACATGAACGATCGGGTCGGCGTTCCAGAAGGCATTCGAGATCTTCGGGACGGTTGCCTCGATCTTCTCGGTCACCAGACGCAATCGGATGTCGGCTTCGCCTTCGTACTCCGGCTCCTTGGGCGCATCCTCGAAGTAGGTCGAACGAACGAACCGGTGCTTTTCGATCACCGTCCGGCGATCCCGCAGGTCCTGCCGAATTAGACGGCACAGATCTCGGCCCTTCTGCTCCCGCGTTTCTTCGTCGACTTGAAACATACGCCCTCCCTAGTCGGTCACAAGTACGTCGACAGTTGCCTCAACCGTAGTGGACTGATTCTGGACATAGAGATGGGTGAACGACCCACCATCCAGCATCACAGCCTTGCCAACACTCCACAGGTTGGTCTGGCTGTCGACGCCTACGTTGATAGCGCGATTGGTGATCAGGAGTAACATGTCTCCTGTCGCGACTCCGCCGAGATTGACTTCTTGAACTGTGGTGTTCGCCGCAAGAACGAAGCGATCGGCAGAGCTTTCTACGAACGCCCTCTCGTTCGGGGCGTAGTTCTGATCGTAGAGAGTCGCCTCATTGCGCGAGAGCTTGAGCCTCGCGAGCGGTCGGACACGGAGGACGTCTGCCACTGTCGTTGTCTCCTCGTCTGGGGCGGCCTCACGCCCTCCATCACATTGACCCCGTTGAACTCGAAGTCGTCGTCTCGTTCGGCCATCAACCTGGCGTTGCGCTTTAGCATGTGGTAGTTGAGTTGTGCCTGGTAGATGTACCGAATACAGTCAATGAAGTCATCGTGATACTTCCGAACCTCTTGCTTGTCGCCCTTGAGATCTCGCTGCTTGTCAGTCTGCCAGCTATCCCAGACGAAATTCAAGAAGTTCTGCTTCACATGCCGGCAGTTGTTGAACACGATCAGCCCAGGTTCGTCCCACTCGTACTTGCCAGTCTGCAGTGCATCGTGAATCGCATCGAAGCCGGCCTGCGCATTCTGCTTCTTCGCCAACTCGCACGGCAAGCCCTCGCGCGCGAACCGCCGGGCGATCGTGTCGCCGGACGTGCGCTCTTGTTCCTGCGCCGAATTGTCGATGATACGATGCGCTATGATCTCTGCCTCGTCGCCGCGACGCCACTCGCCGTTAGCAAAGTACCAGCCTTCTAGCTCTTTGATCTTGTCGGATACCTGGGAGATTGTACGCAGCCGTTGGTCATACAGGTCGCGGTACACAACCAGCTGGTCATCTGGGGACACAGCCGCCCACAGCACCGCGACTGGCTTTCTGGGGTGTGGGTCGATGACGCAGACCCTGGGCCATGAGGCCGGGATCCTGTACGGTTCGATCCAGTAAGGCGGTTCCGGCTCCCACTCCTTGAAGACTCGTCCGGCGAGGTGGAGGAAGTTCCCGTGGAGACGCGCTTCGAGTTCGTCTTCTCGTAGGTCACTTAGAAACTCCTCAATCGCGGAACGGCTCAGATGGCCGCCGTTGTCCTTACAGTTGTCCCAGATCGAGAACTTGAACATCTTGACCGAGCCATCGGGGTCACCAACGCGGTTCACAATCACATCGTGGATCCACGGCTGCGTGAGCGGCGTCATGGTCATCCAGCAGTGTCCGTCGTAATCGACCAAACCGCGCCGGAGACCTGTGTACTTCCGATAGTCGAAGGGCTCGTCGCCCCAGAACCAGTGTCCATTCGTTCCCTCGAAGGCCATGTCGTCCTGCTCGTTCGACATGAAGTAGACCTTCGACCCGTTCTTCCAGGTGATCTCAGTAGGAATCCCACGGTTGTCGCGCTTGACGCTGTACCAGCCGCGCGGAGCCCACTCTTCCCACTTGGGCCAGATGGTTTGTTTGATAGCCTGCTGTGCGTTCTGTGCAATGACACGGCCGATGTTCGGTACCGGTATGGGCTCACCATTCGAGAGCCTCACCGTCCGATCCGGATGGTCCTCGGGCAACCAAGGTCGATATCCCAGTGAGTGTGCGATAGCCTCAGCCACGCCTGCCACGGACTTGCCGGAGCGGTTGCTGCCGAGGACCAAACGGACGGCAGCAGTATCGGCTCCATGAAAGTCCGGCTGCTGCCCAATCGGCTTGTAGAAGAGAATCTTTTTCGTTGCGTAGGCAAGTTCTAGTACAGACAGCTCCTTGAACAGCTGCTGCAGATCACTCCGAAGGGCCGCGTTCGACATCGTTGAGTAATCCCTCCATCTCGTTCATCCAAGTCATCTTCTCCAGCTCGTCGTAGGCTTCCTTGTCCAGCGCTAGCGGCTTGAGTTCGATATTCGGATCAACCTGTTCGTCCATGCATCGCTCGCGAAACTCGGTCAACGCAACCATCACGAATTCTCCAACTTGTGCGTTCATCTCGTCCTGATTTCCGGGCTCCAGGTCGATCCATGCTGTGGTGCCGGTCGAGTGCTCCTGCAGCATCATGACCAGGTAGCGCTGCGACATAGCCCCTCCCTACGGGTTGTCGAAATCGGTGAGATCCAGCACTTCCGCCTCTTCGACGACCTGCGCCTCTTCTAGTTTATCCTGGACACGCTGGGATAGATCTTTGTGCTCGTCCTCGAAGTTCACATTCAGGAACGTTAGGCTCTTCAGTTTGCTCTTGATGCCGGACTGTAGCGCCTCGAAGGTCTGGGGCAGCAGCAACGCATCTTCCTGCGTCGCCTGCTCGAACCCGCCCTCGATCTCCCGGAGCACCTTCATCTTGTCCACGGCAATAGCCATCGCGGTGACCTTCTGCATCAGGCTCGGCCCGTACTCGATCACACGCTGGACGTTGCCGTTGTCGTCCGTGACCTCGATCCGGCCGGACGCCATGTCCTCCGGCGTGATCGCGTCGATCAGCTGGTTCGTCTTGTTCTGGACCTTCCCGGTCATCTCCTGGATCGCCTTCTGGCGGAACCGGATGAAATCGGGATCGGTGCCCTCCTCGAACTCCTTGACGACCTTGGCTACGGTCTTGGTAGCGCAGGAGCATCTCCGGGCGGTTTCGGACTTGTTCGCGGTCAGCAGATAGATTTGGTAGATCTCTTCCTTCTGCCGATTCGTGATCTGGATACCCCGGGGATTGATACCTCTGGGCTTCCCGCTCTTGGTCAACCCGGCCTCTCCCTGGCGGGTCGGCTTCCAGCTGGACTTCTTTTTCGCCATTGTTTCGCCTCTGTGGATGTTGTGTAGCGGGCCGGGGAGAGACCTCAACCCGACCCGCTGGACACCGGAGCCGCGCAGATGGGAGGGGTTATCCGGGCTCTACGGTGTACTACGCCTACCCAGCGTATCGCCGGAGCCACCAGAAGATGTCGGCTCCCAACCGGAACAATTCTGCGATGTGCATCGGATCCACCCCCTTCGGTTAATCTCGCCAGAACTTGGATTTCCGCTTTTTCGGCATCGGTGCCGGCGGATCGGCAATCTTCGGCGGAGTCCGTGTGCGGCTGCCGATGGGCTTCCCGCTGAACGGGCCGATTCGCTTTTCCAGGTACTTGTCGGCCGATCGTCCGCGCGTATCGGTGCGGAAGGTATCGCGAATCGGCAGTTTCTTCGGCCGGATGCTCATGGCATGATGCTCCAGGAGGCTAGATTTGCGCCGAAATGGCGTAAGTTCGCTAGCCGCAAGGGGTTAGGTGCTAACCGCAACGCATTTAACCGCAAGGGGTTAGGCGTGCGTGTGTATATCTTACGCGCAGACTAGGTGAAAGGTTCCAGGGTTTTTTGTCGGGAGCGGGTTTTTGCCGGTAAGTGCGTGTCAGAAAAGAAGTTAGGGGTTAATAAAATAGCGTGCTTTTTGTTGGCGAGCCGGTATCCAGCCAAACGTTACCCGGGCGATACGTCAACGCGCGGGCCCCCTGGCCCCTTTCGTCACATTTTTTCGCCACCTGGCATGGCACTTGCTAGCAGAGCGCACCACTATATCACCATATGGTCATACAGCTGTGCAGTCAGTAGCAACTATCGTGCCAAACTGCTAGCCTGCCAGCCTGCCATGCCGCATTGACATATGACACATTGGCGCCTAGCTTACTGACAATCTGGCATGCTAGCCTGCTAGCAACTATCGTGCCATGCCTGTGTTCCGCATAGTTCCCTGTTTTCTAGCATCATGTCCACTCGCCCCTTAGGGTTTCTCATGCTATCTTGCTAGGTTGCTAATACGCTATCATGCTATCCCGTAGTTCCCTATAGTTACTACTTCTTTCTAACCCTACTCCGTATAGTGGTCTATGATACCTTATATGCTAGTATGCTATCTTATTATTCCTCATTTATGCATTGTGCAATGTACCAATGTACCAATGATTCCTTATGGTTTCCGGTGATTCCCTATGCGTCCTGCTGTTCGCATTTTGCCCCTAACACTGTGGCAAAGTGCGAATTCCATGTTACTTAGCGTTCCTCGTTGTTCCTCGTTGTTCCCAGTTGTCCTTGGCACAGAATGTGCTGTTCGTCCTGGCGTCG
>Ga0102938_10003571_pt1 | contig 11603 bp, 10 predicted proteins | sample SalPonR2_B_D2_MG_FD_84516 | JGI IMG/M metagenome (GOLD analysis project Ga0102938, IMG submission 84516) | Salt pond soil microbial communities from South San Francisco under conditions of wetland restoration - Salt Pond MetaG R2_B_D2_MG | ecosystem: Environmental > Aquatic > Marine >... | reverse complement strand
GTGTTTGAGCATCGGATTGTTGTAGTTTTTCACGTGCATAATGGGCGTAAAACCCTTCCGGAAAATCCATAAGTATCTCTTCATACATGTCCCTTACTGAGCTCTGATTGAGCAACGCCGTGGTTTCCCGGTTGAAAAACCGGCTTTCATCAGACCGGAACCCATACATCGTTTCGCCAAGTTCATAGTATTGATTATCCGGAGAGGCACTGCTGTGGTTTTCAGACGCACGAAGCAACTGGTCGGCTATTTCTGCACGCTCCCACATCAGCCGCTCGCGCAGGGGAGACTGCTTGTTGCTGTTAACCTGATCTTCAAGTTTGGAAAGCAGGTACGGCTGAAATCTCATGGGAAGGTCATTTGTAAATTGAAGAACCATATCATCAGAAAATGGATGTGATGAATTTTCAAGAAGTGTGGCGGCCTCTTCAATTGCATTTTCATAGTTGCCGGTATGCAGTAAACGCAGCGAGTTGCTGAACTTTTTTAAATCCGCAGCCGTGCTGTCCATGCGAAGACCATTTTTAATCCACATGCGCAGCTTAATGGCGTTGTTCGCGTAGTATGATGTATTTCGTCGCTCAAGCGAGCTCAGCTGAACCTCGGCGAACTCGAAGTCACCGGCGAAAAAGTCCGACAGGCTCAGATAGTATCGCGCCTTTTCAGAGAGGTTCGATTCTTCCGTGGCCCGGTCTGCGCGGGTCAGAGCCTGACGCGCAGTTGTGTAATCATCATTGAAAAGTGCAATTCGTCCTTCAGAATAAAGTGTGTATGGCATTGCTGATGCTTCTCTTGACGCATACGACGTCAGGTCGTTATACCAGCGATCGGCTTTTTCTACATCTTTAAAATGATCGAGCGAGAGATCAATCAGGTTTGTCAGAACCCGCTCTTTCCGGTTATAGTTTGGGGCGGATTCGATTATAGATTCACTCAGCCGGTACGCATCGTTGTAGAGCTCATCGGCCTGTGAGAAAGTGCCGATTCCCTGTTGGTTGAGATAGCGCGCCCACTGTATAAATGTAGTTGCTTTCTCCTCCATGGCGCGGGTTACAGGCCCTGTTTGTGATTCTATATAGTAATCGTAAGCATCTGCCGCAATTTCGTATTCCCTGGCTGAACGCAGCCTGTTTCCGAGTGAAAAAAGTGAAAAGTTGGTTTGTTCCGTTCGTGATTCAAACTGGCGCGCAAATACGAAAGCACGCCGGTACTCCCCGGTTTCGAGAAGCAGCCAGCTCAGCAGCTGGTAAAGCTGCGGGTAAGCGGGGTGCTTACTGTCGAGTTCAAGCAGATAATCTTCGAGTTCAAGCGAGGCAATGCTGTAAAGCTCATCGTTTCTCATTCTCAGGAAACGCTGCTGAACAAACCCCATTTGCTGAGGAGTTTCTGTGATGATCGAATAATACTCGTTTACAGCCTTTTCGAACTGACCGGACTGCATGTATGCATTGGCAATTTCATTTGTAAACAGTGTGGGGTTTCCGAACTCCTCACGCGACATCATGTAGATGTCGATCGCTTTCTGGTATTCGCGACGATCTGTCATTGATGCCGCAACACTGTGAAATATCTGTATTTGCCGCGGATTATTATCAAGAACGGCTTGCCAGGTCTCGGCAGCCGCATCAGTGTTTCCGCTGATGTGATAAATTTCAGCAAGCCTGATGCGGGTACGTGTTACATTTCTGTTAGCCTGAACGGCCGAATCAGAAATTTCAATTGCTTCGTCGTATAGCTTCAGGTTGATGAGTGTTTCGGTCAGATGCTCGTAAAAGGTAAAAACATCCGGATTCTGCCGGTAAAGGTCCCGCAATATGGGCAGGGCATCCTCATATTTTTCCTGCTGCATGTATTGGTTGGCAATTCTGAATTCGTTGGACTGTGCCTGAGCAGCAGAGAAAGCCGAAACGAACGCAAGAAACGTCATGAGAGAGGCTAAATAAAACAGTCGTTTCATAAATTAAATACTTTTTTAAACATAGCCGGATGGTCACGTTTTAACGTCTGGTAAAATTTATTTACCGGGAAACCAACGACGTTATAATAGTCACCTTCGATCTTATTTATAAATAAACTTCCGTAATCATCCTGTATTCCATAAGCACCGGCTTTATCCATCGGGCTGCCTGACGCAATATACTGTTCAATTTCGGATTCGTCTAACGTGCTGAATGTCACTTTTGTTTCTTCATAAAATGTAACAAGATGTTCTGATGGCTGGTTGGGTTCGGGTATGTAAACGGCCACACCGCTGTAGACAAAGTGATGATCTCCGCTCAGCATCCTGAGCATAGCGGCAGCATCCGCGGGCGATTCAGGCTTTCCAAGGATGGTTCCATCTTTTACCACAATTGTATCGGCTGCAATAACAATAGATTTTTTATGCCTGGTGGCTACATCGGTTGCTTTTTGCCGGGCCAGGCTGCAAACATTTTCGGCAGGAGTCATGTCCGGCTCAATAATTTCTTCAATATCCGACGGGTCAACCGTGCAGTTAATACCCATCATCTGAAAGAGCAGCTTACGCCGGGGACTTGCGGAGCCCAAAACTATATCTGTCATCAGCTATCCTTTTTCATTCGAGATTTTTCAGTTAGTATAGTTTTGAATACCTTCATTTGATGTCTCATTTTTTATGTCAGAATCTCACAAGTCAGTATCTGGCCTTGTAACCTCACTGCAGAGCTTTTTATTATAGAGGTTAACAATCAAAAATAACAACAGCAGTAAACGAAAAGTTTTTATGGCAGCAAAACGCAGGAAAAGATCTCAAAAGCCAATGGCATTCCAGGCATTAAACTATAAAATTCTGGGAGCGGGTGTGCTTTTAATCGTTATCGGATTCACCATTATGAGCCTTGAGAACGAGATATATGGTTTTATTTCACTCTATGTGTCACCCGTTGTAATTATGACGGGATATGTAGTTGTCGCCGTTGCAATTCTTAAGCGGCCGGCATCAGCATTGAATGATAATTCAGACAGATCCCCACAGAGAAATTGAACCGGCTAACCTCTTACGGGTTTATATTTGTACTGATTTACCTTGCAATTCTTGAAGGGAATGCCGTTGATCACGTCATGCTGATCCAGGGATTTACACTCTCTGTTATTGTTGCTTATCTGGCATTTTTTCTGACCTGGCTAACACTGGACGCAACGCTTCCGGTTATTGTGGTTGGTACCGCAATATTAGGTTTTGGCGGATGGATACTGGCCATTGCAGTAATCGTCTTTTTTATTACCGGAAGCCTGTTTAGCAGGATGAATCGTGATCATGAGACACCAGACAGCGATTCACTGCTACCTGAAAGGCGGCGTGACGGGCTGCAAATATGGGCCAATGGCTTTTGGGCGGCTCTCTTCTGTATTTTATGGTTTCTTATCCCCCTTGAACAATTTCTTGGAGCTGCATACGGTGTAATAGCAACTGCTACTGCCGATACATGGGCAACCGAAACAGGTATCCGCAACCCCGGTAAAACCATAAGTCTGAAAACTTTTAAATCTGTGAAGCCGGGTACCGACGGTGGAGTGAGTTTAAAAGGGACGGTATTCGCAATTTTTGGAGCGCTGCTTATCGGCTTTTTTGCCTCGCAGGGGCTTGCAGCTGATGCTGTTCTCACCTTTACCGTTATATCTGTCGCCGGTTTTTTGGGTTGCCTGATTGATTCCTATATTGGTGCGGTTTACCAGAAAAAACATACTGCAGACGAACCGGATCACCCCTGGTATTCGATGGACAGGGATAAACAGAACAGTTTTGTCAACCTGGTTTCAACCGGCAGCGGCGGTCTCATCGCACTCATTCTTCTTTTAATCATCTAACAGACTACCTATGAAGTGGTATCAAAAACTGCACTGGAAAATTATAATCGGCCTCATTCTTGGACTGTTATGGGGGCTGCTGTCGAGCTTGCTGAACTGGAACACTTTCACAGTTGATTACATCGGTCCGTTCGGGACCATATTTGTCAACCTGCTGAAACTTATTGCCGTGCCGCTGGTGCTGGCCTCACTCGTAGTGGGCGTATCTAGCCTCAACGATATGACAAAACTCTCAAGAATGGGGGGTAAGACGATTGGTATTTATCTGATTACAACGGTACTGGCAATTACAATCGGGCTTACTGTTGTAAATGTGATGCAGCCCGGTAAAACGCTCCCCGAGGAGACCCGCACCACGCTCATGGAAAGTTACAGCGAAAACCTTGAGGGCAGGGACGAGGCAGCCCAGGAACTCAGGGAACAGAGCCCGCTGCAGTTTTTTGTGGATATTGTGCCGGTGAACGTTGTGGATGCCACATCAGACAACTCTAATATGCTTCAGGTGGTGTTTATCGCCATTATTTTGGGAATTGGTATCATAAATATTCCTGTTCAGAAAGGGGAGGTACTCATCAACTTTTTCGATTCACTTAACGACGTTATCATTAAAATAGTGGATCTGATAATGAAGACTGCTCCTTATGGTGTGTTTGCGCTGATGGCAACTGTTATTGTTGATCTTGCAGGAGACGATCTTACGCAGGCACTGGTGCTGCTCAGGGCACTGGGCTGGTACTGCCTTGCCGTACTCTTTGGATTGCTGCTGCATGTGTTTATCGTCTATTTCAGTCTCTTTAAGGTATTCAGTAAGATGAAACTGACCAGCTTTCTGAGGGCAATCCGCCCTGCAATTTTACTCGGGTTTAGTACAAGCTCGAGTGCTGCCACTCTGCCCGTTACTATGGAAAGGGTTGAAAAGAACCTGGGCGTTGATGAGGAGGTATCAAGTTTCGTGCTTCCGGTAGGAGCCACAATAAACATGGACGGCACGAGTTTATATCAGGCAATAGCAGCTGTATTTATTGCACAGGCTCTCGGGCTCGATCTCTCGATTGTTCAGCAATTAACCATTGTAATCACTGCAACACTTGCCTCGATAGGAGCAGCAGGCGTGCCCGGTGCCGGTATCATTATGCTTGTGATTGTTCTTCAGGCTATTAACGTTCCCGTGGAGGGTATCGGGCTGATTCTGGGAGTTGACCGGATCCTTGATATGGCAAGAACTGCTGTAAATATTACCGGTGATGCAGCCGTATCCGTAGCTGTAGCTAGTTCTGAAGGGATGCTCGGAGATCTGCATTATGACGATGAATAGACAGATCAGAATAATTTGACACCTTACTCTTTTAATATGAAGACGTTTTGGTCGGTAATGCTTTTTGTGTTTACGTCTGTATTTGCTGTTGCAGGTGCAAACGCCGCATCAATAAATCCGGATCCGGAGGAGACCAGTATGCTCACGTTTGATGAAAAACTCGAGCACGCCGTAGAGCAGTTTTATCAGACGAGGTGGACGGATGCACAGCAACTTTTCCGGGAACTTAAGGAGGAGAGGCCGGAGGATCCGCGTCCCCATTTTTTTGAGGCGATGATGCCGTTCTGGGAATACTTTTTTATTCATCAAAAGTCGGAGCTGGCCGCGAGTTTCCTGGAACAGTCGGAAAGTGCAGTTGAACTGAGTGAGCAGCGCCTGGATAAAAACCCGAGCGACACCACAATGGTGTTCCTCTTAAGTGGTCTCCACGGCTATCGCAGTCTCGTAGCGGCAAGCGAAAAAAACTATCGTGTTGCTATGCAGAGCGGTATCACAGGATTCAGCTATACGCGTCAGCTCCTGTCAATCGACTCCAGTCGTCCGGATGCTCAAATAGGGCGCGGCATGTTCTATTATATGGTGGGAAGTATTCCAAGTGAAGTACGGTGGCTTACCAATATTGCCGGGATTCGCGGCGATACCGCCATGGGGTTCCGTGAACTTGAAAAGGCAGCGGAAAGTGATAATGCCGTCAGGTTTGATGCCATGATGATGCTGATGTATCTACATGAAAAAGAGGGGGAGACAAAAGAAGCAGTTAAATATGCAGAACGTCTGACGGAGCGTTTTTCCGACAATGTGATTTTTTTATTTAAAACAGGAGAACTCCACGAAAAGCTCGGAAATACAGACCGGGCAGTCGAAAATTACAGGCAGGTTATCAATGAGAATAACGAAAACCTGCAGGAAATTACCCGGATGAGTAAAACCCGGGTTGATGAACTTTACGCATTGGGTTTGATTGACCAATAATTTTTACTAAACTCAGAAAGTACAATCTTTGGATATGCGAATGTACAAGAGTCTTGTTTGCTCTGAACTCAATCACGCCTATGGGCAAAGCGTTACGAATACAGCTGTTTAAAATACTCGTTCTCATTCTGGCCCTGAACTGTACTCAACCGTTCAAAAGCATTGGCCAGGTTCCGCTTGTAGATCTCCGGTCGTTTGAAATATCATTCACGCCGGGGGAATCAAGCAGGGAAAGAAGCGGAGTAAACCTGTCTATGCAGGAAGCTAAACGAATGTCTGGCCTGGAAATAGATGATGGGCAGCCTTTTGAGTTTACTGCGGATACCGACCGGCAGGAAGGATTTTTCTATGCCAATTCACCGGGAGGCCCGGCTCTGGGGCGCTACTATCATACAGGTGATAACAATATTCTGTCTCAGATTCCCATCAGAAATGGAACCCCCGCTAATATATCGGGTATCTCCCTCGCTTTTGATTTTATTTACCTGCCTGTACAGGATGACCCCGGCGTCAGTTTCCAACTATCGTACCGGGTAAACGGTGGCGAGTGGACGTCGCCATCCGGCGGGTTTTTTACATCCCGGCTGCTTCAAAAGAATGGGCCGGAATGGAACTCATTATCCATCCAGATTAACTTAGAGGAACTTTACCTTCTGCCCAATGATCAGCTCGAAATCAGGTGGGTTGCCGGTGGTATTGACGATATATCGGACTTTATCCCCATAGCCTTGCAAAAAGTGGAGCTCTTTGCGAGTGAGGCAGAAAAAAGAGACATTTATCCCGGCTCACTAATCATCTCTGAAATAATGACATCCTTTGATGCAGGAGCGGGAAACCTCGAGTACGTGGAAATCTACAACAGCACAGAAAATCCAATAAACCTGAAAGGGCTGGTGCTGCAATCCGCCACCAAACGGGTTGTTGTGCAGCGGGATATTACGGCTGAACCGTTTGAAGCTGTTCTCTTTGCAGGATACGCCGGAAATGATGAAAGATTCGCCACCCTCGCAGACTACCGCTATGGCGAGCAGCTTTTGCTGGAGAACACGGGCCGGATCACCTTGTCGATGGACGGTAGAGATATTGCCAGGGCCCTGTATGAAAGCCAGAACCCGGGTACGTCTATTCAGCTAAATCATCTGGAAAATGCATTTGACGGGTACTCAAGCCTCAGCCATTTCGAGACCGCAACAGCTGAATGGAACTCGGAGCTTACCGGAACCCCGGGAAGAGTTGAACCTGAACGGAAATTATTCAGTAAGTATATTGAGTCTCCCGGCTGGTACCTGCTCGGATCGCCCGGCCGGCTCACAGAGTCCGCCAACCGTGATGTGTTAAACAATCTGACACCCATCCAATCAATAAATTCAGATTCCGGTAATGAAGAGCTGCAGTCTCCTTTTGTGTATCGTCACTCCGATAGCGAGGATCCTGTACGCTTGTTTGCATCCGGAGGGACAACCGGCGGTAAAGTTTCAGGGAGTCAGGAGGCCGAACAGGGTACAGCTGCGGCAGGTTATTCATTTGAAAGTTTATCTGTCGATCGTGTATCCGGTATCGACGAAATTGTAAGTGCTGATGGAAAACAAGCATACCCCGCACTTTTAACATGGGATGCATCAAAGCAGGCCTTCGGTATGGTGTGGCAGGAGACCGACCGGGTGAAGCCATGGAACAGTTATCTTCTTCGAAACAGATCGGCTGCTGAACAAGTTTCAGATGGCCTTTCAAACAGAGAGGGGGGCTGGACGGGGCTGTCTCGGCACATTGGAATTTCTCTTGAACCGGACGCGGATTCTGAGTCAGATGTTACTGAATATGACAACACTATAATTGGGTTTTGGGAAGCGGCGCCACAAGAAGGGGAAAACGCCGGTTACACGCTGCCCAAACTATGGACACCGCTCTCAGAGCCGGCCCTCGAATCAAGAAGCCCGATGATCTATCTGAAAACAGCCGATGCGCCACTGCCATCCAGCTATTTGAATTTTCCGGCTACACCAGGTGAAAATATCCAGGTATCTGTGGGGCTTAAACTACCATCATCTGTTAACCGGGCGCAGTTCAGATGGAATCATATTGAATCGCTGCCTGAACAATGGGAGATTGAATTTGTGGATGCTGACATTGGAGAACGTGTTAATATGCGGAAACAGAATCACTATCTGTTTTCTGAGCGATCCGATAAGGTCAGGGATGGGATGAATGACCCCGGCCGGTCGTTCACGCAGGTAGAACCAGATGATTACAGCCGGTTTTACATCCGTATATCACCCACGGGAGATCTGGAGACGTTTGAGGCTGAAACCGAATCGCCTGAATCAGTAGAACTGAAGCAAAATTATCCTAATCCGTTCAATCCAACCACAACCATCGGTTTCTATCTGCCCGTTGCTACTGATGTGCGCATAGCCGTTTATAATGTGGTAGGCCAGCAGGTTGGCCAGCTTGTGGATGACCGTTTGAGTGCCGGAGATCATACCGTATCCTGGAACGCTTTAGACATGCCAAGTGGCGTTTATATTGTCCAGCTTGAGGCAATGAACAGCGTGCAAACAAGAAAGATTACGCTCATTAAGTGATTATTACTCCCAAACTATTGTTTGTTAACGAGAAATGGATAGAATCGGCCGATAATTTCGTTACGTCAGCCTGAGAGGAGAATTAGTATGAGGTAAAATGCATATCGTAATGATTCGATCTTTCGTAAATGTAAATTTACTGATATGTTAGCCAATCGGATTCTGCGCTTCAATTACCCCTGTTGGGGCAGATAACAGCCGATACAAACAATTTATTCTATAACTTAACTTAATCAATTACATCAATATACATGCAGTATAAGACAATTCAAGGCGTGGACGTGCCCGAAATAGGACTAGGCACCTACAAACTCTACGGGAAAGAGTGCAAAAATACAGTCATGAAAGCTTTCGATCTTGGGTACCGGCTGGTTGATACAGCTCAAATGTACAAGAATGAAGCTGAAATAGGAGACGCAATCAGAACGTCGCATGTGGACAGGGAAGATATTTTCGTTACCACCAAGGTGTGGCATACAAACCTGGAGCACGACGATCTTCTCCAGACGGTGGAAGACAGCCTCGAACAGCTTCAGACCCCGTATGTTGATCTGCTTATGATTCACTGGCCAAATAAGCAGTATTCCCTTGAAAAAACGATGGAGGCGATGCTGGTTCTCCGCGATCAGGGAAAAGCAATAAATATCGGTGTGTGCAATTTTCCAATCGGCCTTACCAAAGAAGTAACTGAAGAACTGAGGATCCCGATATTCTGCAACCAGGTAGAATTTCATCCGTTCCTGGAACAGTTTGATCTTCTGGACTACTCATACGATCAGGAATTTTTGATCACTGCTTACAGTCCGCTTGCACAGGGGAAAGTATTCGAAAATGATCTACTTAAAGAGATCGGGAATAATCACGGAAAAACTGCCGGACAGATATCACTCAGGTGGCTAATCGAGCAGGAAAATGTGGTTGCAATACCAAAGGCAAGCAGTGAAGCACATCTGCGTGAGAACATTGATATTTTTGATTTTGAACTCAGCGACGAAGAGTTTCAAAGTATTGATGAACTTGAAAAAAATATGAGGCTTGTTAACCCGTCATTTGCCCCGGACTGGACTAAGTGAGCAGGCACCCTGTGAACGATTACGGGCGCAACTCAATTGTTTATACAGAGCATTCAGCAAACTGTAACAGCTTATGAATCAACAGTTTGTTGAAATGCTTTATGTAAAACAGCAATCTTTTAAATACTTCCTTTAAAATAACATGTTAAAAACATCAGACTATTTCATTCTTATAGCTGCACTGCTTTCAATGGCTCTTTCAATCTATCTTTGGTTTAGCGGGTCTGAGGAAGCCGGGTTGTTTGTTGGTTTGTGGGTCCCGTCAATTCTTGGTTTTGGCGCCTACTTTAAGATCATCAAGTACAGGAGTAAACTATGAGTTTACAGTTTATTTTTACATCCGGAATAATTATTGTAATTCTCTTTCTGATTGGGTTGATCTATACGTTTAAGGAGTTTAAAGAGATGGAAAATCATCCGGAGAATTACCGGCGCCGAAATGATGACGCCTTTGTCGACAGAGAAGAGAATAAACCCTAATAATTTCTCCATCCGGATATTCCCTCTGCAAGTATGGTACCCGACTCTTCATCACAAACGACGTGAAGAAGGTTTGAGTCGCTCAGCCTGCTGGTTTTAATCAGCACGGCCTGTCCATAGCCACATTCCCTGTGGTATTGAATTTTCATCTCAGTGCAGACTGCTGATGGTTCCATAAGATCCTGGATAAAACCTGTCATCCATTCAATGTACACCACATTATTAACGTGACGGTTCATATCCAGGTGATGATGGCCAACTGATAATCTTGTAACTGAATCTGGAGTCCTCATTTTTGGGAATGATGATTTATCAACCGGCAGCTGATGCTTCGCTACACTCAATCCCATCTCTAAGATTTCTTCTGGTATTCGAGTAGGCCGTCTGTTTTTTATATTTAATACCATCCACTGGCTGACGGCCTTGCCAAGTATCTCTCCGTTTTCACCCGCAAGCTGATAGTCCCTGAAGGCCCTTACGCCATCACCCGAAGAGGGCCAGGTGTTTACTGTAACACGCTGCCACCGAACCGGGAAACTTTCCATCTTGATGTGCATGCGATATAAAACCCACGTCACGCCTTTTTTGTGCAGATCCTCAATGTCGAAATCAAGGTCTTTTGCATTCTTACCCGCCGCTTCCTGGAAATAATTGGCAATGACTGGCAGTGTTGCCCGTCCGGCTTGATCAATTTCATACGACCTGACGATAAACTCTTCGTTATGCTTGATGGTAGTCATAAAATACTGGTTGATGTGTACGGCGGTTTATTAACAGTGCTGAAATATAAAGATTTGACGAACAGAATCGAGAACTCTTCCATTAAGTTGATCTGAGTCATCATTAGGAGCCCATTCAACTCCCGTCCCAAGAACAAGTCTGTCAACTACAGAAATCAGAGCTTATTTAGTGTTGATTCCCGTAGCCGAAGCCCGTACCATATACACGCGTCAGGTTTCGTTGCCAGCGACTCTTAAAAGAATTGTCTGCAATGAATGAAAAGGGAATCCGGTGAAAATCCGGGACTATCCCCGTAGCTGTAAGCTCCAGTACGCCACGGTACATATTTGCCACTGTTTTTCAATGAAAAACGGGAAGGCCGCCGGGGTGGAGTAAGTCAGAAGACCTGCCTGACAGCACTTTATTCAGGCTTTCGGTGGAAAGGCCGGGAATGATCCCTAGTATTCCCTGTATATGTGTTTCACTATCCGGAGTGCCTCGGGTTCACCCCATCTTTTTTCATAAACGAAAGCTCATCGGTTTAAATCTCTAAAACAAAACATAACCATGAGCACATTATATCTACGACTGATGATCGGAGCATTTTTTATAGCTGCGATGATTACAGTATCT
>Ga0102938_10003570_pt1 | contig 11604 bp, 6 predicted proteins | sample SalPonR2_B_D2_MG_FD_84516 | JGI IMG/M metagenome (GOLD analysis project Ga0102938, IMG submission 84516) | Salt pond soil microbial communities from South San Francisco under conditions of wetland restoration - Salt Pond MetaG R2_B_D2_MG | ecosystem: Environmental > Aquatic > Marine > Intertidal... | reverse complement strand
GCCGCGGGGGGGGCGGCTGCGTCCTGCGGTTCGGCCGCGATCACCGTGGTCGTCTCGGTCGTCACGGCGTCATCGATCGAGGCGTCGACGGTTTGCGGTGGGACCGGTTGCTTTTCGTTTTCCTTTTCGTCTTTACTGCTCGGCCGCGCCCGCATGGCGGCCCGCATCATTTTCTCCTCGGCACTTTCGCCGCAGCCTGTGGTCAGCGGCAGACCGACAAGGATCGACAGGAGTGCGACGCATCGGACAAGTTTCGGTGGAATCAGTTTCATGATTAGGAATCAGTTAGCCGGTAGCAGTTCGCTGGTGGTGGATTGACGGTGGACCGAATCCCGTGATCGGCACGCCGCCAGCCGCCGGACTCGCGTCGGGAGGGGGAACGGCCGGCGAAATGCGCCTTTCCGATCCGTACAAACAGGTTCTGTCATTTTTTTTCCAGCATCACGCGGCGGATCCAAGCGTGTGCCAAGGAACCGCCGCCGAAGCACCACACCGCGACGACATGGAAACGCCCGTCTTGGGCGCTGCCCTCTTGAGCGATCTTTTCCATACGGCCACGCAAGATGGTCAATTTGTCTTCGACCGGTTCGTACATGTCGGCGGGACGATCGAGCGCGGCCGGATTGAATTTCAGCTTCTCCGCCTCTTCTTTCGTCTTCCGCGTGATTCGTGCCACGACACTGGTCAGTTCCTCGCTGCCCGAATCGATCGTCCAATACCAACACGATTCATCGGAAACCAATGCCAAGCGGGTCGACGTCGCCCCCGCGTCGATCAACGCCACCGTGGGCAATTTCGGGCTCCCGGCCTTTTTGATCTCGTCCTGTTGCCAGACGTCGGTGAACTCGTGCCAAGCAAAGTTCACCAGGGCGATCGATTCGTTCTGCAAGCCGTCGACGCTGAGTCCGCCGCTTTGCAAGACGTCGATGCGACTTTGCACGAGTGTTTTTTTCGCCGCGGCGATCAACGTCGGTCGGCCTTTGGACTGATCCTCGCCCAGCGGTGCGGTCCACGTGACCAGGTGCAATTCCGAGAGCGGAATCGGAATCTGTCGTTGGGCTTCCGTTTCAACCAGCTTACCGACTTGCTTGTCTTTGACCGGCGGCAAACGCAAGAATCGGCTGACGACGCTGCTGGAGCAAAAGTTACTGATGACCGCCGCGTCCCCGATTTCGATCTGCGCCAGCATCGATTCGATGGCCGACTTGATCAGCAACGCTTCTTGTCCATCGTTGCCGACGCGGTTGACCGGACTGTCAAAGGTCGACGTGTAGGTTTCCAATACCACCGGCCGTTCGTCGGACTTGTCTTGCCGCATCAGCACCGCGTGAATCCCGGAGGTGCCGACGTCGATGCCCCACGCTTTCGTTTTGTTGCGACCTGCCAGGGACGACAGCAATCCTTTTCGGCTGCCGAAAAGTTCCTTGACCCGTGTGCGTCCCAGACCTTGCAGGGCCAAGCCCATGGCAACGCCCCAGCGTCCCGGTCGCGTCGCGATCGCCGGTGTTTCGGACGTGTCAATCGATGCGGGCCGAGAAAACAAAGCCACATCGCCGCCGATCCAACTTTTCGACCGGGCTCGGAACGGCGGCGAAGCGATCCGCGGGTCGGCGGGGCGTTGTTTCACCTTGGCCGAAAGGTCCGAAATGATCTTCGCGGCGCCGCCATCATGCGGCGCTTCCTTTGAAAAGCGAACCGCCAGACGCCCCAAAACTTGCGTCGCGAACGGCTCGTCCGGGAATTGATCCGCCAGCCATCGAATCGTCCCGACCTTTTGGGCAAGATCCAGGTAGTCGGCGTTGTGACAGAACGACGGGACCGCCGACAATTGCCTCGCCGCTCCTTCGTAGTCATGCCTCGCCATTTTTCGCGTCGCGCTTTTGATCAGCTTGGCGGCGGCCTGCTGGGAGAGCTTCAAGTATTTGGGATCCTCCGGCAGCAATTCCAACAACTGGCCCAGCAAGTGGCCCGCCGTTGCCCAGTCTTTTTCGGTGATCGTTTGCGAGAGCTCGGCCCGCAGTCCGGCGACCTGCTGCACGAAGTTTCGGCTGCCGGCCAACATCCTGCGGGCGTCGTCGTCCAGCATTTTCTCAGGCACCGTCGCCAACGCGTCGACGACACCTTGATGATCGCCGGCCGCGGCGGCTTGACGGGCCGAGGCCAGCCGTCCTTCGCTGCCGCTGCGGTTTTGATGGGCGATGTTCTGGATCTTGTCGATCGCTTGGCGGGCGGCGTCGGATTGGGATTTGAACCGAAAGTCCGTGGTTTCCGCGATCCGCTCGAGCAACGCGAGCGCGTCGTCGTACTCGTGCACCTTGGCTTTTTGAACGGCCGTCGCCATCCAACGATCGAACTGTGCGCGTTTGGTGGCGAGCTCTTGTGCCAAGTCCTTGCCGCACGAACCGCAAAATTTTTGCTGCAGCGTGACGGGGTTGCCACATTCGCCGCACGATTCGTAAAGCCCGTGCCCACAACCGGCGCAGAACTTGGCATGGGGGTCATTCGCGGTATCGCAAGCCACGCATTGGATCGTTTTCGATGTCGTCGCGGCGGGGTGAGGCGAGCTCATGATGGTGGACGGATTCCTTTTTCTGAAATAACGAAAGTCGCTCGGCTGATTTATCGATCCAGCTGGATCACGGTGCCTTGCAGGGGCAACCAATTCGACAAACCGGGCGTCTCCGGATCACCGACCTGAACGTAACCTTGTTGACTGTCCAAATTGAATGTCGCCGGGGCGCTGTCGGCGGGAACGCGAATCGTCATCCGGTAATCGCCCTCGCGCGACGTGGGTCGGAGATCGACTTTCAAAATTTTCGGCTCGACGTCCATCACCTCCAGCGGTCGGGATCTGTCACTGCGTTGTCGAACCAGGACATGAAACAGGTGCTCTTTCCCGATCACCAGGGTTCCCAGGTCCAAGCCCGTGTGCATGTGCAGTTCGGGGCCGTGAAAGCTGATCACTTTGTGGACGCGTCCACGGACCTCGATTCCTCGCTCGAGCGTCTCTAAAGTGTCCGTGCATCGCGTGGTGACGTGAAGAGTCGATTCGAATCCGCCGGGTTCCGCCGCCACGCTGGAGAAGCTGACTTTCCAAGCCGCGACGGCGTGTTCGAGGGCCAGTTCGCTGTGGACAGTCGGATCGACCGGTTCGGCCGACCAGAGGAAACCGCTCAAGTCCGACCGGATGTCTTCGACGATGAAATCGTCCCAAAGTTGGCTGTAAACGTAGAAATGGCCTTCGGAGGGTTCGCCCGGGTTCGCGATGCTCATGCCGACACGCTCCGGTGCAACCATTTGGGCTTTGACCGTTCCGGAAACCGACAACTTGATCGTCGGCAGGGCGGGATCATTGGTGTCGATCAGGGCCTGTTGCTCGTAATGGTCGGCTTGGTATCCGGTATTCCACGTCAAGGTGACCGAGGTGGATTCGCCCGGCATCAATTGCCCCTTGTCGACTTTTCCCAGCGTGCATTTGCAACTGGTTTCCGCGACGTTCAAGATCAGCGGCGCGTCGCCGTCGTTGCTGATCTTGAACTCGTGCGACGCGGTGACGTGCGGGTCGAGCATGCCGAATTCGTGGCGGCGATCCGAGATCAAGGCTTTGGGCCGCGGCAAATCGGCGAGCCGCTGGGCTTCGATTTTATTTCGCTGACTTTTCGCGACCGTTTGCTCGTATTCGTCGCGTTGGTGATCGGGAACACCGTAGGGCTTGTACTGAACGACCAGGGACAAGCCGGCCGACGCGACGCCGACGACCAGGATGCTGGCAAGAATACTGAGAAGGTTTCGGGCCGTTCGATTCATCAGATGCATGGAAAAGGGTGGGCAGAAATCGGAAAAACCCTCGCCGTCCGTGAACGGACGACAAGGGCCGTAAATCTCGCTGATCGTCAGACTCGGATCACTCGAAGTTGCTCTTGAAGAAACCGTCGTTGATGAAGACGCCGGCGAAAAACTTATCGACGGGCATTTCGGCGGTGTCATCGGCATAGCCGACGGCGGAAACTTGTGCGTCGGTCAGGCCTTCGACGGGAAAGCCGGGGTTCAGGAAACCGTCGGCGTTCGTGTCGTTGAAGACTTCGACGTGACCGTCGCCCATCAGGACGTTGCAGGCACCTTGGTGAACGGCGAACCAGTCACGCGTGTCTTGCAAGTAAATTCCGTTGCCGGTCGCGCCGGTCGGGGCGGGGCAAGCGGCCGTGGTGGGGGCACCCCGTTCGCAAGAGATCTGGTTGACCAGCAATTCGTTGCTGCCGATCAAGTCCAAGTCGGTGCCGTTCCAGTAGGCCGGGCCGTCGTTGAACGCTTCGGTCAGCAAAGAACCACTGGTGATGTACTCGGCTTGGCCGGGCTGACCTTGAGTCGCGTTGGTGTTTTTACCCCAGATTCCGTTTTCGTCGTGCTGCAGATCGGCGACCAAGATCGCTTCGTCCACGTCACCGGGGGCGGCACAACCGATGAAGCCGATGTTGGTGCTGCTGATGCGGCTACGCTCCAGTTCGTTGACCGACATCGGTCCGGTGCTTCCGCCCAGACCCTTGAAACCGCCGTTGGCCCAAGTCGACAAGTTACCGGTGGCCGGATCCGAAGCGGTCTTGACCATGCCGCGGACCAAGTGCCAGCTGGCGGCGTAGTTGGTGTTGTAACCGTTGGTGATGAAGTAACGCGAAACGAATTCTGCGCGGCTTCCGTCGGTCGCACTCCACACCGGCGTGCCGGCGAAGGTGGCGTTGCTGCCGCCACTGATGCCGGCCCATTCGTCCTTGCCACACTGGCCGGCCGACAGACGCGCCAGAGGGGCGCTGTCCTTGGCGTCGGTGGTGTCCGCGCCCAGCAAATCGTTCAGCTTTTCGCTGCCCTTGAGCGGGTTGGACGGGTCCAGCGACTCGTTCATGTTGCCGTCGCCGACGTTGACCAAATCGGCGACCCAGCCGTAGGTGTCCATGCATCCGTCGCGACGGAAGTCGCTGGCACCGCTGCAGAAAGTGCCGCCAGGGCTGCGGACACTGAATTTGAACAGGCCGACGCCGATATTTTTCAGGTTGGCCGTGCACTGGGCCGAACGGGCGGCTTCACGGGCACGAGTGATCGCCGGCAGCAACAGCGCGGCCAGCAAGGCGATGATCGCGATCACCACCAGCAATTCGATCAGGGTGAAACCTGACTTCGATTGTCGTGATTGCATTAAAATTCTCTTCAAGTTTCTCTGGACTCGAGCATTGCTCGTTGCCCAGAATGGAGTCGGATAGGGAGTGATGCGGCGCGAGAAATCGTCGCCGACCGATCCGTGACAGCGGTTCAGCCGGCCTTCTCGCGTCGCGTCCTCTTTCTGAAATTCGAAATATGGAAAACGTTCGTTGTGGTTTCGTTTAGCAGCCGCGAACGGAACGTCGCCGCGGTCGCCTGGTAAAGTCAAAAGCCATGGGGATTCGATGCCGAGGTGTCTCCTTTGTTGTTTCGGATGGGGGTCGACTCGATCGGCGATCCAGAGATCGCTCGCGTCGGTGATTCAGTTTTGCTGTCCCTTACTGCCCAGCGTGTAATAGCTGGCCAAGGTCAAGTCCGTGGTCTCTTGTTCGTCGCTGGTCCACATTCCGGTCGTTGCCGGAAAGCCGTTGTTGATGAATCCGTCGCCGTTCGTGTCCGACAGACTTCGAACCGAACCGTCCGCCATCAACACGTTGACTTGGCCGTCGTGAAGCGCCGCCATGCCGCGGTAGTCTTGGCGCGTTTCGTAGTTCCAGCTTCGCAGCCATCCCGCCGTGCCCGAACGAGGCGTGCCCGCCGGAAAACTGGGCGTCTGCAAGACGGCGGCGTTCGACGGAGCCGCCGGGGATGCCACGTTGTGCACGGGCACGCCGACCATCGGCACGGTATAGGGGGTGCCCGAAAGGATGTCGCCCGATGAAGCGGTCAAGACGCCGCCGTAAGACGCGTCGCACAAAAAGGGCACGGTGCTGATCGGGGCACGGCCGGCATCCAGAACCCGGGTCGTCAGCGGACCACGGGTCACGTGGGTTCCCCGCGGATCGGCTCCGCAGGCGGGCTTGTCGGATTGCAAGTTGCCATCGCCGTCCAAGCGAAACTCACTCCGTGTCAAAAACCAAGACGCGGCAAAGTTCGTGTTGTAGCCTTGCTCGATCATCTTCACCCGAACCAGTTCGCTACGTTGTTCGGTCTCCGGGGCCACGCCGTTTTCGGAGATCATGCGGGTGATGTTTTTAATCTCCGCCCCCATTTCGTCCACGAAACTCGGCTCGCCCAGTCCGTCCAGGCAAGGACCGGTCGTGAACGAACTGACCGGCAGGGTCAGCATCTGATGAATCGCCTTGGAAGCCTTTGCTCCGTTGCTGGGGCAGCGGAGCTCCGACACCATGAAACCTCGCTTGACCGCATCGGCGACCCAACCGATCTCGGTGGGAACCCCGTCGCGTTCGAAATCGAAGCTGCCGCTGCAGAAAGCTCCTTGAGGATCCGACGCGGCCCGACTGGCCATGCCGATACCGAACTGTTTCAAATTGTTTTGGCACTGGGTCCCGCGGGCGGCTTCGCGGGCACGTGAGATGGCAGGCAGCAGCAAAGCCGCCAAAATTCCGATGATCGAGATGACCACGAGCATTTCGATCAACGTAAAGCCGCCGCGTCTGCCGTGGCAGACTCTTTCGCCGTGGTTCCAATGCGTCGTCGTGGTCATCGTCTTCAAATTCGTTCCGCCTAACGTCTTGGTCGTTCAAACCGCTTTGCTCGAGAAGCCGCTATTGAATCGTCCCCCCCCTGGCTTGCAACGCTCAATCGACAATCTCACGGTATCTTCACCGGTTCTTCAAAGAAGGGCGGTCGGCGTTTCGCTTCGGTGCTTCAACAATCGAGATCCATCGGTCATGGTGGGCGACCGCACCGATCGAGGACCCCAGCGAGCGATAACGAACGGATCGGGCTCGTTCGGCCGCTCCGCAGGTCGCCCAAGGCCAGCGGCGGCGGCTCAACTTAGGCAAAATGAAGCGTCCGAAACGGTTGGCCGGCCTTCGGAGCGTTCATCAGAAATTCACATTCTTTTTGCCAGCAAAATGACGACCAACGGGACGAAAGCCGAAACGGGTGCCATCGATCGCTATCCTCCGCCGGAACGATGTCGCGAGATCCAGCTTCACAAGCTGAACGAAGTTCTGGCGGTCGCCAAGAAACGCCCCTTTTATGCCAATCGCTTGGGTGACGTTTCGCTTCCTTTGGAGTCGTTGGAGCGACTTTCCGAACTGCCTCTGCTGAGCAAAGACGACCTGCTTTGCGAGCAGCGTGGCCGTCCGGCAAAGATCTTCGACGCCGCCCCGGGCGACTACATCCGCATGCACCAAACCAGCGGCAGCAAGGGCTGGCCGATGCCGATCCGCGACACCGCGGCCGACTGGCGTTGGTGGATCGATTGTTGGCAGTACGTTTTGGATGCCGCCGAGGTCACCGCCGCCGACGTCGCGATGATGGCCTTTTCTTTCGGCCCTTTCATCGGTTTTTGGACCGCCAACGACGCCCTGGTGCACCGCGGTGCCTTGGTCGTGCCGGGGGGCGGCATGTCCAGCGAGGCGCGGCTGCGAATGATCCAGGATCATCGCTGCACGGTCGTCTGCTGTACACCGACGTATGCTTTGCATTTGGCTGGCGTCGCGATCGAGAACGGAATCGACTTGGCCGCTTCATCGGTGCGGGTGGTCATCGTCGCCGGCGAACCGGGCGGCAGCGTGCCGGCGGTCCGCGGGCGCATCGAATCGACTTGGGGCGCCAGGGTCGTCGACCACTCGGGGGCCAGCGAAGTCGGGGCCTGGGGATTCGGGGACGCCGACGGACAAGGCTTGCACGTGATCGAAACGGAATTCATCGCCGAACGGTTGCGTTTCGACGAAGCTCATCTTTTGGGCACGCCCGCCGACGACGGGGACGAAGCCGAACTCGTGTTGACGAACCTGGGCCGTCACGGCGGGCCGGCCATCCGCTACCGGACCGGTGACATGGTTCGGGGATTCCGCCATCATGATTTGCCGTGTCCGTTCCTTTGGCTCCGCGGTGGCGTGCTGGGTCGCGCCGACGACATGCTGATCGTTCGCGGCGTGAACGTCTTTCCCAGCAGCGTCGAAGCCGTCATCCGCGAAGTCGAACCGAGCGGCGAGTACCGCGTCACCGTCACGCGGCGTGAACAAATGGACCAGCTGAAAGTGGAAATCGAAACGACGCCCGAAAAAGTCCGGGCACTTGCCGGCCACCTGCGTGACCGGTTGGCGATGCGGATCGAAGCCGTCGCGGCCGACGCCGGCAGTCTGCCTCGATTCGAAGCCAAGGCACGTCGCTGGATCGACAACCGTCAGGAATCAACATGAATTCGCCAAAGAACAATCTGACGCCGAGCGGACTTTCCCGCGACGGCGATCGAGCCATCGTGATCACATGGAACGACGGCACGTCGACCAGCTGGACGGTCGGCGAGCTGAGAAAGATCTGTCCCTGCGCGACCTGCCGCGAAAAAAAACGCGGTGAGGAGGGGAAAGCCGCCGCGACGACCAAGCGACAGATGCCCGGCTTGCCGGTGCTCAGCGCCGCCGAAGCGAGGCCCTTGACGATCGAAGCGATGAACCCCGTCGGCACGTACGCTTACAACATCGTGTTCAGCGACGGCCACAACAGCGGCATCTTTACGTTCGACCTGTTGCGAAAAACACCCTCTTGAACAGGCCGGTTCAGTTCGTCGAATCCGTCGTCGCGATGTAGGGGGCGACCATCCACAACGCGGGGACGTCGTCGGGAAGCACGGCTCGCACATCGACCGCTTCGCCGCCGCGTCGGATCTTCTCGGCGGCGCGATCCATCGCGGACAGCTTCTCGAGATTCTGTTCCTTGAGTTGACGGAGCAACTCGACCGTCTCCTTGTCCATCTGTGGCCGTCTGATCACGTCCTCCATGGCGCGCTTCAGGCCGGTCAAAGGCTTTCCATCGATCAAGAAAATCGCTTGGGATTTTTCCGCTCCGAAGAAGCCGTCGGACACCGTTTCGAATTTCACGTCGAAGCGATCATCGATCGGCATGGTCAAGGCTTGTCGTAACCAGCGGTCGCGTCGATCGCCGCTCAGCGTGGTCGGCAAGACTTCCCAGGCCAACAAGAGGGCCTCGAAATCCCCTTCCCGGGCGATGCGATCGATCGCGGTGTCGAGCGCGTCGCTGTCATTTTCAACGGCCAAGTTGACGACGGCCGGAAGCCAAATCGGATCCAGCTCCGCTGCGGCTTGTTGTAACCGCTCGTCGAATCCGAAGTCATCCCCGTATCCCGTCATCGCAAAGGCGTACAGAGCGGCAATTCGAGTCGCGGGATCGGGGTCACGCAAATGGGATGCGTGCGGCGCCATGAAGGTTCTCGGGACGTCCAGTTCGTCGCTCAGCTCGACCGAGACCTGCATCACCATGCCTTCGGTCATGGCGACCTGACTGACCAGTTCGCGTTTCATCGTAGCTTGATACTCGGCAAGGCTGGCGAGTGCTGCCGGCAACAATGCCCGCAGCGAGTCGTCGCCACCGAGCGTCTCTTGAATGATGACGGCCTTGGAAATCGGCGAACCGAGAAAGTTGTCGTTGTTGACGGGAGCGAAGTCGAATCCGTGGTTCGTTCGCCAACGTCCATCGCGTCGAAAAACGGTCCGACTGAGAACGCTCGGAAGCGGTCTCTGAAACTCGGCACGGTTTGAAACTTGGTCGCCTGTGAACCGATTGCGTACAAACGCTTTCGGTCGTGTCAGCATCACATAAACGTCTCGCAACTGACCGGATTGACGTAGAATCAACGTGGGAGTTTTCCGTTCGGCGGCTTTCTGCTCATCCCAAGCCTCCAGACGCCCCGTTGCTTGGAAAAGTGACTCGGTGACCATCAGCGGAGAACCGGCGACAATTGGTCTCGATTCGATTCGGTAAAGATTGCGGCTGATATCGTACAGAGTTCTTAACGTGTTCGGGCTTTGCGCAACCTCGGACAACTTCGTGACTCGCCTCAAGTATTCCTCGTTCAACGACCTTTCGATTCCCGGCTGAGCAAATCGAATGGTCCACTGGATCGCAAATTCGGACAATGGCAGCAAGGTTTTCGGATCAATGTCCTTGCCTCCGTCGTTCAGCAGGCCGGTCAGCCGATTGACGATGTGGGTCGCCGAAGTGCGCACCACGTCAAGACTGGCGAGTCGCTTGACGTGCGCGACCGTCGCGGCGGCGACCAGAGCATCCTTCAAGACACGTGGGTCTTTGCTTTGATCGTAAACCCGACTCATCCGCCGAATCAGCCGATCGGCCAGCTCGCGATCCGTCGGGTCGATGGACTCGTGCTCGATCGAGTTGGCGAACAGGAGCGCCGCATGAACGGCGACCCCGGCGTCGGGATCATCGAATTGATCCCAATCGAACGCCTGCAAGGCATCGGCCGCAACGGCATCGCGATACAGGGCTTGATGAGCGGTCACTCGGACCCAAGGGTCTTCGGAGATCTGACGTTGCTGACGCAGGAAATGCACCGCGGCGTCCGACAGGGTCGACTCCGATAACACGCAGAGCGATAGCAACAGTCGAACCGTCATCAATCGTTGGCGATTCGAAAGCGACGCCCCGGCCCGGCGGAGCAAAGCCTGCTCCAACACGCCGGCCGATTCTTCGGGTAACATCCGCGCCCATTTTTCGAAGCCGCCCAGAGTCGAATGATGCGGGGCTCCGTCGCGGAATTCCGTACGCGACGCTTTGTCCAGCAGCGTGTCGGTCAGCACCGGAATGTCCGTCACCGTTGCCATCGTCGTGAGGGCTTCGGCGGCTTTCTGGGACGGTTCCAAGGCCACTTCTCGTGCGAAATCGGTCAGCCACTGCGAGAACTTCTTTCCCTCGTAGGTGGCTTCTGCCACCGCCGGCTGCGCGTTTTCATCGGCGGCGGTTTCGCCGGTGGCGTTTTCAGTAGCGGGGCGTGCGGCGTTCGCGACGCCGGGTCCGGGTCGCCGGGTGATTCTCGCGATGACGGTTTCGCCGCGACGGATCTGAATGTCGTCCGGCTGAACGATCAGGTCGCCCGATTCGGGCACCGTGATCTGGTAACGATCGGCCCAAAGCTTGATCGATTTTGCACCCACGCTCGCGGTCAAGTCGTCGTGCGACTTGCCGTCACGCAAGACTTCGACTCGAACGCCTTCGATCTCCGATTCAACCACCAGTTCGCCGCGCTGAGTCTGCAAGACGATCAACGTCAGCAGGCCCGCCCAACCCGCCAGGCCGGCTAGTCCGACGGGAATCCACCGCCGACCGCCACGTGACCGTTCCGTCGCGGGTCGCGTTTCGGGGGTGTGGCCCGTCCGTGCCGTGTGCCTTGCCGATCCGCCGCCGTGTCGGACCGACACGGAGGCGGTGTCGATCAGCGATTTCAAGTCGGCTTCGTCGGCGAACGGTGCCACCATGGATCGTACGTCTTTCATCGTGGCCGGTCGGTCGGCGGGGGCATCGGCGATCATGCGGCGGATCGCCTCGCAAAGCTCCGGCGGAACCTCGCTCATGTCGACCGCTTCCCCGTCGAGGCGGCGTCCGATTCTTTCCAATTCACCG
>Ga0102938_10003565_pt1 | contig 11611 bp, 8 predicted proteins | sample SalPonR2_B_D2_MG_FD_84516 | JGI IMG/M metagenome (GOLD analysis project Ga0102938, IMG submission 84516) | Salt pond soil microbial communities from South San Francisco under conditions of wetland restoration - Salt Pond MetaG R2_B_D2_MG | ecosystem: Environmental > Aquatic > Marine > Intertidal... | reverse complement strand
CAAGGCACGATCCTCGATACGAGGTATTGCTGCCCCGACGAGGGCGGGCGAAGTGAGAGGAGGCCGTTCCTTCATTGCCCTTCCCTCGTCATCATGTCCGGGGTGTCACCATGCTTCTTGCGAGCGTCGTACTCTGCAATGCGCTGCCGAAGGTACTGCGGTGTCACCGGCAAGCGCTGAACCAAACCGGAACGCTGAAGTGCGTCATCAATGGCCGCGGCAATGGTTGCGCCCGCAGCGGTGACGCCGCCCTCACCCGATCCTTTCAAGCCCAGGGGGTTCAACGGTGACGGCGCATCCTGAAGGATCTGCACAGATGTCTGCGGCATCTCGGTTGCACTGACCATCAGGTAATCGGCAAAGGTGACCGAAAGGGGCTGCCCGGCGTCGTCATAGCGGAATTCTTCGTAAAGCGCGCCGCCAAGCCCTTGCGACAGCCCGCCAAGAATTTGACCTTCGATCATGGCCGGGTTTACGGCACGGCCCACATCATAGCTGACCGCATAGCGCTCGACCCGAACATGCCCAGTTTCCACGTCGACACTGACCAGCGCAATATGGGCCCCATATGGATAGTTCATATGGGTGTTGTGAAACCATGCCTCGGCGCTCAATCCGGGTTCGCGTTCACCGCGCAGCCTTGACCCCGGATCAAGAGCAGCGGCAACTTCCGCCAGCGCGATCGATGCCCCGCTTTGCGCATTAGAGATCATACCATCGTCGACCGCCAACGCGTCGGGCCGGCACTGCAGCATTGCTGCGGCCATTTCGAGCGCCTTCTCACGCACCAGTTCGGCGGCGCGGCGGCTCGCCTCACCGGTCATCACCGTCACCCGACTGGCATGGGCGCCCCAGCCATAGGCAATGCGATCGGTGTCACCGTGAACCACCGTACAACGCCTGTAATCGACGCCCAGTGTATCGGCAGCGATCTGTGCGATCGCTGTTTCCATTCCCTGACCTAAGGATGCCGCGCCAGTGATGATCTCGACCGACCCATCCGGCTGCACGGAAAGCCGAACCAGTTCAGACGGGCCAAGCCCGCTCTTTTCGACAAAGTAGCCAAGGCCCAAACCGACGGCCTCACCCTCGGCGCGCCGTTTGGCGGCTTCTTGCTGCATTGCGCCCCAGTCGCTGAACTCCAGCGATTTTTGCAAGAGTCCTGCGTAATCCCCGCTATCGAGCACCACTTCGGTTTCCAACGCGCTCAGGTTGCGGGTATAGGGCATCTCGCCGGCGTCGATGAAATTGCGCCGACGCAGCTCAAGTGGATCGAGGCCCATTTCCTGCGCGATAGCATCCATCAGGCGCTCGCGCACGAAGGTGCCCTCGAAACGCCCGGGCGCGCGATAGGTCGCAGCCGGGGTTTTGGACGTCAGGCGAAAATGTGCTCGAGCCGCATAGGCGGGAACGCGATATGGGCCGAGCAGCAAACCGATACTCATGTCGGCGACCCGTGCGCCGTGAGTCCTCACATAGGCCCCTTGATCGTGATGAAGGGTCTCATCGATCGCCAGTATACGGCCTTCCGCATCGACAGCAGCCCGGATCAGATGCTGCTGTTCGCGTGAGTGGTTGGCCGTCATCATGTGTTCGCGCCGGTCTTCGATCCATTTCACCGGTCTGCCCAGACGCATCGCTCCGAGGCATACGAGAACGTCTTCAGGGTAAAGCTCACCGCGGATGCCAAAGCCGCCACCTACATGAAGCTCGTGCAATGCGACCTGTGACGGTGCCAGGCCCAGCATCTCGGCCAGCCGGTCGCGGTTCCAATGGGGCCGCTTAGTGGCGCCCCACAGATGCAACCGCCCGCTTGCAGTGTCGAACTGAGCAATCGCGCCGCGTGTTTCCATCGGGATGCCCGAATGGCGTCCGACTGCCAGATCAAGCTCGATGACGCGGTGCGCCGCGCGAAACCCAGCCTCGGCATCGCCATACCCCTTGCGGATGATAACCGGCTCGGTGCTCAGACCCGGCGCAAACTCTCCTGGTGTTGCACGCGCATCAAGTATTGGCCCGGAATCTTCCTCTACATCGAGAAACACGGTCTCGGCGGCATCTTCGGCAAAATAAGGATCCTCGGCAAAGACGATCGCGACCGGCTCTCCAACATAGCGCACCCGCTCGCGCGCGAGGATCGGCTGGGTGTATGGACCGAGACCCTCAATCTTAGTCGCTCGGAATGGAATATTGGGCACATCCTCGATATCGGAATCAGTCCAGACAGCGAGGACCCCGGGCATCGCCGCTGCCTCGGTTGCGTCTACCCCGACAATCTTGCCTGTGGCATGCGACGACCGAACCACTCGTGCCCACAACTGGTGGGGAAGGTCCATATCGCCGACGAACCTTCCGGTTCCTGACACAAGGGGCCTGTCCTCGATCCTTGCGACGGATCTGCCAATATAGGCCGATTTGCGATCGTCCGCGGTCGCAGCCCCGGTTCGGTCAAGTTCTTCTTGCAGGTTCACTGGCCTTTCTCGAATTTCGGGGTCACTGCCGGAGGTAAAGTCAAGGCAAACCAGCCCGCGATCGCCAACACACCAAACCCGGCAAGCACCACCACAGTATCGGGGGCGATCATCATGAGCCCGCCTAAGGCCATCCCCCAGCGCATGAATCCATTGAGCCGGGCGCGCCAGTAACCTTCTGCAGCCACGGCGATTGCCAGCACCATGACCAGACTGCGCGCACAGTCGATGACGATGGTTGTCAGGTCACCCTGCATCAAGACACCGGGCGCGTACATGAATGCAAAGGGCATTACAAAGGCCGCAACTGCCAGCTTGCAGGCGGTCGCCGCAATTTGAATGGGATTGGCATCGGCGATCCCGGCAGCCGCATAGGCTGCGACGGCTACAGGTGGCGTCATCGCCGATAGCACCGCGAAATACAGCAAGAACAGGTGCGCCTGCATCAGGTCATAGCCGTAGGTGCCCACCAAGGTCGGCGCGACCAGCGCCGCCGCTAGGGCATAGGCCGCCGGCGTCGGCATGCCCATGCCCAGCAAGATCGTCATCGCCCCGGCCAGCACCAGCGTCAGCAGATCGTTCGATCCCGCGATCAGCACCAGCAATTCCGAGACCTTGCCCGCAAGGCCCGTCATGGTTATGCCCCCGATCACCATGCCAGCGGCGGCGCAGGCACCTGTCACCGCTACCATATTCGCCGTTGTCTGGGAAATTCCGTCGATCAGTTTCCCGAGCGAGAACGTGCGCCAGCGGATCGCCCAGGCAATCAGCAACGCCATGATGCCATACAGGGCCACGTATGTCGGGCTGTAGTGCAGGATCAGCGTGCCGGTCAGAACCACCAAGGGGATGATGTAGGGCCAGCCACCGACAAGGACCGGCATCGCCCGCGGCAAGGTTTCGGGATCAAGCATGCCCGCACCTGTCCGACGCGACCGCAGGTCAACCTGCAGAAACACCGACGCATAATAGAGTATCGCCGAAAACGCGGCCGCAAAGACGATGGTTACATAGGGAATTCCCGTGAACTCGGCCATGATGAACACCGCGGCCCCCATCACGGGCGGCAGAATCGACCCGCCAGTCGAGGCAGCCACTTCGATGCCTCCGGCAACGACCTTGGGATAACCCAACTTGCGCATAACCGGAATTGTCACCGATCCGGTGGTCACAACATCGGCCGTGGGGCTACCTGAAAGCATGCCGAAAAGCCCCGAAGAAGTCACCGCCACCTTGGCCGGCCCACCGACCTGGCGCCCCGTCAGCGCCGCAGCCAGGTTGAAAAAGAAGGCCCCACCTCCAGCGCGCTCAAGCAATGTGCCGAACATCACGAACATGAAAGCATAAGTTGCCGTCACTTGGACGGGCGCCCCAAAAAGCCCGTCCGTAGTGAAAACTGTGACATCAAGAAAATGGGCAAAACTAATGTACCCGTGTCGCAACGGACCCTCGAAATTATGTCCCCACAGATTATACGCCATAAAGATCAGGACAATCGCCGTAAGCCCCGGCCCCACAGTGCGCCGCGCAGCCTCGATCGACAGAAGGAGAATCCCGTAGCCGAAGATCCAGTAGCTCGTTGGCAAAGGGTGAAAGAGTGTTATTCGCCGAGCAATGGCGTCCATCTCCACCACGAAGAAGATCATGCACACGAAACTGGCGGCCGAAAGCAGACAATCGATCACCGTTGGCCTGTCGGTCCTTGCGTTCGGCCCTGAGCCGACAAGCAGAAACAGCAGTGTGAACATCAAAGATAGGAAAACGATCGTTCTGGCCAGAACATCCCAGGTCGATAGTGTGGCGGCGTAGATGGTGTAGGCAGCAGTCAGGACAGCAAATCCCGTTACGAAGAACCCAAGCCGGCCATCAAACTTCCGGCGAGGCCCGGTTCCGATCAAGCTCATGCCAAGCTTTTGCACAGCAATGGCAAACGAGGATGAACTGCTCATGCTGACGCGTTCCACAAACAAAAAGCCCGCAATCAATGGGCGAGGAAGGTGATGTGGCGGGGCCGGCCTTGCTACCCGACCGGCCCCAATTCGCCGGGGCTTACTTCAAGCCAGCTTCTTCATAGGCACGCACCGCCCCGGGATGGAACGGCAGCACGTCTTGGGCAAGCATTCCCTCGGGTGTAAAGCGCTCCATGGCGGCGGAAACGGCACCCATGGCGCCTGAATGGTCGATCATCGCCTTCGTGACCGTATAGGCGACCTCTTCGTCCAAGCTTTCGTCAGCGAACAGAATGATCGAGGTTGTCACCGTCTTGGTGTCGCCCCCCTGCCCCGGGTTCTCTGATGCGGGAATGGTCCAAGGCTGGAGCCCGTATTGCTCGATGACGGCCTCGGCGGCATTGTCCGGCACCTCGATCAGCCGAAGGTCAGTTGCGGCAGCCATCTGCGCCAGGCTGCTATGCCCCTCGAACAGCGTGTTGGCTAGAAGATCAACGCGACCGTCGCGCATCAGTGTTGTCTGTTCGCCCGAGGCCTGGAACTGCACCGATCCGTTCCACGCCTCAATATCGTCAAGCGTCACGCCAAGCGCCTCGAGCGTCGCCTCGGTGATCGCAGAGGTCAACAGTCCGCGGCGATTGAACACAAGGCGGGTGGGGGGCTGTTTCTCTGCCAGGTCAGAAAGCGTCTCGATGCCGTGGAGTTCCGCCCAGTCTTCCCGTGCGATCCACCACACCGGCGCCCAGTCGTAGAGAACGGCAAGCACCTGCAGGCCCTCCACCGGATCATTGAAAGGATCGATTCCGTCGCGGGCAAAAACAAGATCGCCATCGTTGGCCATTCCCATCGCACAGGTTCCGGCCTTGACTTGGACGACATTCGCCAGCCCTCCGGACGAAGTCTGATATGTGATCGTCGAACCCGGCGCCTTTGCCTTCACGGCGGTGTCAAGGCCAGTGCCGACCAGTGACCACAGCCCACCGGGGCTTGCGCCGCAGATCGACTCGTTAACGACTCCCTGGGCAGCAGCCGGCGCTGCCAATGCCAGAGAAACCGCCGCCGCCATTGCGCTAGAACGTTTCATTTTGCACTCCCTGTGTCACTGTTTCTGGCCACCACGCGCACCCGTAGCCCGCCACTGGAGGCACTCAAATGGTACCCTAATACAATCTGAGCACAAAATTGGTTATGCTTCAAGAAAAATTCCAAAATTGGTACCGTTAGCGCATCGGCGCACAATCGGCAGGCACGGCCTGCCTTGGCCGCCCCAACGTTAAGCGCTTTCAGTAGCCGTAGATGTAAATCGCGGGCCCAGCTCAGACCTGCCGTACAAACTGCCGGCCGTTCTCGCGATCAACCACTTCAAGCAATCCGCGAAGATACTCGGCCGCTTCGCGCCCCTTTAGCGCCTCGCTCCACATCTGCTCGACAATCCGTTCGTGCAGCGAGATTGCTTCGTCTGTGTTCGTGATCATGGCGACGCCCAGCCGGATATTTGGCTGTTCACCCAAGCGGAAGGGGCTGATTGACAGCGTCTTGCGGTCGCCGTGGCGGAATATCTGGAAGCTCGTATGCGGCAAGGTTCCGGTGATCAATCCAATTTGCACGCCAATCGGGTCGCTTTCGATCAACTCGGTAAAATGCTCGACCTCGTGACGGGCGCGCGCTCGACGCAGGTCGAGGTCTTCTGGCGGCACAAAGGGCTGGCCGACGAAACCGGACCGCAGCAATCTCACGATATCATGCGCCGACAGAAGGTTCACGATGGCGGGGCGGCGGGCACGATAATTCTGTTTGCGCTCACGCAAAATCTCGATGATCCGCTCGATGTCAGCTAGGGTCCGCTCGCGATGGCTCGCGCCCTCCGGCACACTTTCCTTGAGCAGGGTTTCCAGAGCCTGCTGGAATTCGTCAGACGCAAGCAAAAGCGATATGGGGCTTGCGAGCACTATGATCTGGGTAGCCTCTGCCTCCAACTGCCTCAGGCGCTCGAAGTAGGTCACCGCGGACGAGATATACTCGATCTCCACCCCCAGCAGTGTTGCGAGTGAAACATCCAACAGATCAGCGAGGCCCGACAGAGTCTCGATCTTGACCACTTCGCCCTTCTCGAAGCGATAGACCGCCGTACGGGATATGCCCAAGCGCTTGGCAATCTCCTCGGCACTGAGGCTCGACCCCATCCGAAACGCCCGAAGCCGCTTGCCAATCTCTTCGTACTGAACGCTCAAAGCCGTCCCTGCCACAAATTACTAGCTTCCGCGTGGATAATTCCGGTCACGCGGAATCTTTGCGGTTTCAAGTAGAGGTGTCAATTGCAACTTTCTGCTATTTGTGCCAAAAATGGCCCTGGCCGCAAGTAATTGGATGATCTCATGGACCCGACTAAAGCAACGATCCCGGCTTTGCGCGCTGCTATTGTCGCCGGCAAGTTGACACCGGCAGCTGTGCTCGAAGCGCATCTTGACCGCATTCGGGAAAGGGATGGCGAGATCCGAGCGTTCGTCCATGTTGATGCCAGGCAGGCAAGAAAGGCTGCGCTTTCGCGACCCGATGGGCCCTTGCTGGGGATACCCTTCGCGATCAAGGATGTACTCGACACGCACGACATGCCGACCGAGCAGGGGTCTGAGATATTTTCCGGGAACCGCCCTCGCTTCGACGCTGGTGCTGTCGCGCGGCTGCGCGAAGCGGGTGGCATAGCCATGGGCAAGACCGCCACGGCCGAGTTCGCAGGCACTGCACCTCCCGCTACAACGCATCCAGATGATCCGGCACGTACACCCGGCGGGTCATCAAGCGGGTCAGCCGCCGCAGTGGCCAGCGGCATGACCGTCTTCGCGCTCGGGACACAGACGGGCGGATCGGTGTTGCGCCCCGCTGCGTTTTGCGGTGTTGTTGGCTTCAAGCCGAGTTTCGGCCTATGGCCGGTGGCCGGCATGCTCCCGGCTGCACACAGCTTTGATACGGTTGGTGTCATTGCGCGCTCGGCCGGTGATGCGGCCATCATTCACGCGGCCATGATGCGAACGGCGGAACCCGACGCGCCCCTCAACCTGCCGCATGTCGCCCTGTGTCGGACCCCTCTGTGGGATGTCGTCTCCGACGCGGTCGCAAGGATCGTCGATGCCGCTATGCGGGCTTTCGGGGAAGCAGGCGCAAAAACCACCGAGGCGACACTGCCAGAGGGTTTTTCAGACCTTACCCGGCACCGTGCACTCATCAACGCCTTTGAGCGCACCGGAAACATGGAAGGTCTGGCCACCCACAAGAAAGGGTTTCGCCATGAATCCCGCGTAGTTTACGATAAGGGGCGCGAAATAGATGGCACCGAGTACATTGCCGCACGGCGCGCACTCGAGGGCGCCCGCTCCAATCTTGAGAGAATCTTCGGATCCGCCGATGTTCTGCTCGCACCAGTCGTGCCCGATGCGGCGCCCAAAGGGCTGGACAGCACCGGCGACCCGCGCCTGCAGGAGATATGGAGCATGCTACACTGCCCCAGCATCACCGTTCCTTTCGGGAAGGGCGACGGCGGGCTGCCCCTTGGCGTACAGCTTGTTACCCGCCCCTTCGAGGATGATCGTCTGCTTTCAGCAGCCCGGCAGCTTGAGCATTCGCAGACGGGCTGATGTCATCAGGATGTCGGGCCAGCCAAGGCCGAAAGCGCTGTTGATCTTAACTAACTTGCGCCCCACCATCCGAAAACTTGGCGGCGAACCGTTCGAAGAACTGCGTCGACAGTTTGCGCGATGTGGACATGATCAGCCGCGAACCCAACTGCGCGAGTTTGCCGCCGATGGCCACATCAACCTCATAGCGCAGCAGGGTGCCTTCGGGGTGGTCTTCAAGAAAGACCCGCGCACTTCCTTTGGCGAAGCCAGCTGCGCCGCCCCTGCCCTCGCCATGAATCACAAAACTTTCAGGGGGTATCTTTTCCGACAGCTCCACCGTTCCGCGAAACGTGGCCTTCACCGGGCCAATCTTGAGTGCGACCGTGGCATTGAGCCTGTCCTCGCTCTCAGCCTCAAGTTCTTGGCAGCCAGGGATGCAATCCCGGAGCACTGCGGGATCGTTTAGCGCGGCCCACACCTGGTCGCGCGGGGCCGGAATAACGAAACTTTCCGAGATTTCCATTTCATCTCCTGCCTGTTCCAAAACTTGACAATACTGCCCATGTATTTCATTATTAATACAATGTAAAGTTTCGCTTACAGTCTGGCATCGGACCGCGCTCACAAGGTGGGGCAACAATACAGGGGCAACAATGACCATCCGACCCTTCCGCGCAGAACAAAACATCCTTACCCGCATCACACCAGCCATGGTCGCGCACCACACCGAGGCAGGTTTCTGGGGCCGAGGGACCATATTTTCTCGGGCACGCGCCCATGCAGCGACATTTCCCGAGAAGATCGCAATCCGGGACAAGGGTCTTGCCTTGTCCTATCAAGATCTCGTCCGGATTGCCGAGGGCGTGGCGGGCCGGCTTGCCGATCAGGGGCTGAAACCAGGCGATCGTGTGGCCGCCTGGATGTCCAGCCGCTGCGAATTGGCCGTTCTCTTGTCAGCATGTGCGAAAGGGGGATTTGTGCTGTGCCCTTCGCTGCATCACAATCACACCGTCGCAGAGGTTGCCGCGCTCATCAAGCGCATGCGTGCACAGGCAATCTTCGTCGAGACCGGTTTTGGCGCCGATGCGGACCAGCAGGATATTGTCGCGGCTGCCGAAGACGCTGGTGAAGTTGGTCTTGCCGTGAGGCTCGACCCGGTTTCCAAACGGTCAACTTCCGATCTCGAAAACCAGCTTCTCGCTGCATCGAAGACACGACTCGAACGGCCGGAACAGCCCAGCGACATAGTCTATCTCGCGTTCACCTCCGGCACGACCGGCGATCCGAAGGGCGTGCTCCATTCCTCGGATACTTTGTTGGCGAATGCGCATGCGATCGCCGGCGATTGGGGCTTTTGCCCCGAAAGCGTAATCTACACCCTTGGGCCGTTGAGCCACAACCTAGGGTTTGGCGCGCTGGTACTTGCGCTGGAGGTGGGTTGCGAGCTGGTATTGCATGACTTGCCGCGCGGCGCCAAACTGGGTGCACGCCTGTCCGACGTTGGAGCCACCTTCCTTTTTGGCGTCCCTGCCCATGCGATGGACCTCCTGCAAGAACTGGAATCGGCGAACGGTTCGTGTGCCCGCCGGCTTCCTGGTCTGAAGGGGTTCAGGATATCGGGAGCGGCAGTGCCCGCTTGGGTTGTCGAGCGTCTGGATGCCATGGGCATAAAGGCGCAAAGCGGCTATGGGATGACCGAAGCCTGTTCGCATCACTACACCCTGCCCGAAGATCCGGTGGAGAGGATTGTCAACACCTCGGGGCGTGCGTGCCCGGGGTATGAGGTGAAGGTATTCTCACCGGACAATCCCGACCTGCCCCTGCCGAAAGGCGAGATCGGGCATATCGGCGGACGCGGTTCAAGCCTGATGATGGGATACTTCGACGATCAAGGCGCAACTGAGCGCGCATTCAACGCGGACGGCTGGTTCATGACCGGCGACCTCGGAAAGCTTGGAGAGAATGGCTATCTAACCCTGACCGGCCGGCTCAAGGAAATCATCATTCGCGGCGGCCATAACATTCACCCCGCCAAGATCGAGCTCCTTGCCATGCGTTATCCGGGCGTCGAGCGCGCCGCTGCGGTAGGTATCTCGGACGAGCGCCTTGGCGAAAAGGTCTGCCTTGTCGTCATGCCCAAGAAACGCGAAGAGATCGACCCGCAATCCCTTCTGGCTCACCTCAACCGTTCGGGCCTGTCCAAATACGATATGCCCGAGTACTTCCTCGAGGTTGACGAGATTCCGCTCTCGGCTTCGGGCAAGATACTGAAACGCGCCTTGCTACCCGCCATCGATGCCGGAAAGCTTACACCGCAGGCAATCCGTTTTTCCGGTTCGTCGTGATGCCTGACCGCCGCCTCGAACGCCTCGAAGCCGAACTGGTGCGCCCGCCGTTTCATGCCTGGCTACGGCCCGAGCCGGTCTCGGCAACGAACGATACCGTGGAGATAAGACTCCCCATTCGCCCGGAAATGGCCGGCGGAACAGAGCCTTTCTTTGTTCACGGCGGGATCATCGCAGCACTGATCGATCTGACAGGTTATGCCGCCGCCGCCTGCGCCACGGGATGCCCCACGCCGACACTTACCTTGCAGATCGATTACCTCAAGCCTGCCTTCGGAAGTATGCTTCTCGCATGTGGGGTGGTGCGTCAGAAGGGGAAGCGCAACGCGAGGGTTGATGTCGAGATCATAGCCGAGGGCCGGATCATCGCATTGGGTCGAGGCACATTCGCAATCATGGAGGATGGCCAGTGAAAGCCATAGTCATAGAGGAGTTTGGCCCCCCTGCCAACGCGCGCCTCACCGAGTTGCCGATACCCGAACCCAAGGAGGGAGAACTGCGGATCGAGGTTGCTCTGGCGCCCGTCAATTTCGTCGATGATCTCGTCTTTCGCGGAGCCTATCAATTTCTGCCTGAACACCCGTTCACTCCTGGCAAGGGTCCCGTGGGGACCGTGCGCGCAATTGGCCCCGGTGTAGAAGGGTTTACTCACGGGGACCGCGTCATCGCCATGGCAGAACATGGCGGTTATGCGGAACATGCGATCGTCCTCGCGAGCAACAGCTACCGCCTGCCTGAGGCGGTGAGTTTTGAAACGGCGGCTGTAATGTCGCTGGCCTATGACACGGCCTGGGTCGCCCTCTTTGAACGCGGGCGCCTCAAGGCCGGGGAAACCGTACTTGTCCTCGGCGCAACCGGCGCTGTCGGCGACGCCGCGATCCAACTGGCCAAGGCACGCGGCGCCAAGGTGATTGCAGGCGTTTCATCGCAAAACCGTGAAGCAAAGGTTTGCGCCTCGGGAGCGGACGGGATCGTGGATCTTTCGCAGACGAATCTCCGCGACAGCCTGCGCGAGCAGGTTCGGGCACAGACCGACTCCCACGGGGCGGATGTGGTGCTCGACATGCTGGGGGGAGATATCTTTGACGCAGCCTTGCGCGCGGTTGCCTGGCGTGGCCGGATGGTGGTGGTCGGTTTTGCCACCGGAAGGATACCGCAAGTAAAGGTCAACTATCTGCTGGTGAAGAACATCGAGGTCAGCGGCATTCAGGTGAGTGACTATCGCAAGCGTT
>Ga0102938_10003563_pt1 | contig 11619 bp, 5 predicted proteins | sample SalPonR2_B_D2_MG_FD_84516 | JGI IMG/M metagenome (GOLD analysis project Ga0102938, IMG submission 84516) | Salt pond soil microbial communities from South San Francisco under conditions of wetland restoration - Salt Pond MetaG R2_B_D2_MG | ecosystem: Environmental > Aquatic > Marine > Intertidal... | reverse complement strand
GGAGCAATCGTTGTCCTCCTCGCCTTCCAGCGCAAAGAACAGCGACGCGAAGTCGCGCTGCGTGCGCCGCACGGACAGCGGGTCCGGCTTGCGGCTGTCGGCGATGATTTCGACGTCGTCCTCTGCTTCGCGGGAGATCGCATCGGCAGAGCGTTTTTTGGTTCTCTTAGTGCTCTTGGTCTTCTTGGTCGCCTTGGGCTTCTTGGCCGCCTTGGCCGTCTCGGTCGGTGCCTTTTTCTGTTGTTTCTTCTTGCCCTTCTGCCCCGCTGCCGCCTCCTCGTTGCGGCCAGCCGGCGTGCGCATCTCGCTGCGCTGCTGTTTGTCTTTTGCTTTCTTCTTGACTTTCTGCTGCTCCCGGCCCAGAAAATCGGCAATGCGCGCCAGCCGGACCGGTCGCAGATCTTCCGGATCGATGACGGCTTCGGTGGCCGCGCCGAGTTCCTCGGCCAGCGAGTTGAGGTCGTCGCCGGCGTCGAGTTCGTACAGCCGACGGCAGATGTCTTCTCCTTCTTGTTTTGAGACCCAGTCTATGTCACTGAAGAGCGCCAGACCCAACGCGAGCATGCACAGAAGCGGGCGGTCCTTGTCGAGATTCTCGCTGTGGCGCAGCGGATAGCCAGCTTTGTGGCGCACGGCCGCAGACCGCAGCGGCCCCGGCCAGAAGCCGTTCTGTGCGTTGGACTTGACGTAGTCGTACGACAGGCTGGGCTTTGCCTTTTTGCTGTCGTCGCCGACGCTCGGGTCGAACACCAGCGCCATGAGAACGCCCTTGGTGTCCAGGCCGAGGCGCTTGCCGGCCGCGGTGATGGACGGCAGCAGCTTGTCGATCTGTATCGGCGAGAGAAGCGCCTCCTGCGCGGCCAGCGCGCGCTCTATGGCCACCATGCCCTTGACGTGCGGCTCGTCCGAGCTGTCGATCGGCATGTCGCTTTCGATCGTCTTGAAGCACGAGTCGAACTTCGCCTTGCGCGTCTTGGCGTCGCGCAGGTTGCCGCGGTGCGTTTTGCGGTCGCCGGCGGCGAACACCTCGTCGGGCTCGGAGCAGTTGTAGTTGCGGATTTTGGTGGCGGGCGTTTTTTTGCCGAGGAAGAAGTGGCGCATGCGCAGCGCTTCGACGCCAATCCCGACGCACATCGGGTCCTCGAAGTAGGCCTTGATCTCTTCTTTTGTTATCTTGGTTTTTTTGGCGTTGGCTGCGTGCGCCAGCAGATACTCCGGCCGCGGGTTGCCGTCGGCGTCGCGCGCTTCGCCGGGGTCGTGTTTTTTGGACTTCTTCTTGCGCGGCGACGAAGCCGGCTTCGCAGTCTTCTTCTTCGGTTTCTTGACGGTCTTGGCGGACAGCTTCAATAAGGGCTTTGGCTTCTTCTCGGCGGGCTCTTCGCTGTCGTCCAGGTCGTCGAAATCCGGCTCTTCGGCAGCGTCCTCCTGTCGGCCAGCCGGGGTTTGTGCAGCGTGCTCGGAGGATTCGCTGTCTGATTCTTCTGTGGGCATTTGAGTCAACAAAAGGGCACCGAAGCGGCGGTCGGTTGGATTTACCGGACTCGGAAGTTTTGTCAGAGTTGTCGACTTGGAGTGATTTGTTGAATTCTTCGAAGTCGAATTTAAGGTCGTCGTCGCTCATTTTTGGTCGTCGTCGTTCGGTTTTTTATTTGTTGTTAAAGTTGCGTTGAAGAGGTGCGGGTGGCGGTTTCTGGCGAGCTGTGAATTTTGTTTCAAAATTCAACAAAATTTTAAAATTCACTAATCGACAAAAGAAAACTTGATAAATTCAAGTTTTACTCGAAGCTGTCCTTCTTCACAAAAAACATAAAAGTTGAGTTCGGTTCATTCTGTCACTTTTTTTTGTTCCCGATCGCATCACAAAGCGCGCCAGACCCGTGATAACGTACGCAGCTAGAAAGTTTGTTCTAGAAAAAACTAACCTCCACACTGCAGACAAAACTGTCAACAGAAAATGCAATCTCCTGTCTCCGAGCAGGCTGTCGAGCCTACACCACTTGCCAAGCAGGACTCCGTCGTCTTCGATGACGGCCAGTCCATGATAGAAGAGCCACCTGCTCCGCAAGTTGGAGACGCGGGAGTTGACTTTGGCGAGGAGCTCGATGACGACGACGACGAAAACCTCGGTCGACCAGCCCAAGATTTCATGTTTCGGTTCTCCGGCGATCCCGGCGTCGACCCAATAGAGAGAAGCCCGCACGCAGGCTCGTCGATTCACTACAACCACGAAGCGACCGTCAAAAAGCTGCGCGACTTCCGCTTCGGCAGAAGGAAATACTGGGACGACGAAAAGCAGTCGATGTGGGAGGAGATGCTGGAAAACCCTGAAGACAACATTGTGCCGCCCAAGCCGGACAGCGGACAGCTGGTCGGCGCCGACTATCTGGCGCCCAATCAGTCGATAGCGCAGATGCTGTGCGTGCGCGACGCGTTCCGCGAGTGCGGCCGTGTCAATCTGGAGAAGCGGCTCGAGGCGCTGAAAGGCCTGCAGCCGGGCACTGCGGAGTACAGGCAAGCGTACACCGAGTGGCAAATCGGCGCCTTCGAGCGCTTCAACGACACGTGGGACAACGCACACCCGTCGATGCTGCCCGACGCCGTCAACCAGAGCAAGGAGTGGTTCGCCAAGCTGGATTCGCCGTGGCCGGAGCGCACGACGAACTACGAGAACCTGGGCACGTTCGGCAACATGATCGCGACGCTGACCGACTCGTTCGACAAAATGTTCAACTTCGGCGTGCACACCAGGCTGGGCGTCGTGACGCGCGTCGTGGCGCTGTCCGGCCTGCGCTACGTGATCAGCATGCGGCCGTCGCTGCTGGTCTGCGGCGAGCGGTCGACGTCGAAGACGTTCACGTTCCAGCAGATCGAGAAGATCTCGCCGCCGGGCCTGTTCTCGACGACCAGCTACATGACAGTCAAGTCGATGACCAACGACATGGACCGCAACCTCAAGGTCGTCTGCATCGACGAGGGAACGGGCGCGCTGATTGGCGAGGACCACCAGGACGGCGACTCGGAGCGCGCCGCCATTGTCAAGACGATGCTGACCAACAAGCAGCTGATCTCGGAGATGCTGTGCGTCGAGAACGGCCGGAGGACGCTGGTGCAGTCCATTTCGTCGCGCATCGGCACGTTTCTGATCGCCACCAACAACGAGCTGGCCAGCGAAGACTCGCCGATCCTGGCGCGCTACATTGTCTGGCCGGTGGAGACGGTGACGTCGAAGCAGTTCGACGCCATCGAGAACAAGGCCTACTGCTTCACGGAGCAGCGCAACGAGGTCGAGGAGTCGGAGCTGACCAAGAAAATGCAGCTCGACTCCTACTACGTCATGTGGGTCGAAATGGCCATTGCCTGCAACTGCATCCGCGACGTCGACCTCGATCCGTGCGTCATCTATTACCAGCAGTTCAACGGCTACATGGCGGAAATGGAAAAGGGCCTCGAGGACACGAAGCGCAAAGTGCACTCGTTTGAGTTCGTCCGCACGCTGACCGTGATGCACGCCGTGTACATTGTCATGGGCTCTGAGCTGACGCGCGACGACCGCTACGACCCGCTGACGGGCGAGCCTGTGCCGTTCAACCGAGTGCGCAACAAGCTGCTGCGCGAGATCGAGCGCCTGCTCTGCGTGTCGGTCGACGCCGCCGTGTTCGGCTTCTCGCTGCTCGGTCTGCTGTGGACCGACACGCAGGTGCCGAAGATCTGCAACACGATCCGCGATCTGGTCAAGGTCGACAACATCGACGGCAAGGGCAAGAAGGCGTTCGACTTGGATCGCTCGTCGATTGAAGTCCACCCGCTGGACAACGGTCTCCAGCAAGACAAGGACGCCGCGATGTACCCAATTTTGCAAAAGCGAATCGAAGCCCGCGTCAGGCTCACCGCCAAGGACGAGGCGTACGACGAGGGCACGATGTCGCGAGAGCAAGAGCTGATGGCGCTGCAGGCCGCCGGCACAGTGCCGCCGTCGCACCAGCTGATGGCGGCGCCCGCGGCCTCGTCTGTCGCCAGCACCAACGACAAGGTCGGCAACAGCTCCGGCGACAAAAGCTGGTTGGAGTCTCGGTTCCTCAAGTTCATCGAAACGCGCGTCAAAATACCGCTGCGCACCATTGTCGACGGCGAACAGCGCGTGTCGATCGACGCGATGTACATCGAGTTCACCCGCAACATGGGCCGCCAGAACCTCGACTCGGTCGCCAAGCAGCTGAAAGGCGCACAGCGCGGCAGCAAAATGTCGTACAAGATGATCAAGCGCACCATCAAGGCCATGGAAAACCGCGAAATCGAGTCGCGCATCTACTCGTTCGACATCCGCAACAACTGCATCTACCTGCCGGAAAAGTACAAGAACAAGCGCCGCTCGGTCCAGGCAATCATCGCCGTCGACGGCGACTCGCGCGACATCGCGCACGTCCAGAACTTGGCGCGCGGCTCGAAGCGCTACTTCATTGCGACCGAGCTGCTGGCCAAGACGCAGAGCCAGGAGGACGTGGTGGAGGCGGCCATCAAGTCGATGTGCTACGACGTGACCTTGCGGCGCACCGTGCTGACGGGTCTGGTGTCTGTGGCGCCGGCTTACCGGACCAAGTACCGCACCAAGGACGGCCGGATTGTCGAGCGGGTGTTTGGCGAAGACAGGTCGTTCGACAGCGCGTTCCGCGCCGTTGAGATGTACCCGAAGCCGGAGCGCTCGTTCAGCGCGATCAACTACAACAGCTTGACCGACACCGCCGACATCAACCTGAGCAGCCAGGCGTTTGGCGTCAAGAGCACGCCGGAGGTGGTGGCGCTGCGCCGGGAGAAGGAGCTGTTCCACCGGACCACGATCATCAACGTCAACCTGGACCCGGACATGGTCTACGCCGAGAAGCGCGGGGCCTACTGCGGCTTTCCCGAAGAGGAAGCGCCGCGGGGCGTGGTGCTGGCCGTCGACGCCGCCATCCGCGATATCCGCGACCAGGACCAGCAGTGCTACTTCATCACCGGCTTGCTCTACCCGCAGAACAAGGTCTCCAACCTGCAGGTCAAGAACCACCGACTGTCCGTCGCCAGCAGCAGGCCGAGCACGATGAACCAGGCCACAATCACCGGGCAGGGCTCGTTTCACAGAGAGAAGAAAATCAACGACAAGTTCATCGACATGATGGCGCGCTTCGGCAATCCGGCGCAGATCGAGAAGTACATGTGGAACGGCAACCGGTCGTCGCTGCCGTCGGTCAATCCCAGCGCGGTATCGGCGCTGCAGGCGGCCAAGCGCATCAACGTCGACCTGCCAGAGAGCTTGCTGCAGCGCAGTTTCTCCGAGAGTTCCGACGGCACCAAGCCGCACCAAGGAATGCGAGAGGTCTTTGCCCGCAAGAGGGCAGCGGCACCGGTGCCGCAGCAGCAGCAGCCCCGTGTCACGGAGCAAGATCTATTCGGCAGCCCGTCTGTCAAGTCTATCGGTCTGAAGAGGGCGCTTCCTGCGGCCATGATGGACGTCGAAGAAGCCCGCAAGAGGCGCCGGGAACTGCAGAAGAGGATCATGAAGCCGGCCTATGACCCCGAAATGAGCCAGGAGGACGTCGATGTCGTCGAGCGGGACCTGAATTTCATAGAGCAACAGAAAAGAAACGGCGTCCGGATCCACGCCGTGCCAGAGACGCAGGCGGACGCGCTCGGCACCGGCGTCGTCGGCAGCAGCAGCATGGTCGAAGATGCGCCGCCGCCGCAGCGAAAGCGGGTCATGCTGTTCAACTAATAAACCGCCTGCCGGTCTTTTTTATTGTTTGTAGCGCGCTTGTCCGGCAGTCGCCTCGCCCCGCTGACAAACAGCGCCGGACGATGCGAGCGCTGACATTGGCCCTTCTGATGTTCGGTCTGCTGGCCGCCGGCCTGCGCTTGCAGGACCAGCACCAGCTGTCGCACCACAAATACTACCTCGGCAAGCGCAACTCGCTGCACGGGTACGCGTTCGTCCACTTCCACCACTACGACCAGCACGCGAACCGCACCGCGGCCGACCACCCGCACTTGCACTACCCGCAGCAGCAGCAGCACCAGGATCGCAAGCGGCAGCTTTTCTCGCCGTGCACCGGCGCGATCAGCCCGGGCGCGCGCTGGCGGTCGTCCGAAGGCTACTGGGTGCACACGCGCAACAGCCTGCAGCTGTCCGAGTCGTTCATCGTCACGGCCGTGGGGCGCGCCATGGACCGCTGGAACTGTGCGCTGGACCAGCTCGGCTTGACCACAATCGGTCCTCGGCTGGGCGTGCGGCGCGGCGTGGCTGCGCGGGACTTTGTGCTGACGCGGCCCACCGGCGAGAACGAGATAGGCTTCGGCCCCATCGAGGGCCGGCCGGGCACGGTGGCCGTGACCGTTGTGTGGGGCGTGTTCGGCGGGCCGGAGCAGATGCGCGAGATACGCGAATTCAAGATGCGCTTCGACGAGCAGCACTACCGCTTCGGCAACGCGTCGCTGTCGTCTGTTTTCATGGACCTGGAGGCCATTGCCACGCACGAGGTCGGCCACGCGCACGGCCTGGACGACATCTACAGCGACGGCTGCCGCGACGTCACCATGTTCGGCACGTCGCGCAACGGCGAGACCAAAAAGCGCAGCCTGGAAGAGCAGGACGTCGACGGGCTGCGCGCGCTGTACTCCTGACGCGCCGTCAATAAATTTGCCGCCGCTGGCCACGTGTACTGACCGCGCGGCTTCACTTGCAAAACCGCAGCTCCGAGATGGCAAGTGTCGCCTCCGTCGAGCTTTTCTTCCTGGTGCTGGGCAGCACCATTGCCATTGCGCTGCTGCCCTCGCTGTCCAGAGACAGATCGCGCGAAACCCGCTTCTGGGACCGCTTGCGCAGGCCGCAGTGGGCGCCCAGGGCGCGCGGCGTGTTCGCGGTCGTCTGGACAATACTCTACGTGCTGCAGTCGCTGGCCGCCACCCGCATCCGCCTGCTCGGGCCGTGGGTCTCCGGCGTCAACTTGGGCGCGCTGGTCGCCTACGTCGTGCTGCAGGTGCTGCTGGCGTCGTTCAGCTTCTTTTTCTTCGGCCTGCAGTCGCTGTGGGCCAGCTCCATCGTCGTGTTCCTGTCGCTGGTGCTGGCCATCATCGAAACTGTCTTCGCGTTCCGCCTCGACACGCTGTCGGGCATCATTTTCCTGGTGCTCGACGCCTGGCTGCTGTACGCAACGGCCGTCTCCATCGCGACGCTCTACCTCACAAACGGCGCAAAGATCGCCCGCAAAAACGTGCGCAATCAGGTTGCTTGCTAGCCCAGAAAATAAACAATTGCGGGTCTTTTTGCGGGCAGCGGCGGTCTGCTATCAAAGACCAACTGCATGCCATGCGCACAGTTGTCCTGCTCCTGGCATGCTCGGCGCTCACGGCGCTGACCAGTCCGGTGGACGACGCCATGTTCCTCGACGATCTGTGCTCTGCCATGGGGAACATGGCCGAATATTGTACCACCCCGCTGACAGCGGCTGAGTATTGCGCGTTCGACACCGCTGCCATTTCGTGCACTGATGACAATCGAATCAGCAGTCTGACAATCTTCGGTTTTCAGGGCCAAATTCCTACCAGCATTTCCAATCTGGACGAACTGCGAAGCCTTTTCATTTTCAGCTCTGAACTTCCCAACGGAAATGGCGCCTTTGGACTTCCGGATGAAATTTCAGCGTTGCCAATGTTGAAAGTTTTATCAATATCAGGCTCTAATTTCGAGGGGTTGCCCGCGAGCACCGATCCGTTTCCGGCGCTGGAAGTTTTCAACGTGGATAATTGTCAAGCAATCGCGCCTTTGTCCGAGTCGATTGGCGAGGCGCCCAAATTGACGAGTTTCAGAGTTGTATCATCGGAATTTCCCGGCACTTTCCCGACGCAGTTTCCTGTCGATACTCTGACGCGATTCGAAGTGATCGAAACACAAATAACCGGGCAGTTGCCAATTTTTGGCGCCGACAACTCATTGATCTCTTACAAAGTTTCGAACAACCTGGAACCGTTGCAATTCGACGACCCGGATTTATTGCACGGGGACAGTCTCGAAGTTTTCGTCATCACAAATAATGCCGTTATGACAGGCCAATTTCCACCGAGTCTGGGTTCTTCGACCACGCTGAGAGAATTCACTCTTGACCAACAAGGCTTCACTGGTACCGTACCGCAAACTCTGCGTTACGCAACCGGCATACGAATACTTTCTATTGGCGATATCGACACCCTTCAACCGATTCCCGAGTCTATTTGCGAGCTGGCAGACTTGGAGATCTTGAAGCTGGAATTGTCCTTTGTCGGCAGCGTGCCTACCTGCTTGCGCTTTTTGAACAGGCTGGGAAGATTCGATGTGCGAGGAAACGGAAAAGACAACTGTGACCCAGCTGAAAACATAGTCGGCAATCTACCGCCAGGAATTATCGACGGCCTAATTCAAACGTTTGACACAATCAGCTCCGGCGTTGTCCGAGTGCAAATCAGAGACACCTGCCTCGGCGGTCCGCTGCCGGAGCTTGTCGACGGGAACAAACTTGCTTCGTCGTCTTTTCTGGGCACGGGCACGGTGCGGATCATCTCCAATAGATTCACAACGCCGTACCCAAAGTGGTTTTTCGACCTCATCGACCCCCAAATCGGCCCGGTCGACTCTATCGCTCTGTGCGAACTATCCGACAACCTGTTCTGCGACCGGCCGCCGACCATAAACCCCGGCAGTGCCTGCTTCGACAGCGTCACCGTCGACGGACAGAACAACGTCTGCGGCCTGTGCGAGCAGCCGAACAGCGCCTGCGAGGACTGCGCCGGCGTCATCAACGGGCCGGCCCGCTACGACCGCTGCGGCGTGTGCGCTGGCACAAACGACTGCGTCGACTGCGCCGGCGTTGTCGACGGCAGCTCAATCTACGACCCGTGCGACGTGTGCGACGGCGACGGCAGTCTCTGCTACGACTGCCGCGGCGTCATGTTCGGCACGTCGTCGTACGACCTGTGCGACGTGTGCGACGGCGACGGCAGCTCGTGCCTCGACTGCAGCGGCATCGCGTTCGGCAGCTTCGAGTACGACCAGTGCGACGTGTGCGGCGGCAGCGGGTTGACCTGCGCCGACTGCGAAGGCGTCGTCGACGGGCCGAAGGAGCTCGACGTGTGCAACGAGTGCGTCGACGTCGACGCCCAAGACTACAGGCCGTCGTGCGTCGACTGCGCCGGCACGCCGTTCGGCACGGCCGTCCGCGACAAGTGCCACGTGTGCAACGGCGACGGCACGACCTGCGACGACGCTCGCCACGTTCTCGCCGCCCAGTTGGCGCTGGACCGCTTCGGCTGGCTGATCGTCGTCCCGATTGTGCTCGTGGTGCTGCTCTGCCTCGTGCTGGCGTTTGTGGCTTTCCGCACCACCGGGCTCGGCACCGCCCCGCGCAGGCCCAACGCGACCGCCCCGGGCCGACGCCGACCGCAAGTCAGGCGACCGGCTCCGCAGGCTTCGGCCGGGGCCGCGATCACCAGCGAGATCCGCGATATCCTGTTCGACACCAGCGCGGGCAGCAAAGTGAACAAGCGCCGCGGGCGCTGAGCGCGAAAAATAAAATCCGCCTTCTCAGGCTTCCAAGCGCCGCAGCCAGCCGCGCTCTGCGAGGTACAGCAAATTTTGCTGTGTGCATCTATAACGACCACAGCGACTGCCCCTCAAACAAACCGGATCGACCAATGACACAGCCTAACCAACCCTCCATCTACGCTCCCAGCGGCCGCCAGCGCTATCGCGTGCAAGGCGTGCCCGTGCAGACGTCGGACGGGCGCATTGTCTACAGCGCGACGGTCGTCGAACCGAGCGAACGCATCGTGGTCGAGGACTACCTCGGCGCCACCGGTCCCGTCAACAAGGGCGTTGTGCTTGCCAAAAAGACCTACATCGGCATGCCGCGCTACCGCGCCGGGGCGACCGTCAAGGGTGTGCCGCGCGAGTACACACTCTACTCGCCTTCGCTTCCGCTCATCGGCGGCCACGGCACCAAGCTGCCCAAGGGGGACTACCAAGCGGTTGCCCGGCGCGGTGCAAGCGACAAGGAGATTGTTGATGCGTATCTGGATGATTTCTACAAGAACACCGAGAAGGCCCTCGACCCAAGCTGGCGTGAAGTTTCGGGTGGATTTCTTCAGCGTCTCTTGGAGTCATACACCGCTTCATTTATTCTGGGAATTATTAATTCACTTCAAGTTACATCCAAGAAGGGAAGCACGAAAACAATACCACAGTTTGCCAGTTCGGGCCAGAGCCTTGTGAAACAGGCACTTACTAACATTCAGAAAGATTTATTGCTTCTTAAAGCAATACTTGAAGGTCGAGATCTTGGCAGAGTCAAGCCCGCTTTTAAGAGCCCTGATATTTGGCAACGGGTCAAAGGAGCTCTAGGCAAGAGCGGTGCAATCAATTACCCTATAGAATACCAAGAACTGGCATATAACGTAAAAGGTCATATGTTGCTTGATGTTCTTGAAGCTATACTGGAGGAAATCAAATTTGACGGTGCCTCGCCTCCGAATCAAAAAAAAGGGTTCCGAGTCAAGGAACTCCAGTCTCTCGTTGAAGCACAGGAAAGCGTCAGATTTATACGCGAATCTGGCATAATCGAGGACCCAATGGTGCTGGCAAAAATAGCCGGTCCTGTTGTTGCCAGATTTGTGAATTCCGATGGTTACAACTTGGTTTTTAAGGACGTAAATCAATCTGACTCAACGGAAACGACTATCGCCATCACCGAACTGCAACAGAAACTAAAGCAGCTAGCCAAAACAATGGACGACCCCGGCAAGCTGCTTCCAATCACCCAATAAACGGCACCAGTTGTTCATTAATACCGGCCGATATATTCCACCCCGTCTTCCGCGCGGCCGGTGCCTACACAGAGTGTCGCACGTCAGGGCCGCGTGCCAGCTTGCACGACGCAGTCAAATGCGTACCGTAGGGCTCGTCGACGGCCATGTCCAGGTCGCGCGCCGTCGTGCCGAAGGGCAGTCCCTGGCGGAACTCGTTGGCCACGTCGTGCCAGATCTCTTCGGACGAGCGCTTCCGACCGCGGCGCGGGTTGGCGCTGTGCGGTGTGCGCGTTTTGTTGCTCTGGCTTTCCAACAGCGACGCCGAAGCCGGGCGCTTGTCCGAGCCGGCCGACGCATGCTTGGCCTGCGGCTCGATTTGGCGGTGCACGCGCGTCATGAACGGCTGGTCGACGATCGTGAACACCTCGCCGGCCTCGACACAGCGGCCGTTCTCGTTGAGCTCGTAGCCGTAGATGGACTTGCCGCGGATCGAAGCCACCGGGTTCTGGCAGTGCGGCGCGTCGTCGATTTCGAACAGGCAGTTGCGCTGGTAGTCTACTGTCCACAGCACGCGGCGCACCATGGCCTTCAGCTCGTCGCTCGTCGGCAGCTCGGGAATGCGGGCGGTCTTGCTCTTTCTGGTGCCGTTCGCCTTGTTCTGTTCGTCAATTTCTTCGTTGCTCACGTCGATGCGCTTGTTCATCCGCATCGCCTCGAACGACAGCAGCGTGAACCGCTGGTCGAGCTCCATGTTCTCAAAGTGCTCCTGGCCTGCAATCTCGCACAGGTGCTTCGCCGTGCTCTTGCGCCGCT
>Ga0102938_10003562_pt1 | contig 11619 bp, 10 predicted proteins | sample SalPonR2_B_D2_MG_FD_84516 | JGI IMG/M metagenome (GOLD analysis project Ga0102938, IMG submission 84516) | Salt pond soil microbial communities from South San Francisco under conditions of wetland restoration - Salt Pond MetaG R2_B_D2_MG | ecosystem: Environmental > Aquatic > Marine >... | reverse complement strand
ACACATTTATAGAACGAAACATGATGAAGATAACACGACTACGGAGGAGTCGAACCAGTGCTAACCCCGCCGCCTGGCGGCTTCATCCTACAAATCCAGCTATTGCTAGCCTCTGCCTCTGCCTTAGCCTCAGCCTCAGCCTCAATTCAACATCTTAACAATAGAACAATGTAACAATGTAACAATTCAGTTAACATCCCTCCAACCCCAGCTACTGCCAGCCTCAGCCTCCTTCCCGGCCTCAAACAAAAAAATGTTTAAACAACAAACAATATTATTAAACAAAATATTCATTTGGGTGTTTCCCTTTGTAAATAACTTCAAAAGAGCAAAAATTGGAACGAATTGAAACAAACATAGACAAAACAAATGAAAGATTTGACCTGCAGAAGCAATCTTTCCTAAAGTTGTTGAAGGATTTCAGGGAAAAGTATGAAAAAATTTTACAGGGGGGCGGTACAAAAGCTGTAAAAAAACACCGCGATCGAGGAAAACTGCTTGCCCGTGAAAGAATTGAGAAACTTACAGATCCGCAGACCCCTTTTGTTGAACTTTCGGCTCTTGCAGCCATCAATCAGTTCAACAATGCATTTCCTTCGGCTGGTATTGTTACCGGAATAGGTATCATACAGGGCAGAGAAACTGTAATCGTTGCCAATGATGCGACAGTAAAAGGTGGCACTTACATACGGGAAACCATCAGAAAACATGTTCGGGCGCAGGAAGTTGCCATGGAGAACAACCTGCCCATTGTTTATATGGTAGACAGTGGCGGTGTATTTCTTCCTGAACAATCAAGGGTTTTTCCTGACAAAGAAGACTTCGGAAGATTATTCTACAACCAGGCACGAATGTCGGCACAAGGCATTCCCCAGATATCAATTGTAATGGGTTCATGTACAGCCGGCGGTGCTTATGTCCCGGCCATGAGTGACGAAAGCATTATCGTCCGAAACCAGGGAACGATTTTCATTGGTGGTCCGCCACTTGTCAAAGCTGCTACAGGTGAGGAAGTCACCGATGAGGAACTGGGCGGTGCAGAAGTACACACTCAAATTTCTGGTGTGGCAGATCATATTGCAGAAGATGACCTGCACGCGCTGGAGATCTGCCGTGATATCTTCAGTACACTCAAAAAGCCTGAGAAACAAGAGCTGGACATACAACCTTCTGAAGAACCGGCTTATGAACCACAGGATTTGTACGGTCTGGCCCCGGTAGACCTGAAAAAGGCTGTAGATGTTCATGAAATAATCGCCCGGATAACCGACGGCAGCAAATTTCATGAATTCAAAAAGGATTATGGAAAGACCCTGGTAACGGGATTTGCCAGAATTATGGGTTATCCTGTTGGGATATTAGCCAATAATGGTGTGATTCACGCTGAAACAGCCCGAAAAGGGGCACATTTTATTGAACTGGCGCAGTACCGAAAAATACCGATCCTCTTTCTTCAGAATATTTCAGGTTTTATTGTAGGCAAAAAATATGAACATGGTGGCATAGCCAGGGACGGAGCCAAACTTATTCATGCTGTGGCTAATGCACAGGTTCCCAAATTTACTGTAATCATTGGGGGTTCATTTGGCGCCGGCAATTATGCCATGGCAGGAAGAGCCTACGACCCAAGACTGTTATTTATGTGGCCCAATGCGAAAATTTCTGTGATGGGAGGCGAACAGGCTGCAAATGTACTGACATCCATAAAAGCGGCTCAGCTTAAGAAACAAGACAATAAAGATCATACCAAAGAAATTGAAGATTTTAAACAACAAATGCTTGAAAAATATGAAAAGGAGGGTTCTGCTTACTACAGTACCTCAAGGGTATGGGACGATGGTATCATCGACCCGGCAGATACCAGGAAAATTATTGCCATGGGGATTGAGATGTCAAGAAACAAACCTTATGGAGAACCGAATAATGGAATTTTCAGAATGTAAACAAACCGATCATGAAAGAATATAAAACCATAGAATACAAGGAAACAAATGATGTTGTCACCATAAGTCTGAATAAACCCGGCAAAAGAAATGCCTTTAATGATGAGATGATACATGAATTAAAGGATGTTTTCAGAAAAATATCAGACAATCCAAGTATCCGCGCTATGATTCTTCAGGGCAAGGGAGAAGTTTTTAGTGCAGGCGCCGATTTAAACTGGATGAAAAAGATGAAAGAATTCAGTTATGAAGAAAACCTGAAGGATAGTGAGAACCTTCAGGAGCTTTTCGAAACCTTATACAGTCTGCCTGTAACGACAATTTCAAAAATACATGGCGCTTGTATTGGCGGAGCTATCGGACTGGCTGCTGCCTCTGATATTGTATTGGCTAAGGAAGATACATTGTTTCGTTTTGGGGAGGTGAAGCTGGGTCTGATTCCAGCCACCATTGCACCGTATGTATTGCAAAGAACGGGCTTGCATCCGGTTAAAAGCTACATGCTAACAGGGATGAATTTCTACACAGATGATGCCCTTCGTATGCGGTTAATTGATTATAGCGGTTCAAAAGAATCGATTGATACCAAACTGGATATTATTTTGAAAGAACTGAGTAAAAACTCCCCGGAAGCTGTAAGAAGTACAAAGGATATGCTTAAAAAAATTACACAAACCGATGATGAGAAGCAAACAAAAGACTTAACCATCGAGCTGATTGCAAAAGCCAGGATAAGTAAGGATGGACAGGAAAGAATGGCGACATTTCTGGAAAAAAGCAAAGCTCGTCGCCGACAAAATTAAAAGCAACGAATATGAAAAATATTAATACCCTATTGATAGCAAACCGCGGCGAGATAGCTGTACGAATAATCAAAACAGCCCAAAAAATGGGAATTAAGACCCTTGCTGTACATGATGAATCGGAACGAAAAGCCCTGCATGTGCAAAAAGCTGATTTTGCCATTTCTCTTGGAAAAGGCTCCATCGGTGAGACCTATCTGAATATTGACAAAATTATTCAGATTGCCAGAGAAAACCAGGTGGACGCTGTTCACCCGGGCTATGGCTTTCTTTCTGAAAATTCACAGTTTGCAAAAGCCTGTGAAGAGAACGGTCTCATATTTATTGGCCCTGGACCAGAAGCCATACGACTTATGGGAGACAAACTGGCAGCTGCTAACACCGCAAAAAAAATTAATATCCCCTTGCTTAAATTCCCAAACAACCAAAACAATGGAGAAATTCCGCATCCTGCAAAAGAAGATTTCCCGGTTATGGTCAAAGCTTCTGCTGGTGGCGGAGGCAAAGGAATGCGGATTGTTGACCTTCCCGAGAAATATAAAGACGCCCTGGAAAGCACATCGCGAGAGGCCAAAAAATATTTTGGGGATGGAACGGTGTACGTTGAAAAATACCTGGCCAATCCGAAACATATAGAAATACAGGTGCTTGCCGACAAGCATGGTAATGCCGTTCATCTTTTCGAACGTGAATGTTCCATACAGCGACGGCACCAGAAGATTATCGAAGAGGCCCCCGCTCCTGCCCTGTCAGCAAAAACAAGAAAAGAGATGACCGAAGCTGCTCTTAAGATTGTCAGGGAACTGCAATATACCAGTGCAGGTACTGTCGAATTTCTTGTAGATGAAAACGAGAATTTCTACTTTATGGAAATGAATACCCGCATACAGGTTGAACACCCTGTAACAGAAATGATTACCGGCATTGATATTGTTCGTGAGCAAATAAGAATTGCCCGGGGATTGCCGCTTTCATTCAAACAGGAGGATGTTAAGATAAAAGGACATGCGGTTGAAGCAAGAATATACGCTGAAAATGTGAACAACCAGTTTTTGCCTTCTCCCGGCAAGCTGGAACAATTCTCTTATAAGAAATTGGAAAATGTAAGGATCGATTCGGGAGTAACCAATCAAACCGGGATTTCTGCTGATTACGATCCCATGATTGCGAAAGTAACCGCCTGGGGAGAAGACAGATACTCTGCAGTTGATCAGCTATCCAAAGCATTAACAAACATGTCGGTAACTGGCATCAAACATAATTTACCTTATCTTAAAGAAATAATCAATCATCCTGCTTTTACTGCAAACAAACACACAACGCAGTTTATAAACTTACACCATAAAGAGATTATCGAATCAATAGAGAAAGAAAAAAACAATTCCGAACCGGATTTTCTTTTGGGAGGTTTTATGTTCCTGCAGATGGGAAATCAAAAGAAACAGGATAAAACCCTATGGGAACAAATTGGTTACTGGAGACATTTAATGAAATTAACTGTGAGCCTAAACGATAGGAAACACAATGTTACCATTAAAAAAATATCAGATAATCTCCTTGAGATTCAAACAGACGAGAGAAACTTTCAAACACGCCTGCTGGCAATCAATGATGATACGCTCAAGATAGAGATTAAAGGGAGACAAACAGAATATTTCTATTCTGAAATTTCACTGGGTAAATTTGAAATTACATGGAATGGAATATCCCATTTATTAAGTATCGAAGACTATAGCGACATTATAAAAAACAAGAAGCAACAAAGCAAGAAAGAACAAAATGGCAATCGGATACATTCTCCTATGTTCGGAAAGGTTCTTGAGATAAAGGCTCAGAGTGGCGAGGTGGTAAAAAAAGGAGAAACTTTACTGATTTTGGAAGCCATGAAAATGGAAAACAACATCCTTGCTGAACAGGATACAAAAATAAAAAAAATCTTTGTAAACCAGGGTGACCAAGTAAAAGACGGACAAGTATTAATTGAAACCGTCTCAGTTTAATAAAAATTTTGTAAATTCATAAAGAAATGAAACCCTCATCTACAACATACAGACAAAAGGATATGAATAATAATCTTCTAAACCTAACAGGTTTTAGTTCAAATTTAATTTTTAAAACAATAGAAATGAATACATTAACTGCAATTTATTCAAATAAGGAAAGTAACTTTTTTGAATCAGGCACTTATTTAATAAAATAAAAAAAACTTCTTTGCGAACCTTTGCGTTTTTTCTACTTTGCGGACTTTGTGTGAATCTATTCATTTTTTAAAATTTCACGCAAAGATCGCAAAAGATTTCGCAAAAGGCGCAAAGACATTGAATACTTAATACTTTTTTTGTTAAACCTATTAAATAAGTGCCTAATTCAATAACTTTTAAAAACCCATATTCTGATGAATCCATTTATAACCAAAGAACACGAAATTTTCAGGCAAAAAGTAAGAGATTTTGCAGAAAATGAAATCAAACCCCTGGCGGGCAAACTTGATGAAGAAGAACGTTTTTCTCCTGAACTGACACAAAAGATGGGTGAGTTTGGGTTATTTGGCATTGCCATTCCCAAAAAATATGGTGGACAGGGTCTGGACTACCGCTCGCTGGTAATTGCAGTAGAAGAAATTGCAAGGGTTGACGGCTCACAAGCCGGTACCCTGGCAGCGCATAACTCACTGGGAATTGCGCCAATCTATAACTATGGTACAGAAGAACAAAAAATGAAGTACCTCCCTATGCTTTGCAGAGGAGACAAAATCTGGGCTTTTGGACTAACCGAAGAGAATGCCGGCTCTGACAGTCAGAGAACTGAAACCACAGCCGAATTTAAGGAGGGTTATTGGCACATCAACGGAGCCAAAATGTTTATCTCAAACGCCGCCTCTGAATCCTCAGCCGGAGTAACCATTCAGGCTGTTACAGGTGTGAGAAAAAATGGCAAAAAAGAACTATCATCCATACTTGTCCCAAAGGAAACACCAGGCTTTACCCGGGAAAAAATAACCAACAAGATGATGTGGAGAGCTTCCGACACAGGCCGGCTGTTCTTCGATAACGTAAAAGTACCCGCAGAAAATTTACTGGGTGAAAGAGGCAAAGGTGGAAAAATGATGCTTGAGACCCTGGATGCCGGGAGATTATCAATTGGAGCCATGGGCCTCGGACTGGCACAGGGTGCTTTTGAAATGGCCATGGATTACGCAAAAAAACGAGAACAATTCGGAAAACCCATTGGACAGTTCCAGGTGAATACATTCAAACTGGCTGATATGGCCACTAAGATAGAACTGGCTCATAACACTCTTTACAAAGCCACATGGCTCAAAGATAATAACTACGCTTTTGGAAAAGAATCTGCCATGGCTAAGTTATACAGTTCAGAAATTGCCCGTGAAATTGCAGATGAATCACTTCAAATTCACGGTGGTTACGGACTACTAAAAAGTTTTGACATCGAAAGATTTTACCGCGACCAGAGAATACTTCAGATAGGTGAAGGTACCTCTGAAATTCTCCGGTTGGTTATCTCAAGACATATTGGTGTATACGATTAACAGGTACTAAAAATTTATTTATGGAACAAAGAAAAAAAGACCATATCGATTTGGCTTTCAAAACACAAACCAGTGCCGTTGAAAAAGACCACAGGTTCCAGTATGAACCCATGCTGAGCAGTCACCCTGCTGATAAGCTGCCGGAGAGCAAACTGGGAGGAAAAATAATGAAAGCCCCCATCTGGATATCAAGCATGACAGGTGGAACAAAGCTTGGCAATAAAATTAACCACAACCTGGCAAGGGTAGCCGGCGAATTTGGTCTTGGAATGGGGCTGGGCTCCTGCAACATCTTATTGAAAAACGAAAAGCACCTACCCGACTTTGATGTTCGCGGTACAATCGGCAACGACCAACCATTATACGCCAATATGGGAATTGCACAAATCGAATATTACCTGGAAAGAAATGATTTACAAACCATACACGACTTGTTGAAAACCCTGAGAGCCGACGGACTGGTGATTCACGTGAATCCTATGCAGGAATGGCTGCAGCCGGAGGGCGACAAAATAAACAGCGTACCCCTGAAAACCATCAAAACTTTCATGGAAGACGCTGATTATCCTATTATTGTTAAAGAGGTAGGACAAGGAATGGGAAAAAACAGCCTGGCAGAATTGCTTTCTCTCAACCTGGAAGCAATTGAATTTGCCGCTTTTGGGGGGACAAATTTTGCCCGGGTAGAACTTGAACGTAATGAAAATGCCAGTGCAAAACTGCTGGAACCCCTCTCCTACATTGGTCAGACAGCCGACGAAATGACAAACATGGTGAATGAGATGGTTGAGAAAAATCTAAGCATCAACACAAAAGGATTGATTGTTTCCGGAGGATTAAAAACTTTCCTTGACGGATATTATCATATTCAAAAGAGCAAAATTCCTGCTATATACGGTATGGCTTCGACCTTCCTAAAATATGCCAAGGAAGACTATGACCAGTTAAGAGATTTTACAAATAGTCAAATCGAAGGTTTGAAGATGGCATACGCCTTTTTAAGAATCAACGAATAAATTATGAAAAAATCAAATTACATAGAGGGATTCAGTAAACTAAGCAGAAATGAAAAAGCTGCCAGAATGGGAGAATTTATGGATAACCCGTCTAATTACGAAAACGAGCTGCAAAAATATCGTTTCCCTGATGAAAAGCTACAGCAACAATTTGAGCAATTTAGCGAAAACACCCTATCCAATTTCCACATTCCCTATGGGATTGCCCCTAACTTTCTGATTGACGGCAATCTTTACCACATCCCCATGGTTGTTGAGGAGAGTTCTGTGGTGGCAGCAGCATCAAAAAGTGCAAAATTCTGGTATAAAAAAGGTGGTTTTCAGACGGTTTCCATAAAAACCAAAAAGAAAGGCCAAATCCACTTTCTCTGGAAAGGAAGTAAAGAGGCACTTTACTCTTTCTTCAACCAAATCAAACCTCTTATTCCTGAAAAAATTAAAACGATCACACAAAGTATGGAGAAAAGAGGCGGTGGAGTAAAATCTATTGAGTTAAAAGACAATACAGACCAGCTTGCAGATTATTATGAACTGGATCTAACCTTCGAAACCGTCGATTCAATGGGAGCCAATTTTATCAATTCGGTGCTTGAAAAAACAGCCTTTTTTCTTAAGGAGGAGGCTGAAAAGCGCTATCCGGATGATATGGAGATTATCATGTCGATTTTATCAAATTTTACACCCGAATCAATGGTTACGATGAAGGTGGAATGTAACATAAAAGATCTGGAAGAAGCAGATCCTCATTTAACCGGAAGGCAATTCGCTGAGAAGTTCAGAATGGCCGTGCTCATAGCGGAAAAAAATGTTTCACGCGCTGTTACGCACAACAAAGGGATCATGAATGGGATCGACCCGGTGGTAATTGCCACAGGAAATGATTTCAGAGCCATTGAAGCCAATGCGCATGCGTATGCTTCAAAAAACGGAAGTTATAAATCGCTCACCACCATTAGTCTGGATAACAATGTTTTTCGGTATGAACTAAGCATTCCGTTAACAGTTGGCACGGTTGGAGGATTGACGAACCTGCACCCTCTGGCTGCCAAATCTCTTGAATTATTGGGCAACCCGGGAGCTGAAGAACTGATGAAAATCATCGCAGCCGCGGGACTGGCAAACAACTTTGGGGCTGTCAGATCACTCATCACAACCGGTATACAGAAAGGACATATGAAACTGCACCTGGATAATATACTTTTATCCCTAAATGCAACTCCTGAACAAACAGAAAAAGCAAAAAAACATTTTAAAAACAATACGGTATCTGTGTCCGAGGTAAAATCATTCTTAAACCAGCAATCATGAGCCAGCATTTTTATTCAAACGGAAAACTATTGCTTACCGGTGAATATCTTGTTCTGCTGGGAGGAGAAGCTATTGGTCTTCCGCTAAAAATGGGACAGAAGATGACTGTCAGCCAGCGCAAAAAGCCTGGGATACATTGGCTCACTAAGGTTCAGGATAAATTGGTTTTTGAAGGATTTTTTGATTGTGATACAGGAAGAATGCTGGAATATTCTGATAAAGAAAAAGGAGAATTTATAGAAAACCTTTTGACGAATGCTTTGCTGGAAAATTCGTGCAGTTCAAAAGGATACATCATAGAAAACCAACTGGATTTTCCTTTTGAATGGGGATTTGGCAGCAGCTCCACACTCATAAACAATCTTGCTCAATGGCTAAATGTGGATTCATTCAGACTGAATAAAAAAATCACAAAAGGATCGGGCTATGATATAGCCTGTGCCAAAGAAAACAATCCAATTTTATACCAATTAAAAGAAGACAAACCCCATTACCACAAAATAGCCTTTGACCCCCCTTTTAAGAACCAACTGTACTTTGTTTTCACAGGCAAAAAGCAGAGTTCGATGGATGCAGTAAAGGCCTTTATGAAAAAAGCCAAACCAGATCAAATGGTTTTTGAGAAGCTTTCAGATATAAACCATCAAATTATGAGAGCAAATGATCTTCAAACTTTTAATGAAGCCATTCGTGAACATGAAATGCTTATATCTGAACAGCTTGATCATGCTCCTATTCTCAAAGAACAATACCCCTACTTTCAGGGTGAAATGAAGTCGCTTGGCGCCTGGGGTGGTGATTTTATACTCATTACATGGAATGGTTCAGAAAAAGAATTGCGGAATGAATTGAACAAATATCAACTTACAACATTATTTAAATGGAACGAAATTATTCTGAATGATGAAAAGCATGCATGAGAAATACATAAATGATGCGTTAAGCATTGAAAGAAAAGAAATATCCAGTATTCCTAAAATAGTTGGCTGGGAATCACCTGTTAACATTGCATTAATTAAATACTGGGGAAAAAAGGAAGGACAAATTCCTCTCAATCCTTCGTTGAGTATGACCCTGAGTCATGCACATACCAGGACCATCATACACTATCGTCGAGCCGCTGCAAAAAATGGGACCATTCATTTTAAATTCAATGCTCAATCAGATCATCCATTTTCAAAGCATGTAAATACTTATCTTGAAAAAATTAAAACTTATCTCCCATTTTTAAATGATTTAGATCTGTATATTGAATCCATCAATAACTTTCCACATTCAGCAGGCATTGCTTCTTCTGCTTCGGGAATGAGCGCACTGGCTCTGTCGGTTGTTTCAATTGAACAAAAACTACGGGAAACCGACTTATCCGATGAAATATTCTTTCAAAAAGCCTCCTATATGGCAAGATTAGGTTCAGGAAGTGCTTCCCGTTCACTATATGGGGGTTACGTAGTCTGGGGAGATGAAGACAAGGGATCTGCCGATTATGCTTATCCCTTACCTGGAAAGATACATGAGTCCTTTATTCACATGCATAATTCTATCTTTATTGTTGATTCAAGTAGTAAGGTTGTATCAAGCAGTAAAGGTCATGAAAGAATGCAGGACCATCCCTATAAAGAAGCCCGAATTCAACAAGCAAACAAAAACTTCAGGTCAATAAAAGAAGCACTGGAAGATGGGAACTTTGAAAGGTTTGCAGAAATAACAGAAGAAGAAGCCATGAGTTTACATGGTTTGATGTTATCTTCCAAAAAAGGATATATGCTGTTGAACGATACTACATTGGCAATAATAAACAAAATCAGGGAATACAGGAAAAAAGAAAAACAGCCAGTAACCTTTACCCTGGATGCTGGTCCGAATGTACACATACTCTACCCTTCCTCCGCTAAAGGATATGTCAGACAATTCATTGATAAAGAATTAATTCCTCTTTCTCCCGGCAGCCAAATTATACATGATTTTACAGGAAAAGGACCTGTTAAACTTCATTAAATCAATAAAAAATGACAACAAAAGCCAATATATATTACGCAAAACTGATGCTCTTCGGAGAATACTCAATTATTCACAATTCGATGGCCCTTACCATGCCTTACAACCATTTTAACGGGGAGCTAAGTTTCATGCTGAAGGAGAATTATACAGACTATGACTTTGCCAGGCAATCGAACCTGAAGCTGTATGATTTACTCGGATATATCCGTAAACTGAACAAAGAAAAAAAGTTGCTGAGTGATTTTGATATTGAAAGTTTTGCCAATGACCTGTCCAAAGGGATATTTTTTGAATCAGGAATACCCCAGGGTTACGGCGTGGGAAGCTCAGGTGCGCTGATTGCTGCGCTTTATGAAAAATATGTTTCCAAAACCAATGAGGAATTTTTCATCAACAATCCGGGTAAACTATTATCCCTGAAAAATGAACTTGCCCAGCTTGAATCTTACTATCATGGAACCAGTTCAGGAATTGATCCTCTGAATTCAATTCTTAACAAACCCCTTCTTTTTAAGGAAAACGGCGATATTAAACCTGTTCATATTCATCTGGCTGCCAACAATCCCGATTTTACCATATTCCTTTTAGATACCGGTAAAGTTGGAAAAACAAGTCCGCTCGTGAATATCTACCTTGAAAAAACACAGAAGAAAAACGGAAACAGTATAGATGTTGATCAATTAAAAAAGACCACCAACAATGCCATATATTCCATTATCAATGGCAGCAACGGACATTTCTTTGATTACCTGAAACAGCTTTCAGCTTACCAGTATCATCACTTCAAGCCCATGATACCGGAAGGATTTGAAAAAATCTGGAATGTGGGGCTGGAAGATAATCTCTTTAATCTTAAATTATGTGGTTCCGGAGGGGGCGGCTTTCTGCTGGGATTTACCACACAGTTTTTTGAAGTCAGAAAATATTTCAAAAAAAGAGACGTGGAAGTTATTCCCGTGTATGTTAAACAAATGAGTGAAAAGGAGTGAATGACTGTT
>Ga0102938_10003558_pt1 | contig 11625 bp, 8 predicted proteins | sample SalPonR2_B_D2_MG_FD_84516 | JGI IMG/M metagenome (GOLD analysis project Ga0102938, IMG submission 84516) | Salt pond soil microbial communities from South San Francisco under conditions of wetland restoration - Salt Pond MetaG R2_B_D2_MG | ecosystem: Environmental > Aquatic > Marine > Intertidal... | reverse complement strand
CCGGCGAACTCGCCGACGGCTCCGCCGTGCTGCGCGCCAGGATCGACATGCAGCACGAGAACATGCAGATGCGCGACCCCGTGATGTATCGCATCCGTGCGGTGCACCACCACCGCACCGGCGGCGTGTGGAACATCTATCCCACCTACGACTGGGCCCACGGGCAGAGTGACGCCATCGAAGGGGTCACCCACTCGCTCTGCACGCTCGAGTTCGACAGCCACCGACCGCTCTACGACTGGTTCCTCCAGCAGCTCCCGTTGCCGTTCGAGGCGCCCCGTCAGACCGAGTTCGCCCGGCTGGAGCTGACGCACACGGTCACGTCGAAGCGCAAGCTGGCCAAGCTCGTCGACGACGGAACCGTCGACGGCTGGGACGACCCGAGGATGCCCACGCTGCGTGGGTTGCGGCGGCGGGGGTACCCGGCGTCGGCGATCCGTGACTTCTGCTCGTTCATCGGCGTCGCCCGCACCAACAGCCGCCACCAGATCGAGCTGCTCGAGTCGTTCGTGCGCACCGAGCTGAACCGCACGGCCCAGCGGCGGATGGCGGTGTTGCGGCCGATCCGGGTGGTGGTCACCAACTGGCCCACCGACGACTCCGGTGACCCGGTGGTGGAGTACGTGGATCTCGTGAACAACCCCGAGAATCCCGACGACGGCACCCGGAGCGTGCCGTTCAGCGGCGTGTTCCACATCGAGCACGACGACTTCAAGGCCGAGCCGCCGCCCAAGTACTTCCGGCTCACGCCGGGTCGGGAGGTCCGCCTGCGGGGCGCGTACTTCGTGACGGCGACGGGTTTCACCACCAACGACGACGGCAACGTGGTCGAGGTGCAGGTCACCTACGACCCCGATACCCGGGGAGGGACGGCTCCCGACGGTCGCAAGGTGAAGTCCACCATGCACTGGGTGTCGGCGGCGCATGCCGTGGACGGCACCGTCGCGCTCTACGAGCGCCTGTTCTCCGCCGAGGTGCCCGGCGAGGCGACCGGCGACGTGTTCGACGACCTCGATCCCGGTTCGCGGGAACTGCTCACCGACGTGAAGCTCGAACCGGCGCTCGCCGAGGTTGCACCCGGACAGGTGGTGCAGTTCGAGCGGCTCGGGTATTTCGCCGCCGACCCGGACCAGCCACTGCTGTTCCACCGCACCGTCGGCCTCCGCGACGAGTGGGCCAACATCCAGAAGCGCCGGCCCTGACACCGGTGTCCCTGGATCACGATCGGGGTCAGACCCCGATCGTGATGGTCGCTCGGCGGACGTCCCTGCGATGTGGCCCCTCGGTCGAGAGCGACCACAGGTTCTGACAGGACGGGGCTATCTTGCGCGGATGCGCGTGACGACGTGGTCGGTGGCGGTCGGACTGTTGCTCGGTGCCGCCGTGGCCGTCGTGGCGCCGCCGCCGGCCGCTCCGGTGGAGGCTGCTGCGACCGCTTCGGTCGTCTGTGACGACCGTCCGGGCACCGAGCCGGCCCCGACGCCGGCGCTCGACAGCTACACCGCGATCAACCCGACTCGTCTGGTGGACACCCGCGACGGCACCGGAGGCGTGACCGGGGCGCTGGGCCGCGGGTGCACGCTCCGCCTCGATCTCACCGACAGTGTGGTGCCGGACGACGCCGACGCCGTCGGGATCTCGCTCACGAGCCGCGCCGAGACCCGTGGCTACCTCACCGCCCATCCGTGTGCCGCCGGCCGGCCCGGCACGTCGAACCTCAACGCCCGGGTGGGCATCGGCACGCCGAACTTCGTCGTGGGTCTGCTCGACAGCTCCCGCACGCTGTGCATCTACAGCAGTGCCGGTAGTCATGTGATCGTCGACCTTGCAGGCTGGTGGTCGCCGGGCGGAGATCGGATCACCAACATCGATCCCGTGCGTGCTTACGACACCCGAGAGCTGCCGGGCTCACCGAAGTTGCCGGCAAACGCGATCCGCAACGTGCCCATCGGCGGTCCGGTCGTACCGGACGAGGCAACCGCAGCGATCGTCAACCTCACAGCCACCGACGCCGAGGCGCAGGGCTGGGTGTCGGTCTATCCGTGCGGGAACACACCGCCTCTGTCGTCGAACCTCAACCTGAAACCGGGCGAGGCCCGTGCCGTCACCGCGATCATCGGACTCGGCCGCTCGGGGCCCGCCAAGGGCCAGCTGTGCATCCAGTCGAACATCACGTCGCACGTCATCGTCGACGTGAACGGCTATTACGCGCCGGCGCCCGTGTTCGGTCCTTCTGCAGCCGTGCGACCGCAGGTGGGGGTCCGGCTGGCCGACAGCCGGTTCGGCACCGGCGGCTGGTCGACGCCTTTCCGGGCCGGAGAGATCCGCTCGTTCGACCCCGTTGCGGGCAGCCCGCTGGCCTCGTCGGCCGCAGGGGTGATGCTCAACGTCACGTCGGCGCAGGCGCCGGGGCGAGGAAACCTCCGGGTGTACCCCTGCACGACCACGTCGCCGGCTGCGGTCACCGAGACCTCGGCGGTGAACTTCACCGCCGAGGGCGCGGCCGCCAACCTGGTGCCGGTGAGTCTGTCGTCGAGCCGGCGGGTGTGCGTGTACGCATCCCGGCCGACCGACGTGGTGATCGATCTGTTCGCCGTGGTGACCGCACCGGAAGGATCGCTCGCCGAACGACTGTCGTTCGGCGAGGTGGCGGCGTGGCCACCGTTCGATCCCGAGGGCACCGACTACGGCATCCGTTGTCCGGCTGCCACCAACTCGCTCGAGCTCGACCTCGATCTGTTGCCGAACACCACCGCCAGAGTCGACGGCGTGGCAGTTCCGGCGGGCACGAGCACGCGCCCGATGGCCACCGACGATCTCCTGCGTGTGCGTCTGCAACGAGGCAACGAATCGCAGGACCACTGGTTCCGATGCCTGCCGCCCGACTTCCCGGTCTACGAGGTGGAGCGCCCCGGCGACCCCGCACCCGGCTGGTACCTGACGACCGCCGGTGCGGGCTCCTCCCCGTCGGGCGACTTCACGATCATCCTCGACGAGTACGGCGCACCGGTGTGGTACAAGCGCGTCGAGGAGCGGATGCCGAACACGAGCCTGGAACCGCCTTCATTCGCACTGCTCAACTTCCAGCGGCTTCCCGACGGCAGGTTGTCGGCGTCGGAGATCGGAAACCGTTACGGCGTTCCGGAAGACGACGTCCGTCACCGCATCAGCGATCTCGACGGCAAGTACGTCGTTCGCGGCCTGGGGAGCCATCCGACGTTGTCTGACGCCGAGTTCATCCAACGATTTCCGATCGACCATCACGACTACGCCGACCTGCCGGACGGTGGTTACGCGCTCGTGAGCTATCCGTTGCGGCAGAACGTCGACCTCACGGGTCTCGGTGACGGCTTCGACGCCACGGATTCCGTACTCGACGGAGCGATCCTCGAGTTCGACTCGAACGGTGATCTCGTCTGGGAGTGGAACACCAAGGACCACTTCCCCGAGGACTTCTCCAGTTTCCCCCAGCGGCGGGGCACGTTGCCCGGCTGGCCGCAGCGGTACCCCGACGCAGTGGCACCCGGCGGCGAGGTCGACACCGTGCACATCAACTCGTTCCAGAAGCTCGGGGACGAAGGCGACGGGTGTGGTGACTACGTCGTCTCCGCCCGCCACTACGACGCCGTGTTCCGAGTCGACTGTCCCTCGGGGACCGTCGAGTGGATCCTCGGCGGCAAGACGGAAACGGTCGGCCCGGGACCCGACGTGTCGGCCGAGCAACTGGAGATCGTCGGCGATCCGTTCGGGGGTGTCCTCCGACCGCACGACGCGCGTCTCGACGGCAACCTGCTGACGGTTTTCGACAACCGGACGGCCACCGATGAACCGGCGCGGGCTGTCACGTACGAGATCACGGGCACCACAGCCACCCTCGTGCGCGAGATCCTCCAGCCCGACGGCAGGTCCAGCCCGGCGCAGGGGTCGCACCGTGTGGGTGCCGACGGGTCGGCGCTGATCAGCTGGGGCGTGCTGCAACCGAACTTCCAGGAGTACGACGCCTCGGGCAACCTCCTGCTGTCGATCGGCCAGGTCAACCCGGTCAGCGGCTTGCCCGACGGCTTCTCCTACCGGATCGTGAAGGAGCCGCCGACGTCGTTCGACCGCACCGAACTCCGCGAGAAGGCTGGCGGCACCGCCCAAGCCCCCTGACGTTGCATCCGGTGTCTGACACCGGATGCAACACCGGTGTCCCTGGTCAGCCTTCGCCGTACCAGTAGCAGCCGTACTGCTCGGGGTCGCCCCAGCTGACGGCGTCGCGGCGCTCGAGGGTCTGGCGGTCGGAGAACTGCAGCTGGTCGAGGCCGACGGTGACGAGTTCGTCGTCGATCACGATCGAGCGCTGCAACGGGTTCCAGCATCCCGACCGTGCTGCCCCGGCATGCTCGATCACGCCGCGAGCGGCGAGCTCCCGGCCGTTCAGCTCGGCCACCACGGCTCCACCGGTCCCGGCGATGCTCTTGGCGAGGCAGTCGTCGGGAGCGATGCCCGGACCGCAGTCGCCCCAGCCGGGCGACACCGGAAGGACGATCGTGCCGTCGGGCTCCCAGAACAGGAAGGCCCTGTGGTCCCATTCGACCTCGCTCTGCCCGCCGATCGGCAGCGTGCTGATCCGCTGTGGGTCGGTGGGATCGCTCACGTCGAACAGGCTCAGCTGGGTGCCCGTGGTGCGGCCCTCATCGGTGGCGTCCTGGCCGACGCCGAGCAGCAGGCCCTCACCGACGGGGTGCAGGTAGGCCGAGTAGCCGGGGATCTTCAGTTCGCCGTCGAGGACGGGGGCGGCCGGATCCGAGAGGTCGAGCACGTACAGCGGGTCGATCTGCCGGAAGGTGACCACGTATCCGACGTCGCCGAGGAAGCGGACGGCGTAGATCTGCTCGCCCTTGCCGAGGCCTCGAACCGAGGAGATCTGCTGCAGCTCGTCACCGTTGGGCCGCAGCACGTACACGGTGGAGTCCTGCTGTTCGCCGAACCCCCAGTCGTCGGTGGTCGTCGCCACCCGGAGATCGCCGTCGTGCTCGCTCATGGCGAACTGGTTCAGCAGCCGCCCCTCCACGGCGCCGCTGGCCACGTAGGTGGCGTCGGTGCCGTCGCCGAGATCGAACTGGTGGATGATTGTCGGCGGCGGCCCCGGCTGCTGGTCGGGCTCGGGTGCGGCCGACACCGCGCCGACGGGATCGTCGGATTCCGGCTCGACCGTCGGCTCCACCGCGACGTCGTCGACGGGCATCGGGACCGGGCCGCCCCAGCGCCAGTCCCAGTTCTGCGTGGCGATGTAGAGGTTGTCGGTGGAGGCGTACACGGTGTCGCCCGTGGAGACGACCCCGGCCGAGCCGACGGGGGTGGCGTCGCCGAGGCCGTCGATCGAGGCGATCCAGGTGAGGCCGAGCCCCGCGAAGTCGGCGGGAGCCGCAACGTCCTCGCAGGGAAGGATCTGGCGGATCTCGCCGAAGCTGCCGTCGCCGGCCTCGTCGAACCAGCGGGGCAGCCAGTCCTCGACCGCTGACTCGGCGATGATCTGCCGGTTGCGCTCGAGGGCGGACTCCTCGTCGTAGCCGAACTGGCTGGGTTGCACGAACGGGAGCCGCTGGTCGAACGACGTGGAGATCACGAGGCGGGCGACGCCGTCGATCGATCGGGTGGCCACCACGAATCCCTCGAAATGCGACCGGCGCAGCAGCGACGGCATCGTGGGGTCCGACACGTCGTAGAGCGACACGATCGTGTCGGCCGAACCCGACCACGACGACGTCACCACGAGCAGGCGTCCGTTCTCCAGCAGCATCTGGTGGCTTCCCTGTGGCAACTCGGGTTCGGCGACGACGGTGGCATCGGCGACCGACACGATGCGCACGCCGTCCTGTCCTGCGACGTACACGAACCGGCCGTCGGTCTCGACGATGTCGCCTTCGTCGACGCCGACCTCCTGGGTGTTCGTGCCCGAGTAGACCGATCCGTCCGCACCGCCGGTCGGCGCCGGGGCGCCGGCGGCGTCCGGGACTGCCTCCTCGACGGCATCGACGGCGACGGCGGCATCGTCGGCGTACATCACCGGCCCGCCGCCGAGTCCCCACGGGGTGACGCGCTCGGTGGCCTCGGTCTGCATGTGGTCGAGCAGGGCGGGGCAGTCGCCGAAGAACTCGAGTCGGGCGCCGAATCCCTGTGGCCGGTTCCGGTTGTCCGGGCCGGTCGTGGTGGGACCGTCACCCGTCCGCCCGGGCGAGGTGGACGGCACCGCCGTGGTGTCTCTCGGTGTCACCGGGTCGGAAGTGCCGGATCCACCCGTCGACGTGGCGTCGCCACCACTGCAGGCGGCGACGGCGAGCAGCGCACTCGTGGTGACCGCCAGTGGGACGAGCCGTTCACGCATCATGTGTGTTGGACGTCACACCCCTCCTCTGCGGTTCCCTCCGACCGGAAATGGGCTGACGGACGGCGGGATCAGCGGTGGGCGACGAGGAGCGACTGCACGCTGCGACCGACACGGCCCACCTCGTCGTAGACCGCCGATTCGGCCATTCCGGTGCCACACGACACGAGCGACGGGCCCGACGTGCCGTAGTGCGATTCCGCTCGCAGACCCACCCACCGACCCGCCGGGGGGCGCTGCAGGTGGATCGTGAGGTCGGGGTTGATGAACAGGAACTCCTGAGGCAGCCCGGCGCTCACCCCGTTGCCGAAGTCGGCCGCGGCCGCCACCCGCTGGACGCCGCTCGGCTCCTCGCCCGGCACGACCTGCGTGAGGAGTGTGATCCACACGGTGGCGGGCCCGGGGCCCCAGCCACCGTCGACGAAGCGGTGCTCGCAGGCGTCCCTGTGGAACGCCACGTGGCCCTCGTCGGCCCACACCACGGGCTGGACCGTGCCCGATTCCGGCGGGCCGGGCCTGTCGTCGGCCGGGAGGATCGTGTCGTCGCCGAGCTCGATCTCGTCGCGACGGATCCGCAGGGCCCGGACCCGGGCGACCTCGGTGCCGTCGTCGGTGAGCACCGCACCGACGAGCGACACGCGCTTCCCGCCGCGCTCGACGACGCTCGACAGATCGAGCGGGCGGCCCACCGGGACCGGTCGCGTCAGCTCCACGGTGAGCCGTGCCACGTGCCAGTCGACCTCGGGAGCCGACTCGTCGTCGATCTGTTCCACGGCCCGGGCGAGCAGGGCCGACACCGGACCGCCGTGGCAGGCTCGCGGATCCCAGGGTCCGCGAGCCAGCTCGGTGGGGACCCAACCGCCCTCACCGGCAGGTTCGAACAGTGATCCACCCGACGACGTGGTCATCCGGTCTCCAACGGGAGCAGGACGCCGGCAGCTTCGGTGAGGTGCGACACCCATCCTTCGGCGTCGCCGGGTTCGTGCAGCGGCAGCACCACGAACTTGGTGGTGCCGACGTCGACGAACCGTTGGATCATGCGCGTCAGCTCGTCCCAGCTCGTGGGAACGAGCTGGCTCACGTCGTCGAGGTCGGGCCGTCGCTTGGCCAGCAGGCGCTGCAGCCGCTCGGGAACGGGTCCGAACGAGTACGGCACGAGGACGCCGTAGTGGTCGTCCTCGATCTCCCGGTCGAACTCCGCACACACGCCTTCGATCACCGACCGGCCCGCTGCGGCGTCGGCCGGCGTGACGAACGACGGGAGCCAGCCGTCGGCCACCCGACCCACGCGGCGCAGCTCGCTCGGGGCGATGCCACCGAGCCAGACGTCCATCCGCTTCGGCGCGGGCAACACCCGGATGCCGTCGTAGCGGTACCGCTCACCGTGATGGCTGAACTCCTCGCCGGTCCAGCACAGACGCAGCACGGTGAGCATCTCGTCGAACATCCGGGCCCGCTCGGTGCGTGCGACGCCGAACGCCTGCTGTTCCACGGGATCGACGGCGCCCAGGCCGAATGCCGGGAGCAGGCGGCCGCCCGACATCGTCGCGAGCGTGGCCAACTCCTTGGCCAGCACCACCGGATTGCGGCCCGGCAGCACCATCACCGACGTGCCGAATTTCAGGTTGGTGGTGCGGCCGGCGCCGTAGGCCATGGCCACGAGGGGATCGGGCGCGGCGCCACTGATCCGCTCCGAGAGCCACAGCGAGTCGAAACCGAGTTGCTCCAGGGCGTCGACGACCACGCCGAAGGTGGGGTCGTGCAGCGGTGTGGAGGTGCCGAGGCCGTAGCCGATCCGCACCTTCATCGACACCGGGACGCCTCGCGGCGGTCGCCGCCGCCGGGTCCGGAGCCGCAACGGCCGGATGGGTCAGGTGCGCAGGGAGGATCGGCGATCGCCATCCGGCGATGCTGTCACAGGGCGGCGGCGCTCAGAGCGTCGGAGCGGTGGCGCGGCGGCGGGGGGAGGCGACTCGTGTGACGGCGACCTCGCGCCGGACCCGCCCCGTCTGGACCCAGCTGGCGACGAAGGCCACGACGATCACCGGGAGGACGATGGCGGCCTGCGGAACCTCGCCGGCCGCCGACACGGCCACCGCCGCGACGGCGGCGAGAGCGGAGATCACCAGCGCGAGCTTGAGTGCCGCGATCCAGGTGCGCCGGCGGAGTTCCACGTCTGCATTCATACTCGGTCGTTGTCTCCGTTCCGGAGGGGGTTCACACCTCGTTGCGAAGTTGTCACGGTTCTGCAGCGTTCGACACGCGACCGCGCGATCCGGCCGGGGTTCGGACGTCGCCGCGGAGGTGTCGGGGACAGGTCGACGAGGCTCCCGGGAGGGTGGCGCGGGGCCCGGACGCCTAGCGTCGCGCCGATGGATGCCGTCTCGCCGTCTCCCACCTCACCCCTCGACCGGTTCCGTCTCGACGGCCAGGTGGCGGTCGTCACCGGTGCGTCGTCCGGCCTCGGTGCACACTTCGCGCGGGTACTGCATGCGGTCGGCGCCCAGGTGGTGGCCACGGCCCGTCGCCTCGACCGACTCGAGCGTCTCGTCAGTGAACTTCCCGGCAGCATCGCCGTGGGCGCCGACGTGTCGGTGGAGGCCGACCGCGAGAAGCTGGTCGCCGAGGTGCTCGACCGGTTCGGGCGGGTCGACGTGCTGGTCAACAACGCCGGCGTGGGCCAGAAGCTCGCCGTCGAGGAGGAGACGACCGACTGGTTCCGGACGGCGATGGAGGTGAACGTCACCGCCGTCTGGCACCTGTCGAAGCTCTGTGCCCCGTCGATGATCGGGGAAGGGTCCGGGGCGATCGTCAATGTGGCGTCGATGCTCGGCCACGTGGGTTCGACGCCGGTGAAGCAGGCGCACTACTGCGCCAGCAAGGGCGCCGTCGTCAACCTCACCCGCGAGCTGGCGTTGCAGTGGGCCCGCAAGGGGGTCCGGGTGAACGCTCTCTGCCCGGGCTGGTTCCCGTCGGAGATGACCGACGGGATGGACACCGACGAGGGCAGCCAGCAGTTCATCCGCGCCAACTCGCCGATCCCGCGGATGGGTGAGCTGCACGAACTCGACGGCGCCCTGCTCCTCCTGGCGTCACCCGCGGGCAGCTTCCTCACGGGCCAGAGCGTGGTCGTCGACGGCGGTTGGACCGCCCGCTGACTTCGTCGCGAACGAACCCATCCCGAGAGGGGTGATGCTCGCGACGGCGGGCGGGGTGTGGTAGATCACCGCACGCACCGTCGACCGAGACGGAGCGATTCGACAGCGCACACAGCAAGGAGCGGCATCGTCGTGAAGAACCTGGCCCAGGAGTTCAAGGATTTCGTCAATCGGGGCAACCTGATCGATCTCGCGATCGCCGTGGTGTTGGCGACGTTCTTCGCGCCCGTGGTCGCGTCGATCGTCGACGGTGTGATCATGAACCTGATCGCCGCCGTCTTCGGCCAGCCGAACTTCGACTCGATCACGATCGACGTCGGCGACGCCGAACTGCTGATCGGCTCGGTGTTGACGGCGCTGGTCCAGTTCGTGGTGGTGGCGTTCGTGTGCTTCCTCATCGTGAAGGCGTACAACGCCATGCAGAAGGAGGCCGAGGACGAACTGGGCGGCCCCTCGGAGGTCGACGTGCTCACCGAGATCCGCGACGAACTGCGCGCTCGATCGAACTGACATCGCGTCGACAGCCGGGTCGACGTGCGCCCTGACGTGACGGCGAGCAGATCGCACGATTCAATGGGGCCGATGTTCCGCCGGATCACACCTGCGCTCGCCGCCGTCGCGCTCGTCGCGGGCGCGTGCGGCTCCGGTGGTGACGACAGTGGTGAGGAGCTCCCTCCGCCCACGCCGGTGCCGACGATCGGTGGGGTCGGCAGCCTGCCCGACACGGTGCCGGATGCGCGTAGCCCGATCGTGCGGGTGCCGCGCCCGGTGAACGACGACGGTTCGGTCGCCGAGTTGCCCGGTGAGCAGGTCGACGGCAACCGTGTCCTGGTGATCGGCGACTCGATCATGGCGTCGACGGCACAGCGCTACGGCGGTCAGATGTGTGACGAGCTCGTGCCGCTCGGCTGGGCCGTGCAGGTGGAGGCCGAACCGAGCAGGTTCGTCGAGTTCGGCAACCGTGTCCTCGACCGGGTGTTCGATCCGCTGGCCGTGCTCGCCGGCGACGACGAGGACTGGGACGCTGCGGTCGTGTTCCTCGGCAGCAACTACCGCGGTGACCAGGACGCCTACGCGGGCGAGCTCCGCGAGATCCTCGACACGCTGGCACCCCGGCCGACGTTGCTGTTCACGGTCACCGAATACCGCCCGAACTGGTCGGAGGTCAACGACGTGGTCTGGGAGTTGGGCGAGGAGTACGACAACGTCACCGTCGTCGACTGGGAGGAGATCTCCAAGGCGCCGGGTGTGATCAGCAGCGACCGCCAGCATCCCACCGAGGCCGGTCGTCGGGTACTCGCCCAGGTGACGGCGGCGTCGCTCGGTGCGGTCGGTCTCGGTGACGGGGAGTGCCTGCGATCGGCGTTCACCGACGACTCGGCGATCAACGGTGGCGGATCGGGCTCGCTCGGCTCGCCTTCGACGGGCAGCGCGTCGAGTTCGGGCAGCTCGTCGGGTTCGGGCAGCTCGTCGGGTTCGGGCAGTTCCGGGTCCGGTTCCACGTCGAGCGGCGCAGGTTCGTCCGACGGCGACAGCAGTGTCGGCGACGGCACCGACGCAGGCACGACCGGCGACGGCACGACCGGCGACGGCACGACCGACGGGAGCGGCACCGCTGATCCGGGCGCCGATGGCACGACCGGCGGTGACTCCGCAACGACGGAGGACGGCTCGACCGACGGCGGCGGCACGGACGACGGAACCGATGGCGGCACGGACGAAGGAACCGGTGGCGGTACGGACGGCGGAACCGATGGCGGTGCGGACGGCGGCACTGATGGCGACCCGGCGACGGACACCACGGCACCGCCGGCCACGCAGCCGCCGCCCACGGATCCGCCGGTGACGGCATCACCCACGACGTCCCCACCACCCGCCCCCACCCCGGCACCGGCGCCGGCAACGACCACCGTTACCCCCTGATCCCGCTCCGATCCAGCGACGTCGGGTCCGACCCCATGCGGCGGCCGTCGACGGCGGTCGGCGTGCCGGATGACCGTGCAGATGACCCTGCCGCGTCGGTGAGCCGGGCGACGTGACGGTGAACCGCCCGTAGCCTGGACGGGTGCTCCAGGCTCAGGCGATCTCGGTGGAAGT
>Ga0102938_10003556_pt1 | contig 11627 bp, 12 predicted proteins | sample SalPonR2_B_D2_MG_FD_84516 | JGI IMG/M metagenome (GOLD analysis project Ga0102938, IMG submission 84516) | Salt pond soil microbial communities from South San Francisco under conditions of wetland restoration - Salt Pond MetaG R2_B_D2_MG | ecosystem: Environmental > Aquatic > Marine >... | reverse complement strand
ATTTCTCGAAAGAGGTGATTCCCTATACGTCGAGACCCTATGACGACACCGAGGCGACGCCTGTTTTTCATCACGTTGGGGTTTATGCCTATCGGGCGGCGGCGCTGTCGGCCTATCCGGGTTGGTCCGAGGGGCCGCTGGAAGGGCTGGAAGGGCTGGAGCAGCTGAGGTTTCTTGAAAACGGCCGCGCGGTGCGCTGCGTCGACGTCGAGGCGCGCGGACGACAGTTCTGGGAGTTGAACAACCCTGAGGATGTGCCGCGCATCGAGAAGATGATGATGGAGATGGGGCTGGATTGAAGATAGCTGGAACTTTCCGGCCTTTTTCACGACACGGCCCAGAAATCTTCATATTCAGGTATTAATCAGTGCAATGACATTTTCGCTGGTTTATTCTGTCAGCGTTGGTGCAGGTAAGGAGCAGGCATGCGAAAGAAGATTACAAAAGCGATTTTTCCGGTCGCAGGCATGGGCACACGGTTTTTGCCGGCAACGAAGTCGGTCCCAAAGGAAATTATGACTTTGGTGGATCGCCCCCTTGTCCAATATGCGATCGACGAAGCGCGCGAAGCGGGCATCAAGGATTTCATTTTCGTCACCTCGCGCGGCAAGGGCGCGCTGGAGGATTATTTCGATCTTGCCCCCCAGCTTGAGCAGGAATTGCGCAAGAAGGGTAAGGAAGATCTGCTGAAAATCCTGAAGAGTACCAACATGGACAGCGGCCAGATCGCCTATGTGCGACAGCACAAGCCGCTTGGCCTTGGGCATGCGGTGTGGTGTGCCCGGCATCTGGTCGGCAACGAGCCGTTCGCGGTGATGCTGCCGGATGACGTGATCGCGGCAGAAAAGCCGTGTCTGGCGCAGATGGTCGAGGCCTATGCCGAAAACCCCGGCAATATCGTTGCGGCGATGGAAGTGCCGGATGAAAAGACCTCGTCTTACGGCATGTTGGACATCAAGGAAGATATGGGGCGGATCGTGTCCACCAAGGGGATGGTGGAGAAACCCAAGATGGGTGAGGCGCCGTCGAACCTTGCGGTGATCGGGCGGTATATCCTGACGCCGACCGTCCTCAAGATGCTCAACAAGAAGCGCCCCGGCGCAGGTGGTGAGATCCAGCTGACGGATGCGATTTCGGATGCGCGCGAGGCTGGTGAAGAGGTCTATGGCTACAGATTCGAGGGCCATAGATTCGACTGCGGGTCGAAGTCCGGGTTCCTGCAGGCGACGGTGTCGTTTGCGCTGGCGCGTGAGGATCTGCGTGACGACCTTTGGGCGTATCTTAATGACATCATCTATGCTGAGAAAGCTGCGCAGTAACCTGCTGGGAGCGGTTCAGTGACGAACATCCTCGTGACGGGTGGGGCCGGATATATCGGCTCTCATGCGTGCAAGGCACTCAAGGCGGCGGGCTATACGCCCGTCACCTATGACAACCTGAGCACCGGCTGGGAACAGGCGGTGCGCTATGGCCCGTTTGAGCAGGGACATCTGACCGACCGTGACCGGCTGGATCAGATCTTTGCCGCCTATCAGCCCGAAGCGATCCTGCATTTCGCCGCCCTGAGCCAGGTGGGCGAAAGCATGCGGGAGCCGGGCCTGTATTGGCACAACAACGTCGCCGGGTCGCTGTGTCTGTTTCAGGCGGCGGTGCAGGCGGGGTGCCTGAACGTGGTGTTTTCCTCGACATGCGCGACCTATGGCGATCAGGATAATGTGGTTCTGAATGAGACCAGCCCCCGCCATCCGATCAACGCTTATGGTGCCTCGAAGCGGGCGATCGAAGATATCCTGCGCGATTTCGAGGCGGCCTATGGGCTGCGGCACGTCATCTTTCGTTATTTCAACGTGGCCGGCGCAGACCCCGAGGCCGAGGTGGGTGAGTTTCACCAGCCCGAGACACATCTGATCCCGCTGATCCTTGATGCGATCGACGGTCGGCGCAATGCGCTGACGATCTTTGGTACGGATTACGACACGCCCGACGGCACCTGCATCCGCGATTACGTGCATGTCATGGACTTGGTGGATGCGCATATTCTGGGGCTGAAATGGGTAGAGGACGGCAAGCAGAGCCGGGTCTTCAACCTTGGCACCGGAACGGGCTTTTCCGTGCGAGAGGTGATCGACCGCGCCGAGGCGATCACCGGCAAGAAAGCCCCGGTGGTCGAGGGGCTGAGGCGGCCCGGAGATTGCACCAAGCTTGTCTCGGGGTCGACCCGTGCGGTGACCGAATTGGGCTGGAGGCCCGAACGCTCGACCCTGGATCGGATGATCGGGGATGCGTGGCGGTGGCATCAAACTGGACATTACGACAAATAGGGCCGAGTCTGCTGGCAGTCGGCGGAAAACAGGCAGACGGGTATGGAGTGGTTGAGGCACGCTGGTATCGCCTATCGGCTGCGTTGGAAACGGCGGCGGCTGTTGTTTCGCGCATGGCGCAAGCGGCACCAGCTGCGCCCGGTTGCCGACCGCACGGGAACCATTGCGCCCGAGACCATTCTGGGCGCTGTGACCGTGCGCAACGAAATGATGCGGCTGCCGTATTTCCTTGAGCATCATCGCAAGCTGGGGGTCGGACATTTCCTGATTGTGGACAATGCCAGCGACGATGGCACGGCCGCTTACCTTGCCGATCAGCCGGACGTATCACTCTGGAGTACGACGCATAGTTACAAGCTGTCGCGGTTTGGGATGGATTGGCTGACATGGCTGCAGATTTGTCATGCGCACGGGCACTGGTGCTTGACGCTGGATGCGGACGAAATCTTTATCTACCCCTATCACGATACGCGGCCCCTGCAGGCGCTGACCGAGTGGCTGGACGCCAATGACAGGCCGTCTTTCGGGGCGCTGATGCTGGACATGTATCCCAAGGGCCGATTGCAGGATCATCCCTATCGGCCCGGTGACAATCCGTTCGGTGCGCTGTGCTGGTTCGACGCGGGCAATTACATGATCCAGAAAAAGCCCGATCTGCACAATTTGTGGATACAGGGTGGTCCGCGCGCGCGGAGGTTTTTCGCAGATCGCCCAAGGCGAGCACCCACGATGGGCAAGATGCCCTTGGTCAAGTGGAACCGGCGTTTTGCCTATGTCAGTTCGACCCATTCGCTGTTGCCGCGCCGCTTGAACCGGGTCTATTGCGAAGAGGGTGGCGAGAGGCTGTCGGGTATTTTGCTGCACACCAAGTTCCTGAATGTCGTGATCGAGAAATCCGCAGAAGAAAAAACCCGGCGTGAGCATTTCGAGAACAGCGATCTTTACGAGGCATATTATGATAGTCTGATCGCCAACCCGGACCTGTGGTGCGAGGGATCGACCCGCTTCACCAGTTGGCGTCAGCTTGAGGCGATGGGCCTCATGTCGCGGGGGGAATGGGTTTGATTTTGGTCGAATATGTGAAATTGATAATAAATATTTCCAGATTTGGGTCGATTGAACGTAAGAGTGCATTAATCGAGCAGTGGATACGACGTTAAATGGTCTATAGCGACGCGCAGAGAGGCATGGCGTGAAGCCTTTTCAATCATATCGCATGCGCCTGAAGCGCAAGCGCGCGAAAGTGCGTGCTTGGCGCAATCACTATTCGCTCAAGCAGGTTGCCGACCGCACCAACCGTATCCGGCCCGGTGATATCCTGCTGTTTTCGACATTCCGGGACGAATATGTGCGGCTTCCCTATTTCCTGAAGTATTACCGGGATTTGGGCGTGTCGCATTTCCTGATGGTTGACAATGACAGCGAGGATGGCGGGCGCGAGTTTCTGGCGGATCAGCCGGATGTGTCGATCTGGACCACCAAGGCAAGTTACAAGCGCGCAAGATTCGGGGTCGACTGGTTAAACTGGTTGCAGAGCAAATATGGCCACGGTCACTGGACGCTTGTTGTCGATCCCGATGAATTCTTTGTTTACCCGTTCTGCGATACGCGCCCGATCCGGGCGCTGACCGATTGGCTGGATGTGTCGCAGCTTCGGTCGTTCGGGGCGATGCTGCTGGACATGTATCCCAAGGGGCGGATCGACGCCGTGCCGTATCGGCCCGGCCAAGACCCGATCGAGATCGCGTCATGGTTCGATCCGGGCAATTACATGATCGCCAAGAACAACGCCTTTGGAAATCTCTGGATTCAGGGCGGCCCAAGGGCGCGGGTGTTTTTCCGAGACACACCGAAGAAGGCGCCGGCGCTCAACAAGATCCCTTTGGTCAAGTGGGACAGGCGCTATGTCTATCTCAGCTCGACCCACATGCTGCTGCCACGCGGGTTGAACCAGACATACGATACCTTGGGCGGTGAAAAGGCCAGTGGCGTTCTGCTGCACGCGAAGTTTCTGGATACATTTGCGGCCAAGGCCGAAGAAGAACTGGACCGCAAGCAGCACTATGCCGCGAGCATCGAATACAAAACCTATTACGACAATCTGCGCGATAATCCGGACCTGTGGTGCAAATGGTCCGAAAAGTATATAAACTGGCGGCAACTGGAGATCCTTGGGCTGATGTCCAAGGGGAACTGGGCTTGAGGAAGGGCGGTTAACGGTGAGCGTGGGTATCATCATGCTGGTCCACACGGCGTTCGACCGTGCGGAGCAGGTTGCAAGGCACTGGGCGGCCTCGGGCTGTCCGATCGTGATCCATGCCGACAAATCCGTGCCCATGAAAACCTACAACGCCTTCGTCAAGGCGTTGTCCGATCTGCCGGATGTCAGGTTCAGCAAGCGGCATCGCTGTGAATGGGGCACATGGGGGCTGGTGGCCGCGACCCAGAGCGCCGCGCAGATCATGCTGGATGAGTTCAGGGACGTGCGGCATGTCTATCTGGCGTCGGGGTCGTGCCTGCCGCTGCGCCCGGTGCAGGAGTTGATCGACTACCTGGCCGACCGACCGCAGACCGATTTCATCGAATCCGCCACCACCGCCGATGTCCCCTGGACCATCGGGGGGCTGGATCATGAACGCTTCACGCTGCGTTTTCCGTTTTCATGGCGCAAGAACAGATTTCTTTTCGACCGGTATGTCGCACTGCAGCGCAGGCTTGGACTCAAGCGGCGCATTCCCAACGGTATCGTGCCACATATGGGCAGCCAGTGGTGGTGCCTGACCCGGCAGACGCTGTCGGCCATTCTGTCGGACCCGGACAGACCGGAATATGACAGGTATTTCCGGCATGTGTGGATCCCCGACGAAAGCTATTTCCAGACACTCGCGCGGCAGTATTCTCTCCAGATCGAAAGCCGGTCCCTGACGCTGTCGAAATTCGATTATCAGGGCAAGCCGCATATCTTCTACGATGATCACCTGCAGCTTCTGAGGCGATCGGATTGCTTTGTGGCGCGCAAGATATGGCCCTTTGCCAATCGGCTTTACGATGCCTTCCTGACAGATGGCGCCGCTGCGATGAAACGGACCGAGCCGAACCCCGGCAAGATTGACCGCATCTTCGCCAAGGCGGTGGAGAGGCGCACACGCGGACGGCCGGGGCTATACATGCAAAGCCGGTTTCCGGTGGAAGGGCGCGAGAATGGCCTGACTTGCGCGCGGTATTCGGTGTTCGAGGGATTTGGCGATCTTTTCGAGAACTTCGACTCGTGGTTGGCGAGGGCGACGGGCGCGCGGGTCCATGGGCATCTTTTCGCGCCGGACCGCGCCGAGTTTTCCGATGGTCAGACAGTGATGAACGGTGCGCTGAGCGACAGCGCGAAGCTGCGCGATTACAATCCGCGCGCCTTTTTTGCCAGTCTGATATGGAACACACGTGGCGAACGGCAGTGTTTCCAGATGGGACCGCGCGACCATATCAAGACTATCGAATGGGATATCGCCAAGGATCCCAATGCGCAGATTTCGGTGATTACCGGGGCGTGGGCGGTGCCTTTGTTCAAGTCGAACCAGAATTTTGGCGATATCCGGCAGGAGGCCGCGCGGCTACAGCAGATCGAAAGCAAACACCTTGAAGTGTTGCGGTCGCCTTGGGCCAAGGCGCGCATCCGCATCTGGACCATGGCCGAGTTCATCGAAGCCCCCATGGAGCCGCTGCAGACGATCATCGACGAGATCGGTCAGCAAAACATGCGTGGCCTGTCGGAGGTGCCAAAGATGGCCGACTTGAGCGGGTTCGGGCAATTCTTGCAAAACCTCAAGAATCAGGGGATGCATCCTTATCTGATGGGGGATTTTCCGGTGGCGCATGGGCCGCATGAACCTCAGCAGAACAAGCCGAAACCTTATCTGGTGCAATAACCCCGCATGACCGGCCCTTTTGATTACTTCGTGGTGTTCGCGGAAATGCGCACCGGTTCGAATTTTCTCGAGACCAATCTGAATGCGTTCGACGGGTTCGACTGCCATGGAGAGGCGTTCAATCCGCATTTCATCGGTTACCCGAACCGGACTGAAATACTGGGCGTCACGCAGGCGATGCGGGATGCTGACCCCTTGCGTCTGATCAAGGCGATCAAGACCGAGTCGAAAGGTCTGGGCGGGTTCCGGTTTTTTCACGATCACGACCGGCGCGTTCTGGATATCAGCCTTGATGATCCGCGCTGCGCCAAGATCGTCCTGACGCGAAATCCGGTCGACAGCTATGTGTCATGGAAAATCGCGCAGGCGACGGGCCAATGGAAGCTGACCAACGTCAAGCGCCGCCGTGACAGCAAGGTGCGGTTCGATGTTGCGGAGTTCGAGAAACACGTGGCCCATTTGCAGTCGTTTCAGGTGTTTTTGCTGAACAGGCTTCAGGTGACGGGGCAGACGGCGTTCTACGTGGCCTATGAGGACATCCAGAGCCTTGACGTGGTCAATGGTCTGGCGCGGTTCCTTGGCAGCGACGAACGGCTTGAGGCGCTTGATGAGTCTTTGAAGATACAGAACCCCGGTTCCCTGGAAGACAAGGTTTCGAATTACGACGAGATGGAGCGCGCATTGTCGGGGCAAGACCTGTTCAATCTGACGCGCACCCCGAATTTCGAACCTCGGCGCGGTGCGGCGGTGCCGGCCTATGTGACGGGCGCGCGGGCGCCTTTGCTGTATATGCCGGTGCGATCAGGCCCCGAGGATGAGGTGCGCGCGTGGATGGCCGCGCTGGACGATGTCTCGCAAGAGACACTTCCCACACATCTGAACCAGAAAGCCCTGCGTCAGTGGAAGCGTCGGAATCCCGGGCATCGCAGCTTTACCGTGCTGCGTCATCCGGTGGCCCGGGCGCATGACGCCTTTTGCAAGAAGATCCTGTCGAACGGGCCGGGCGCCTTTACGGATATTCGCAAGACGCTCCGCAATTTTTACAAGATACCCATCCCCGGCGGCGAGCCTGATGCGACATATGACCGACGCGCCCATCGAGAGGCGTTTGTGGGGTTCCTGAATTTTCTGCGTGCCAATCTTTCAGGTCAGACCAACATTCGGACCGACGCGCATTGGGCGTCTCAAGTGGCGATTTTGCAGGGTATGGCCCAGTTCGGGATCCCGGATATGGTGCTGCGGGAAGCAGATATGGCCAAGCATCTCATCATGCTGGCGGGGCAGATCGGATATTCGGCGGCCAAGACACCCGAGCGCGCGCCAGACGACAGCCCGTTCGCACTGGCGGACATCTATGACGACGAGATCGAAGCGCTGGTCAGCGATATCTATCAGCGCGATTACGTGATGTTCGGGTTCGAGCCCTGGACAGGCTGATCGGTGGGTCAGGCGGCCTGTGCCGCCTGAGCCTCGGTCACGATGGTATAAAGCGTGGACGGGTCCATGTTGGCGCGCAGCTTGGCGCAGACCGACGGATCGCGAAGGGTGCGTGACACCAGCGCAAGCGCCTTGAGGTGTTCGACGCCAGCATCGCGCGGGGCAAACAGCGCAAACGCCAGATCGACCGGCTGTCGATCCACGGAATCGAAATCGATCGGCTTTTCCAGCAGAACCAGTGCGCCCACGACTTCGTCCAGGTTATCGAGGCGGGCATGGGGAAGGGCAACGCCATTCCCTACGCCCGTGGGGCCGAGGCTTTCGCGTTCCTGCAAAGCCTCGATCACCAGGGATTGATCGAGCTTGTAGACCGATTCCGCAATGCCGCCCAACTCATGCAGGAGGCGCTTCTTGCTTGATACCGCAGACAACACGCGGACGGCCTCGGGCTTGAGGATCATTTGAATATCCATCTATCGGCTCTCAACCAGGTTGGGTTTTCCCTTCCCGGTACCTCGTGTTTGTTAAGGGTCGATCCAGCCGATGTTGCCATCTTCGCGGCGATACACGACGTTGAGACCCTTGTTTCCCTCGTTTCGGAACACGAGGACAGGAGCGCCCGCCAACTCCATCTGCATCACCGCTTCGCCGACAGACAGGGACGGTATCTGCGTCTCCATCTCGGCGATGATGATCGGCTGGAGGGTTTCCGGCTCCGAATCCACGTCTTCCCATTCCGAAGCGAGGATATAGGAGGACGCGCCGGAAAGTTCAACCGGCTGCGGACGATCCTTGTGGTGGTCCTTGAGGCGGCGTTTATACCGCCGAAGTTGCTTTTCCATCTTGGCGCAGCATTGATCGAATGCGCTGTAGATTTCGTGGGCATGGGCCTTGGCCTGCGCGGTCAGGCCGGTTGACAGATGCACGATGGTTTCACAGGCATATTCGCTGGCGTTTTTGGAAAAGATCACATGCGCATCGGTCGGGCGTTCGGCGTATTTTGCCACGGCTTCGCCGAGTTCTGTCTTGACGTGCGTTTGCAGCGCTTCGCCCACGTCGATCTGCTTGCCACTGATTTGATAGCGCATCTTCACTCCTTCATTTGACATTCCGGGGGCGTCCATCGTGCGCGTTGAGCACGGATGTCTGTCACGTCCGGATGCGGGAAAAAGACATCTTGCCGGCTTGTCCAATGCCGCCCCGCTGAAGCGGGAAACGACGGAGGCGTGGCACATAAATCCAAGATGTCATACCTCAATTGAGGCGCTTTTGCCCGCGCTTGTCAATGGAGATTAGACGGGCGGTCAGCGATCTGCGGGCCGTTGCCGGGGGATCAGGAAATGCGGAAATTGTCGCCAAGATAAACCCGGCGGACATTCTCGTTCTCGACGACTTCGGCGGGGCTGCCGGACATCAGAACCTTGCCGTCATGCAGGATATAGGCGCGATCCACGATTTCGAGTGTTTCCCGCACATTGTGGTCGGTGATCAGAACCCCGATACCACGTTTCTTGAGATCCGCCACAAGGTGCCGGATATCGCCGACCGAGATCGGATCGACCCCGGCGAAGGGTTCGTCCAGCAGCAGATACTTGGGATGGGCGGCCAGGCAGCGCGCGATTTCAACCCGGCGTCGTTCACCGCCCGACAGGGCCAGCGCCGGCGCGCGGCGCAGATGTTCGATCGAGAATTCCGACAACAGTTCTTCGAGACGTTCACGCCGCTTGTGGCGATCGGATTCGGATATGTCGAGGATCGCCATGATGTTGTCTTCGACCGACAGACCCCGGAAAATCGACATTTCCTGCGGCAGATAGCCAATGCCCAGCTTGGCGCGGCGATACATCGGCAGCATGGTCACGTCTTGGCCGTCGATCAGGACATGACCACCTTCGGGCTGAACAAGCCCCGCGACAGCGTAAAACGTCGTGGTCTTGCCAGAGCCGTTGGGGCCAAGCAGGGCCACGACCTCACCCTGTCGCAGCGACAACGAGACGTCGCGGATGACAAGGCGCCGCTTATAGCTTTTGCGCAGGTTGCGAACCTCGAGGCCCTTGCTTTCATGTGCGATATGTAGGTCCGGCTTTGGCACGCATCAGTCCTGTGATTGGGACTGTGGCTGGAGCACTGTCTTGACCCGGCCTGTCATTTGCGCGGTGCCTGCGCGGGTATCGACCACCATCTTGTCCGAGGTCAGGGTTTGCGGGCCTTGAACCAGCAGAACATCGCCCTGCATCTCGATCATCCCGGTGTCGATGTTGTAGTCGGCTTCCTCGCCTTCAGCCGCATCTTCGCCGCTGACAAGGGTAACGCCCCCGGTTGCATGCAGGCTTTCGATCCCGCTTTGATCCTGCTTGTAGACCACTTCCACGCGGGGCGCCCAGAGGCGCATCTCGCCCTGACCGACCACCACGTTGCCGGTAAAGATCGCGGTTCCGTCATTCTCGTTGACGTTGAGCACCTCGGACACGACCTCAACGGGCAGGTTGCTGTCCTGTTGGCTGTTGCCGAACGCGACCTGTGCCGATTGCGCAAGCCCTGCTGATGGCAGGCTGGATAACAATAACGGTAAAACGAGCCACGAAAGACGGATCAAGAGTGCTATTCCTCTGTATTCTGCGGCTGGTATAGCAGTTTGACACCGCCTGTGAAAAGCAAATGTGCATCGCCGGTTTCGGGGTCCGACGTCAGCAGCATGCGCGCGGCATCAAGCTTGCCGGGCGGTCCGGTGCCGGACACCGGCGCGAGGGATTCGGCATAGAGGATGTCAAACCGGGATTTGAGTTTGTCGGTGGTCATCCGGTAGCCGCTGCTGGTGATGATCACCACATCGCCGATCAGGGTGGCGATATAGTCCTGCTGCAGCACTTCTGCGGAATTCGACGTGATGTCTATCACGTCGCCCGAAAGCAATTCGAGCTGCGCGTCGACCCCTTCGGCCAGAATGCGGTTCGGGTTTGTGACATCGGGCCAAGCGGTTTCAGCATTGACGATGACCTGATCCCCGCCATCGGTCATGCCGGCAAAAGCCGGGCTGCTGGCGCCCTGCCCCTGAGCGCGTTCTTGGATATTGACGTCGCTGATCGGGATCGCGTTGTTGGTATCGATCGAGCGCGACAGAAGAAACAACGTTGACAGCAACCCCAACGCCGCCAGTGGCAGGATAATTTTCAGCCATGCCACCAGCCGCGAATGAAAGTTGCGCTTTCCCGCCATGATCTAATGGGAAAAGATGTCGATCTCGGGCCAACCGGCCAGATCGAGCCGGGCGCGGGTCGGCAGGAAATCGAAACAGGCCTGAGCCATTTCGACACGGCCCTCGCGGGCCAGCATCCTGTCCAGTTCCGCGCGGAGCCGGTGCAGATAAAGAACGTCGGACGCGGCATAATCCACCTGCGCCTCGGTCAATTTGGGGGCGCCCCAGTCCGAAGATTGCTGCTGTTTCGAGATATCGGTATCCAGCAGCTCCTGCATGAGGTTCTTCAAACCGTGCCGGTCGGTGTAGGTGCGCACCAGCTTGCTTGCGATCTTGGTGCAATACACGGGCGCCGCCAGCGCGCCGAAGGCGTTGAACATCGCGGCGATATCGAAACGGCCGAAATGGAACAGTTTGAGGATGTCGGGATTTTCCAGCATCGCCGCCAGATTGGGCGCCTCGGTCTGGCCCTTGTCGATCTGGATCAGATGAGCGTTGCCGTCACCGCCCGACATCTGCACGACGCACAGCCTGTCGCGATGAGGGTTGAGGCCCATCGTTTCACAATCGATTGCGACAACCGGACCAAGATCAAGGCCCGCCGGAAGATCGTTCTTGTAGAGGTAATTCGCCATGTTCATTCCCTTCGTGGAGGGAATGGTGCCCAGGAGAGGACTCGAACCTCCACGTCCATACGGACACTAGCACCTGAAGCTAGCGCGTCTACCATTCCGCCACCTGGGCAGGTGTCGT
>Ga0102938_10003555_pt1 | contig 11628 bp, 8 predicted proteins | sample SalPonR2_B_D2_MG_FD_84516 | JGI IMG/M metagenome (GOLD analysis project Ga0102938, IMG submission 84516) | Salt pond soil microbial communities from South San Francisco under conditions of wetland restoration - Salt Pond MetaG R2_B_D2_MG | ecosystem: Environmental > Aquatic > Marine > Intertidal... | reverse complement strand
GCGGGGCTTGACCATCACGAAGGTGTCGGCAACGTTCGGTGGCATGGTTTCGGTGGCTACCTCGGGTGTGCCGATCTTGGAGAAGACCTTGTCCACCTCCGGGAAGCGGTCAAAATGTTCCTCCAACTGCAATTGCATAGCGATAGCCTGCTCCAGCCCCGTACCGGGTATGCGCAGGGCATGCACTGTGAGATCTCCTTCGTTGAGCTGCGGAATGAACTCCGTGCCAAGTGTGGTGGCCAGCCACAGGCAGAAGGCCAGCAGCGCACTCGCACTGCCCAGCACCAGCCAGCGGAGGTGCAATGCCCACTCCAGCATCGGCCGGTAAACCGCCCTGGTGACGCTGATAATGGGGCTTTCCTTCTCGCTGATCTTGCCGTTCAGGAATACGGCGACTGCGGCAGGTACCACGGTCAATGACAGCACCATAGCCGCGAGCAAAGCCATGACTACAGTAGCCGTCATGGGGTGGAACATTTTGCCTTCCACGCCGGTGAGGCTGAAGATGGGAATATAGACCACGGTAATGATGGCCACGCCAAACAGAGCCGGGCGAATCACCTCCGAGGTGGCTTCATAGACCAGGTGCAACCGCTGCTTTAAAGGTAATAAACCCCCACCGTTGTCGCGCTGGGCTGCGGAGAGGCGACGGACACAGTTCTCGACAATAATCACCGTGCCATCGACAATCAGGCCGAAATCCAGCGCCCCCAGACTCATCAGGTTTGCGGATACCCCGGAGCGCACCATGCCGGTGACGGTGGCCAGCATTGCCAGGGGAATGACCGCCGCCGTGATCAAGGCGGCACGCAGGTTCCCCAGCAGCAGAAAGAGCACCACGGTGACCAGTAGTGCACCTTCCAGGAGGTTTTTCCTCACCGTGGCAATGGCCTTGTCCACCAGCGTGGTGCGATCGTAAACCGCTTCCAAGCGGAGACCCTCGGGCAGGGAAGGGCGTATTTCCTCCACCCTCTCGCCTATGGCCCTGGCCACGCTGCGGGAGTTTTCTCCCATCAGCATCATGGCGATACCGAGCACAGTTTCCTTGCCATCCCGGGTGGCGGCCCCGCTGCGCAACTCCTTGCCGATGCCAACTTCCGCGACGTCCACTATACGCACCGGTGCGCCGTCGCGGTTGGCAACCACCACCTGCTCGATGTCGCCGATGGTCTGCAATTGTCCCGGAGAGCGCACCAGTAGCTGCTGACCGTTGCGCTCGATATAACCGGCGCCGCGATTGGCATTATTGGCACGCAGGGCGCCGGTCACCTGATCCAGGGTGATACCGAATTCGAGCAGTTTTTTCGGCGAGGGCGTGACGTGATATTGCTTGTCGTGGCCCCCGATGGTGTTGATTTCTACGACTCCGGGCACCTGGGCAAGCTGGGGCTTGATGATCCAGTCCTGCACTTCGCGCAGGGCCGTGGCGTCCCAGGGTTCGCCATTCTCCCGGGTGGCGCCAGGTTCGGCCTCCACGGTGTACATAAAGATCTCGCCCAGGCCGGTGGCGATGGGGCCCATCTCCGGCTCCAGCCCCGGCGGCAGGGCATTCTTGATGGCACCCAGGCGTTCGTTGATCAGGTTGCGGGCAAAGTAGATGTCCGTGCCTTCCTTGAACACCACCGTGACCTGGGACAGGCTATAGCGGGATAGCGAGCGTGTATAGGACAGGTTGGGCAGCCCGTAGAGCGCCGTTTCCACCAGGAAAGTAATGCGCTGCTCCACCTCCAGCGGCGAGTAGCCCGGTGCCTCGGTATTGATCTGCACCTGTACGTTGGTGATGTCCGGCACGGCGTCGATGGGCAGGCGCTGGAAGCTCCACACGCCGAGGCCGACGATCACCAGGACCAGGGACAGGATAAGGTAGCGCCGCTCCACCGAGAAGCGCACGATTGCGTCGATCATGATGTCGTCCTCTTAGTGGTCGTGGCTGGCGCCGGCTTTTTCGATATCCGCCTTGATGAGGTAACTGTTCTCCACCACATAGGTATCGCCGGGGTTCAGCCCCGACAACACCTCGGTATAACGGCCATCGCTGCGGCCTGATTCCAACGGGCGGATTTCGTAGGTGTCGCCCACCTGGATAAATACCACGCTCCAGTCGCGGAAGGACTGGATGGCCCGGTTGTCCACTACCAGCGGCACATCGACAGCCTCCACTATGATCTCCGCGTTGAGCAGTTGTCCCGGCGACAGCATCGCGTCATCGTTGCCGACCGCCACGCGGGCAATCACATGAGGAGCATTGCCGGGGCTGGGTATCAGGTCCGCGACCTCGGAGCGGTAGACTTTGCCATCGATATTCAACCGCACTGCCTGGCCTGTCGTCACTTCGTCGCGCTGGCCCGGGAAGATGTTCAGCTCCGCCCACAGGATGCCGAGATCGACAATGGTGAACAGGGTCTGTCCACTGCTCAGTTCGCCGACATTGGTATTGCGATCAATAACGGTACCGCCAATGGGTGCACGCAAGGCGTAACTCTGCAGGCTGTCGTTGGACTCGATGGTGGCCAGGGTGTCGCCCCTGGTGACCGACGCGCCCAGACGCGCCGCCACGCTTGTCACCTGCCCGGGAAAGCGGCCGGTGACGCGGGCGATCCGGTCGGGGTCGGGCACCAGACGGCCGTAGCTGGTAACGCTGCGCTCGATGCTGCCCGCACCGGCTTGCGCTGTGCGAATACCGGATTCCTCGGCCATGTCGGCGTCGATCCTTGTGCGGCCTTCATGGGATTCCCATTGCCACTGGTATTGCCGGCCAGCGAGTTCCAATGTCACGGCGACATCAAAAGAGTGGGGCTCCGTCACCACGCCTTTACCGAGCCAGTACTCGCCCTCATAGGTAAAAGGAAAGCTGTCCACTTCACTTCCCAATCGGGTCAGTTCCACGGTCAAATCAACATTGCTGGTGATTGCTTCACCGTTGCGACTGATCCAGGCGCGGTATTCGGGTGGGACGCCGTGTTCGAAGATCCCCAGCTCCAGGGTGAGGTCGCCCGCGTGCAGTAATTTGCCACTGTTGGGGCCCTTGTCGGACGCGTCCTCTCCGGCGTGTTCACCGTGATCGGCGCCGTGTTCACCTTCCGCGGCCTGAAGCGGCACCCCCGTCAAACCCAGTAAGCACAGCAGGCTGGCAATAGCGGGTAGAATCTGTAGTTTTTTCATAATAAATATTCCTGTGCTGTCAGTGGCTTGAGCCACTGCCGGCGGCAGTCATTGACTCCGCCGTAAGCTGCTCTATCAAGGCCTGGTTGAGCAGCGCTGTGGTAGCTGCCCCCACCCTGATGCGTCGGGCGGCGAGCAGCTCCCGCTGTGCCGTCACCCATTCCATGTAGCTGTAGCGGCCCTGTTCATAGGCGCCGCGCGTGAGCTCAAGTGCCGTGCGCAAATCGGGCAGCACCCGGCTCTGCATACGCTCTGCGGTCGATACACCCTGCTGGTGCAGGCGATAGGCTTCATAGAGGCGAGCGCGCAGTACCAGCAGCGCACTCTCTCGCCTCAACCCAACCTCGTTCCGCGCCGCCTGGGCAGCCTGCACCTCGCCGCGATTACGGCTTTCGGCAAACAGGGGTACCGAGACACTCGCTACCAGGGCGGAATCTCCCGTCTCCTCCAGATAGCGGGTACCCACCTGCCAGCGCACATCGCTGCGGGATTGGCTGCGAGCCAAAGCCAGCTCCGCCTCTCGCAGGCGCTCCTCGCTGGCGAATACCCGAATATCGGGATTGTCGCGGGCGCGTTCAAAAAGACTCGCGAAACTGTCCGGCGCACTGAAGGCAAATAAATCTCCTTCCAGCCGGTGGAAATCCGCCGCCTCCCTGCCCAGTAACGTGGCCAGGGCCATCAAGCTGCTATCAAAGGTGGCTTGCAAGCGATCCCTCTCGAGCTGGCTCTGGGTCAGCTCCGCCCGTGCGCGCAGTACTTCTGCCCGGGGGGCGGCGCCGCGCTCGGCACGCTGTCTGACGATGTCGTGAGTGGACTCCGCCAGCGCTACTGCGTCCGCCGCGAGTTGCAGGTTTTCCTGCAGCGCCAGGGTGCCGATAAAACTCCGGGTGACATTCCCCAGCAGCGCAAGGGCTTCAGCGCGGCGCTCCGCCTCTACCAGCCCGTAGCGTCCGGAAACAACTCCCGTGCGGGCTTGTCGCTTGCCACCCAGTTCGATAACAGAAGACAGTGATAGTGTGTACTCCGCCGCGTCGAGTCCGTCGAGCTCTCCGGAACCGAGCACGTTTTCAGCCTCAAAACCCAGTTCGAAAGCTGGATTCTGGTCAGCCGTCATGCGTTCGCCTTCCAGGCCCGTCAGTCTGGGAGTAAACACCTGGAGGGCAGGGTTTTGTGCCAGGGCCCGGGAAGCAGCCTGTGGCAATGTCAGGGTTTGCGCATCCGCTTTGGCGAACACTGCCATGGGACTGAAAAAAATCAGTCCCAATGCCAGAATAATGGCATGCCGCCCACGGCACGGACGCCACATATAGTCGTGGTGGTACATCGCATGATTCCTCTGAAATCAAAAGGAAAATAGTTCCAGCCCCTGAAAAGAAGAGGGGGAGGATTGACTCGCAGGATCAGGCTATGGGAGGGCGGAGAATAGAGTCGATGTGGCCGCTGGGGGCGCCAGGGTTGTAGTCCGGAATGGCTTGCTCCGGCACCCGGGGGGGACAACTGAAAATGTGCATTGCCAGGAGGGGATAGGAGCCATGACAGTGGCTGCCGTGACAATGGTCGGGAATAGCCGTTGAATCATGGTCGCCCTGCGTGTCCAGGACTTCATCTGCCATCGGAGAGTGATCACCGACCAGGTGATGTGAATGTGTCTGCTCGTGGTGAACGTCACCCAGGTGTGACGGCAATGCGTCAGAGGCGATGGAGAGAGTCTGCATCGTCATCAGTATAGCGAACAATATGTGTGGCCAGGCTTTTGGCATGAGTTCGAACAAGCAATCACAGTATAGCGGGTAAAGGTAACATAGTATTTTTTAAAGGAACAATTTATTGCCCGGAGTGCTTGTAAACAGTAAAGCTGCGCGGGACTTTAGAGCCTTGGTTGCTGCCGGATCGAAGTCGTTCTGCGCGGTGGATTGAAGGAGCATTGGGATTTCACTTTCAAATCCTGTCAAACAACACCCAGTGGTATTAAACTGCTTCTAGCATCTCATCAACCGGAGTGAAGCATGACAGCCAAGGACAAAGACAAGAAATCCGGGCCGCTGACGCGGGCCTATTCCAGCCAGATAACCGAGAAGCCGGAACGGGCGGCTGCCCGCGCCATGTTGCACGCCGTGGGTTTCAGCAAGCAGGATTTTCGCAAGTCGCAGGTGGGCATTGCCTCTACCTGGAGCAACGTCACCCCCTGCAATATGCATATTGATGGGCTGGCGCGCGATGCCGCCGAGGGCGTGAACAACGCGGGCGGTAAAGCGGTGGAATTCAATACCATCACTATTTCGGACGGCATTTCCAACGGTACCGAGGGCATGAAGTACTCGCTGGTGTCGCGCGAGGTGATTGCCGATTCGATTGAAACCGTGGTGGGCTGCCAGTGGTTTGACGGCGTGGTGGCTATCGGCGGCTGCGACAAGAACATGCCCGGGTGCATGATAGCGATCGCCAGGCTCAATCGCCCGGCGGTGTTCGTTTATGGTGGCACCATCATGCCCGGCAACTGGCAGGGCAAGGACGTGGATATCATCTCGGTGTTCGAGGCGGTCGGCGCCCAGGCCAAGGGCGAAATCAGCCTCAAGCAGCTTGGCGATATCGAGGAAACGGCGATACCCGGGCCTGGTGCCTGCGGCGGCATGTATACCGCCAACACCATGGCGTCGGCGATCGAGGCGCTCGGAATGAGCCTGCCGAACAGCTCGGCGCAGGCGGCAATTTCGGAAGACAAGCAGGCCGATTGCCGCAATGCCGGCGCGGCGGTGCTCAAGCTGATCAAGAAGGGCATCCGCCCCAGCGACATCATGACGCGCAAGGCCTTTGAGAACGCGATCACCGTGGTGAATGCGCTGGGCGGTTCCACCAACGCGGTGCTGCACCTGCTGGCGATGGCGCGCGCTACTGGTGTGAAGCTGACGCTGGCAGATTTTAATCGCATTGGCAGGCGCACGCCGATCCTCGCCGACCTGCGCCCGAGTGGCAAACACATGATGATCGACCTGGTGCGCATCGGCGGCCTCTCGCCGCTACTCAAGATGTTGCTGGATGCGGGCCTGCTGCACGGCGATTGCCTCACGGTCACCGGCAAGACGCTGAAGCAGAATCTGCGCGGCGTGAAGCCCTATCCCGAAGGCCAGACTGTGATTCACCCGTTCAGCGACCCGGTCAACCCCCGCGGTAACCTGGTGATCCTGCGCGGTAACCTGGCGCCCGAGGGTGCAGTGGCAAAGATCTCTGGCAAGGAGGGGACGCGCTTCGAGGGCCGTGCCCGCGTGTTCAAATCCGAAGAGGATGCCCTGCAGAAAATTCTCGATGGCACCGTGAAAAAGGGCGACGTGATCGTTATCCGTTACGAGGGCCCGAAGGGCGGGCCGGGTATGCGCGAGATGCTTGCGCCGACCTCCGCGGTGATGGGCAGGGGTCTCGGAAATGACGTGGCGCTGATCACTGACGGCCGCTTCAGCGGCGGCAGCCACGGTTTCGTGGTGGGCCACATCACCCCGGAAGCGCAGGTGGGCGGGCCGCTCGCGATCGTCAAAAATGGTGACCCGATTACCATCGACGCCGCGAAGCGCCGCATCTCGCTGGACATTCCTGAGGCCGAAATCAAGGCGCGGCTGGCGAAATGGAAAGCGCCGAAACCGCGCTATACTTCGGGCGTGCTGGCCAAGTACGCGGCGCTCGTGGGTTCTGCCAGTAAAGGTGCGCTCACCGATTCAGACCTGCCGCTGTAACCTGGCTCAGCGGAAAGCTTTCATGGATCGAGCTGATCAGCCGGGGTAGTGCGGTGAGGTGTGGGCCCAGCACCGGCTTGCCGGTGGTCAGCAGGGCCACCGCGAGGTCGCGATCCGGGTTGGCCCAGGTGAAGGAATTGGTCAGCCCGACGTGGCCGAACGCGTGCGGATGATTCCAGCCGTACAGGCTTAGCGTGTGGGTGCCCATCATGAAACCGTTACCGTAGCGCATGGGCATACCCAGCACACGATCAATCTCCAGGTGGGTGTTGGGTACGTGCGTGATCTTGGCGACGGTGGACGGTTGCAGCACACGGGTGCCGTTCATCTCACCTCCCGCGAGGATGCACTGGTAGAGCGTTGCCGTATCGCGCGCGGTGGAGATGACGTTCGCGGAGGGAATCACGCCGCGCAGGAAGCGCGGGTCGTTCGACATGGCGACGGCCTGTTCCAGGCGCATGCCCAGCGCGCGTTGCAACGCGCGCGAAAGCAGCGGTGTCAGGCGCAACCCGGTGTGCACGTTCTCGGCAACACGCTGCGTGTCCGCCGCACGCACGCCGTAGTCCATCCAGCCCAGGTTCAACGGTTGCTTGAAGTGTTGCGCGAGGATGTTTCGCAGGCTGACTCCCAGCACATGGCGCGCCACGACGTCCATCACGAAGCCGCCGCTGATGGTGTGATAGGCCGGGCCACCGCCCGCTTTTCGCCGCGGTTTCAGGTCGATCACGAAGTCCTCAACCGCGGCCGGCTCGCCGAGAATATCCAGGTCCAGGGCCTCGGGCGGCAGCATCGGAATGCCGGCGCGGTGATCCAGTATCTGGTGTAGCGTTATTTTGCCCTTGCCGTGCCGCTCAAAGCCCGGCACGTAGTACGCGACGGGTTTATTCAGGTTGAGCAGGCCGTCGCCCTCGAGTTTGTGCATCACCATGGAGGTGATCGCCTTACCCGCCGAAAACAGGTTGATGGGCGTGGTGGTACGCATGCGCTTTGCTTTGGGGGCAACGGGCTGCCCCGGGACCTGCCCGTTGGCGTGGCCTATCGCGCGGTCGAGTACAACTTCGCCGCGGTGGTAAATGCAGAGCTGCAGCCCGGGGTAAACACCCGTGCGATACAGTCCGAGCGTCTGCTGCCAGACCGACTCGGCGGCTTCGCCGCCGAGTTCATCGCCGATGTCGACAATGCCGTCCAGCGTGTCGGGTACATCAATAGTGAGCAGTGCGGCGTCTTTGAGACGGCTGAAGGCGGATACTGTCATGGTGTTGTGTCGCGTCCCCTGTGTGGTGCGCGCAGTCGGTCTGACGTGCGAAAGGCGTAGTTCAAGGTATAGTTCAAGGTGTAGTTCAAGGCCCGGTTAGATAACTTATTATCGCGCCGATTGCGTCCGAGTAACAGCCGTTGGTGAACTGTGGGCAGGGTTGAGTGCCGGCGATCTCATGCGCAATCCGCGGATGCATTTGTAGCGCGGTAGTCGTCCGGAATGCGTGCAGCGGGCGGGGGTGCCTAGCGCATTTCCAGGCTGCGCTGCCCAAGGGAGCTCGGCGTGCCGCGCTGCTCCAGGCCGGATTGGCCGCTGTCGGGGCTGGCGTCGCGGTTAAGTGCCACCGGCAGGCGTTGCGTGAGAAAACTACCCCAGCGGTGTTGCGACATGCTTTCGGTCAGGTCGTCGCTGTCGAGCACGTCGACAAAACTGAACAGTGGTTGCACAGCGCGCCCGCCGCCGCCGTCGCTATCCCAGGCCGACTGCGACACGCTCGCCAGGCGGTGCTCACGGTCGAAGGACAGTAGCAGGAATTCCCCCTTGTAGCGCAGGTCGCCCCAGTCAATGGACAGCAGGTCCGTGCCCTGGAGGCCGAGGTTGAAGCCCACGGCGTTTTCGCTCACGTGCCAGTGCTCCCAGGCCATGACATAACCGCTGGCGCTGCTGCTGACGCGCTGCGGCGGGCCGAGCCGTTCCAGTACCTCCGCCAGCGGGGTCCTGTCTTCCGCGCGCGGCACCGGTAGCGGCTTCAGCGGCGAACCCATACTGTAGCGCCACTGGGAGCAGCCACCCAGCGCCAGCAGGCTGACCAGCGCAACGGCGGCAGAGAGCCTAATCGCTTTCGGGCGCATACACATGTGTGGCGTACTCGGTCAGTACGTCGTTGTCGTCGAAGAAGAAGATTGCCCGGTCATAGCGGGTGTCGATGCGCATGCGGTTGTACAGCACCAGGATCAAGCCCTCGCCGCGCGAGTGTTCAAACAGGTAGTAGAAGGCGGTTTCATCGTCCAGTGCGATCACCTGGGAGGGCGGCCCGAGCAATTCGAGCACATCCGTGCGCGAGCTGCTGCCGCGGGTGAGCCCCTCGGTGATGGAGCTCTGCCAGCTCACCTCGACGCCGCGTTTGTTCTCATATTGCGCACAGCCCGAAAGCAGTGCCAGACAGACTGTGATAGCCGGCAGGTAGACAAATAATTTCATGCTGGACGTTGCTCCACAGGGTTTTCGCGTTGGCCCAGAGCATAGGACATTTGCTGCGGGCTGGCCATGCCTGTGCCTGACAAGACCTGGACAGTGGCCCAGTTCTCATTTCTGAACCCTCGCGACGCCCGACCGACACTTTGCGGTTGGCAATATCTGGAAGCGTCATGCGCGCTGGTGTATGGTCAAAAGAGAGTTACAGGAGGCTGCATGGCGGATGAGGGAGTAACAACTGTCCAGATGGAAACCGACGCCGCGGAGACGGGCTCCGGGCGCATGACCTCGTTGGGTCGCACCCTCAGTTCGGTCGTGGAGGTGGGTCGTGAGTTGCTCGCCCTGCGCCGTGGCACCCAGGCAGAGACGGAATTTCCGCGCTCGGCCGAGGCGCTGGCGGCGCGCTGTCAGGCATTGATCGATCACCGCGGGGAGGCGTCGGGGCTGGCCCTCGCAAGTGAGATTGTAAGGGCCTACCTGCAGTTCGACAACGCTGAACAACTGTCGTTTTTCCAGCGGCTGGCGGCGGATTTTGATGTCGACCGCGAGCAGATCCTGGCGGCGGCCGATCGCTACCGGGAACAACCGGAGCTGGACAACCTGCAGGCCATCAGCCATGCCCTGGAGGCGCCGAGGGTCAGGCTTTTCCGGCGGATAAACACCGCGCCGGAGGGCACGCGAGCGCTGGTGATTATGCGCGGGCACCTGCTGGTGCACCTGCGTGAGCACCCCGACCTGCGCGCGGTCGACAACGACCTCAAGCAATTGTTCTTCTCCTGGTTTAACAAGGGCTTTCTCGAGCTCCGGCGTATCGACTGGTCATCGCCGGCGGTTGTACTGGAAAAAATTATCGCTTACGAGGCCGTGCATGAAATCAATGGCTGGGACGATCTCCGCAACCGTCTCAGCGACGACCGCCGCTGTTTTGCTTTTTTCCACCCGGCGCTGCAGGACGATCCCGTGGTGTTCGTCGAAATCGCATTGACCGATGAGATTCCCGATGCCATGCCGCCACTGTTGCAGCTGGAGCGCAATGGTCCGTCAGGCGATTTGAATACCGTGGTGTTCTACTCCATCAGCAATTGTCACCCCGGGCTGCACCAGATTTCCTTCGGTAACTTCCTGATCAAGAGTGTCGTCGAGGAGTTACGCAAGGAAATGCCGGAGCTCAAGACCTTCGTTACGCTGTCGCCGGTCCCCGGCTTTCGCAAGTGGTTGTTGTCAGCGCCGCTGCGTGGCCTGGTCGCGGATGAGTTGGTGGAGCGCGTGCGCGAGCCGGTGGGTCGGGTCGTGGATGCCGAGGTGTACAACGCGCTGCTCAGGCTTTGCGCACACTACCTGCTGAACGAGAAGGCCGGCCACATGCCGCGGGATTCCGTGGCCCGTTTTCATCTGGGCAATGGCGCGCAGATGTACAGGCTGAATGGCGCCGCGGACATGTCAGCCAAGGGGAAGCAGCAGTCTGCCGGCATCATGGTGAACTATCTCTACGACCTCCGTCGTATCGAGGAAAACAACGACACCTATTTTGGCCAGGGCAAGATCGCCGCCTCTAAGCAGATGCTGCGCATGCTCGACACCTGATAGTTTCCCCGCGGAGCCTTCCGCGTGGTCCAGCCGTGCAGCGCAAGTTGTGCTGTGGCCTCCGGTCAGCACGGCTGGGTTGAGGCAGCGCCATCCGCTATAATGGGCGCTGGTTTTTCTTCCAGAGGCGCTGATTGATGGCAGAGCACGACCGCATACCCGTGGTCCAGATCGCAAGTGGCAACAAGTTCGTCAACGAGCGGGGTATCACTGCCATCAAGGACGGGGTGAAGGCGGGCGGCGGCTCCCCGGCGCGCCTGCCCCGGCCCGACTGGCTGCGGATTCGTGTGCGCGGCGGCGCGACCTTTGACAAGGTGCGCGACATCGTGCACACGCATGGGCTGGCAACGGTATGTGAAGAGGCCAAGTGTCCGAATATCGGCGAATGCTGGACCTCCGGCACGGCGACCATCATGCTCATGGGCGATGTCTGCACACGGGCCTGCCGCTTCTGCGCGGTGAACACCGGCAATCCTCGCGGCTGGCTGGATGAGCAGGAGCCGGAAAACACCGCGCGCTCCGTACAGCTCATGGGTTTACAGTACGTGGTGCTGACATCGGTGAATCGCGATGATCTGGCAGACGGCGGCGCGGCGCACTATGCCGCCTGCGTACGCGAGGTGAAGGCGGTCAACCCGGACACCGCGGTGGAGGCACTGACGCCGGATTTTCTCGGTGACTTGTCGAGTGTGGGTACGGTGGTTG
>Ga0102938_10003551_pt1 | contig 11638 bp, 4 predicted proteins | sample SalPonR2_B_D2_MG_FD_84516 | JGI IMG/M metagenome (GOLD analysis project Ga0102938, IMG submission 84516) | Salt pond soil microbial communities from South San Francisco under conditions of wetland restoration - Salt Pond MetaG R2_B_D2_MG | ecosystem: Environmental > Aquatic > Marine > Intertidal... | reverse complement strand
CGAGCACTTTGGACCCGAGCAACAGGTAACCCGTCGCGATAAAATTTTCGTCACGTTCGGCTTGCGATTCGGCGGGCAACAAATCACCGGCGATCTGTTTGCGAATAAATTCGTCGACGGGCATGTTGCGGTTGATCGCGTCGATGACCCAGTTGCGATACCGCCACGCGTTGTGGAAGGGAACATTGAAGCTCGATCCGTTGCTGTCGGCATACCGCGCGACGTCCATCCAGTGACGTCCCCATTTTTCACCAAAGCCTGGATCGGCCAGTAGCGAATCGACATACCGGGCGTATTGGTCAGGATCGGACAAATCTTGATGCGACGTCGTGCTCGGGTCCGGGGGAAGTCCGGTCAGGTCGTACGCAACGCGACGGGCAAGCGTGGCCGAGTCCGAGCGCTTCGACGGTTGCAGTGCGGCGTCTTGCAGGCCTTGGTTGATGAAGCCGTCGATGTCGGTGTTCGACGATGCTTCTTGATGATCAAGCGGCCGGAACGCCCACCAATGCCGACCGGCATCGATGTCGATCGTTTTGCGCTGAGCGGCTCGGCCGTCTTCGCGAGGATCGACGGCACCCGATTCGATCCACTTTTGAAGGAGCGTCCGCTCGGGTTCGGGAAGTTTGCCGTCGGGTGGCATCTCCAACCCGGCGACTTCATGGTTCACGACCCGCCACAGCAAGCTCTTGTCGAGCCGCGAGGGCACGATGGCGGGACCGGAATCGCCGCCGACGGTCCAACCGGCTTTCGAATCGAGGACCAGTCCGCCGCTCGCCTCACCGCTGTCATGACTGTGGCAGTCGTAGCAGTTGTTTTGCAGAATCGGCTCGATGTATTCCTGGAAGAATGCGGCATCGTTGGCGCGGGCGGTTGGGAAGGAACCCAGCGTCAGAAAAATCAGAATGAGGTGACGATGGAAAGCCGACAGACACGAAAATCTAAACATCGCTGATCGCTCCCGTGCTGTCGGCGAATCGTTCGATGTTGACGTTCGCCCGCTTAGCCAACGTCAACCACAGGTCCGCCAGCGGTCGGTGCCCGGAGTACTGCTTGAATCCGGCGTGATTGACCAAACCGCCGGCCAACAAGACTTGCAAGTCGGCGTAATTGTGTTTGTCACCGTCGCTGATGCCGCTGCCCATCACGATGCAACAGCGGTCCAACAAAGTACCGTTCCCTTCGGGAATGCTTGCCAATTGCTTGACAACGTAAGCGTACAGGTCGACGTGAAAACGATCGATCTCGGTGATCTTGGCTTTCGCCTCGTCACCCTTGGTATGCGTCAGCACGTGGTGGTTTTGTGGCGAGTCGAACACGCCGTCGAACATTCGGGGACTGTCCCAACGTTCGGGATCGACGATCAACGTCGCGACGCGGGTCAGGTCCAGCCGAAACGCGTGGACGATCAGATCGCCCATCAGACGCAAGTACTCGTCGCGACGCTCGGGGATGCCGGCGGGCTGCGGGAAGGGCGGTTCGGCGATCCTGGCGGTGGCCCGTTGGGCCGCCTGAATTCGTCGTTCGGTTCGACGGACGCTTTCGAGGTACTCGTCAAGCTTCATCCGGTCCGCGGAAGAAAGGCGGTTCGCCAAACGAGTCGCCGAACGCCGGACGCTGTCGAGCACACTTTGGTTGAGCACGTCGCCGTCGGGCCGACCGAACAAGCGGTTGAAGGCGGTGCGAGGATTCTTTTCGGTCTGGGCGGCGTGTCCGGGGCCGTACCACGAGATGCACTCGAAGTACTTGGTTTCTTTGCGGTTGGTGAAGTCGTTGCAGCTCAATTCCAAGGAGGGCAACGGTGTGTCGCCGCCGAGTTGCCGGGCAAGCCATTGATCGAGCGTCGTGTTGGTGGGAAAGCCGCCGTCGAGCGTTTCTTGCGGCGCCGAACTGGTCAACCAACACGACCCGCACTGGGCATGGACGCCGGTGCCGGGGACGAACTGGCGATCGAGCCCCGAGAGCAGCGAGACTTGATCCCGCACCGATTCGAGAGGCGTCAGCGCCGGTGCGAGTTCCCACGATTCGCCTTCGCTTGACGGCAAAAACGTTTCTTGGTTGTAACCGTTGGGGGTGTAGATGAACGCGTAACGTTGTGGCAGCTCGGTGCCGGACTCCGAACCTCGGGCGAGTGACTCCAGCCACGGCAACGCCAACACGCCACCGGCGGCCGAGCGAAGGAGATGTCGCCGGGGAACGCCGGCGTTGCGACTGATATCGTGTCGATTCATGGCTGGTTCCTGACGTGCCGGAAGGGATACGAAAGCACGATGCCTTCAATGATGTCGGACATGCGATAACCGTCACGCGACGTATCAGCGACGATCTGATCGATCGCCGGCATGTCAAAGTGTTCCAACTTGCGACCGAGTGCGTAGCTGAGCATGTGTTCGACGAAGCCTCGCACCAATTCCTGTTCGCCGGCTCGGATCGCGTCTTTGAATTCGGCGGGACTAGCGAAATCGCGATCGTTCCATGTTCCGCTGGCGTCGACCGGTTGTTCGCCGTCGTGCGTCCGCAGTTCGCCCATCGCGTCGAAGACCTCGAGCGAGAAGCCGGGCGGGTCGATGCGGCTGTGACAGGAATTGCAATTCGGATCACTGCGATGCTTCTCGAACAGTTGACGTACGGTCTTGGTTTGCGGTGCGTCGCTGTCCTCGCTGACCGCTTCTTCCAATACGAACGCCACCTTGGGTTCACTCGGCGGGCGATTGAAAACCGTTTCCAGCAACCACGCGCCACGTTTGATCGGGCTGGTACGAAACGGCAGCGACGTCAACGTCAGCGGACCGGCCATCGTCATCACGCCGCCGCGCGTGCGATCGGGCAGCGGCGTTCGGAACCAGGTCTTGGCGACCGATCGGTCTTGCAACGTTTCCGGGACCAAACCCGCAGCGGCAGCCGACGATCGCGCAGCGTTATAAGAATCTTCTAAATCATACAATTTTGCGAGTTGTAGATTCAGCCATGTGAAATCCGGATCGTAAAGATCCAAGATCGAGCGATCTTCCGCCATCACGGTTTCAAACAACAACAACGCTTCGATCATCATCGGACCGTGTAGCGTCGATTTGCCTTGGGGACCGGAATAGAATTTCTTGAACAGTTTGCGATCGGGTTTGGAACTGTAAAGTTGGTCGAGTCGCAACCACTGGACGGCGAACGATTCGGACAGTTCTCGAGCGTGAGAACGCTTGGCCAGCATCCGCTGAACTTGCGTTCGCAAGACTTCCCGATCTTGGATCGAACCTGACTTCGTGACGGACAACAGTTCATTGTCCGGCATCGACGACCACAAGAAATAGCTCAGACGATTGGCTAATTCAAAACTCCCCAGTTCACGCACGGGCTCTCCGGCGTCGATGATCGGTTCGGACAGGAACAAAAATTCGGGTGACGACAGCACCGCTTGAACCATGCGGCGAAGGGCTTCGGGTTCGGAGTCGCCCGCTGCGATTCGCTCCTTCACCAAAGCGTGCATCGACTGAAGTTCGCTTTGGGTGACCTCGCGTCGGGACGCGTGGAACAGGAATTGGGCGATCCGTTGTTTTAAGGCTGTTTTCGATCGGCCACGCGGTTTCTCCGTCGCCGGTTTCGTTGTTTCAGCGGCGATTGCCGCGCGGCCGGGGTTGGCGAAGATGAACCCGAAGTCGTCTAGCAAGACGTAGTCGCCGGAGAACTCCGAACCGTCGACGGCCAATTTGTCGATCGATTTCCCGGGCGGTGCGACCCACGAAAAGAAGACGTTGCCGGTGTCGTCGCCGATGCCGGCTTCCCGCGTGATGCGTTGACCGTCGGACAAAACGGCCGACAAGCGAACGGTACCGCTTCGGTTTCGTCGGGCGAGGACGCAGACGCCGAGATGTTGGATCTGAGGCTCGAAGTCGCCTTCGCCTTGAAACGTCAACTCAAAAACTTTCTCGTTCTTTTGACGATTGGTCAGCAGATGATCGCCGGATGTTTCGTCGGCGGTTGCGAAGGACGCCAACCAGAGGTCAACGTTGGGATTGATGACCAGCGTGTCTTGCCGGACGCGGAGTTTCACCAAGCCGCCTTTCCCGGCGATCGTTTGATTGCTGATTTCGGCAGCGATATCAAACGTCCCGCCGCTGCCACGCTCAAATGCGTCGGTCAACTCGCTTACAAAACTGTTGTAGCCCGTGTCGTTCTGGGCAGCCTGTGTGCCGATTCGATCTTTCGCCGCGAAATCGGGACTCAACGAAGTTGCTTCGGAAGGCAAAGCAGCTTGCACGGGTTTGGGCGGGTCGACGGCCAGCAGATCCTGAAGGACGCGACTGTCCTCGAGCAGCCGATCGCTTGATGCGATCGCGGCAGCCATTTCCAGATACTTTTCAAACAACAGGGGCGAAAAATTCAATGCGTCGCCGCGGTTGGCAAACCCGTGTTCGGCGCGGTTGTCGCCGGGCAGGCCTCTTTGCGGCAGCAGCACGTCATACTTTTGGCCGTATTCTCGCATCGACGTTTCCACGACCCCGAGTCGGCTGATCGGCGACGCAGAAACGTCGCTACGTCCGGTGAAGTAGTCCTTGTCGGCGACGGGCAAACGCTCGGGGAACATGAAGATGTCGTAACCCAGTCCGAACAAGTCGCGGACCGTGTTGTTGTATTCCAATCGGGTCAGACGACGCAGGATCGGCTTGCCCGGATCGAGCGTTTTGAGGCTCGGATCAGGTCGCGAGAGCGCTTGACGGGCGAAGGCGAGAAGGCTCGCTCGCTGATCGTCATCGAGTTCATACCCCGAGTCCTGCAGCGGCATCTGTTTGGCTTCCACCACGTCGAACAACGACTTCCAAAGCGAACGATCTTGGTCGACGTCATCGAGCGAGCTGAAACGCGAAAGGTCGACGGTGCCCTCTTGGTCGTCCGCGTTGTGACAGTCGATGCACTGCTCCATCAAGATCTCGCCGATCGGACCAAACTCCGGTGACGTTGCCGTCGCTCGCTGTGGCAGTCCCGACAAAAGGAACAACACCAACAGGGACTTGATCCATGCGTTGGTCGGTGACGATCCGGGTTGCCGTTCAAGGCGGCCGGCCGCGGACCGCGTGGAATCAGTTCGCATCGCCCACGGATAACTGCCCGGCTTGATCAGGTACAACGGCGAGTTCTCGTCGATGGACCGCAAGGCCACGATGCCGTCGCCGGCGTTGGCAACGGCGATCAGCCGCTGATACCCTAGTTCTCGGACCAACGTGGACGCCGTCCGTCCGCCTTCGATCCAAACTTGAGCCGGCCGGCAATGGGCCAGCACGCGGGCGGCGACTCCGGTCAGCTTTTCGATCCTCGCTTCGGGCAAGCCGCCGGCAATGTCCAGGGCGCGAATCGCCGCGCGTCCGCACCTGACCAGGATTTGGCAAACTTCGCTTGCCACCTCTTCGGACGTCTTCGTTTCGTGCAGAGGAACCAGCGGCCAATCATCACAACGCGACACGCTGGACCCGCTGATCAACAAGACGTCCCCATCGGATGGAAGCGGTGGGATACCGGCATCGATGACCGGACGAAGTTGGTGATTGGGATGTCCCGCGGCCACGCAAACGTCCAGCACGGCTTCGAAGAATTCGGCCCCGCCCGCTGCCAACGTCGTCGCCCGTCGCGAAAACCAGTGCCTCGCGTGTGCCTGCAAATCGGCTGAACTGCTCGCGTCCCCGATCTCGGTCGCATCGCAGTCGGTCAGCAACCCGGCAGCCTCATCGGTGTGGCGGGGGTGCTCGGGGTCTTTTGCGAATCGGGTTTCGTGCAAAGGAACGTTGTCGATGAAGACTTTGCCGCCGACGACCGTTCGACGTTTGCGAGGATTGCCGCAGACCAGCAAACAATCTTGAAATCCACCGGCCGCTCGCATCGCCGCGATCTCGGCCGCCACCTCGCCACGCAACAGCGAGTCGACCTTTTTGAACACCGCATCCGGCTGAAGCCGTAGCGATTGCGTCGTCAATTCAAGCACCGTCGCGGCCGCCGCCGCCGGGTCCAACGAACGGCTATCTGCATCAATGACGACCACGTCGGCGGGGGAAGCGTCGACGCGCCCGATTTGAACTTCGGCGGAAAGGCCGAATCGCAACGCGGCGCCGGCGACTTCCGCCGCGCCGGTCAAATCATCCGCAATGACGATCATCTTCATGAGGGAATCTCCTGGCCGCGGTGAAGCTTGGCCGCCAAGCGGATCGCTTGAAGCATGCTGGTGGGGTCCGCATCGAAACGATTCCAGGCGATGTCCAACGCCGTGCCGTGGTCGACGCTGGTGCGGACGATCGGCAACCCCAACGTTGTGTTCACCGCCGTTTCAAAACTGAGTGCCTTGAGCGGAATGTGGCCTTGATCGTGGTACATGCAGATGAACGCGTCGGTGCGTTGTCGTCGCGCGGGCAAGAAAGCGGTATCGGGAGGCAGCGGACCTTCGATGTCGATGCCGAGCGACCGAGCAGATTCGATGGCGGGAACGATGAATCGCTCTTCTTCACGATTGCCGAACAAGCCGCTTTCACCGGCGTGGGGATTCAAGCCACAAACGACTAGGCGCGGAGGGCGGCCCTGGATGCTGCGGATCGCCCCGTCGGTCAACTCGATCACGTCAAGCACACGACCGGTCGAGATCAATCCGGGGACGTCACACAGCCCGACATGCGTGGTCACGAACGAACACGTCAGCGCGTCGGACGTCAGCATCATGCAAGCTCGCGTCGACCGGGTCAGAGCCTCAAAGATCTCGGTGTGCCCCGGATGTTCGACGCCCGAGAAGCGAAGAGCCTCTTTGTGAATCGGCCCCGTCACGACACCGGCGACTCGACCGGCCAATGCCGCCTCGATCGCGGCGGTGATGTAGCGATACGACGCCCTGCCGGTTTCCGCCGTGACCTTGGCCGGTTCCCAACGATCGCTCAGCGAATCGACGTGCAGCACCGAAGTGCCGTTCGTTTTTGCGATCGTCAACGCTTCGTCCAACGTTTCGGCGACCGATGGCATCGTCAGTCCCGCGTCGCGGCTCAGTCGGGCAAAAACATCGGCATCTCCGAAAAGGGCCAGTCCGTGATCGTCCGATCCGCGACGTTCGCACGCTTTTAGGGACACTTCCGGCCCGACCCCGGCGGGGTCGCCCATGGTGACGGCAAGAATGGGGGAGGGATGCACGACGAGAGGCCCCGGCAGGCTGCACGCGAAATGGGCAAATCTGCATGCAGTTTACCCGGGCCGGGCGGCGTCGTCAATTCTGCGTGCAGCCGACGGGCCGGGAAACCGCGCCGGCGGCCAGCGCGCGGGGCGTTCGCCGTGCCGAAGCCGGCGATGGGGTTGCGGCACAATGTCGCTGGCCGTATCGAGGTGCTTGTCAGTGCGGACCGCTGGCGGCAATACTACGCCCGGCCAAGTCGGCGGCCGTTGAATCGCGGCGACCACCTTTCTCAAGCACCTTCTCGTTCGCTCGAATCCAGTTTTCCGGTTGGCTGTACGCCGCATCGGACGGTTGGCGAAGGTAGCAAGCACACTTTATCAGTCTTGTCTGTCGGGCAAGTCACGTGAGCGGTAGACAAGGCGGTCCAGGCGGTAAGTCCCGGTGGGCCGTTACGATGCCGCTCGATCACGCGTCATTCCTGTTACTTCGAACGAATCGGACCAAGCCTTTTTGCGAAGGCCAGCGATCATGCAACGGTTTTTGTTTCCCCGCTGGGTCAACCCTTTCCTGGCCGTTTTCGGCCTGGCCGCTGTCGGCGGTGGCGGTTATGCCGCCGTGATGGGTGGGCTGATCACGGACCCCCAAACGCTGAACGTCGGCTACATGCCGGAGCAGCCGGTGCCCTTCAGCCACGCCCTGCACGCGGGGCAATTGAAGATGGACTGCCGTTACTGCCACAACACGGTGTTCGACGCCGCCCACGCGGCCATCCCGCCGACCGCCACCTGCATCAATTGCCACAGCCCGGCGAACGAAGACGGTGTGACGGCGTTGGCTGCGGTGCGGACGGACAGCACGAAGTTGCGGCCGATCCACGAGAGCTGGGAGACCGGCAAAAGCGTGGCTTGGAAGCGGGTCCACAACCTGCCCGAGTACGTCTATTTCAACCACGCCGCCCACGTGAATTCCGGTGTCAGTTGCAAGACGTGCCACGGCCGCATCGACCAGATGGAAGTGGTTTATCAGCACGAGGAGCTGTCGATGGCTTGGTGCATCAATTGTCACCGCAATTTCAAAGAGGAACTGCGACCTCAGGAATTCGTGACGAAGCTGGATTGGGAACCGCCGGCCGACTGGGACGACGCAGCCGTCGAGGCTCATGTGCAGGAGTTCAACATCAACCCTCAAGTCCACTGTGCGGTTTGTCACCGTTGATTTCCGCTTCCGACGTTGACGTCTCCTCGGCCGCGAGGCATGGCCGAGTCCGACGTTTTCACCCACACCTCCCCTTTGATCGTTGATCCTGTCGACATGGTTTGTCCTTCCCACAAGCACACCGCTGCGGCCGATGATTCAGCTCCGTCCTCGGGCAATCGTGCCCGGTTTTGGCGAAGCCTGTCGCAGTGGCAGCAGACCGACGATTTCAATCAGTACCTGCAGCGTGAATTCCCCGTCGCGGCATCCGAGTTCCCCAGCGGCGTATCGCGGAGGCGTTGGTTGCAGATCATGGGGGCGTCGCTGGCGATGGCCGGGACCGCGGGCTGTCGCTATCCCGAGGAGCTGATCGCCCCGTTCGTCCTGCGTCCCGAAGGCCGGGTTCCCGGCGAACGATACGAACGGGCGACGAATTTCGAGCTGGCCGGTCGCGTCTACAACCTGTTGGTCAGTTGCGTCGACGGTCGCCCGCTGAAGATCGAGCCGAACACGATGCACCCGTCCGGTGGCGGCACGGACGTTTTCTCGCAAGCTTCGATTCTCTCGCTTTACGACCCCGATCGTGCCCGCGTCGGCGACGGCCCGTCGCTTCGCAAAGACGAAAACGGCCGGCGTTATGCGGCCGACTGGGACGAGTTTTCCCGTTACGGCCGGGCCCTGGTGCGAACGGCCGAAGGCGATCAAGGCCGATCCCTGGCCGTGTTGATGCCGCCCACGCAATCGCCGTCGCTGGTGCGAATGGTTGAAAGCCTGCAGAAGAAATTGCCCGAGGCGTCGATCATTCGTTTCGACCCCGTCACCGACGGCGTGATGCGGCAAGCGACTCAGGCCGCGTTCGGTCGGGAAGGCCATCAAGTCTTGGAGCTGGAAGACGCGAAAGTCATCGTCAGTTTCCAGTCGGATTTCCTGGGCAACGACTCGGCAATGATCCGCAATGCCGCCGGTTTCGCCAAGAAGCGTGACCCGGTCGCCGGAGAAATGAGTCGATTGTATGTCGTCGAAGGCGGTTACACGCAGACCGGGGCTGCGGCGGATTCGCGGCTTGCGCTCCGGCCGAGTCAGATGCCGGCCGTTTTGTCCGAACTCGGTCGACGGGTCGACGCGATCCGAGCCGACGAGCCTCACGAACACCCCGAGGCCGGCAAGGCTTACGACGAACTGGATCACGCGGCCCGCCTGGAACGATTCCTGGACGCGGTCGCCCATGACTTGGCCGACGCCGGTGACGCCGCGGTCGTGGTCGTCGGCGAGCACTTGGGTGCCCGAGCGGTGGCGGCCGGCATCCGCCTGAACGAGAAGCTCGGATCTTTGGGCAGACTGCAGCGATTCAACGACCCCGTCGATGCCGAACTGAAAAACGTGATCTCGCTGACCGATTTGGTGGAAAAGATTGACGCGGGCGGCATCGATTCGCTGATCATCGCCGGCAGCAACGTCGTCTATTCGGCCCCCGGCGATTTGGACTTCGCCGCGGCGATCGGCAAAGTCGAAAACAGTCTCTACTTGGGCGAATACGACGACGAAACCGGTTCGATCTGCGACTGGTCGGTCCCGGTCTCGCACCCGCTGGAAAGCTGGGGCGACTGCATCGACGCCGGCGGCCACTACGGCGTTTGTCAGCCGCAGATCTTGCCGCTGCTGGCCGGCAAAACGACGTCCGAGATCCTGGCGATCCTGTTGGGCGAATCGGAGACCGACGGCGAACAGATCGTCCGCCGAACCGCCGACACGATCGGCCCGGGGGCGCTGAGCAATCGTCAGTGGCGAACGCTGCTGCACGACGGATTCGCCGAAGACTTGCGGTCCGAGTCGGGCGAGTTCACCCTGAGCGGTGATGCGCCCGAGGCGATTACCGAGGCCCCCGTCGCCGCGGCCGCCGCCGACCAAGACGACATCGAAGTCATCTTCCAGCCCGCCGACGGCCTTTACGACGGCCAGTTCGCCAACAACGGGTGGCTTCAGGAATTGCCCCAGTCGTTGACGAAATTGACGTGGGACAACGCGGCCGTCATGAGCCCGTCGACGGCCGAGACGCTTCGGGTCAGTCACGGTTCGATGGTCGCGCTGCGTCAAGGCGATGCCCTGGTGACCCTGCCGGTTTACGAGATGCCGTCCTGTGCCCCCGGCGTCGTCACGACGTCGATCGGCTACGGCCGCGAGCGAGCCGGGATGGTGGGCGGATTCGCCGACGAGGAAGTCGAAACCGTCGGCACCGACGTGGCCCCGATCCGTCGCAGCGACGGGATGTTGATCGCTTACAACATGGAAGCCCGTCCGCGGTACGTGGAATACGACCTGGCGACGACCCAAGATCACTGGGCGATCGATGAGCTCGGTCGCGACGAAGCCGAAGCCCGCAGTTTTCAATTGGTCCGCGAGGGCACGACGGCGTTGCTGGAAAAGCTGCCCGAGTTTGTCGAAGCGAAAGGCCCGCACGTCCCCAAAGTCGGCCCCAACGGGTCGCTGTGGGAGGAACCGATCGACCAGATCGAAACGCAGCAGGAGAGCTTGCCGCAGTGGGGCATGTCGATCGACTTGACCAAATGCACCGGCTGCAACGCTTGCGTGATCGCTTGCCAAAGCGAGAACAACATTCCGATCGTCGGCAAAGAACAAGTGCTGAACAGTCGCGAGATGCACTGGTTGCGGATCGATCGTTATTTCCAGGGCGACCCCGAATTCGCCGACATCGTGCAGGAGCCGGTCGCCTGCATGCACTGTGAAACCGCACCTTGTGAACAAGTTTGCCCGGTCGCGGCGACGGTTCACACCGAGGATGGCATCAACGCGATGGCTTACAACCGCTGCATCGGCACGCGGTATTGTGCGAACAACTGTCCGTTCAAGGTCCGCCGTTTCAATTACTTCAATTACAACGAAGACGTCGGCGTCGGCTACGGCATCGACGCGTTTCCGGGCACGATCGAAGACGCCAATCGTAAACTCCAGGCTTTGGTGCTGAACCCCGACGTCACCGTTCGCGGCCGTGGCGTGATGGAAAAATGCACCTACTGCGTCCAGCGTGTCGAAGCCGCCAAGATCCAGGCCCGCAAAGAGGGCGGACGGCCGATCGCCGACGGCGACGTGATCACGGCTTGCCAGTCGGCCTGCCCGACCTCCGCGATCGAGTTCGGAAACATCAGCGATCCGAGTTCCAAGGTCGCCAAGGCCCGCGAGGACGTGCGGACCTACGGGCTGCTGGAACAACTGAATTTGAAGCCGAGAACGACGTTCATGGCACGCATCCGCAACACGCCGGCGAGCTTGATGACGTCGACGCAGCTCCGTGACCTG
>Ga0102938_10003550_pt1 | contig 11640 bp, 13 predicted proteins | sample SalPonR2_B_D2_MG_FD_84516 | JGI IMG/M metagenome (GOLD analysis project Ga0102938, IMG submission 84516) | Salt pond soil microbial communities from South San Francisco under conditions of wetland restoration - Salt Pond MetaG R2_B_D2_MG | ecosystem: Environmental > Aquatic > Marine >... | reverse complement strand
TCCTGGCCGACCGCAGCCACTTCCTCACGATGCGCGGCGGCGACGTGTACCGCAACGCCGTGGTGCGCATGGCCGAGTCGACCCGCGAGGTGCTGCGACTGGCCGGGCTCGAGGTCGACGACATCGACCTGCTCGTGGGGCACCAGGCCAACGTGCGCATCCTCGATGCCGTGGCGTCCCGGCTCGCGCTGCCGACGGAGCGCTGCCAGGTGTCGGTCGATCGGCACGGCAACACCTCGGCGGCGTCGATCCCGCTGGCGCTGTGGGACGCGCGTGAGCAGGGCAAGCTGCACGGCGGTGACACGGTCCTGCTGGCGGCGTTCGGTGCCGGCCTCACCTGGGGCGCCTGTCTGCTGACCTGGAAGGACCCGTCATGAGCACGACCGTCGCCATCGTCAGCGGCGGCAGCGGCGGCATCGGCGCCGCCACCTGCCGGACGCTGGCCGCCGCCGGGCACCACGTCCTGGTCGGCTACGGGGGCAACGCTGCCGGGGCCGAGGCGGTCGTCGGATCGCTGGAGGACGCTGGGGGCAGCGGTGAGGCGTGCCACCTCGACGTCACGGACGAGGCGAGCGTGGCGGGGGCCGTCGCCCGTGCCGCTGAGCTCGGGACCCTCGCGGTGGTCGTGAACAACGCCGGCGTCGCCGACGACGACCTGCTGCTGCGCCTGGACGCGGCCCGGTTCGACCACACGTTGGAGGTCAACCTCCGGGGGGCGTTCCTGCTGTCCAAGGCGGCGGTGCGTCCGATGCTGCGCGCCCGCAACGGTCGGATCATCTCCGTCGGCTCCGTGGTCGGCCTGCGGGGCAACACGGGCCAGACCGCCTACGCCGCCTCCAAGGCCGGCCTCGTCGGTTTCTCCAGATCGTTGGCGCACGAGGTCGCCCGCAAGGGCATCACGGTCAACGTCGTCGCCCCGGGGTTCGTCGCCACCGCCATGACCGACCAGCTCGACGACGCCGCCCGCGAGGCCCTGACCACCCAGGCACCGACCCACCGCGCGGTCGAGCCCGAGGAGGTGGCCGCGGCCATCGGCTTCCTGGCCTCCCCGCTGGCGGCCTCGATCACCGGTGCCGTGCTGCCGGTGGACGGCGGCGCTGCGATGTGACCGACGACCTGCACCATCCGTACCACCCCGACCACCCGATCACCGATCGATCCCCGACCGGCCGTCTGACGGCCACCGACACAGGAGCAGCATCGTGAGTCAGGAACTCCTCACCATCTTCACCGAGGTCCTCACCGAGGAGTTCGGCGTGCCAGAGGACGAGGTCGCCGCGGAGGCGACGTTCGAGGCACTCGGACTCGACTCCCTCGACGTCGTCGAACTGACCCTCGTGCTCGAGGAGCGGACCGGCGTCAAGCTCGAGGACGAGGAACTCGAGGACGTCCGCACGGTGCAGGATGCGATCGACAAGGTGAAGGAGAAGCAGGCGTGACCGACGTCGTCGTCACTGGAGTGGGCATCTTCGGCCCGTCGGGTCGAGGGCTCGAGGCGGCGTGGGCCGGCGCCCTGTCGGGCCGGACCGCCGCTGCGGTCGATGACCGGCTGGTCGCCATGGGTACCCCCGTCACGATCAGCTGCCGTGTCCCCGAGTTCGACCCCGATGCGGAGCTCGGCCGGGGTGCCGTCCGTCGCCTCGACCGGTTCACCCACCTGGCGGTGATCGCCGCACGCGAGGCGATCGCCCATGCGGGGTTGTCCGAGGAGGGCGAGGAGCGGATCACCCGCGTCGATGCCGACCGGACCGGCGTCCTGATGGGATCCGGCATCGGCGGAGCCGAGACCTGGGCCGAGGAGTACCCCCGGTACCTGGACAAGGGTCCCGGACGGGTCAGCCCGATGTTCGTGCCGAAGATGCTGTCCAACACCGCCGCCGGCACCATCGCGATCCGGTCGGGAGCACGCGGGCCCAACATGACCGTCAACACCGCCTGTGCGGCGGGAGCATCGGCGATCCACCTCGGCCGCGACCTGCTGCGCTCCGGCACGGCGGACGTCGTGCTCGCCGGTGGGGTCGAGGCCGGTGTCACCGGACTGGCCGTCAGCGCCTTCGCGCAGATGGGCGCGTTGACCAAGAACCCCGATCCGGCCACCGCGTCACGTCCCTTCGACGTGGCTCGCGACGGCTTCGTGATCGGGGAGGGGGCCGCGGTGCTCGTGCTGGAGACCGCCGAGCACGCCTCGGCCCGGGGTGCCACCCCGCTGGCCGTCGTGGCCGGGGCGGGCGCCTCCGCGGACGCCCACCACGCCACCGCGCCGCCGGAGGACGGCGGCGGGGCCCGGCTCGCGATGCAGCGGGCGTTGGCCGACGCCGGTCTCGATGCGAGCGAGATCGGCCACTACAACGCCCACGGGACGTCCACGCCGCTCAACGACGCGGCCGAGGGGCGGGCCCTGCGCGCCGTGTTCGGCGATCACGCCGATCGGATCGCGGTGTCCTCGACCAAGGGGGTCACCGGACACACGCTCGGTGCTGCCGGGGCGATCGAGGCGATCTTCTCGATCCAGGCGCTCCGGCAGCAACTCATCCCCCCGACGGCCAACCTCGCCGAGCAGGATCCCGACATCGCGCTGGACGTGGTGGCCGGCGAGCCACGCCAGATGGCGCTGGAGGCCGTGATGTCGACGTCCATGGGGTTCGGCGGGCAGAACGCCGCCCTGATCTTCACGCCGGCGTGACCGATCCGACGGGCACCGGTGACAGCGACCCCTCGATGCCGGCCGAGGCGGCGGTGCCGACCGCCTCGGCCCCGGGGCCACGTTCGCTGCGGCGGCTGGTGCTCCGGCCGATCCTGCGCAGCTGGCTGCGGGTCCGCTCCGAGGGCGCCGAGCACGTGCCCGGGCAGGGACCGGTCCTGCTGGCGTCCACCCACCGTTCCCACGCCGACTCGATCGCGCTGGCGCTCGCGGTGCGTCGGCCCGTGCACTTCCTCGGCGGCCTCGAGCTGACCGAGACCCCGATCGTCGGGCCGCAGCTGCCCAAGCTCGGGATGGTGCCCCTGCGCCGCGGGGTGGCCGACGCGGCGGCGCTCGATGTCGTGCGGGTGCTGCTGCGGGACGGGCACTGCGTCGTGGTCTACCCGGAGGGCTCACGCAGCCGGGACGGGACGGTGCACCGGTTGCGCAGCGGCGTGGCGAGGGTGGCCGCGGAGCTCACGGTCCCGGTCGTCCCCGCCGGGATCGAGGGCATCGAACGTGCCTGGCCGGTGGGGCAGCGACCTAGGCTCCGCGGCGCGGCGGTCACGGTGCGGTTCGGGACGGCCTTCCCCCCGCCCGAGGACACCCCCCGTGCCCGACGCACCTTCAACCTGCGGCTGCAGGAGCGGCTCGCCGAACTGTCCCGATCGGTCTCGGTCGCCACCTTCGCGCCGGTGCGTGGCGGGGACGGCGAGGTGGCACCGTGACCCCCGGCCTGCGGACCGGGTGCGACCTGATGGACATCGCACGGCTGTCGGCGGTGATCGACCGGCGACCCGCGGTGCTCGCCCGGGTCTTCACCGAACGGGAGCTGCGTGACGCACGCCGCGGCGGCGTCGCGGCCGGTTCCGAGGTGGAACGCGCCCGGCTGGCAGCTCGGTTCGCGGCCAAGGAGGCGGCCCGCAAGGCGCTCGGTGACCTCCGGCTGCCCTTCCACGCGGTGGAGGTGCGCACCGGCCGCGATGGCGCGCCCCGGCTCTTCCTGCACGGCGCGCCCGCTGGCCTCGCCTGCTCGATGTCCCACGACGGTGGCCTGGCGATGGCGGTCGTCGTCGGCATGGACGTGCCGTCGTCCACCGAGGCGGCCGGGCCCGGCGAGACCGCACGGCCCGCCGCACGACCTGCTGACCCGAACCTGGCCTGAGGAGGTCACCGTGCTGCTCGAGGGCAAGAAGCTACTCATCACCGGGGTGCTCGATCCCCGCTCCATCGCGTTCTTCGCCGCTCGCGTGGCCCAGGAGCAGGGCGCGGAGATCGTGCTCACCGGCTTCGGGCGCGGGCTGCGGCTGACCGAACGGGCCGCGGCACGCCTGGACCCACGCCCCGACCTCCTCGAACTCGACGTGACCCAGCCGGCGCACATCGAGGCGGTCGCCGCCGATCTGCAGGCCCGCTGGGGACGGTTGGACGGGCTGCTGCACGCGATCGGCTTCGCCCCGGGGTCCTGTCTGGACGGCGGGTTCCTGACCGCCCCCTGGGAGGACGTCAGTGCCGCCCTGCACGTCTCGACCTACTCCTACGCGGCTCTGGCGGCCGGGCTCAAGGACCTGCTGGCCGTGGGGCCCGGCGCGGTCGTCGGGCTGGACTTCGATGCCCAGGTCGCCTGGCCCGGCTACGACTGGATGGGGGTCGCCAAGGCCGGCCTCGAATCGGCGAACCGCTACCTGGCTCGTGATCTCGGCCCGCTCGGGATCCGCGCCAACCTCGTCGCGGCGGGACCCCTGCACACGATGGCGGCCCGCTCGATCGGCACGATCGGCGCCTTCGAGCACATGTGGAACGAACGGGCTCCGCTCGGCTGGGACACTCGCGACCCCGAGCCCGTGGGCCGGACCGTGTGCGCGCTGCTGTCCGACTGGACCCCGGCGGTCACCGGCGAGGTCGTCCACGTCGACGGAGGCGTGCACGCGATGGGCGGTCCGGTCGCACCCGTCGCGGACCCGAGCTCGCCCGCAAGCCTCGAGGACTGAGGCGAGGGTCACGGGCCATCCGATCACCTCCGGACGTCCGGCCAGGTGTCCATCGGCTCACAGATGGAGGGGAGGTCGTCCCGGCACGGTGGTGTCGCTCAACCAGGACCGGACGGTCCCGGTGACGGACCCGCCAGCTGAAGGGAGCACCGTGAACGGTGCCATCGTCTTCCTCATCCTCGCGCTGCTCGTGATCGGCCTCGGCTTCGCGTTCGATGTGTTCGCCCTGGGCCTGGCCGTCGGGATCGGACTGCTCATCGCCGGTGTCATCACCAGCCGGCGCCGCCGGCTCTAGCCGAGCCCGACCCGTCTCACTCGTCGCCGGGTGCCGCCTTGACCGCCAGCACCGCGCAGTCGGCGTGGAGCAGGATGTCCTGGGCGTTGGAACCGAGGATGAGCTTGCCGACCGGGGACCGGCGACGGATCCCGATCACGATCAGGTCGGCGTCCTCGTCCTTGGAAGCCTGGAGCAGGTCCTCGGCCGGCGCGTTGCCCCGCGCGTACTCGATCAGCCGGTGCCGCACCCCGGAATCGCGCAGCCGTGCCTCCAGCTGCTCGAACTCCTCCCGGTAGCTCATCACCTGCTGCAGTTCGTCGCGCTCACCGCCCCGCATCGAGTGGACGACCAGCAGCTCCCCATCGCGCAGCGCGGTCTCCTCAAGGGCACGGGTGAGTGCTGCCCGGCCTTCGGGTGACCTCATGAACCCGGCGACGATCTTCATGCGCTCCCTCTCCTGGCTGGCGTTCCATCCACTCTAGCCACCGCCGGTGGGAGCGCGGTGGGTCCGGTCAGCAGCCTCGCCTGCTCGGGTCTAGGGTCGGTGACAGCGCTGGAGGCGCCGGCTGGGAGCTGGTTCCCGCACGCCGGCGGGGGAGGAGCCCGGATGGTGGACGACGTGACGGGCGCCGCCCGTGCGAAGCGTGACCCGACCAGCCTGCTGCCGCCCGCCGAGCCGGTGCACCTGCTCGATCCGGACGGCACGCTCCACGAGGACCCCGACCACCCGGTCGAGCTGGACGACGACGCGCTGGTCGCCATGCACCGCACGATGATCATCACGCGCCGTGTCGACCGGGAGGCGATCAACCTCCAGCGGCAGGGGCAGCTCGGCGTCTACGCCTCCTGCCTGGGGCAGGAGGCGGCGCAGGTGGCCTCCGCCTGGGCGCTGGGGGAGGGGGACTGGATCTTCCCCTCCTACCGCGAGCTCGGTGCCGCGATCGTCCGAGACGTGGACCCGGCCGACCTGCTCCACCTGTTCCGGGGGACCTGGCTGTCCGACCACGACCCCTACGAGCACCGGTTCGCCCTGCTGTCGATCCCGATCGGGACCCAGGTGCTGCACGCGACCGGGTTCGCCATGGGGGCCAGGTTCGACCGCAACCCTCTGGTGACGATGGTCTACTTCGGCGACGGAGGCACCTCCGAGGGCGACCCGCACGAGGCGATGACCTTCGCCGGGGTGATGCGGGCGCCGGTGATCTTCTTCGTGCAGAACAACCAGTACGCGATCTCCGTGCCGCTGTCGAAGCAGACCGCGGCACCGACGCTGGCCCACAAGGCCGTCGGCTACGGCCTGCCCGGCTACCGCTGCGACGGCAACGACCCGCTGGCGACCTACGCCGTGACCCGCCGTGCGGTCGAGCGCGCCCGCGACGGCCAGGGGCCCGCCATGATCGAGGCGGTGACCTACCGCATGGAGGCGCACACCACCTCCGACGACCCCTCCCGCTACCGCAGCGACGAGGAGCTCGCGACCGCCGCACTGACCGACCCGATCGCCCGGCTGCGCAACCACCTGCGCCGTCGCGATCTGCTCGACGACGCCACGGAGCAGCGTTTCGAACAGGAGGCGGCCGAGCGGGCACGGGCGGTCCGGGACGCGGTCTACGAGGCGCCGCACGGCGATCCCCTCGAGCTGTTCGACCACGTCACCACCGTGCCCCGGGCCGATCTGGCCGCACAGCGCGAGGAGCTGCGTGCCGAGCTCCAGCGCCGCGCCGACGAGGGGGTCGACGAGGGGGCCGGCGAGGGGTCGGAGTCGGGGGGCGGAGCATGAGCGTCACCCTGGCCCAGGCGATCAACCGAGCGCTCGCGGACGAGATGGCCGAGGACGAACGGGTGCTGGTCCTCGGTGAGGACGTGGGGCGGCTCGGTGGTGTCTTCCGGGTGACCGACGGTCTCCAGGCCAGGTTCGGTGACGAGCGCTGCATCGACACACCCCTGGCGGAGTCGGGCATCATCGGGACCGCGATCGGTCTGGCGATCTACGGCTACCGCCCGGTCGCGGAACTGCAGTTCGACGGGTTCTCCTACCCCGCCTTCGAGCAGTTGGTCAGCCACCTCGCCAAGCTGCGCAACCGTTCCCGTGGCACGCTCCGCCTGCCGGTCACCGTCCGCATCCCCTACGGCGGCGGGATCGGAGCGGTCGAGCACCACTCGGAATCGCCCGAGAGCTACTGGGTCCACACCGCCGGTCTCACCGTGGTCACCCCGGGCACGCCGGAGGACGGTTACGCGATGACGCGCGAGGCCATCGCCAGCGACGATCCGGTGATCGTGCTCGAGCCCAAGCGTCGTTACTGGATGAAGGCGGACATCGACCTGCCCGTCGCGGGCCCACCGGCGCGAGAGGCGGCGGTCCGCCGCGAGGGCCACGACGTCACGATCGTGTGTTACGGACCGATGGTCCGCACGGCGTTGGAGGCCGCCGAGGCGGCCGAGGAGCAGGGGTGGTCGCTGGAGGTGTTGGACCTCCGGTCCCTGTCACCGCTGGACACCGACGCGATCACGGCGTCGGTGCGGCGTACGGGTCGCGCGGTGGTGGTCCACGAGGCCGCCCGCACGCTCGGCATGGGTGCGGAGGTCGCGGCCCGCATCCAGGAAGTCGCCTTCTACCACCTCGAGGCACCGGTCCTGCGGGCCACCGGCTTCGACACGCCCTACCCACCGGCCAAGCTCGAGGGGTACTGGCTCCCCGACGTCGATCGGATCCTCGATCTGGTGGAGCGGTCCCTGGCGTACTGACCGAACGTCCACGAGCCCCGACCGAGACCCCCCACGTCCACACCCAGGAGCGCACGTGAGCGAGATCCGGGACTTCGCCCTCCCCGACCTCGGGGAGGGCCTCGAGGAGGGGGAGATCGTCCGCTGGCACGTCGAGGTCGGCGACGTCATCGCGCTCAACGATCCGGTCGTCGAGGTGGAGACCGCCAAGGCGATGGTGGACGTGCCGTGTCCTTTCGCGGGACGGATCGTGGAGCGGAACGCCGAGGAGGGCGACACCGTGCCGGTGGGCACGGTGCTCGTCCGGATCGACGTCAGCGAGGCCGGGACAGCGCCCTCCACGGGGCTGGATGCCGACGCGGAGCCCCAGCCGCTGGTGGGCTACGGGCAGACCGCCTCACCGCCTCGACGTCGGCGCCGGCGTGCCGACGGATCACCGGCGGACGCGCCGGCCACCTCCGCGGCAGAGCCGGCCACCTCCGAGGCTGCGCCGGTCACCTCCGAGGCCGAGCCGGCCCTGCCGGTCGCCCGGCCCCTGGCGAAGCCGCCGGTACGCAAGCTCGCCAAGGACCTCGGGGTCGACCTGGCCGCGCTGGCGCCGGGGTCCGGCCCGGAGGGCAGCATCACCCGCGCTGAGGTGGAGGCCGCCGCGCGGGGCGCTTCGCCGGCCGGCCCGCCACCGCAGCCGGACGTGGTGACCGGGGAGAAGCCCGTGCCCGGCTTCCGCGGCCGGCGACCCGGCGAGGTGGAGCCGATCCAGGGGATCCGTCGGCGCATCGTGGAGAAGATGGAGCGCTCGCGTCGGGAGATCCCGTCGGCCACCTGCTCACGCGACGCCGACCTCACCGAACTGTGGGCGCTGCGCGAGACGTTGACCGTCCAGGCGCGCGAGGCCGGCTTCGACGTCCGGATCACCCCCTTCGCCCTGATCCTGCGCGCGACCGTCGTGGCGCTGCGGCGCTACCCCACGCTCAACGCCCGCATCACCCGGCCGGTCGCCGGCGACGGTGACGGCCACGGGGGTGCCGGTGAGATCGAGCTGCTCGAGCACCTCCACCTCGGGGTGGCCGCCGACACCGAGCGGGGGCTGGTGGTGCCGAACATCAAGGATGCGCACGCGCGTTCGACCCTCGGTCTGGCGTTGGAACTCACACGTCTGGCCGAGGCGGCGCGGGCCGGCACACTGACCCCGCAGGAACTGACCGGTGGGACCTTCACCGTCAACAACTACGGCGCCTTCGGCAACGACGACGGCGACCCGATCATCAACCATCCGGAGGGCGCGATCCTGGGTATCGGCGCGATCCGCGAGCGCCCCTGGGTCGTCCACGGCGATCAGGGCCGAGGCGAGTTGGCGATCCGGAGGGTGGGACGCTTCACCCTGGCCTTCGACCACCGCATCTGCGACGGAGGTGAGGCGGGCCGTTTCGTCACCGAGGTGGCCACCCTCTGCGAGCAGCCCTCCCGGCTGCTCCTGCACCTGTGAGCCCGGCCGCGGACGGGCGCGTTCCCGCCGAGCGCGCCCCCGGTGGACCCCCATCCGCCGAGCCGACCGCTGCCGAGCCCCGGCGCCACGACGTCGTGGTCGTCGGCGGTGGCCCGGGCGGGTACGCCGCAGCCTTCCGGGCCGCGATCCTTGGCTTCGACGTCGCGTTGGTCGAGCAGGACCTGGTTGGCGGGACCTGCCTGCACCGTGGCTGCATCCCCTCCAAGGCGATCCTGCACGTAGCCGGCGTGCTCGACGAGGTGCAGCGCGCGGAGCTCCTCGGCCTGACGATCACCGGCGCGGGCATCGACGGGGAGGCGCTGGGGGCCTTCCGTGACGGGGTCGTCACCAAGCTCCACAAGGGGCTCGACCACCTCGCCACCGCCCGCACCACGCGCTACCAGGGTCAGGGCCGTCTCCGCGAGGGCGCGGCCGACCACCTCGACGTCGAGGTAACCGCTGCCGACGGCGCCATCACCGTGGTGTCCGCGCCCCACGTGGTGCTGGCCACCGGATCCCGCCCCAAGCTCGTGCCGGCGTTGCCCGTGGACGGTGGGGTCGTGCAGACCTCGGAGGAGGCCCTGTGGTTCACCGAGGCTCCAGAACGCGCGGTGATCGTGGGGGCCGGTGCGATCGGGGTGGAGTTCGCGTCGATGTGGGCACCGATGGGCAGCCAGGTCACGCTGGTCGAGGCCCTCGACCGTGTGCTGCCGCTCGAGGACGTCGACAGCTCGGCGGCACTGACCGCCGCCTACCGCCGCCGCGGGATCGATGTGCTGACCTCGACCCGGGTCCTCGGCGCCACGGTCGAGGACGGCGTCGCCAGCGTTGACGTCGAGGTGGATGGTGAGCCCCGCCTGCTGACCGCCGACCGGGTCCTGGTCGCGATCGGTCGGTCGCCGGCGACCGCGGGGACGGGCGCCCAGGAGCTCGGGGTCCTCGACGAGCGCGGCTACGTGATGACCGACGACTTCGGTGCCACCGAGGTGCCAGGCCTGTGGGCGGTCGGAGACGTGCGGCCGACGCTGGCGCTCGCACATGCCGCCTTCGCGGAGGGGGCGGTGGTCGCCGACCGCATCGCAGGACGCGACGAGGTACGGCCGGTGGATCACGTCCACACCCCGCGGGTCACCTACAGCCACCCGGAGGTCGCCTCCGTCGGCCTCACCGAGGCCGAAGCGCGCCAGCGGTACGGCGACGATGCCGTCACGACCACGACCTCCAGCCTCCGCGGTAACGCCAAGGCGATCATCGCGGGCTCGGAGGGCCTGGTGAAGCTCGTCCACCTGGCGGGCACGGCACCGGTCGGTGCACCCGGTGACGGTGGTGCGGTACTCGGGGTCCACGTGGTCGGACCCCAGGCCACGGAGCTGATCGCCGCGGCGAGTCTGGTGACCTCCTGGGAGGCGGTGCCGGCGGAACTGGCGGCGATCACCCACGCCCACCCCTCGCTGTCGGAGGCGGTGGGCGAGGCCTACCTGGCCGCGGCCGGTCTCCCGCTGCACGGTGCCTGAGGTGCGCTGGGTCAGCTTGGCGGATGAGCCTGCGATGGCCGAGGTGGCGGCGGCGATCGAACGGGACGCGCCACCGTTCCTGGCGGAGCTGACGCATGGGCACCGCCAGCACCTGACGGCCACCGCGCCGGAGCTCAGCTTCGTGGTCCTCGAGGAGGGACGGCCGGTCGCGGTCGTACGTGCGGTGCGCCTGCGCTGGGACGGTTCGTCCGGCGGAGCGCCAGGGGCCGGAGCGGGTGAAGCGCTGGCCCGGGCGGGCGAGCCCGGCGCGAAGACGTTTGCGGTGCTCGACGTCATGGTCGCCTTCGGGGCCCGGGGCCGTGGGATCGGCCGTCGCGTGCTGGCCGCGCTGGACGATCGTCGTCGCGAGACCGGTCTCGAGCGGCTGCTGGTGTTGCTGCGGCCCCACACCAAGGCCGACTACCCGCTGGTGCCCTTCGCGCGGTACGCCGCCTTCACCCGCGACGACGGTGAGCCCTTCGACCCGTGGCTGCGCACGGCGTGGCAGGTCGGGCTCCGCCCGGTGCGCGGCGTCGACCGATCCCTGGTGGCGCGAGCCGGGCTGGACGACTGGCGGCGGTGGCTCGAGGTGGAGCTGCCAGGCTCCGGGCCGTACCTGGTGCCGGGTGCCATCAAGCCAGCGATCCTCGAGACCGAGCGCGACGAGGGCCGCTACCGCGAGCCCCACCTGTGGGCGGCGCCAGGCCCCACGAGCCACGTCGGCTGGATCGACGCGCTCGCTGCGGCGGGCGTGGTGGCGGGTGACCGCCAACACCGCGAGGTCCGTCGGCGCCGGTCACCCGAACACGCCGACCGCTCCGAAGCTCCGCGATGACGAACCCCGTTCCGGCTGCATCGCCCGCGGCTGAGCCGATCCAGGTCACGCCGACCGCCACGGTCGAGCGGCCGTTGCTCCGCATGCGCTGGGAGGCGCTGACCTACGTGCACTGGGATCTCGATCCGGA
>Ga0102938_10003549_pt1 | contig 11640 bp, 16 predicted proteins | sample SalPonR2_B_D2_MG_FD_84516 | JGI IMG/M metagenome (GOLD analysis project Ga0102938, IMG submission 84516) | Salt pond soil microbial communities from South San Francisco under conditions of wetland restoration - Salt Pond MetaG R2_B_D2_MG | ecosystem: Environmental > Aquatic > Marine >... | reverse complement strand
GATCTGGGCGTGTTCAGCGATCCCAAAGCCGTGCCCATGAACGGTGACCCCGGGCGCATGGCGGAAAACCTGCGCAGGGTTGTTCTCCAGCTGCAGGATACGCTGACCTCCCTGGAAAAAATTCGACTCCCTGTGCTGGCAGCCATCCACGGTGGCTGTATCGGAGGTGCTCTTGATCTGGTCTGCGCGGCTGACAGCCGTTATTGCACCGAAGATGCCTACTTCACCATCAAGGAAACCGAGCTGGGCATGACCGCTGACGTTGGCACGCTTCAGCGCCTGCCGAAACTGATGCCCGAAGGTGTGGTTCGCGAACTGGCTTATACCGGGCGCAAGTTTTCCGCCACTGAGGCGCAGAATCTTGGCTTCGTAAACGCCGTCTACGCCGACCAGGAAGTCATGCTGGCAGCCGTTATGGACATTGCCGGTCAGATTGCCGCGAATTCCCCGTTGGCCGTCACTGGCTGCAAGGAAATGCTCAATTACAGTCGCGACCACAGCGTGGAAGACAGCCTGAAGTACATGGCCACCTGGCAGGCGGGGATGTTCCGCCCGACAGACATGATGAAAACTTTCCAGGCCAAAGCCCAGAAGCAGGCACCTCAGTATGACGCACTGTTTCCGGTGAAGCCGTTGTTCGATCAGTAAATGGCGCTGCGGAAACGGCGAACGTCCGGTATTTCCTCCAATGCCGCGCTGTTATTCCAGGGCGGCATTGGCGTCATCGGGTTACTGGCTATTCTGATATTCGGGATTCCGGTGCTGCTCGTCGGTCCGGGTCTCTGGCCGAGCCTGTTTTACGGCGCCGTCGGCGCAGCGGCCACCTATGGCATGCTGCTCCTGCTGACACGCGTGCCAGGCTTGTTCCCTGAAAACCTCGAACGCCAGATGCAGGGCCTGTATGACTTTGCCACCGGCTACTCGCCGGCCGTGTTGGTCCTGCTGTCGCTGTTGGCGGGGATTGGCGAGGAGTTGTTGTTCCGCGGCGCAATCCAGGGCTGGCTGATGACCCATACGGACCCGATGACGGCCGTGTTGGCAGCATCGGTGCTGTTCGGGCTGGTGCACTACGTATCGTTTACTTATTTTCTGGTGGCCACCGGACTCGGTTTGATACTGGGTGCAGCCTATGTGCTATCGGAGAGCCTGGCCTTGGTCATGATCTGGCATGCCCTCTACGACATGATTGCCTTGTATTGCCTGCTCCGGTTTCCGCGCTGGTTTGGCGTCCGGATAGTGAACTCCGGCGCAAACCGGACTCACGAATAGTCAACATCTTCCCGGCCGGCACTCTTGCGCGCCTCAAAGCTGGACAGCTCAACGTTGATGGCATTGGTTGAGATCTGGATTTCATACAATGAGTACAGCAGCGAGAAAGACAGCAGTACCAGACTGGCGCCAAACGCCACTACACCGGGCAGGTCTGCGCCGAGGAAAAGCAGGAACATGGAAACCGTGCACAGGAAGAAACTGAGCACCCCGTAGGCCTGCATCCGTTTGGTCAGCACAATCCGTTTGCGCAGCATGCTGATCTGCCGGGCGATCAGCGCGTGGTCTTCTTCGGTGTCCATCTGCTTGAGTTGGCGTATCAGCTGCGCGAGCACCAGAAACCGGTTGGTATAAGCCAGCAACAGAAGTGAAATGGCCGGGAAGAGCAGGGCGGGTGTTGTCAGATCCAATCTAGTGTCCTTTGCCGTGGTGGTGTCTGAGCTGGCTTACCAGCTCCCGGAGTTCAGCCGCTGGATTGTTTTGACCGGCCGGTTGTAAATATACACCCAGGCAGGCCCGTGGCGGGTGCCCATGGTCTGGCGGATATACAGGCTGCTTTGCGGGCGTTCAGGAACGTAATCTTCCAGTTCGTCCAGCACCCTCAGCATCGGATCCGTTACTGCATAGACTTCCACGCGAACGCCCGGGGAGGGTTCCTTGATGGCGCCGGGGTAAGGACCCAGGTGGTACAGACTCAATTCAGGCATCCGGTCGGTTCCGACAAACCGGGCGCCTCGCAGAATATGGCTGTTGTTCCGGCCTCGTTTCAAGGTGCCGTAGACGGCCACAAGATGCTTCAGTCTGATCGCTTGTCTCCTTCTCTCACGAGCCCGAATGAAGTATGGCGGCAGACCGCAGAGCGTTGGTCAGCCGGTCCATCACGCCGCCGCCGTGACGCCAGAAGTGCCAGTATAGCTGCACTTCCAGGCTTTGTTCAGGCGCGATGCTCACCAGTCGCCCCGCGGTAATTTCCGGTCGGGCCTGCATTTCCGGAATCATACCGTAGCCCATACCCGCCAGCGCCAGTTTTACAAAACCTTCCGAGGAAGGGCAAAGGTGGTGGGGGAAGGTGCCGTGATAGCCGCACTGGGCCAGGAACCGGTGTTGCAGCTGGTCATTAGGCCCGAAAACGATGGCCGGTGCACCTTGCAGGTTGGCCTCGCTGAGGCCGTTTCCGAAATATCGGTGAACATAGTCCGGTGTTGCCAGTGGCATGTAGGTCATGGTGCCAATGGGCACGCATCGGGCACCGGCAACAGGCTGAGGGCTGCTGCAGAGGCAGGCAGCCACATCACCTTCGCGCATCCGACGTAAGCCAATGTCCTGGTCCTCGACCACAAGATCCAGCAGCAGGGTCTCGTCCGCGCAGAAACTGCCCACGGCGGCGGCCCACCAGGTGGCCAGGCTGTCGGCATTCAGCGCGATGCGCAGTCTTGCCGTGGGTTCCGAGATCGCCGGAATGGATTTAGTCAGGTCCCTTTCCAGCAGCTGCACCTGCTGAACGTGGTTGAGCAGGCGTTGCCCTGCGGGCGTGGCCCTGAGGACCGGGCTACGTACCAGAACCGGCTGCCCGAGCCGGATTTCAAGCGTGCGAATGCGCTGGGAAATGGCCGACTGGCTTAGCCCGAGCGCCAGGCCGGCGCGTTCGAACCCGCCGCACTCAATAACCGTCGCCAGTGCTTCCAGAAGTTTGTAATCAATCATAAGTAAAACTGATGCAGCATTATGAGTATGAATTTCAAGTATAGGTATAAAGCGGTAACCTTGCGCCAATCATTGAGGAGAAACCAACGTGCTTGAGAGTTACCTGACCGGATTGATTGTGTGTGGCGGCATTATCGTGGCGATCGGTGCGCAGAACGCCTACTTGCTGAGCCAGGCAATCCGCCGGGAACACCATTGGTGGTCAGCTGGATTGTGCATGGTGGCGGATGTCACGCTGTTTACCCTGGGAATGTTCGGCATCAGTGCGGCCCTTATGGCCATGCCTGAGGCGTTGCAGATTCTCCGGTGGCTGGGGGTGGCCTTTCTCGGCTGGCTTGCTATCCAGTCCTTTGTCCGCGCCAGCCGCGGCAGGGCGGCTCTTGAAGCGGGTGAGGTAACCAAACGAAGCCTTAAGGCCGTGGTGTTCACAACCCTGGCAGTAACCCTTCTGAATCCTCAGGTTTATCTCGATACGCTGCTTTTGATCCCCGCTATCGGAGCCCAGCAAGAGGACGCGACCACCTTCGTGGCCGGTGCAAGCAGTGCCTCGATTCTCTGGTTCGGTCTGCTGGCCTGGGGCGGTTCGGCGCTGGCCCCGATTCTCGCCCGGCCGCTGGCCTGGCGGATTATCGATGGTGTCATCGGCGTCATGATGGCCGCTATCGCCCTGCACCTCACTTTCAGTGGTCTTTGATATCGGTGGTCTTTAATATTCAAACGGTCGTATGAATTTCTTGCATCGGCACACTTTGAGTTGGAAGATAGCGTGCTATTGAATTTGCAGTCATTTTTACCACCGAGGATATTTGATGAATGCCACTGTACGTCGCTGGCTTGCCAGTGCCGGGGCCATGCGCCGTGTGCTGTCTACGTTTGCTCCCTATCTTGGAGCCGGAATCCGGGTAACCCATATCGCTGAAGATTTCAGTTCGGCCCGTGTGGAAATGGGCCAGCACTGGTACAACACCAATTACGTGGGCACTCACTTTGGCGGTTCGCTCTACAGCATGGTCGATCCCATGTACATGCTGTTGCTGATGCGACGACTGGGCAACGACTACATCGTGTGGGATAAATCCGCGAGTATCGATTTTATCCGCCCGGGCAAAGGCAAGGTGATGGCCCGGTTTGAGCTGACCGATGAGCGTGTTGACGAGATCCGGGCTGCAACGGCAGACGGAGACAAGATGCTGCCAGAGTGGGACGTGGAGATTGTTGATGAATCCGGTGAACTTGTGGCCAGGGTGCACAAAATTCTTTACGTTCGCCGGAAGAGAGGCTGAATCAGATTGGCCAGCTCCTCTCAGTCAAAGCGTCGCGCTTCTGTCAGGCGGCCTTTCCAGTAATAGCCGCTGATCGAGGACTGGATAACTCCGGCCGATGTTGATGCGTGGATAAACCGGTCCCCGCCCATGTAGATACCGGCGTGCTGCTCCTTTCCGCCAATCCGGAAGAACACCACGTCACCCGGCCGAATCTCGCCGGGATGAACCACGTCGCCACTGGCGAGCATCTGGGTTGTGGTTCGAGGCAACCGTTTGCCCAGGCCTTCCTGGTAGGCGGTAAGAATGAACCCCGAACAATCAAAGCCATTGGAGGAGGTGCCGCCGTACTCATAGGGCGTGCCCCGATACCGCTCGAACACCTGCCAGAGCTTTTGTGCCCTGTCTGACGATGACGCCTCAACGGGCACTGACTGTGGCCCCGGGGAAGAATCCGGCTGCAAATGACCACTGCTGGCGCAGCCGCCCAGCGCAACCGCTGCGAGTGCCACAAATAAGATGTTCCGCAAGGAATAATGCATTCTGGATCCTGTGCATGTATCAACAGTCTTCACTGTAATAGTCGGCCTGAAGGATGTCAGGTTACGGATCGTGAGATTTTGTTGATACGGCTCAATGAAGCCTGGGTTGGTCGCCGGCTATCTTTTCTTCTCATGCAGGAATAGTCTGTCACGAGACCTCTCGGGAGAGCCGAAATGAGCGAAGGAAAACGCACGAATGCCATTCCGCCAGATACTCTGGCGACCGTCCTCGAAAGTGCGGTACTGGCGCCGTCCAGTCACAATACCCAGCCCTGGCGCTTTGAGATCAGCGAGACCGGTGTCTCTCTGTTTGCTGACCGGTTGCGGGCCTTGCCGGTAAACGACCCCGACGACCGGGAACTGACCATTAGCTGCGGGTGCGCGCTGTTCAATCTTCGGATTGCGGCCGCCCATGCCGGGTTTGATGCCCACTGCGCAATTCTGCCGGATCCCGGCGATGAGGATCTGCTCGCCACGGTCACGTTCACGCCAGCTTCCGGCCCGGAGGGCCGGCAATCCGAGCTGTTCCAGGCGATTACGAGGCGACGGACCTATCGCAAGCGGTTTGAGTCAAAACAGGTGCCCTCCGATGTGCTGAACATCCTTGAGGAGTCGGCAGAGACCGAAGGGGCCTGGTTCCAGGTTCTGGACTCAGAGCATGCCCGCCATCAGGTGGCCGAGCTTGTTGCAGAGGGCGACGCTGCCCAGTGGTCCAACCCGAGCTGGCGACGGGAACTGGCCGCCTGGATGCATCCCCGCCGCAAAGGCGACGGTTTGACGGTTCCGGGTATGGTTGCGCCCGTGGCCCAACTGGTGGTGCGCACGTTTGACATGGGGAACGGCGTGGGTGCCAAGGACCGGCAACTGGCGGATGAATCGCCGGTGATTGCTGCACTGGGAACCGCCGGAGATGGCGTAGAAGACTGGCTGAAGGCAGGGCAGGCGCTGGAGCGGGTCTTGCTTCGGTCCCTCGGGCAGGGGTTGCAGGCGTCCTATCTGAACCAGCCCATTCAGGTTGCGGTGCTGCGGCCGAAGCTCCAACACCTGCTCGGCCACTCTGGCTTTCCCCAGATCCTGCTCAGGCTTGGTTATCCGGCCACGGATTTGCCTGCGGCTCCCAGACGTAATCTGCAGGAAGTCGTAGAAAACTCGGACGCTCGGGATATCAAGGCGAAACAGGCGAGCCGACGATAACCGGTTCTTCCTCGTCAGTGTCTGGCTTTGGTGACCACTTCCGGTGTCGCTGGCTCACCGGATTTGCCAGCGAGAATGCGATCAGCATCAAGAGAGGCAATCGGCACCCGGGTATCCCTGGGAACGTCGCCGCTCAGTTGCAGCTCAAGGTAGCGGAGCGCACAGACCCGAAGGAAGGACGTGAAGTTGCCGAGGTCGTGGCCGGCATCAATGGATTCGTGATAAAGCCGGGTGATCATTTGCGGCAGGTTCATGCCATCCCGTTCGGCCAGCTCGGCCAGTACCTGCCAGAAGGCGTTTTCCATCCGCACACTGGTCACCATGCCATCAATGCGCAGGGAGTGAGTCCTGCTGACCCAGAGCTCCGGGTCGGCGTTGATGAAAAGCTTGCACATGTGGGCCTCCCGGGAAGCGATGAGGGGCCGGTGGGCTGGCCCCTGCTTGGTTACTGATCCAGCAATTTGAAAAATTGTGCCAGCCAGGCCGGATGAGCAGGCCACGCGGGCGCTGTTACCAGATTAGCATCGGTGACCGCCTGATCAACCTCGATAGCGGCGAACGTACCGCCGGCCAGTTCCACTTCCGGCTGGCAGGCTGGATAGGCAGAGCATTTGCGCCCCTCCAGAACCCCGGCTGCGGCCAACAGCTGGGCACCATGGCAGATCGCCGCCACGGGCTTGTTGGTCTCGAAAAAGTGGCGAACCAGATTCTGCACGTCCTTGTTGAGGCGCAGGTATTCAGGTGCTCGACCGCCCGGGACTACCAGCGCGTCGTAGTTCGCCGGGTCCAGTCCATCAAAATCTGCATTCAGGGCGAATCGGTGACCTGGTTTTTCGGTGTAGGTCTGGTCACCCTCAAAATCATGAATGGCCGTGGCAACCGTGTCGCCGGCTTTTTTGTCGGGGCATACGGCGTGAACCGTGTGGCCAACGGCTTGCAGTGCCTGGAACGGCACCATGGTTTCGTAGTCCTCGGTGAAATCACCGGTAATCATCAGAATCTTCTTCCCGCTCATGGCTGTCTCCTTGTGATTGTCGTGCCAAGTCTGGAAACAGTATCAGCGTCGGTGAAGAAGCGGGTATTAAAGGACTACTACAGGCCTCAGGCTTCCAAAATCAGGTCCGGCGTGTTGTGCCTGGGATTATTCACCTCCGGCGAGACGGGAACGGCTTTCAGCTGTTCGGGATCCAGGCGATGGGTCACCGACCGCACCTGCGACCGGTCTGAAATTACCGGATTCAGCCAGTCCCTCAGGCAGGCCGGATCAAGCACCACGGGCTGACGGTCATGGATATGCCTCAGGTGTTCGCTGGCGGGTTCGGTGATGATGGCGCAAGCCGTGGTTTCGTCACCCTCCCTGGGGGTCCACAGGCCGGCGAAGAAAATCGCCGGAGTCTTCCCGGAATCCATTGGTGTTATGTAGTGGGGTTCCTTGCCGTGTTCCGTCTGCTGCCATTCGTACCAGCCGTTGGCAGGTATCAGGCAACGGTGGTGGGCAAAGGCGTCCCGGAAGTATTTTGATGTCGCCGCTGTTTCCGCCCTGGCATTGATCGGTGCGGGGGCTTTTTCACCAGCCCAGGCCGGGCGGAATCCCCAGTGGGAGTGGGCCATGATCAGGCTGCCGGTCATGGTTTTCCGGATCATAGGAATGCCGACACCGGGAGGGATGTTGTAGCTGGGATCGAAGTGCCCGTCCACTTCCATGCCCTCGGGAAAAAACTCGAGGATCAGGGTGTCCGGCGGCGTATAAAAAGTGAATCGTCCGCACATGGTCGTTGGTTGTTCCTTGATCGAATCCCGGTGCCGAAAGCCCGCGGTTCTGTATTCTGTTAACCTTAGCAGATGCTGAAACTATCCAACGCTGTTGAACTTGCCGACTGGGAGATCGAACTCACCCAGATCCGGGCCCAGGGTGCCGGTGGCCAGAACGTGAATAAAGTCGCCTCCGCCGTGCACCTGCGCTTCGATATTCCCCACTCCTCACTGCCGCCGTTTTACAAGGAACGGCTGATGTCGCTCAATGACCAGCGAATCAGCAAGGAGGGCGTGCTGATCATCAAGGCGCAATCCTTCCGAACCCTGGAGTTGAACAAGGAAGATGCGCTGGAGCGGCTGAAAGAACTGATCCAGGAGGCGGTAAAGCCCCGCAAGGCAAGGCGTCCCACCAAACCGACCCGCTCCTCTCAGCGCAAGCGGGTGGACAAGAAAACCAAAAAGGGCAAAACCAAGGCGTTGCGCGGAAAGGTTCAGGTTTAAGCCAAAGCCTGTGCATCGCCTTGAGACTCCAGTTGCTCGAGGAACGCCTTGATGTCCTCGAAGGCCTCCTCCGCTTCCGGCAGCAGTGGCACGAATATCTGCCACACGTGCACCATGCCGTGCCAGGTGTGCAAGCTGACCGGAGATCCTGCGGCTTCCGCCCGTGCCGCGTAACGACGGGCGTTGTCCAGCAGCATCTCTGTGTCGCTGGCCTGAATCAGCGTCGGTGGCAGATCCTTCAGATTTCCGCGCAGTGGCGAGGCGACAGGACTCGTTGGCGAGACCCGGAATGCTGCCAGAGTGGCCCACCAGATGACCGGCAGGGGGATTTTCGATAACCCGCCAAAAGCCGGCCCCAGCAGGGGATCGGTACCGATGTTGTTGCGATTACTCGGGGCAGTCAGGGTCAGATCCGTGGACGGTGAGAAAGCGATGGCGGCGTCTGCCTGACGCAGGCCGTTATCACGTATCCAGGCAATCAATCCCAGAGTGTGGCTGCCGCCGGCAGAATCCCCGGCGACCACCATGAAATCAGCCGGCTCGGCACCATCTGGACCGTGCTTCAGAAGCCAGGTGTAGGCCTCGCGGCAATCCCGTACACCGTCCATAAACCGGTTTTCCGGCATCAGCCGGTAATCCAGCGCGAACACTGCGGCTCTGGTTATCTGTGATAACCGGTCGGTAATTGCCCGATGGCTTCTTGGGCTGCCGGCCGCCCAGGCGCCGCCATGAATGTACAGTATGCGGCGGCGGGTATTGCAGCCCGGGGCAAGAACCCATTCACCGCGGGGAGACTCGCAATGGCGCAGTTCGGAGGTCAGCTCAATTCCTTCACTGAGCCCGTCCATGTGTTTTCGCAACGCCATCAGCCGCGCCTTGCCGCGCAGGCCTTTCGAGGATTGTCCCAAATCGCGGATGCGCCCCAGCACTTCCCGGTTGGCCTCGCTGGGTGTTGCCTCCTTTACCGGGTAATCATCCCGGTCCAGATGAGACAGATCCTCAAGACGGAACAGCAGGAATGTTGCGACAACAATAAACACGATGATGGCAAGAATAATCCAGAGCATGGGTCGTCCGTATGTTATTGGCCCCGAGAGTCAGGGCGAACTATGCTTCAGATAATACTCGCAGATTTGTCCCGGTTCTGCCTGGAACGGTCACAGAAGGAGTCGCGTGTTGCAAATTGCCTATCGGGCGCGAGACATAACCGAGGCCCATATTGTGGCTGGTTTGTTGGAAGCCAATGGTATTGAAGCCCATGTAGGTGGCCATTATCTCCAGGGCGCCTTGGGTGAGATCGGTGCTGCGGGTTTCACCAACGTTCATGTCGATGACGAGGATCTCTACCGGGCACGGCAACTGGTGTCAGAGTATGAAGAAACCTCAGGCGGCGGTGTGAGTCGCGCTGCCAGTGATGAGGAGGACCGCCCTGACCACTACGCACGCTGGTTTCTTATGGTCCTGGCCATCATTGCTCTCATCCTGCTTCAGATCTACTGACTGATCGATCTGTTGTCAGCGGGCGTAGCCCTTCCCACACTTTCCAAGCAACAGGAGAAAAATCCTATGGCAGATCAACCTGTAATGCTGATCACCGGTGCGTCCTCGGGTATTGGCGCAGAGACAGCGCGAGCGGCGGCGAAACAGGGCTACCGGCTGGTACTGGCCGCACGTTCAGAAGACAAGCTCAAAGGCTTGCAACAGGAGCTGGGTGGCGAAGAAAAGGTATTGACGGTCCAGTGCGACGTTCAGAGCGGTGATGATCAGAAGAACATGGTCGATCAGGCACTGAAGACCTTTGGTCGCATTGATGCGGTGTTTGCCAATGCTGGACGTGGCGGTGAACCGGGTGGCTTCAGCGGCTCTGATCCGGAGGTCTGGAAGGACATGATCCTGACCAACATTTATGGCGTTGGCCTCACCCTTCAGCACTGCATGCCGGCGCTGAGAGAAAGCAAGGGCCACTTGCTGCTGACCGGCTCTGCGGCAGGCCGCGCGACCATCCCGGGTTCCATGTACAGTGCGACCAAGTGGGCGGTATCCGCCATTGGCTATGGTGTTCGTGAGGAACTCCGGGGCTCTGGCATCCGAGTTACCCTGATAGAGCCAGGCATGGTGGATACTCCGTTCTTTGATGAACGGCCCGCCCATGCACTGAAGCCGGAAGACATTGCCAATGCGGTGATGTATGCCGTGGCGCAGCCGGCTCATGTTGATGTCAACGAGATCCTTGTCCGGCCTACGCCCAAGGTTGAGTAACCTGGTATGCCAAGGCTTTTCTTCGGGCTGGAGGTTCCGCCTGAGATCAAAGGCCGCTTGCTGAAGCTCAGGTCAGCGGTTCCGGGCGCCAAATGGCAGAGTGCCGAGCAATTGCACATCACCCTCCTGTTTCTGGGGCCGGTGAACCAGGAGGATCTTGAAGCCGTGGCCGGTTCAGCCCGTGACATCAAGTCAGAGCCTTTCCGGCTCGACGTTACCGGCGTCAATTGTTTCGGTCAGCCCCAGAGACCGAAAAATCTTTGGGCCGGTGTTCAGCCGGAGGCGCCGGTCGCTGGTCTTAACAAGGGGCTCTTGGCGCGGATGGAGAAATTCGGGTTTGGCTCTGAACGTCGGGTGTTTCGCCCGCACATCACCCTGGCCCGTTTCAAGCGCCAGGCGGGTTCGGTTGAATCGTTGTTGGATGAATATGGTGACTCCCAGTTCGGCCAGTTCCAGGTTACTGAATTTGTCCTTTTCGAAAGCAAACCTGGCTCCGCCGGCTCAGTGTATTCCGTGATTGAGCGCTTCCCCCTGCAAGGCGCCGGTTAGCGGATTTGTCTTGACGAAACACCGTCTGCCCACCAAAGATGGAAGCAAATCAACGCCTTTCCTGAGGTGTCGTATGTGTCCTCCGTTTTCCGATCCTGATCAGCGCCTTTACGTCCGCAATGCCACGCTGGCGGATATCCCCGGCATCATCGAGCTCAGTCGCCGGGTTTATGAAGGCACTGGCATGTACGGCTATACCAAGGGACCGCTGACCGGGCAGATCAATACCTTTCCCGATGGCCAGTTTGTCGCCATGCTCGGCGATACCGTGGTGGGTTACTGTGCCACTTTCCGGATTGCCGAGGAGATCGCCTTGGCCGCCCACGACTGGACCTCCATCACTGGCAACGGCTACGCATCGCGCCATGATCCGGAGGGTGACTGGCTTTACGGGATGGAGGTGTGCGTTGATCCGGAATGCCGCGGTTATCGCATCGGGGAGCGGCTTTATAATGAGCGCAAGCAGTTATGCCAGGCCCTGGATCTGCAAGGTGTGGTATTCGCCGGGCGGTTGCCGAGCCTGCGCCAGCGGCTGAAGAAATTCACTGGCGTTGAAGAATACGTCGAAGCCATCCGAAGCAAGGAACAGAAGGATCCGGTGCTGT
>Ga0102938_10003547_pt1 | contig 11642 bp, 9 predicted proteins | sample SalPonR2_B_D2_MG_FD_84516 | JGI IMG/M metagenome (GOLD analysis project Ga0102938, IMG submission 84516) | Salt pond soil microbial communities from South San Francisco under conditions of wetland restoration - Salt Pond MetaG R2_B_D2_MG | ecosystem: Environmental > Aquatic > Marine > Intertidal... | reverse complement strand
TTGGGCGTGTATTATGCAAGGACCATGAATGTTGATGTGTTCCCAGATCTTACGGCCCCAACGGTAACCATACTTACCGAAGCCCATGGAATGGAATCGGAAGAAGTGGAAAAACTGGTTACCTACCAATTGGAAACGGCCCTAAATGGTTCGCCGAATGTAAGACGTATCCGTTCTTCATCGGCAGCGGGCATATCCATTGTCTGGGTGGAATTTGAATGGGGTACGGATATTTATCGCGCGCGCCAAATTGTAAGTGAACGTATACCAATGGTGCGGGAGAATCTGCCCGAAGGAATCGGAGCTCCTACCATGGCGCCCATTTCATCCATCATGGGGGAAATAATGTTATTGGGGGTAACATCGGACAGTTTGTCCCCAATGGAACTGCGGACGCTATCAGATTGGACAATCCGTCCACGTATCAAAGCCATCGGAGGTATTGCCAATGTGGTGGTAATCGGGGGCGAATACAAACAATATCAAGTATTGGCGAATCCTGAAAAGTTGAAGCACTATAATGTAAGCCTTACCGATTTAGTACAACATGTAAGGGAATCCAATGTGAATGTACCTGGGGGTGTGGTCAATCAATACGGCAATCAATACATCATTAAAGGAAGTGGTAGAGCCTATGCACTGGAAGATTTACAGGAAGCTGTTGTAAAACAGATCAACGGTCAGACCATCAAAATCAAAGATGTAGCTACGGTACAAATCGGCGCATCCGATAAAATAGGCGATGGATCCTTAAATGGCAGGGAGTCGGTCATTCTGACCATTTCAAAACAACCCGATGTCAACACCCTTAAATTGACCGGGCAATTGGATGAAGCCATTGCCGATCTGCAAAAAACCTTGCCAAAGGGTGTGGAGATTAAAAGTCAGATTTTTAGGCAATCAGATTTCATTGAAGCTTCGATCAGTAATCTTAATGCAACTCTTTTGGAGGGTGCATTTTTTGTGGTGATCGTACTCTTCATTTTCTTGATGAATTGGCGAACAACAGTAATTTCAGTATTGGCAATCCCTATTTCCCTGTTGGTGTCCATTATCGTTTTAAAGCTCATGGGATATACCATTAACACCATGAGTCTAGGGGGTATGGCCATTGCTATCGGGGCTTTGGTGGATGATGCCATCATTGATGTGGAAAACGTTTATAAACGTTTACGCGGAAACAGTCGCCTATCAAAATCAGAAAGGCAACCGGTCATTACGGTAGTTAGGGATGCATCGGTGGAAATACGCAGTTCCATTATCATTGCGACCTTGATTATCATAGTATCGTTTGTGCCATTGTTCTTTTTAAGCGGGATGGAAGGTAGATTACTACAACCTCTTGGAATTGCCTTTGTCACATCAGTATTGACTTCTTTGGTCGTAGCGGTAACCGTAACACCTGTCTTGTGCTCCTATTTATTGAACAACGAAAAGCTGTTGAACAAGCAAGCCGAAGGCACCAAAGTTGAACAATGGCTTCAAAAGCGGTTCACTGCAATGTTGGACAGGGTGATAAAAATTCCAAAAACTGTAATTGGAGTTACGGTCATAGCCTTTCTATTGAGCTTGGCCCTGGCCACTCAATTGGGCAGAAGCTTTTTGCCTGAATTTAACGAAGGCTCATTGGTAATAAGCGCAGTAGGGCCTCCGGGGATGTCTTTGGAGGAAAGTAACAAAACAGGTAAGCAAGTGGAAACCTTGTTGCTTGAAATGCCCGAAGTGGATGTAGTGACCCGTAGAACTGGTAGAGCGGAATTGGACGAACACGCCCAAGGCGTTAATGCAGCCGAAATTGATGTTCCCTTTACTTTGGGGGACAAGACAAAAGAAACGTTTTTCGAGGAAGTCCGCACCAAATTAAGTGTTGTTCCCGGGGTAAACATCACCCTCGGGCAGCCCATAGCCCACCGTATAGATCATATGTTATCGGGTACTCGTGCCAATATTGCCATTAAGATTTTTGGGGCGGATCTACAACGTTTGTTCGAATTGGGCAAACAAGTAGAGCAAAACATCAAATCCATTGACGGATTGGCTGATGTAGCAGTAGACCAACAAATAGAAGTACCACAGATCAGGATAAAGCCTAAACGGCAAATTTTGGCGGCCTATGGAATGACCGTTGGTGATTTGATGGGACAGGTGGACATTGCATTTGCAGGTGAAGAAGCGGGAGAAATCTATGAAGGCCAAAAGTATTTTGATTTGGTGGTTCGCTATGAAAAACCATTTCGGGACAACATCGAAAACTTTACAAATACACTGATTAGTTTGCCCAGTGGTGGACAAACCGTTTTGGGGGAATTGGCAACCATAGGTTCCGTCAGTAGCCCCAATAGTATTAGTCGTGAGGATGTACAACGTAAAATCGTTGTTGCCGCCAATGTCCAGGGCAGGGATTTACGAAGTGCAGTAAACGAGATCGAGGATGTAGTGAACAACACTATAAATTTACCTGAAGGGTATCGCGTACAATATGGTGGACAGTTTGAAAGTGAGTCCAAAGCTTCACAATTATTATTGGTGACGGCCATATTGGCCATTGCGGTAATTTTCTTGTTGTTGTATTACGAGTTCAAAAATGTAAAATTGGCGTTTGTAGTCCTTATCAATTTGCCATTGGCGTTAATTGGTGGGATTCTCATTGTGTACTTTACCTCTGGAATTGTAAGTATTGCCGCAACCATTGGTTTTATCAGCTTATTCGGTATCGCCACCAGAAATGGAATACTGTTGGTGTCCCGTTATGAGGATTTGCGCAAAGAAGGCAGAACAGGAAGAGATCTCATCAAAAAAGGAGCTTTAGACCGTTTAAATCCGATTTTAATGACAGCCTTTACCACAGGACTGGCATTGATTCCTTTGGCCTTAAAAGGAGGTCAGCCAGGTAGTGAAATACAAAGCCCAATGGCAGTCGTTATTTTAGGCGGCCTGTTATCGGCTACGATTTTGAACTTGGTGGTAATCCCGTGTGTTTATCAGTTGGTTCTGAAAAAAGAAAATAAATAAATTGAATATAACAACAAAACCTTCTTGCTCTGGTAGGAAGGTTTTGTTATGCTATTGAATCTATAATCCAATTTATTCCATTTCCTTACATTTTGGAGAGTCTCCGAAAAAGGAAAGGTTATGATATCCACAATACTCAAAAATGTTATTTTAGTATTTGCTTAAATAATATAAAAAGGTAGTTTTGTGTTATGGAAAACAATTCTTGTATAAGACAGAAAGCGGATATTGAACAAATTACCCGCTGTAAAGACACAGTTTCGGAATTAAACGAATCCTTCGACTATTTGGCAAATGGACTTTCATTGGTCGGAAATAGTGTCCGACTGAAAATACTTTACCTACTCTTTGAGGAAAAAAGACTTTGCGTCTGTGATTTGAGCGATATTCTCGGAATGAATGTTTCCGCTATTTCTCAACATTTGAGAAAAATGAAGGACCGAAATCTATTGGAAACCCATAGAGAGGCCCAAACGATTTTTTACTCATTAAGTGCTGAATATGAAAAAATGTTAAATCCATTCTTTGGGATACTTAATAGAAACAAAATTTTAGAAACGATATGAAAAGTGAAAACAAATTAATTGGTACGGGTTTGTTGACTGCAATTACAGCTTCACTATGCTGTATTACACCTGTTTTGGCCCTAATAGCAGGCACAAGCGGAATTGCTTCCACATTCACTTGGATAGAACCCATTAGACCTTATCTAATCGGACTTACAATTTTAGTTCTTGGCTTTGCTTGGTATCAAAAACTAAAACCTAAAAAAGAAATCGGCTGCGAGTGTGAGACGGACGAGAAACCAAGATTTATTAGATCAAAAAAGTTTTTAGGAATTGTAACCGTTTTTGCAATTGTGATGTTGGCTTTTCCCTACTATTCAGGAATTTTTTACCCAAACGCTGAAAAGCAAATAACCGTAGTTGACAAATTGGACATTAAAACAACTGAATTTAAAATTAGCGGAATGACCTGTGCGAGTTGCGAAGAACACGTAAACCACGAAGTAAATAAACTCAACGGAATTATAAATTCGAAAGCGTCCTACGAGCATGGAAGTGCAATCATTGAATTTGACAAAACCAGAACCAATGAAACGGAAATCGAGGAAGCAATCAACTCAACGGGGTATAAAGTAACCGACAAAAAGGAAAACTAATGGCAATCCAATTAAAATCTGAAATTACTTGTCCAGACTGCGGACATGGAAAAACAGAGGAAATGCCAACAAATTCTTGTCAGTTTTTCTACGAATGCGAGAATTGTAAAACGATTTTGAAACCAAGAGAAGGGGATTGTTGTGTTTATTGTTCATACGGAATACTACCTTGTCCACCAATTCAAGAAAACAAAAATTGTTGCTAATTGGCTTCCGATTTCCAAACTGACCAAGGAAGCTACTGAAAACGCCAATGTAACTGAAAGGCCCAAAGAAGCCAAGGCACCGGTGGTGGTTCCAGAAATCAGCATTGACAGCCGTATCCAGAAGTTTGAGAAATTAAGGGGATTAGCTACCAACAGGGAACGCTTGAACCAGACCCTCGGAGAACTGACCAAGTTCAACTACAACCAGGACGGTTTCATTTCGTTTTACATCAGGGATTCCCATGGATTGGAGTTCAAGACCACCAACAGTAATCTCATCAATTTGGTGACCACCCAGTTGCAGAAGACTTTGGAACAGCGGAAGACAGGGATAGAAAAAGATATTCTCATCTTTGAGCTTTAATCGGTACAAATCTTTTAAAGACCCATCCGAGTTATCGGATGGGCTATTTTTTTGTCAGATCTAAATCAGATTGTATTTGTACCAAGGCTTGTTATGGGATTGTTTATGGATTAGTTTATTCTAAAGAGCACAAAGCATACAGCAGATGGTTTTCAATATGCCCTTGTACGCTGTTCTGTTAGGAAAAACTCCAATATGCGCTTGGAGGCCGCACAAAACTGGAAGGAAAGGACCAATGAGTTATGAATCTTATAGGTTGAATCCAAAGTATTGTTTAAGCGCCATGGTTTTTTGTCAAAAGACTGTTCATGGTCAAGTATTGATTTGATGGAAACTATTCCTTGCAAGTTCGAATCAAAAGATGGAAGAAGATTCAAAAATATTTGGATAACTGTAATTATGGACAGGGTTTTGCAACATACTAAGTAGTTGTTGCAAGCAACCACTATATATGATACAATTTTTTAGAATGAAAAGACAGCAATATCTTACTAAAAATAAATTTGGTAAAGAATTCTTTGACGCACTAGGAGTATTCTTTTTGGTGATTACCAAAACGATATTTACTCTTCCCAAGAGTACAAAGCCTTATGGCTTTGCGGAAGAATTTTATCCCCGATGGAAGCGACGAACACCGGAGTTTATTGAACCTAAGCAAAACCAAGACATCCATTGAGCAAAGCGCAAGTTGAAATAGAGTTTTCCAGACGTGTCAAGGAATATCAGGGCATTATTCACAAGGTAAGCAGGATGTACTGTGATAACGAAGAACATAGGAAGGACCTTTTTCAGGAAATTTTGATACAGCTATGGAAATCCTACCCTTCGTTTCGGGGCGACGCCAAATTTTCCACTTGGATGTACAGTGTGGCCATAAACGTGGCCATCCAGGATTTACGCAAGACCAAAAAGAAGCAACGGCTCTTCTTTCAGACCAACCGATTCAAGGAAGCTTCCGATGACGAAAAGACTGAAATGGAAAATGAAAAGATAAAACTGATGTATGCTGCCATTTCAAAATTGAACAAAGTGGAAAAGGCTATTGTTATGCTGCATTTGGATGAAAAGACCAATGAAGAAATTGCAGATATTGTAGGGATTACCCAAAACTATGTCCGTGTAAAAATGAACAGGATAAAAACAAAATTGTCAAAAACCGTAAAAACAAAATAAGATGGAACTATTGGAATTGAAATCGGTTTGGAGCGCCGTGGTTGATGAAACAATCTCAAGGGAAAAGATAGATGAGGATGTTGTGGAAAAATCCATCAAAAAAGATTCAAAGTCGGTATTGGCCAAAATAAAAAGAGTAATGTACTTAAAGTTTTTGCTGGGCGGTCTTTCCTTGATTGTATGTGGGGTAATGCTCACAGGATCTTTCATTAAACCTGAAAGCTTCACTTTCTATGAGGCTATTTTTGATTTAGCGGACAATCAAATTTTCTTGACAACTGTGATTGCTTTTCTCTCTGGAATGCTTTCCTGGAATTTTAGGGCTTTCCGTGAGATTAAGCGTTTTGAAACAAGGGCAACGAGCGTTAAGGAATCACTCCAGAGGTTTATTGGTATCATGGGGAGAACCATAAAGTTGAATGTTTATTCCGGTGCTGCATTCAATGCCATGGTACTGGCTTGGATATGTTATCTCGCGAACAACAAAACCGGTTTTGTCCAAGGGACATTTCAAATAGTAGGTATCGTCATCCTGGCACTAGGCTTGGGCGCGGTTGTTTTTTACTATCTATCACGGTATGAGCAAATGATCAAATTTGGCAACTATTTGAACCAATTGAAATCCAATCTGGATGATCTCAGTGAAAAATAGTTTGGTAAAAGTGTAATTCTTAAGACTTTCTTGTAACGTACTGGATGTGAAACCAGTAATTCCGTTATGCGCAAAGCGAGTAAAATAAAAATTATCAGGATAGTGGCGGTGCTCATTATGCTCTTGGCTTTCCCGTTGATTCGGATCACCATGCATGGTACTATCAAGTACTGCTATTTAATATTGGGCTGGGACTCTACTTAGCGGCCAAGTGGAATAAAATCAAGAATGAATTAGACATAAACAAATAAAAAGTAATAATGAAAAACACAGAAAAGATTCAAAACTTAAGGATTGTTCAAAAGGTTGGCGCTTTTATCATGCTACTAGCAGGTTTAATGGTAGTTTTAAATATGCTATCACTGCTACCTGAGAGTCGCTTTACCGCAGATCATGTAAGACACTATATTTTTTTGCTTGGTGCTTTGTTGTATTTCCTACCCAGTCTTTCGAAATTTTTTAAGCCTGGAAAAATAGATTCAGGGGTCATGGTCATCTTGTGCTGTTTGGGCATTCAATCGGTTGTAGCCCAGGATTATTCAAAGCAAATAGAGGCTTTTGAACAAAGCTTTGCCGAAAAGTCCGTAGCCCCATTGAGCGACTTTGTGGGATCTGAATTGAAATTTGACCCTATTCCCGCGGCAAATACACCAGCAATACTCAACAACATTGTTTCCAATCTGCCGAAACTGAACGCAATGACCATTTTGGAAAGTTCAGAAGGAAAGGCAAGGATAAAGTACGATTTTGTAGGTTTGGGTGTTCGCGAATCGGAGGTGTATTTTGATGCAGAAGGCAAATTCGTTCGTATTGAACTCATTGAAAACCTAATCAAGCAGCAAATGGAGGCACAGAAAAAAATGAAAGAAAGTGTGCAGCTTCCAAACCCTGGCGTTCTAGGTGAGCGATACCGGTATGAAAGGGTCGAGTTCAAGGCCCCAGACGGACTTTTGGTCAACGCCTATCTGTACGAGGTTGGAAAAGGGAAGCCCGTTATACTGTTGTGTCACCAAGCGGGCTATAACCGCATGGAGTACGCAGATATAGCACCGAAACTAAACGAAATGGGTTACAATTGTCTCGCCATTGACCAGCGCTCCGGCGGCAACTTTGCAGGGGAACAAAATATAAGTGCGGCAAGAGCGGAGGAAAATGGATTGAAGCATGAAATGGTCGATGCACAACAAGACCTAAAAGCGGCAATCGACTTTTTGCACAAGAGATACAAAAAAGAAGTTATCCTTTGGGGCAGCTCATATTCCTCGAGTCTGGCATTGCTTGAAGGAGTATCAAACGATAAGGTCAAAGCTATCATTGCCTTTAGTCCAGGTGACTATTTTGGCGATGCAGTACCTTCGTTGGGAACCATTTTCACAAAAGCTGACAAACCATTTTTGGTAACGTCCTCAAAATCAGAATCCGAAGCTTTAACAACCTTGATAGGAGATGTGAAACTAGGCGAAGGGCAATCACAGTTCATACCCAGATCAGAAGGATTTCACGGGTCAAGAGCCTTGTGGACAGGGCAAAAAGGAGCTGACGAATATTGGAATGCAGTAACAACCTTTTTAAATAAGATTTAAGATGAGTACTATATCTTGGAAATTAGTAAAAGAAAGAGCTAAAAAACGCAAAGGATGGGTTGCCTTGGGGAATACATTGTTTGTTTCAGGTTTTGTATCGTTTAGCAATCATCCTGAATGGGGCGTGTGGTGTTCAGCTTTCGGTTTTGTAATCACGTTGGTTTCCCTTTTAAAGAAATAAAATTTTGAAAAACAACCTTTCACATAAAGCCATCTATATTGAAAACCAGGAACGGGTAAAAACATCTTATTCCAATTTGTTCGGCTGGGACTGTCACAGTACGGGCAGGATGATATCTTTCAGATAAGGGGTGGCTATAATGGCAACAGTAAATTAATATGCACATTACAGTCAAGAAACATGGCCTTGCCAAAGACAAAATAATTGGTTTAAAAATGAATCGCGTAAGGAAAACTCATAAAGGCTAAGAATTTAAGTAATAGAAATATATGTGTAAAATTCGGTGACAATAAATTGATTGACCCAAACCCATACGGGTATATGGAGTAACGATGCTATGTATAATCCTACCCATTTTATTGAAATCAAAATAAAGAAAATAAGAACCAGGATTTTTACCCAGATTTTAATTCACTCGGTGTGATATACCCGTAAATGGAAAACTAATATGATTGACCCACTTCATTATTAATTGGTAATTCCCGATCGGGATTAAAAGGATTTATATGAAGAAGCTTATTTGAAAAGAATCGATATCAAAATCAGCATATCTTATGAATTTGAACATGTAAGTTTTCTTTAGTTTAACTACAAAAAGGTGATGATAATTGAACAAAAATGCATACGATTAAAAAACAGGGTAGTTTTTGAGCGAATAAGCATGGCTCCAAAATTTAAAAGATTGCCAAAAAGTTTTTATGACGACGAAGCCTGTTTTCTTTTTGTATCTAAAGGTAGGTTTAAATTTAGAACACCTTTGGATGAGATTCATTTTTCAGAGGGGGATGGAATGTTGGCACAGTGTGGAAATTACCTCATGGAGACCTTACCGGCTGAACGTTCCGATTCTAGGGAAATCGTTTCAGTTATTGGAGCATTCTTCTATCCAGATATGGTCAAGGAATTTTTTACAACAGACCTTCGGATGGCTCCTTTTCGAGAGCCAATAACCGTTTCCAAAGTAAGTGTGGCACCAATGCTTGCATCTTTTGTCGAAGGGCTAAACCATCTATTGGAAAACCCGGCTTTGGCCGATGAAAACCTAGTATCAACCAAACTAAAAGAGCTTTTGATTCTGTTGAGCAAGTCAGAACAGGCAGGAACGGTCAACAATTTGTTGGATTCACTTTTTACCCCATATACATACGATTTTAAAAAGGTTGTTCAACAGCACCTTTTGACGGACATTACGGTTGCCGAGCTGGCCTATCTAACTGGAATGGCACCAGCGACTTTTACAAGAAGGTTTAGGGATACATATCGTCAAAGTCCGGCAAAATACCTCCTGCTTAAAAAACTTGATTATTCCTTGAAACTTTTGGAGATGCCTGCGAAGTCCATCTCTGAAATTGCATTCGAATCTGGCTTCAGTACTGCTTCCTCTTTCAATAAGGTTTTCAAAAAATATTTAGGGACTACCCCGTCGGGATACCGAAATGGTGAAAAAGCAAATAGTTTGAGCCAAATGGAAAATTAATATCCTTTCAATTGGATGAAATTTGCGATGGGTTTAAATAGGAAGTCATGGAAATTACAAGAACAATCGAAATCAATAAAAATATTGATGAGGCATGGAAGGTGTTGGGCAGGGACTTTGCGCATCCCCATAAATGGGCATCCAGTGTCCATCATTCCGAGGGAGGTGGCAGACCCATTCAATCCCTTTCCTGTGACGAAAGATCATGTAATACGGTCATGGGGCATATTAAAGAAAAATTGACCCACTTTTCGGAAAGTGACTATAGTTTGGCGATAGATATTACGGAGGGATTGCCAAAACCCATTGAAAAAGGGGGGAGCTCATGGGAGCTAGAAAAAATATCGGATGAAAGGACATTGTTGGTCATGAAGGTTGAGTTCAAGTTCAAAGCTTGGGCAACGTTTCTAAAGATTATGATGAAAAAAAAATTAGGTCGGATGGCGGGAAATCTTACCGAGGATTTTGCCCATTATGTGGAGCGTGGAGCGCCTCATCCGAGAAAGATTAAGAATGATAGAAACTACAACTCTGCTGAGCACCCCAATCTGAAGACTTTTTACTTATTGGCTTTTATAGTGGGTACGGCAATACCCCTGTATTTTATAGCTGGATTTATCCGGGGGAATGGTGGAGTGGACCTTTCACTTTTCATATCCGATCTTTTTGCTTCTAAGGCCTCAAGCACATTTTCTTCCGACCTGTTGATATGTTCTTTGGTTTTTTGGGTGTTCATGGTATTTGATAAGAAAACTAAGGATATCCCTCATTTTTTGCTTTTTATCCTACTTAATTTGACCATAGGTCTAAGTTCTGCTTTACCACTATATCTGTTTTTTAAAGAAAAGAACAAGAAAATCCAAAAGCAGGAATAACGAGCTCGGTTTCACTGTGATGACGGTATTGACTTTTCATGGGGCATTGTTTTTACTTATTTGAAGAAGGGGTAAGTTCGACAAAAGCATGTCTGGTGATGCGATACCTTATAAAAAAGGAAAAGACCGGCTATGGAGTAATGTACTCCATCGAAGGGCCAAACCAAATAAAGCTATGATTAATTCAATATTTGATAATCATATGAAGCATCTTATCTTACAGAATGGTACAATTGATTAGTCATGGTCATTTGTTTTAATTGCTTAATTTTTTAGATGAACTTAAATCAGATAACGGTACCTTCAAAAAATATGGATGAGGCAATTACATTTTATAAGGCACTCGGCTTGCGGTTGATTGTTGAAGCTTTGCCCCATTATGCTCGATTTGAATGTCCCGATGGTGATGCTACATTTTCAATTCATTATGTTGAAGAATTGGACACGAATAGTACAGGAACCTATATTTATTTTGAATCCTCCTCACTAGATACATTGGTGGATGAACTTAGCGCCAGAGGAGTGATGTTTGACGAGCTTCCGGAAGATAAGCGATGGTTGTGGAGAGAAGCGAGGTTGCGAGATCCTGATGGCAACGTCATTGTATTATACCATGCGGGTAAAAATCGCAAAAATCCTCCGTGGAGAATTGAGGAGGGTATAGAGAATCATAATTAGCAATGGAATTTATCATGGATTCCCCTGTACCGAGATAACAACCCTTCGTTTGGATATAAAAGATTATATTGGAGGGTAGGTTGAATACAAATGGTAGCCTAAGTTCCATGTCAATTAAATGTAAAACAGCATATGCGAACTTCACTGAGAAGATTTATGGATAACTATTCAAAGGTCAATTCTTTACGGAAGTATCTTTTCTATGCGCTTGGTGAAATCGCGTTGATTGTTTTCAGTTTATTCTTGGCATTTCAGTTGAATGACCTTAATGATCGGAAT
>Ga0102938_10003546_pt1 | contig 11643 bp, 8 predicted proteins | sample SalPonR2_B_D2_MG_FD_84516 | JGI IMG/M metagenome (GOLD analysis project Ga0102938, IMG submission 84516) | Salt pond soil microbial communities from South San Francisco under conditions of wetland restoration - Salt Pond MetaG R2_B_D2_MG | ecosystem: Environmental > Aquatic > Marine > Intertidal... | reverse complement strand
TCGAAATCGTCCGGCGCCTGTGCATTCGCAGTGCCGGCGATGGCCATTGTGGCCAGCGCAAAGGGCATGATGCCGAATGCAATGGGATGGAAAGTCTTCAGCATAGTTACGGTCTCCTGGGATGAGTGGATCGGAAAAGTCTCCGATACGCTTTCAGCAAGCGATCAAATTGAGCGTCTTGCATCGCCGAAAAATGCACAGCGATCCTATGCCGTATTTACGTCCCGGCTCCCCCCTTGCGAACCACTGATGCGCAGGTCACTGCCGCGCTTCCTGGCCCGTCGCCAAAGCGACAACGCCAGGCTGCGTAAAATGCGCGCGGCCCGTGACGGACAAGTGAAGGAAACGAAAAAGCCTTGGGGTCAGGTTTTGTTTCCAGCGCCGGTCAGGCCACCCGCCCGCAGCATCAGCGGCAGACCGATGAAGCGATGGATGAGGAACGTCGCCAAGGCCATGAGCGAACCGAACATCGCCGGCAGGGAGGCGCCGGCACGCCGTCGTGGAAATGCTGCCACTTGCAGCGTGGACGACCGGAACGGGAAACGCGGGCGCCGTGTGTTGCTAGCGCATTTTTCGCCGCTGCGGACTTTTCGCCCTGAGTATTCGCGACTTGCGTTCAAGGAATACGGGTCATGCACAACATTGGGCCTGCCAGTCGACTGGCTTCGCGATCAGCGCCGGGCCGCTGAACAGGCCTTCAGCAACGCCCTCGCCCGCGCGCCGGCCTGGAGCGCTTCGGCTGCCGCCGGCACGTCGTCCACGCTGATCACTTCGGCGCCGTTGTCGGCGAGCAGTCGGTAGTCGACGGTACCGTTGCGTTCGCCGCGAAAGTCACCGTAGCTGGTCTCCACCTCACGTTCGGCGAGCGCGGCGTCGAGGGGCGGGTTGCCGTAACCGGTGCCCAACCAGGCCTGGACCCGGGTCAGGTCGACGCCGGCGTCTTCCAGGCGCTGGAGATCGGCGAGATCGTCGATACCGACCGATACGAGGATCTCCGGCAGCGCCCGATGCAGGGCGATCGCTTGATTGACTGACGAGACGATGACGACGCTGCGGTCCGCCGCGCCGGCCGTTTCGATTGCGCGGGAAATGGCGGCCATGCCGATGCCCTTCAGGTCGATCTGGGCAATGCCGCGGCCGTCCAGCGCATCGAGCGCGTCGGCGAGCGCAGGCGGGGCTTCGGGCAGGCGCGTGCCGTCCAGGTCTTCGAGCTTCAGGGCCGCGAAGTCCGCATAGGCCATCTCGGTCACGCGGCCCTGCCCGTTCGTGGTGCGCTCGACGGTCCGGTCGTGCATCAGCACGAGCACGCCGTCGGCCGTCCGCGCCACATCGATCTCCATGAACACGGCGCCGTCGGCAAGAGAAGCCTTGATGGCGCCAAGGCTGTTCTCCGCCGCGCCAGGGCGATCTCCGGCCCGGTGCGCCTGGAGCAGGGTGACGTCCTGCTCGCGCGCGCAGTCGAGGTAGGCGGCGAGGTCGACGCCTTCGAGCCAGCGGTCTGCCGGGGGCGGCGCGGACGGGGCCGGGCCGCAGGCGGCGAGGAAAAGTGCAACCACAATTACAGCAACGCTACGCATGTTTCGGGCTCGTTTTGCGGAGAAGGAATGTGCCGGCAAGAATGGCACAGGCACGTCTGCTGGATGTAGAACGCTCATCGCTCGGCGAAGGCGGCCTCCCCCGGATCATGCGGACGACCGGCCTGTATATGAATGCTGAGCCTCAATGCGCCGGGAGGCACCTCCTGCCAAACCTCGTAGGCGCGACGGGATGACGGATGGCCGGAGCGTTGGCCGCGAGGCCGCTAGTGGGCCATGCGGTTAATTAGGTAACGATGACGGTGCGGTCGCTTCCGGCCCGCCGGAGTAGAATCCCGTCATGCCCAACGCTGCCGAACACGAAACGGTCATCGAGGCCACCCGCCGTTGGCTGGAGAAATCCGTGATCGGGTTGAATCTTTGCCCGTTTGCCGGTACGCCCTGGCGGCAGGGCCGGGTCAGGTTCCGGGTGAGCGAGGCGACCGGCCTGCAGCAATTGGCCGAGGACCTGGCCGACGAGCTGCTGGCGCTGCAAGCGACCGATCCGGCCGCGCGCGAGACCACGCTGCTGATTCATCCGCACGTGCTGGACGATTTCTTCGATTACAACGATTTCCTGGATATTGCCGACGGAGTGGTGGAGCAGCTCGAGCTCGACGGCACCCTCCAGGTGGCCAGTTTTCACCCCGATTACCGGTTTGCCGACAGCCCGCCTGACGACCCGGCCAATTGCACGAACCGATCGCCCTACCCGATGCTTCATTTGTTGCGAGAAGCCAGCATCGAGGCGGCGACGGCGAGTCATCCCGATCCGGACGCGATTTACCAGCGGAATATCGAGACGATGCGGGGGCTCGGCATGGAAAAGTGGAAGGCGTTGGTGGCGCGTGACTAGAAGACGCAGGTTTAGGGTTTAGGGTTTAGGGAAATTCAAAAGCTTCGCTTGCAGGCGAGCGCCTGGATCCGTCGCCGGGTTGGGTTTCGGGTTTCGGGCAATTCAGGATCGTGACAGACAGGATGGACATGCAAAGCTACGCGGTCATCGATTTCGAGACCACCGGACTTTCTCCGGCGCACGGGGCACGGCCGACCGAGATTGCGGTGGTGCTGGTGCGCGGCGGCGAGATCGTCGATCGCTTCCAGAGCCTGATGAACCCGGGCGTGCGCATCCCTTACGAAATCCAGGCGTTCACCGGCATCACCGATGCAATGGTGCGCGAAGCGCCGCCCGTTCGACAGGTTATGAACCAGGCGGTGCGGTTTGCCGGCGGGCATCCGATCGTGGCGCACAACGCGTCGTTCGATCGCAAGTTCTGGGCGCGCGAAGCGTCGAGCATTTCGGACGGCGAGCCCGACACGTTCATCTGCTCGCTGCTGCTGGCCCGGCGCCTGTTTCCGGGCGCACCCAACCACAAGCTGGCAACGCTGGTGCGCGTATTGCGACTACCGTCAGACGGCCGTTTTCACCGGGCGCTGGCCGACGCCGAATGCACGGCACACCTGTTCATCCGATTGCAGCAGGAAATTGCGCGCGCCTTTCGGATCGACGTTTGCGACTGCGGGCTGCTTCAGAAGATGCAGGCGGCGAATCGGCACCAGTTGGAAAAGTGTGTGCGGAAGCATGTCGGGGCGTTGACGGGTTAGTTGGTTGGTTGGCTGGTTGGCTGGTTGGACTGGAATTCCGGGTCGTCGTCGTCGGCGCGCAGAATTTCGTGGAGGGCGGTGCCCTGCAGTGCATCGATCAATATGTGCGCGACGATAGGCAGCCAGATCGAGCCGGTCCCTACGTAAAGGGCGCCGAATCCGAGGCCGATCAGCGTCACCCGCAGCACACCGTTCATGCCCTGGTAGCTGTGCGCCAGGCCGAACACAACGGACGAAACGCCGACGGCAAGCCATAGCGGCATGACGTGCGCGAGGTACCAGAACATGAAACCGCGATACACGATCTCCTCGACGATACCGGCGGTTACCGATACGCCGAAGAAACTTCGAAGCTCGCGCCGCGTGTGTGGCAGGTAGCGGACCATCTTGCCAAGCAATTTCGCTTGTTCGTCTTTTTCCGCCTGACTGGCCCGCGTCGCCCACCGCCACGCGTATACAAGGTGGCCGGTCAGCAAGGCCACAATGACGATTCCAACCCAGAAACCCGGGCCGATCGAAGTCGAAAAGCCGAGACCGGCCAGCGGGCGGTTCAGCATCATCCAGGCGGCAAGCAACGCGGCAAGGAAAGCCCACTCGACAAGCATGGTCTCCCGAAAATAACGAATTCGATTCAGGGGCCGGCCGGCTATTTCCAGCGCATCGTGGCGGCGCGCCTCGAAGACTCCGTAGAGGGGTTGGACCACGAGCAGAAGAATCATGAAGATATGGTCGACAAATAGCATTGGTCCGGGTATCCTGAATATTCACGTAATTGTGAATGGATAATATTCACGTTAGCGTGAATAGTCAAGCCCTGTTTCACCATAATTGCGGATGACGTGAAAGAAACACACAAAATCAAGGATCTGGAACAGATCCGGCTGCTTTCCGACCCGCTTAAGCTCAAGCTACTGCAGGCTTTTGCAGAGTCGCCCAAGACGACCAAGCAAGTGGCTGCCGAGCTCGATGAAAGCGTGACCAAGCTGTATCGACACGTCGACGCGCTGCACGATGCGGGCTTGCTCGTCGTGGCCGAGGAAAAGCAGAAGCGCGGCACGGTCGAGCGGACGTTTCGCGCCGTGGCGCAGCGATTCGAGGCCGACCATTCGCTGTTCAGCGGCGACGCTGCGGAGCAATGGGCGGAGGCGGTGCGCGAAACGCTGCGGGTCAGCGAAGCCGAGATTCTGCAAAAGCTGGCGAACGCCGGTGACGACGAAACCCAGCCGACCTTCATGCGAATCCGGGGCAGGGCCAGCCCGGCGAAAATCGCGGAGTTGCAGGCGATGCTCGGCGACTGGCTGGAGTCGGTCACCGAATGCGAGGAATCGTCCGCCGAAGCGACAAAGGAGTTTGGCGGGCTTGTTGCCTTTTATCGAATCGACTGAAGCCGCCTGAAGCCGAAAGATCGGAACGACTTCAAGCTGAAGAGAGGCATTTTGCTACCTGAATCGGAATGATTTGTATTATGATTATGTTACGCGATCCATGATCATTCTTGAAACAGAATCAGGAGCACGAGAGCCACCATGTATCCGAACCGCACCCAGGCCCTTGCCGGGCTTTTGGGCCTGGCACTTGCCTGCCCGCTTTCAATCCACGCCCAGACCACCAGTGCCGACCCGATCGACGAGACCGATGAAGCCCGGACCGACGAAGACCAGATGGCCCTGCCACGCGTCTATGTGCGCGGCGCCCAGGGCGGGCGCCATTACGGCATTACCGGCACCAAGACCGGCACGCCGCTGATCGAGACGCCGCAGTCGGTATCCGTGATTACCGAGGAACAGATCCGCAAGCAGGGCGTCGACGACCTGGCCCAGGCGCTGCGCTACGCGCCGGGCGTGAGCGGCGAGCCGTTCGGCTTCGAGCCGCGCACCACCTTCATCCGTCTGCGCGGTTTCGACGCCACCACCACCGGGCTTTACCGCGACGGCCTGCAGCTGCGCAACCCGCGCTTCGCGGTCGGCTACAACATCGAGCTCTACGGCGCCGAGCGCATCGACGTGCTGCGCGGCCCGGCCTCGGTGCTGTACGGCCAGGGCAGCCCGGGCGGGCTGATCAACTACGTCTCCAAGCGGCCGAAGCCGTTCGCGTTCGGCGAGGCCGAACTGGAGCTCGGCAGCTTCGACCAGGTGCAGGGCCAGTTCGATTTCGGCGCGCCCATTGGTGAATCCGGTGCGCTGGCCTACCGGCTGACCGGGCTGGTGCGCGACAGCGACACCCAGGTGGATTTCGTCAACAACGATCGCGTATTCATCGCGCCCAGCCTGACCTGGCGGCCCGGCATCAATACCTCGATCACGTTCCTGGGCTATTACCAGGACGACGAGACGCGCGCCTCGCAGGCCTACCCGGCCGAAGGCACGTTCCAGCCCAACCCGAACGGCCGCGTGCCCACCGACCGGTTCACCGGCGAGCCGGACGTCGATCAGTACGATCGCCAGGAGTACTCGGTCGGCTGGCTGGCCGAGCACCAACTGACCGACGACTGGACGCTACGCCAGAACGCGCGCGTGTACGCCAGCGAGCTCGACGACGTGACCGTGTTCGTCAACGGCCTGGACCAGGCCGACCTGCGCACGCTCAACCGCGCCATCTTCGGCAGCTTCGGCGACCTCGACGGCTTCGCCATCGACAACCAGGCGCAGTGGCAGTTCGACACCGGCCGGATCGGACACACGCTGCTGTTCGGGCTGGATTACCAGGACGTCGACGTCGGCTCGGTGCAGACCTTCGGCGCGGCGCCGCCGCTGGACGTGTTCGACCCGGTCTACGGCTCGCCGTTGGCCGACCCGCCGGTATTCAGCGACACCGACACCAGCCAGGAGCAGCTCGGCTTCTACCTGCAGGACCAGCTCGAGTTCGGCCGCTGGACGATGACGCTGAACGCGCGCTTTGATGAGGCCGAAACAAAGACCCGCAACCTGCTGTTCGATACGGTGGACGAGCAGGACGACGAGGAATTCACCGGCCGGGCCGGCCTGGTATACGTGGCCGACAACGGCCTGGCGCCGTACATCAGCTATGCCACGTCTTTCCTGCCGACGCTGGGCACCGATGCCGACGGCGATCCGCTGAAACCCGAAACCGGCGAACAGCTGGAAATCGGCGTCAAGTACCAACCGCCCGGCGCGCGCAGTTTCGTGACGTTCGCGCTCTTCGATATAGAACGCGACGACGTGGTCGAATTCGACCCGGCCACCTTCCTGCCCATCCAGACCGGCCAGATCCGCTCGCGCGGTCTCGAGGTCGAGGCCGTGGCCGATTTCCGCTGGGGTCTGGACGTGATCGCCAGCTACAGCTACCTGGACATGGAAATCCGCGAGAGCGTCATCGAATCCCAACTCGGCGAACGGCCGGCGCAGGTGCCCGAGCACAAGGCCTCGATCTGGGCCGACTATCGATTTCGCGGCGGCGCGCTGGACGGGCTGGGCTTCGGCCTGGGCGTGCGCTACAACGGCGAGACGTTCGGCAACGTGCCCAACACCGTGAAGGTGCCCGACCATACGCTGGTCGATGCCGCGGCTTATTACAACCTGGGCGCCTGGCAGCTGTCGCTGAACCTGCAGAACGCGCTGGACAACCGGGTCGTACCCGGCTGCTTTGTTCGTGCGAGTGTGCTGTGCACCTACGGCCAGGTGCGCACCGTATCGGGCAGCATCCGGTATCGTTGGGGGCAATAGCAAAACGATGCAGCCGGCATGAAGCAGAAGACATTCCGCAACTGGTACCTGGTGCACAAGTGGACCAGCCTGGTCTGCACGGCATTCATTCTGATGCTGTGCATTACCGGGCTGCCGCTGATCTTCCACCACGAGATCGACCACTGGCTGGGCTATTCGGCCGACGTGCCGGAGGTTGTTCCGGAAAACGCCGATGCCGCGGCGGTCACCGACGCCGATGCGATCGTTGAAGACGCGCTGGCACGACGGCCGGGCGAGACGGTCCAGTTCCTGGTCGCCGATCCCGACGAGCCGCACGCGCTGTACGTGCGGCTGGGCACGACGGTGAAGAGCGAAGACATCTCGGCGTTCCTCACGTTCGACAATCGCACCGGCGAACTGGTCGGCGACTATCCGCTGGGCCAGGGCTTCATGAATCTGATGCTCAGGCTGCACGTCGACATGTTCGCCGGCCTGCTCGGCACGCTGTTCCTGGGCTTCATGGGCGTGCTGCTGCTGGCGTCGGTGGTCTCCGGGGCGGTGGTCTACGGCCCGCATGCGCGCAAATCCGGCTTCGGCCATGTCCGGCGCCGCCGGTCGTCGCGGCTGCGCTGGCTGGACATGCACAATCTGCTCGGCATTGTCACCCTCGTCTGGCTGTTCGTGGTCACGGCCACCGGCGTGATCAATACGCTGTCCATTCCGATCTTTGCCGACTGGCAGGCCACCCAGCTGGCCGAGATGACCGCGCCCTACCAGGACGATCCGCCGCCGCGGCAGATCGCCGATCTCGACCGGGTACTGGCCGCCGCCGACCGCGCGGCGCCGGACAAGCAGCTGAGCTTCATGGCGTTTCCCGGCAACGAGTTCGCCTCGCCGCACCACTTCACCGCGTTCATGCAGGGCAGCACACCGCTGACCTCCCGGCTGCTCACGCCGGTGCTGATCGACGCCGAGACCGCCGAGGTAACGGCCACTGCCGAGATGCCGTGGACGGTCAGCACGCTGATGCTGTCGCAGCCGCTGCACTTCGGCGACTACGGCGGCATGCCGCTGAAAATCCTGTGGGCGGTGCTGGATCTCATCACCATTGTCGTGCTGGTCACCGGTCTCTACCTGTGGCTGCAGCGGCGCGAGCCGGTCACTCGCACCGACCGGGCGATCGAAACCGCATCCGGGGCGCCAGCGCGATGAGCCGCACGCGCGAGGCCCGCACCGTATGGCGCGCGCCTTTGCTCCTGGGCGCGATTTCGGCGGTCGGCCTGGTTACCGCACTGCTGTCCGATAGCTGGGGCGATTGGGTGTCCTGGGCGACGCTGGGCGCGGTCTGCGCGGCCGGGGCCTCGATCTGCGTGCGCGGATTCGCGCGACGGGATCGGGCTGCGATCCGGCGAGCGCCGCTAGACTCGAGGTCGTGAACAGCGCAAGCCAGGACGAAACCGCCGCCGCCAGGATCGATCGAACCCTGTCCGATTCCACGCTGCGTTGTCCTTGGTCGGCCCTGCCTTGCAGCTAAGCGCTTTCCGACTCGCTGAAAGTTACAGGATTAGCGACGGGGTACGCTAGACGATGTCCTGCTTCTGATTGACTTTTCGTATTACAGTGATACACCTCACACAAACTCGTCGTGTGGGCATGGGCGCAATTGTGTCGATGATGCGGGAGCGGAAAAGCGCTGATGAGAACGTTCCGGTTTTTGCTGTTGAGCCTGCTTGCCTTGACAGGCAGCCTGACGTCTTCGCCCGCCTACAGCCTTTCCCGGGGCGCCGCCAATACGCCGGCGCTTTCCGCAACGCCCGAATCGATGGCGTTCGCCGACTTCCCGGTGGGCGTGTCGTCTAGCCCTTCGCCGGTCGAATTCACGAACACCAGCGACCTGCAGATTTCCATCGCCGCGGTCTCGATTGTCGGCATGCATTCGGCCGATTTCCGGATCGATTCCGAGGATTGCCAGAATTCGGTGCTGGCGCCCGGGAATACCTGTTCGGTGGCGGTGGTGTTCGAGCCGACAAGCCCCGGCGTCCGGCGCGGACAACTGCAGCTGGACGGGACGCCGCTGGGGCTGCGCGCGCGGGTGCCGCTGGCTGGCAGCAGCGACGTAACGTTTTTCGACGGCTTCGAGTTGGCCGAGCCGATTCCGAACAGCGCGCCGACCGCCGATGCCGGCGACGATGCCGATACCGGCAACGGCATCGCCACTGCGCTGGACGGCAGCGGGTCTTTCGATCCCGATGGCCAGCCGCTGATCCATCTTTGGCAGTTGCAGGGCCCGGCCGGAAGTTCGGCCGCGCTGGACAACACCGGTTTCGCCTCGCCGTCGTTCACGCCGGACGTCGTCGGCGATTACCTGGCCACGCTTCGGGTAAGCGATCGCACCTTCGTTTCCGCACCCGACACCGTCGCGGTGCGCGCGCTGCCGCGACTGACAGTCGGCAGCCGGGTGCTGCCGACGTTCTTCACCGACGACCTGGCGATTTCGCTGGAAGCGGCCGCCGGCGCCGGCGGGGTGGAGATTTCGATCGCCAACCCCGCGCCCTCGCCAGTCTCCGCGCCGGCAGCGATCGCCGTGCCGCAGGGAGATAATTCGGCCGCGGTACCGCTGGAAAGCGCTGCGCTGGCCGGAAGTACCACGATCGGCGCGAGCGCGCCCGACTACTGGCCCGACCAGGGCCTGGTCACCGTACAGCCGCGCGGCATGACGTTCGAGGTCGATCCGCTGGTGCGCATCGGCGGCAGCAACCCCGGCGCCATCGTGCTCGATCTGCCGGCGCCGACCGGCGGCATCAGCGTTGCACTGGCCAGCGATCTGCCCGGCCTGGTGGATCTCGCGCCGGCAAGCGTGCCCATCGCGGCCGGCGAGACGCGCGCGCCGATCACGATCAGCGGCGAAGGCGCGGGCCCGGCAAGCCTGTCCGCGACGGCCACCGGTTACGCGGATGCAGAAGCGACGGTGGCCGGCACCACGACCACGGTGGACCTGGCGCTCATCCCGACCCTGGTGGTGGACGACGAGATCGCGCTGGCAGTCTCGCTCAGCGAGCCGGCCCCGGCCGGCGGCGTGGCACTGGAACTTCAAAGCAGCGATCCGACCGTGCTGGCCGTGGACGCTTCAGTCTTCGTCGCTGCAGGCGCCAGCGCCCCCGACCCGGCGCCGCTGGCCAGGGCGCTGGCCGCCGGCACGGCTCGGGTCTCGGTGCGCGCAACAGGCTATGCGCCGGACTTCGGCGACGCCGAGGTGCTCGATTTCAGCCTGACGTTCAGCCCGGACCCGGTCGCCTTGCCGGCGGGCTGGACCGAGCCGGTGACGATCTCGCTGGCACAGCCAGCGCCGGCCGGCGGCCGCACCATCGAGCTTTCCAGCAGCGACGAATCGCTGTTCACGGTGCCGGCGTCGGTGTTCGTCGCCGAGGGCGACAACGTCGCCGGTTTCGAAGTCGCCGGCATCGCGCAGGGCGCCGGCACGCTTACCGCCGGCGGCGTGTTCGACCTGGCCGTCACGGTCGATCCACCGCCGGCCGTAAGCATCGACCCGCTTGCGATCGAGACGTTCTCGGCCGGCGTGCTGACGGTTCGTCTGGCGCGGCCGGCCAGGGCCGGCGGCGTCGAAATCTCGCTCGTCAGCGATGCGCCGGCGGTGCTCGATCCGCCGGCCACGGCCAGCATGGCCGAGGGTCTTTTCCACGTGGACGTGCCGGTGCAGTCGACGGCCGCGACCGGCGGCGCCACGATCAGCGCCAGCGCGATCGACTACAGCAACGGCTCCGGCAGCGCGATCGTCTCGCCGCGCACGATGGGCTTCGAGATCGATCCGCTGGTGGCCATCGGCAACACCAATCCGGCCGAAGTACTGCTGGACCGGCCCGCGCCGGCCGGCGGCGTGAACGTCGGCCTGTCCAGCAGCGATCCGTCGCTGGTCAGCGTCGACCCGGCCGGTGTGTTCATTGCCGAAGGCGACACCGCGGCCGCGTTCTCGGTGACGGGCGAATCGGGGGGCAGTGCGGTCATTACCGCGACGGCGACCGGATTCGCCGACGCCGATGTTCTGGTCGGCAGCACCAGCGACACGGTGAGCGTGGGCGAGATTCCCCGGATGACGCCGGGCAAGAGCGTCAGCCTGCCGATCAGCCTCAGCGAGCCGGCGCCGCCCGGCGGCACCACCATCCTGCTCGAATCGATGGACCCCTCGGTGGCCACGGTCAACGTCTCGGTGTTCATCGCCGAGGGGAATTCGACGCCGCCGACCAATCCGCAGGTGACCGGCATCGCGGTAGGCAGTACGGTCATCACCGCGCGCGCCGAAGATTTCGCGCCCGACTCGCGCACCGCCACGGTTTCCCCGTTCACGGTCTCGCTCAGCCAGGATCCGCTGCAGGTCTTCGAAGGCTGGGTGCGCCCCATTACCGTCACGCTTTCCGACAGCGCGCCGCCGGGCGGCCTGGAACTGACCCTGGTCAGCGCTGATGAATCCGTTTTTACCACCGACCCGACGGTGCTGGTCGCCGCGGGGCAAACCACGGCGGGCTTCGAGATCTCGGGAATCGCACCGGGGGCCTCCACGCTGAGCGTGAGCGGCACTGACGTCGAGTCCGCGGTGTTCGACGTCAACGTCGATCCCACCCCGGACATCTCGATAAACAGCGTGGCGGTCGGCGAGCATCTCCAGACCAGCCAATCGGTTCGCCTGTCGGTCAGCCCACCGGGCGACACCGAGATCACGCTGACCGTCGCCGACGGATCCACCGCGCTGATCTCCGCCGACCCGGCCGCGGTCGGCTCGACCTCGATCACCTTCAGCGGCGTCG
>Ga0102938_10003544_pt1 | contig 11644 bp, 13 predicted proteins | sample SalPonR2_B_D2_MG_FD_84516 | JGI IMG/M metagenome (GOLD analysis project Ga0102938, IMG submission 84516) | Salt pond soil microbial communities from South San Francisco under conditions of wetland restoration - Salt Pond MetaG R2_B_D2_MG | ecosystem: Environmental > Aquatic > Marine >... | reverse complement strand
TTTTTTTTAGGATGAATTGACGGATTTTCCAGCGCCGAATTTTACCGCCTGCCTGAAAAATGATACACAGGCCCGGAACGATCACCATGCCCAGATCTGCAGGAGTTGGACGAATAGAAATCAGAGTGCCGGTCAGCGCGTCTCCCGAATTCGCCTTGATGCTGCTTGTTCTCCATAGATCAATCAGATACAGATCAGCAGTGCCGGACCTGACGTTGAAAGCCATCATCGGCGCGGAAACCGGACAACAAACTGCGGCGCACGCATTTGCCGGATGGATCAGTCGCTATATGGCCGTTGATCTAGTCGACTCGGCGGAATTCGATCATCAGGGAATACATGCGACGGCCAACAGGAGACTGACGCTTGGCGTAGATTCCGACGTCGCGGCTGTCATTCTCATGGATGCCGATATGATCGTCTGCAACTCGCTTGCCCCGGCGCTGGATCTCGATCCCGAAAAACCAGAAATCGGCGGTGTGATTGCCCATGTACCTCCAAAAATGACCGTCGCCGACTGGGGCGAGCTATTCCGGGTCCTCGACATCCCTTCACCGGCCATGGATTGCCGCTACACCGGATGGCCCAGCATGTTCCCGCCCGGTCTGCAAACCGATGAATCGGCAGCTATCGCCCCGCCGTACTTCAATTACGGTTTCATCGTACTATCCCGATCCGCGATTGAGTCCGTCAGGCGCTGCCTTCTCCACTCGGGTGACCATTATCGCGAAGCGCTCGAGCGGTTGTATCCCGGTAGCGCCATGTTCCACTCTCAAATCCGCCTTACTCTGGCCATTACAGAAATAGGCATCCCGTACCAGACGCTGGGAATGCGATACAACTTCCCGAACGACGCACGCCTCGAGGCGCTGCACCCCCTCGAACTAGCGGACGCGAGAGTCATCCATCTCTTGCGCAGATCAGACGCCTACGACAAGCAGCTCATCTATCGTGATTTCCAGTCGCTTCAGAATTTCGTTGCCAGGGCCCTGCAGGACACCGGCGCGGTAAACGTGGCGGCGCGTAGCGTTGCGCCGCTTCTCGGTGAAATCCGGGCTGAGCTCGATCGACATCCCCTGCCACTGGAACTCGCACCTGCGCATTGGCAATGGTAGCGTGAGGCTCCGATCAATGACTTGCCAATCAGCGACACTTTCTCTCTTTCCACGAATTCACGTGTTGCGGCTATCCCGAGAATTGAGCGCTCCCTAACACACCTTTGCCGGAACACCCAGGACTCGACTGAAGGGCGGCGTGTCGCCGACAACGACGGCGCCGGCGGCAACGAGGGTGCCGTCCCCAATTCGAACTCTTGAAGCCACGGTCGCCCCGATAGCAATCAGGCAACTCGCGCCGACGGCCACATTTCCACCTAGGTTGACGCCGGCCGATATCAGAGTATGTTCTTCCACGACCGTTTCGTGCGAAATGAAAGAAGCCGTTCCAACCATGACGTTCTTTCCAATGTGGACGTCCGGTCCGATATCGACCCCTGAAAAGACGGTCGCACCCATGCCAATCTGCGCCGATGGCGCAATCCTGGCCGCAGGATGAATCGGGCTGATGACGTCGAATCCAAGTGAGATCACCTGATTGAACAGCCGCTTCCGCTCATTGATATCCTTCCATCCTCCGACACCGATCGCGACCTTGTAGTCGCGGGCGGAAAATTGGTTCAGCGCCGACAGCGTGCCTACGATGGGTACACCCAGCACGCTTCTCCCAGGATCTGAATCATCTGCCACGCATCCCAGTATCGAATAGCCCTCCATGGCATGCAGAATATCAATGACGCATTTGGCGTGCCCGCCGGAGCCGACAATCAGGATATTTTTCATCTTTTTTACCCCCTATCAACGAGATCGCAGGCATGATCGTAGAGGTCCTGATCGAGCGAATTCAGACTTCTTATCCGCGAGACGACCTCCGATGTGACCGGCACTTCGACCGACGACCGGTTATCGCGTACCGATGCCACCGCGACCCGTAGATTGGTATTGAACTTTCGGTCGAAAATTTTCAGACTTGTATCGAACTTTTCCGTCACCCCGATCATGGCGAGATTTCGAATCGGAACATCAACGATGGCCGTTTGGAGATTACGCGCCCAGGGCAACTCGGCCCATTCTGAAAGCGACCGCCTGGTTGCATGAAAATCCCGGACAAGGGGATGATCTATTTGTGGATTCTCGAGCAGAAAACGATAGTTGGAGATCACTCTCGCTACTGGGTCGCGGACGAAGCAAATCAGGTCCGCGTCGGGATATGCTTCCGCATACTTGGAGATATAGAAATGCCCATGGATCACGCTGACATTGCCCTGCGTCACCGCCTCCTTGATCGCCTCGGGTATTCCGCGCCGACGCCGCCAGGCGTCTGCTTCGGGACCCGTCCAGCCTACGCGGTCGCCATAGTCAGACATCACAGAGCCCATGAAGTGCCGTTGGAGAAGCCGCCCAAACGACATCCCTGCGGTCTTAGGTATGTGACAAGATACGATCACTCAGCCACCTGGATGCCGTCCATACCCATAAGCCTCCATCAGATCCCCACATATTTCCTCTATAGTCTGAACTTCCTGTTTCGATAAGTCGGTTCTGAATCGACCAACGCCTTTTGTATCAATGGGCCGCCCGTATTTTTCGCTCCACGACGGCTTATCACGAAAACCACGCAGGCCGGATGTATCTGGCCAGGGCTTTTTGGCCTGAAAGCGAAGAGTCAGGGAGAACCTTATTTCGAGCCTTGCCTTTTCTAATTCAAAACCTGAAACAAGGTCCTCGTATCGCACGATGTGAACGCCTTCGCAAGGCAGCGCGCGTTCATGCCACGACACCAGCGCTTCAGAATACTGCTTCACGGTGCGATTTCCGTTTGATCGAAGCGCCAGTTCACTGGCAATCTGGTCCCGGGGATCCCTGACCATCATTACCACATTGGTAGCCGGGGAGAGCGCGCGAAATGCCGGGAGTACGTTCATCAATGCTGGATGCTTCAGCACCAGGACGCCGTCACTGCTTGTTCTTCGGTAGGCTGCGAGCATGAATCTGGCGCAGGCATCCGAGAATAGCCGGCGCTGCTCCAGTCTGGATTCAAAATACGGGCTTCCGAAATCGTCAAAGTTGTTTTCGGCCCAATGATAAGCCTCGACGATTCGCGTCAACGTCTGCGACTCCGCCGCCGGGGCATTGGCTCTCGGATCGCTGCAAAGAACGGCAAGCATCAAGGTAGTTCCACTCCTGCGGAATCCACAAATGACGAAATGCTCAAAGTCCATCTTTGTCGACTCTATTGAAACTGACATGTATCCTCATAGCTTATTGGAATTGATGGCCGACATGAAATAATCGATCGACAACCACCCGCTCTCAAAACCTCCAGGACTTGATCAGGTTTACCCTGAGACAATCGTATCAATTCCGATTTCACCGGAGAATCAATCAGCGCTGCGCGTAGCGCTGATCTGATGTCAGGGTATCGGCATTGATCGTTCTAGCCATCTGCCAGGCGCTCGATGAATTCACAGATTTTCGTGACATCCGCTTTCTCGATCTGTGCTCCAGCCGGAAGCACAAGAGCGCGCGCACAGAGCTCTTCCGTTTGTCCCAGATTCATGCGCCCGGTCTCCCCGGCATACGGGGTCATGCGATGGCAACCCGGGTAAAAGTACCGGCGTGCGATCACATTTTCACCGTGCAGACTGTCGACTAGCGTGTCTCGCGAAACGGCGAACCTGTCGCTCGGCCATTCCACGACGACGTAGTGGCAATGGTTGTGTTCCGCATACTGGATCGGGCGAATATCGAGTCGGCGCTCGAGCTCGTCGGTATAGACACGATGGGTCTCTTTGCTTGCACTCACGCTCTCGTCATAGGTCTCGAGATTCGCCAGACCAAGTGCGGCCGATAGCTCCGGAAGCTTCGCATTGATTCCGATTGTGGAGATCCGATCATAGCCGGTGAACCCGAAATTGCGGCGCATCCGAAGCTCTCTCGCAAGCTCCGCAGAACGCGTCGTGATCGCACCACCTTCTCCGCAGTGGAAAGATTTTGTCGCATGAAAACTGAAAACCTCGGCTTCACCGTACTGCCCGAGGCGATGCCCCTCCGACCAGCAATCGAAACCATGCGCCGCATCGAAAAATAGATGCAGGCCATGCCTGTCCGCGAGCGACTGAAAGGCCTCCGGATCGCAACCCCGTCCCCACAGGTGGACGCCCAGAATGGCGCTGGTCTCGCTTCCGATCGCCTGTTCACAGGCCTGCGGGTCCAGGTTGTGTGTCCGTGCGTCGATGTCGCAGAAGACGGGCTTCAATCCCTGCCAGCGAACCACGTTGGGCGTCGCGACGAATGTAAAGGACGGAACCAGCACCTCGCCGGAAAGACCCAGTGCCGCGATCAGCAGCTGCAGCCCCAGCGTGGCGTTTGCGACGAGCACGCATTCCGACGCGCCAAGCCTCTCGGCAATGCGCGATTCGAGCTCGCGAACCAGCGGGCCGTCGTTGCTGAATCGACCGGTGTCGAAAATGCGATCCAAATGGCGCTGAAGTATGCGCCTGTCCGGAATTATGGGAGTACTGACTACACGCGGTGTTCCGAAAAGACGGGTCATGAGCGGCGCCCCGGAGGTCGCTGCGCCTTGTCAAGACATTGACATCCGGGCATTGGTAGTCGGTGATCACACGGTTGGCGAAGGACACATTATGCCCTGCCAATCAGTCACGCGTCAGGTCGAGGGCCTCTCCTTCAGACGCGCGGGCACCGGAACCCGGGTGTTTCGGGTCCCGCCGCCCGGTGGACTGATCTTCGCCTGCCAGAATCTGAGCGTATCCGATCACATCTCCGGCAGGGAGTATCACTTGATGCCTCTCGATCGCAGGAGGGCTCGGTCCCGGCGAGTCGTTTTTCCGACGGGGGCCTGCTGCTTCGCTTTTTATACAACCTGACCTCCGGGCCGAGAACGTCACCGCCGGCAATCGGACCCGTTCTCATTTCACCGAAGAATCAATCCGGGCGTCGCGCAGCGCTTCCAGCATCCAATTCATCTCGCCGGTCCCGTAGCGCTGGTCGCACGGCAGGGTAAGTACATGCTCGGCGAGACGATGCGCCGCGGCGTCAGATCGAACGCCCGGAGGCAGAGCGCGCCAATGGACGGCGCAGAAAATGTTCGTGCTGCGAAGTGCATCGGCGATTTCGTCCCGGTTCGATTCCAGCACGATAGGATAACGCAGCAGCGGGCTTTCAGGTGGGGGCTGCATGATGCGACCGGCCGGCGGGACGCCATGGTGAAGAACACGCGCATTATGCTGCCGCTTTTCCCGAATCGGATCGATCGGCATCGTTTTGAGAATCGCCTGCTTCAGTTTGCTCATGGCAATGCCGTAGCCTGGCTCGGGAAGCCTCTCAGCGGTCCGGAACGTCGCGTACCAGGCGTCGTTGTCATCCTCCGCGGCGTCTTCGAATCGCGCTAACAGCGGTGCCAGTCGCAGCATCAGACGATCGTGGTCCTTGACAGGGTCCAGAACAAGGATGGTCCTGTCCGGGTGGCGGCACACGCCCACGCCGCCGTCGGAAACGCCGAGCAGTTTGCGCGGGCTGTAGATGACCCAGTCTCCCCAGGCCGCCACCGAATCCAGCGCCTGAGCCCGATCTTCGATCCACTGGACGCCGGTCCGCTCGGTTGCCAGTGCCCGTAACGTCGCGGGCGCAAGCCGGCATCCCTTCCGCTCAGGAATATGCCGAGGGTGGGGGGCAATCTCAGTGAGCTTCAGATTCTACTGCTCGAGAAGGTCGAGGAATTGACGCTTTATACGCTGCAGGAGAAATCGACGATCAAATACCTCAAGAACGAAATCGAAACGATGAAGGCCAGCGACAACCGCTAGCCTTGAAATCCGCGGACCCGGCCAGTCAGGCCGGCTCCTCTTCGAAACGATACCCGAAGGAATCTATATCCTCCTCGTAGACGCGCTCCACCAGTTCCATATCTCGTTCACTGAAGTAGCGCGAATAGTGCTTTCTATCGGTCTTCTTCAGATGCGGCAACTTAAATGGCGGAAGTCCGACCTTCAAACACAACGAAGCAAAATCCGAGGCCAGGTGTTCGAACCGCAACAGCCTCTCTACAAGAAGTATCCCTGCCTCATTTTTCAGCCAATACGTCTGCGGGGCGAGCATCAGCGGATTCTTGACATAATGCGGATCGTGATCGCGAAGACATAGATCCAACCAGGCATCAAACGGAATCGGCGACTCAGCCAAACCGGTCTGATTGGTCTTGATGCGCCAATGGTAGAGCGACACCAGGCGATCCCAGGGATTTCGAATCGTTGAAAATGTCGTCAATCTCAGCCAACGATCGCGGCCGACTGCATCCAATATATCGGATGCCCGGGCATGCTGATAGCCTTCAATTCCAAGTGCCTTTCTTACGCTGCTCCCCCCGGTCTTGTTGATATGAACGAAAACGAAGCCCCTTGCAGCCATGCTCTCCAGTGCACGCCTGCCGTCTTGATTGACCTCATTCATTCCGGTCATTCAGAATGCCTCCAGGATTGATTCGTCGAAACAACACCGAAATATTCTCCATGGAACCTCAACCCGGCATTCTTTCGCCGCGGGGAGAAGGACTTGCGCCAGGACACCGTATACATTCAGCGCACCCGCTTGGCCGGAGACGCGGGCCTGACGTGCGGGAACGGCGCATCCGGTTTCGGCTTGCCAAGGAAGGCACACAACGGCGCCCACTCGGCACCTACGAAAAGATTCATCCTCAGCAGCTTGGAGGGTCGGTCCTCGAAGTACGCCTGGACGTCAGCGTAATGGCGGTTGTACACCGCCAGGTAGTTGTCGAGATTACCCTCTGGCGATCCCGCCCCATAGATCAGTCTTCGCATTTCCGTGGACTGACCCGAAAAAAAATAACTCGCGCTTCGAATCCAGTCGTCCGGATGGCGCTCGGTCAAAATGAACCGGGCGCCTGGGACGGAACGAAAAATCTGGCGAAACAGCACCGGCCAGGGGTTGTCCTGGAACGCGTCGAACTGCTCGATCAGCGGCCTGGCAAGCGCCCATAGATCAGAATGAATCCTTTGATCGTTCACGAAGTTGGGCCCTGTCACGCTATATCCCAGATAAGCAAGCGCATGAGCCAGACTGGTTGTTCCCGTTTTATGGAAGCCAATGCAAAATACTTTTTCCACTATCGCTCCGCGCTTCTCATCCTCGTCCCGACAAGTTACAATTTTACCGCATCGTGAAGAGGATCCAAAATGCCTGAACCGATTCACATCGGTTTCGTTTGCCAGGCAGGTCGCCTGGAGTCACAAAGCTGCCTGCTCGCGGCGTCGCTGAGAAAGCACCTGGGCAATCGAGTCCCGCTGATAGCAGGGGTTGGGCGCAAGCGGCGTGATTGCGACGATCCTTCGGCCCGCACGATTCGCTTTCTTGAAGATCTTGGCGTATCCCTTGAGCCCATTCTGAATCCGATCGGCGACGAATATGCGATCGGCAACAAGCTGGCGTGCCTGAGCGTGCTTGAAAATCGTGAGGGGTCTGCACTCTTTCTGGACAGCGACATGCTGGTCCTCGCCGACTTCATCGGGATATTTGAGAGCGGCTCGGATTTCGCGGCCAAACCGGCAGATCTACCGACGTCGGGCATGGACGACGAAACATGGATCGAGTTGCTTCGCCACCATGGCGTAGAAGCGCCCAGGTCGCGATTTGTCACCACTCATGCCATGAAGGCTGGAATACCGTACTTCAATGCCGGGTTCATCGGTTTGTCGAATAGATCCCGCCTTTCGGCGTGCTGGATCGACCACGCCCGGCAGCTCGCGCACGACCGTGATCGCCACGATTACCATCTCGACCAGATTTCACTGACGATTGCCGTTCTCGCACAGGGTCTTCAGGTTCGACCCATAGGTGAATATCTGAACTTCCCTGCTCACCTGCGGCCGGTTCCCGCGGCGGAACCGGTGCGAATCGCACATTATCACCATCCTGCCAGAATCGCCGGAAATACAAGAATTCGCTCCGAGATTTCCGGCCTCTGCACAAACCACCCCGGGCTGGAAGACATCCTGTTTCGGGATCCGGAGTGGCAATGGTCGAAGCCGTTTGCCAAACGAAAGCGGATGTGGGGCTTTGGCGCTATCAAGCGCGCCGCGCCCGCACCTGACTTCGTAATCACCGGGATTCCCCGATCGGGGACGAGCTTGTTTTCGGCCTCGCTGGAGCACTTGCACGAAGTGATAGTCATCAATGAGCCGGCCGAGATATTCAATGCACTCCAACGACCGGGCCGATACGGACTGGCATCGTATTACCAGGAACTACGGGGTGTCATTCTTTCGGGACAAGCGGTTCTCAACAAGGTGGACAAACACGACCGACTTGTCGAGGACACGCTCGTGTCGGACGTTCGTAGAAGCATCACCTATCGTCCCGCTGCAGCCGACTTCCCGCTCGGCACCAAAAACACCCTGGCCTACCTCAGCAGAATCGAGCAGATTTCCGAATCGATGCCTGATTGCAGCATCTTCTGCTGCGTACGAAATCCAATCAGCACGATTGGCTCATGGCGCCGGTCATTCACCCATCTTCGGAATGCCGATTCCGGCCACGAAGAAATCGGTACGCCGGCCGACCCGTTCTTGCCTGAATTCGAGCGTGAACAACTACGCGAAATCGCCGCACAGACGGATGGGCCCATAAAACGCGCCCTTTGGTGGACCTTTCTTGCCACGCGAATACTGAAAAACTCTGACCGTATCACGCTGATAAGGTATGAGGATTTTGTCAGCTCGCCCCCGGATCACCTGTATCAGGCAGGGCTTAAGCTTGGTCTCGCCAAGCGCGACCTCAGGAAGTCGATCCGCTCCGTGAAAAAGATGAAAGCGGTCGATCGATCCCCGGAAATCTCCGAGTTCGAGGTCGAATGTATTAGAGGCATTTGCGCGACTGTAGCCTCCCGGCTCGGGTATGAACTCTGAGAGCTTTTATCCGTATGATTCATCCGAAGGGTGATATTCAAGATAGACGTCATGACTGCAAAGACCCGGAAACGATCTGCTTGAGCACCCGGTCAGACCCTGATTAGTGACCGAAAGAGACGTCGAAGGGAATCCGATATGCAAAGTCCTTCTGTTCCACACGAAGAAATCGCTCTTTTGCGCAATCAGATGGCGGCAGAAAATGAGTTGTTTGATAGCCTGATCGTACGGGACAGATACGAAAGCGCAGGCTTCATGCCTGTTTCGGATCCATTCGCAACCACGCCGGCTAACTGGCTCAGGACCGCCCTTGAAGAATGCCGCGGCTTCTCCCTGATACGCGTCGGCGACGGAGAAATGAGCTTCATTTGTTATGGGCAGACCAACGGGACACCGATACTGGACGAACTCTGTCTACGCAGCACAGTAATGTCATTTACGGACCGATTCACTCTTTCGGAGGCCTGGCTGATCCGCTTGCACGAAATGATGATGACGGCAATCGAGTCAGCCGACGCTCTGGGCGTTCTCGGGCTATGGCGGGCAATCGATAAAACACCGCGAAAAAGATACGAAAAACTATCAGCCAACCTTCCGCGTGACCTGCGGGGCATTCCGGGACACTGGCGCGGCGTCCGCGAAATGCTGCGCCTGGCCGAAAGAGGCTTTTTTTCCGGCAAGAAAATCTGTTCCGCGCATTGCTATTTTGGCTTGCTTGCAGCGCTTCCCGAGCTGGTCGCATCGGCGCAAAAAACCATATGTATCAGCAACCGCCCTGGGGCAGTCCGTAAGCTAAAAACCGCTTGCGCCACGTCGGACATCGATTTTATACCGCTACGGTCGGAATATCTTCCTGAAGACGAGCTCCCGACTACCCCGCTTTTTCTGGACGAAGTCAAGGAGGCTCTTCCCGAAAAGATGGCCGGCAACCTCGTCTTGATCGGTGCCGGTGCATGGGCCAACCTGTTGAGCGCAGATATAAAGTCGCGAGGCGGCGTCGTCGCCGACATCGGGAGCGCGTTCGACCTGATCGACGGCAGAACTTCACGACCAGTGCATAACTCCATGATCAACTCAGACAGAATTGATTTGACCGCGCTGCTCAAAGCGCTCTAGCCAAACGCCTCACCGGTCAGCTCATCAAGCTGTCAACCTCCCCAACTTAGGTCCAGTAAAAAATAGAGATTTCGGGATGACGGTGGGCGGTTTGTCAACTCCATTACGCCCTAAATGTTTTAGATAAAACCGAAGGGTGGTGTTGGGTTAGATATTTACGCATAGGCGCCGGACAAAATATCAAAAATCGCGGTTCAAGCCGAAACCGCCAACAAGTCCGTATAACACGCTGAGCAATTAAACTTCTCTGAGTTCAAAATCTCTTTTTTTTCGGCCACAATTGTTAAATTATGTAAAAACCTACTTTCTCAAAACGGCCACGGATTGCTGGCCGGAAAGAAAACCGGGAATTACTTCTATTAGGGTGAAGTACTTTTCGAAAATCTTCTCTGCAAAGACGTCAAGGTAGAATGTATTACGATAATATCTTTCCAAATCTTTACCAAGATCAGGACTGGCATTCAAATCTACGTAACCTGCATCCAATAAGGCTTCTAATTGCCGATCAGCCAGGATAATAGAACATGAATTATCGCCATGGAATGAAAGAAACGCCATAGCGCCATCCTTCATAACCCTGGAAATCTCGGAAAGCCATGCCTCCCAGTGAGGTGGGATTAGATGAGATAACACGCTGGAAGAAATCACGACGTCAAATTCCCTATCCGGAAGATCAGTTGGTGGCAGCAAATCTACCAAATGGCTACGTAACATTTGAATATTTTCTTTACACCAGTCGATATTTATTCTATCTATATCAATCCCCGTAACTTTGTAATCACACTCTTTTATAAAGTGCTGAGCCACGCGCCCGCATCCAACGCCCCAGTCAAGCAAATTACCTTTACTTTCAGCGCCATATTTCTCAAAAAGCTGCTTATACCTAACGTATTCGGTTCGGCCCCCATTGAGATAGGTAACCTTGTTCGCCAACCTACCAGAAACGCGCTTTATATTTATTTCATCCGGGATAATTAGCCATCTCGGAGGCAGCCGATACCATATATCAATTGGATGCCGACTTTTATCATCACATAGTAATTTCAATCTATTTTCAGAATCCGACACCTCATTCGCCGGGAACGAGCAGGACGCAGTCCAATTGAGTGGCTCCATCCACATCTTCGGAGAAAATGGAACCTCCTGCGTACCCGCGCATTTAGGCTCAAATGGAACCTCTCGACCATTGATTACCAAGGAGTATCGAGACACTTCCTTTGGGTTATATCCGGAAATATCAAACCTCAAGGTCTCTTGTTCTAAAGTCGCACAATCCACTTTCCAGTTATAGTGTTTAATGTTTGGGCTCTCCGGTGCCATCTTCCTACCCGTCTCCATTTTCTGACTACCTCGCTTTAATAAATCCAATGCGCCTTAAATCGGCACGAAGGTCTGAACACGTGACAAGCGACCCCTACCTTTACGCGTGAAGGCGACACCAGCTCTGGTCCACATCGGAGCTCCCGGCATTCTCCCGAAGGCCTTTCCTTGATCAACGAGAGTTCGCCCTTTCCGAAGAAACTATTCAGG
>Ga0102938_10003542_pt1 | contig 11647 bp, 9 predicted proteins | sample SalPonR2_B_D2_MG_FD_84516 | JGI IMG/M metagenome (GOLD analysis project Ga0102938, IMG submission 84516) | Salt pond soil microbial communities from South San Francisco under conditions of wetland restoration - Salt Pond MetaG R2_B_D2_MG | ecosystem: Environmental > Aquatic > Marine > Intertidal... | reverse complement strand
GTTTTTGTGCGTGAAACCGGTAAGAATTATCACTAAAGCCGATACTTTCGTCAACCAGAGACCTGTTCATTTTCAATGATTGATGCGGGAACTCCGCTCCACAGTCCCTATATTTAGGACACAAAAATTATAGCTGAAATATCAAAAAAAGACACAGAACCTTATGTCTAACGCACATTTCAAAATACAGGAGCCCGTTAACGAACCCTATCTTCAATATTCCCCGGGATCTTCCGAACGGGAAGTTCTCAAAGAGGTCCTGAAAGAGCAGAAATCTACTCAGATTGAAATACCGGCAATTATAAACGGTAAAGAGGTAAAAACTGACCGAACAGCAGACGTGGTGATGCCGCATAACCACAGTCACAAACTGGGGACGGTTTATTATTGTGGCGAAAAAGAGGTAAAGCAAGCCATTGAAGGTGCTTTGGAAGCCCGAAAGAAGTGGGCGGCCATGCCGTGGCAGGATCGCGTCTCTATCTTTCTAAAAGCTGCCGATATCATCACAGGGCCCAAACGCTTTGAGATGAATGCTGCGACAATGCTGGCACAATCCAAAACGCCACAGCAGTCAGAAATTGAGGCTGTAGGTGAACTGGCCGATTTTTTCCGATTTAACGCATGGTATATCAAGCGAATGTATGAAGATCAGCCACATTCGCCCGACGGAATGTGGAACAGGACAGAATACCGCCCGCTTGAAGGATTCGTATTCGCAGTAACTCCTTTCAACTTCACCGCAATTGCAGCTAACCTGCCATCTGCCCCTGCAATGTGCGGAAACGTATCCCTTTGGAAACCCTCCCCTGAATCAATTTACTCAAGCTGGTATGTGATGCAGGTCTTAAAAGAAGCCGGCCTGCCGGATGGTGTGATACAGTTTCTTCCGGGAGAAGGCGCTGATGTAGGAGATCCCGCCATTGAAAGTGAAGATCTTGCAGGTCTCCATTTCACGGGTTCTGTGGGAACCTTTAATCATCTCTGGAAGAAAATTGGTGAGAATATAGACTCTTATAAAACCTATCCGCGGATTGTTGGTGAAACCGGTGGAAAGGATTTCATTTTTGCACATAACACAGCCGATGTTGATCGCCTTGCTATTGCTGCCGTTCGTGGTGCATTTGAATACCAGGGACAAAAATGCTCTGCCGCTTCGCGTATGTATGTACCTGAATCTATCTGGGACGACTTCAAGGAGAAGTTCGTGCCGGAAGTAAATAAGATCAAAGTGGGTGATGTTGAAGACTTCTCAAACTTCATGGGAGCCGTCATCAGCCGAAAAGCATTCGACAAAATATCTGGCTACATCGACTATGCAAAAGAGTCGGATGATGCTGAAATTATTGCGGGTGGTACTTATGACGACAGCACCGGCTACTTCGTACAGCCGACCGTCATCGTCACCACTGATCCGAAGTTCAAAACCATGGAAGAGGAGATTTTCGGCCCGGTTCTTACGATCTACGTCTACGAGGATGATGATTTCGAAGAGACACTGGACTTGTGCGACAGCACTTCACCCTATGCCCTTACTGGCGCTATCTGGGCGCGCGACCGATATGCTCTCAACCAGATGGCAGATCGCCTGCGACAGGCTGCAGGAAACTTCTACATTAACGACAAGCCAACGGCCGCAGTTGTAAATCAGCAGCCATTTGGCGGCAGCCGCAAGTCTGGCACCAACGACAAAGCCGGAAGCATCGCCAACCTCTATCGCTGGGTTTCCATGAGATCCATGAAAGAGACCTTTGCTGCTCCGCTCGACTGGACCTATCCATATATGGGTGAGGAGAAGTGAGATTTGAGACATGAGACGTGAGAAGACCTGGCAGAGTGCGCCGTTTTGTGGCGCTCCTGCCAGAGTCGGTTTCAAGGCTTGGGGTGCAGGGTTCAAGGTTCAAGGTGCAGGGCGCAAGACAAGACCTGGTTGAGTGCGCCGCTTTTAGGTGCTCCTGCCAGAGTCGGTTTCAAGGCATAAGCCACAGGGCGCAAGGTTCAAGGTGCAAGGTGCAAGGTGCAGCCAAAGACCTGACAGCGTGGCTCCGCGTCTTTCGGGGACTCCTGTCAGCGTCAGCTCTTACCGACTCATCGCTGACAGATCCTCTGGTGCTCAGGTTGATTAACCTGCCAAACGCAGGGCTTTTTCATTTGAGCCAATCATCTAAATGCAGTACTGCTAAAAGCGATTTAGAACCGAAATTAATTTTTGAGCTATATCTAAACTCTTTGTAATATTGTAGTATATCATACAAAAAGGGGTATTTATGGGTGTAATGAGCATAAGAATTGATGAAAAAAAGAAAAAAAGATTGAAAGCTATCGCTTCGCTTAAAGGTAAATCTATGAGCAGCATTGTTGAAAGTTTGATTGACGACTATGTAGACAGATTCCACCAGGAAGATGAACAATCTGATGAGCTGAAAAAACTCATGAAAGTTTCAGAACCCTCTTTTGAGGAGTGGGACAATGACGAGGATAGCGTCTATGATGACCTGTGAAAAATGGGACATTGTTTTAGTGCCATTTCCTTTTACAAACCTCCGTTCAATCAAAAAACGCCCCGCACTTATCATTTCGCCCAATCAATATAATAGCGGGCCTGATGTTGTAATTCAGTTTATCACCAGCAATATAAAGTCATATGGCAGAACCGGTGACACTATTATTCAAAAATGGAAAGAGAGTGGTTTACCAAAACCATCTATGATTAGAATGAAATTCGCAACGATAGAAAAATCAATCATTATAAAAAGAATAGGCAGGGTTACACCCATCGACCAGAATACAATTCACAATAAACTGTACACTTTTTTCAGCCTGGATGAATAAAAGACCTGGAAGAGTGCGTCGTTTTTAGGCGCTCCTGCCAGAGTCGGTTTCAAGGTTCAGGGTGCAGGGTGCAAGGTTCAAGGTGCAGCCAAAGACCTGACAGCGTGGCCACGCGTCTTTCGGGGACTCCTGTCAGCGTCTGTTCCATTCACTTAAATTCAATAATCAAAAGCCCTGCCAAACACAGGGCTTTTAATTTATCAGGGCGTATTGATATCTGGTGATGTCTCACCCATTATTAATAACCAGCCCAGCCATCAGCGCTGATCCGGTCAGCATGCATTTCTCATCAACATTATACCGCGGATGGTGCCAGCTCCATTTAGAGTCGGCTTCATCACTTCCGCTCCCGAGGAAAAAGAACGCGCCCGGAAATTCCTGTTGATAAAACGCAAAATCCTCACCTGCCATAATCGGTTTTCTGAGCTCAATTACACCCTCTTTGCCTAAGACAGATTTTGCTGCGGACATCAGTTTTTCCGTTAACCGCTCATCATTAATAACGGCAGGATATCCTTCATTAAACTTAAACTCATATCCGCCGCCCGCAGATTCGGTAATTCCTTTTAGTATTTGCTCCATCCGATCGCGCACTTTATATGCGTTTTCCTGCGAAAACGTCCGGACAGTGCCGATCATCTCAGCTTTCGAAGGAATAACATTATATGTCGTACCACCCCTAACTCTGCCAATCGTAACCACGGCAGGATCTGTAGGATCAATCGACCGGCTCACAATGGTTTGAAACTGGCTAATCACCTGCCCCATAATTACAATGGGATCTACCGTAAGATGTGGGGTTGCAGCATGTCCGCCCACTCCTTTTAGCGTGATTTCAAACTCATCGGGCCGTGCCATCAACGGGCCGGGTTTTACGGCAATCCGGCCCGGTGCATAGTTAGGATTGGTATGCAGGCCGTAGATAGCCTGAACACCCTGTTCCTGTAAAAAGCCTGTTTCTGTAAGCAATCGGCCGCCGCCGGGAAGCGTCTCTTCAGCCGGCTGAAAAATAAGCAGAACTTTACCTTCGATCTCATCCTGCATCTCGTTTAGAATCTGGGCTGTTCCCAAAAGATTCGATGTATGAGCATCGTGCCCGCAACAGTGAGCCGCACCCTCCCTCTCAGAAATAAAATCTGATTTTACCTCTCCCTCCTCGTCCATCGCCAGTGCATCAATATCTGCACGCAGGGCTATTACTCGGTCTGATTTCTTTCCACCGTCAATAACACCCACGCACCCGGTCTCAAGCGGCCGGTGCGTTTCTATGCCCAGTTTTTTCAGCTCGTGGAGAATATAGTCGGTCGTATCATGCTCTTTAAAGCTAATTTCAGGATTCTTGTGAAGGTACCGCCGGGTCTGCACCATATAGTCAAAATGGGCATTGGCTTTTTCCTGAATGGCGCGATTCAAATCAGACATAAAAGAACGAGTATTTAAAGTGATCTGTTGTTAGGGTAGAACTAATGAAAATCAATTCAAATATAGCCATTTATGAACCCTTTTGAACTTCATATTCCAACAAGAATTTATTACGGAAAAGAGAAAGCCGGCGATTACTTCGAACAGCTTAGCTCATACGGCAGTAAAGCAATGATTGTCATCGGCGGTGGCAGCGTTAAAAAGATGGGCTATCTCAAGGACGTTCAGCAACATCTGGACAAAAATGATATCAAGCACGTGCTGTTTGAAGGCATTGAGGCAAATCCTCACTCAAAAACCATTAATAAGGCCGCCGAAATCGGCAAAAATGAAAATGTCGATTTTATGATTGCTCTGGGCGGAGGCTCTGTGATGGACGCTTCCAAAGCCATTGCCGGTCTCATTCACGACGATCTTGATGATATCTGGCCATACACGGTTGGCGGACCTAAATACCGTCAAATGAAAGGTGCCTTACCGGTCTGTGCAATTCCAACCACAGCCGCAACAGCTTCTGAAGTGACTGCTCACGCCGTGATTTCCAATCCTGAGGTTAAGGGTAAATCACCGGTAAGCTACCCGTTTATGAAACCTGCCGCATCATGGCTCAATCCGGCCTACCACACATCGCTGCCAATGACCACCACCCGCGATGGTGCATCAGACATTTTAAGCCATGTGTTTGAAAATTACCTGCTTGGCGGAAATGAGTCGGATCTTGCCGATCGCTACAGCGAAAGCGTGATGGAAACCGTACTCGACACGTTACCAAAACTTGAGCTCGATCCGGAAAATGAACACCTGCGCGGACAGATGCTATGGGCGTCAACCATGGCACTGAATGGTATGCAGATTGCCGGGCGTAAAGCTGCACCGTTTACCCTTCACAACCTGGAGCACGCACTGAGTGGTCAGAATCATGAACTTGCCCATGGACGAGGATTAGCGATACTTTACCCGGCCTACTTCAGATGGTTATACAAACATGATCGCTCAATCGACCGCATGGCGCTTCTTGCAAAACGTCTCTTCGGCATTTCTGATGGAAATCAACGTGAAAACGCGATGGCATTCATTGGGCACTTTGAAGGTTGGCTAAAGCAAAATCATCTTTATGAGCGATTATCCGATCAGGATATTTCACCAGAGGTTTTTGGTGATGTAGCTGATTATGCAATAAAGACCTATGGTGGCGGAAAAGATGAACTGGCTGCTGCAGGTTCGCTAACACGAGAAAATATCATTGAGATATTTGAGATGACAGAGCAGCAGAAACCTCAGCCGGAAATGGCTTAGAGTGCCTTATTTAAAAATCAGCTGAATAGCGGTGGCATCAATTACAGATGTCACCGTTTTTTTTAATTATACCGTTTCTTTTTTGAATCCCGCATTTTAATTCTATCGCCCGGTGCAAGTTTCCGTATAAATTTTACGGCCTTATAAAATCGCTCGTTACTGAGAAGGCCGTCAATTGAATCCAGGTTTAGTTTTGGATCTCGAAGCATTGTATTGCTAAATAACCCGTGAATTGTTCGGTGGCATTCCCGGCAGATTTCCTCAACCTTGTCACTTTCCCTTCGCGTTTCGAGATGATGACGCTGCATAATTGAATCGGGGCAATCGCGCTTGCATAGCGGACACTGTTGATAATCGCTCATCTGTTGAAATAGTTTATTGTAGATGACATTTTTAAGGCGTTCGAGAGTATAAACGAAAAAATGAGACTCCTATTTTCTTGCTTTATTAATAGCAAAAGGGCTTCACATAAACTTAACAGGATTAATCCTTTTGCATTAAAAGTTTTCACTATATTGATGAATGATTATTTTTTCTTTCCCATTTTAACGTTTAGAACTTAATGTTCAACAATTAAATATTTATGAGTTTACAATCTGTGATTGGTTCACTTCATGATCTGCAGGATCAACTGACTCAGTTTCGTGAGATCTTGCTTGCCAACCTTGTCATGATCGGCGAAATACCGGCCCCCACTTCAGGAGAAGAGAAACGCATTGAATTTTTACTGAACCGTTTTAAAGAAGCGGGTTTACCTGAAAATTCAATTGACGACTGCGGAAACGGCATTGGGGTCCTGGAAGGCACGGAAGGCGACCGTTCAATTCTTTTAAATGCACATGCCGATACGGTGTTTTCTTCCAAATCAGATCATACCATGCAGGTATTGTCAGGGAGTATTATCGGCCCCGGCGTAGCAGACAACAGTCTTGGCCTCGCCGTTCTGGCTACAATCCCTTATATCCTGCAAGAGCTCGATATTAAGCTCAAAAATAATCTTGTGCTGCTTGGCGGCGTTCAAAGCCTTGGCCGCGGTGATCTTGAAGGAATCCGCTTCTTTCTGGACAATAACAGTTTTGATTTCAAAAATGCACTCTGCATTGAAGGAGTTGAACTGGGCCGGCTAAGCTATACGTCAATCGGCATGCTCCGGGGTGAAATCACCTGCAGGGTGCCGGAAATGTACGACTGGTCGCGGTTTGGTGATGCAAGTGCAATTCTTACCCTGAATGAAGTCATAAACAAAATTAACGATATACGGCTTCCGAAACGCCCGCGTACAAGCGTTGTTATGGGGGCCATATCCGGAGGGTCGTCTTTTGATACGATTGCCAAAGAGGCAACCCTCGGTTTTGAAGTACGCTCGGAGGCAGAAGATGTGGTCGACGACGTGGGTAAAACCATTCAGTATATTGCCGAAGAAGTAGCTTCCAAAACCGGTGATGAAGTTGAACTCGATATTTTTGCTCGGCGCCGGCCCGGAGGAATTCCCTATGCGCACCCCATGAACGAATGCGCCCGCTCTGTTATGAACAAACTCAACATCGAGCCGAGACTTGCGCCAAGTACATCAGAGCTCGCTGCGCTGATTGATAAAGATATCCCGGCGCTAACGCTCGGCATCACCTCGGGCGACAGAATTCATAAAATGGATGAATCCGTTCAAATTGAACCTATCTACAAAGGGCTCGCTCAAATCATAGGAATATTAATTGCTACAGATGGAGGATTCTGTGACTGATCTTCAACAATGGATTGATAAAAATACATACCACCACTCTCAATTCTGGGACCTTAAGAAATTAGTTGAGGCAAAAGAAAAACACGGCCTCACAATATCTCTTTGCCTGCCCACGCTTAACGAGGAAAAAACAATCGGTAAAGAGGTTATTCTCTTTAAATCGGAGCTTGTTAATCGCTACCCGCTGCTCGATGAAATTGCGGTTATCGATTCAGGATCGGACGATAAAACACTTGAAGTGGCTAAAACCTACGGCGCCGATACCTATCTCTCAGCCGATATTCTGCCTCATCTAGAACCTAAAATGGGAAAAGGCGAAAATCTCTGGAAAGCAATCCATCAGCTTAAAGGCGATATTATTGTATATGTTGATGCGGATATCAGCAACATACACCCACGCTTTGTGTATGGCCTGGTAGCCCCTCTTATTTATCGGGAAGAGGTAAAATATGTGAAAGCATTTTACGACCGGCCATTGGCAGTTTCAGGCGGTGTAAGAAATTCAGGCGGTGGCCGCGTCACTGAAATTTTGGTCAGGCCGCTTTTCTCACTTTTTTTCCCCGAGCTGACAACCATCATTCAGCCTTTATCAGGCGAATACGCCGTGCGTCGTGAGGTACTCGAACAGATCGCATTCCCTATCGGCTATGGGGTCGAAACCTCGCATCTGATTGACGTGCACAACAAGTTTGGACTGGAAGCTTTTGCTCAAACCGACCTTGATAAAAGGGTTCACGAAAACAAGCCCACGATTTCGCTGGGTAAAATGTCGTTCGGTATTCTTCAAACGTTCCTGAAACGGGCACAGTCGCTAGGCAAATTCGAAAATGTAGATCATGAAACCATCCTTCGCCAGTTCCAGGTCACCAAGAGCCAGTATCAGCAAAACGAAATCTCAATTGTGGAAGAGGAGCGTCCGCCAATGATTGAGATAGAGGAGTACAGAAAAAAGTTCGGACGATAAAACATGAAGAATGACGATCTATTAAAAGAACGGTTTAAAACGCTCTCCAGACCGCTAGAGGCTGAACCTACGGGAACAGAGTCATCGCTAAAAAAGCTGGAGAATATCAAAGCAGTCATCTTTGATTTTTACGGCACGCTGTTTATTTCAGGCGTTGGCGACATTGGCATTGACGATGGCAAATCTGATGCCGGGCTTCTGCTCGACGCAATAGAAAGTATTGGCCTGGAAATTACCGATGAGAGAGCCGGAAAACGCGGGTACGAAATTTACGATAAAGTTGTTACTGAGCAGATCCAGGAATTAAAGGCGAGCGGTATTCCCTATCCCGAACCTGATATTCGCATCGTCTGGAGAAACGTGCTCAACCAGATGTACGCGGAGAACCTTATCAAAACTGCCACTAACAAGAGTGATTATACCCGAATGGCCGTCGAGTTTGAAGCCAGAATGAATCCCATATGGCCAATGCCTGACCTTCAGGAAACGCTTGACGGCCTGAAAGCCAGAGACATTGAACTGGGCATCATCTCAAACTCACAGTTCTATACCCCTCTCGCATTTGAGGCGCTATGTGACCAGACGCTGGCCGATCTTGGTTTTAACATGAATCTGCTCCACTGGTCGTACGAAGAGTCTCGGAAAAAGCCCGGTGTGGTTTTTTACCGGCACTTTCTGGAAAAAGCTGAAAAGCACCTTCCGAACCTAGCGGCTGAAAACTATTTGTATGTGGGAAACGACATGCTCAAAGATGTTTACCCTGCGAATGAACTGGGAATGAAAACAGCACTCTTCGCCGGTGATTCCAGGTCTCTAAAGTGGAGACAAGCCGACGCCAGGACAAAAGATCTAGCGCCGGACCTTATCATTACCGAGCTCAAACATCTGCTGGAGTGCGTGTAATTCGTTGCTAGTATTGTGTCAGGCTTGATGTGACGGATTAGACCTGACAGCATTCCCGGTGCTTTTCCGGGTTTCTGTCAGCGTCGGTAACTACGGAAAAAGTGTAATCAGGAAGTTTTTCGCACAAAATTCAACGCTGTCAGATCCAGTGGGTGCTGACAGGTTTTAACCAACAGTTCATATCTAAGTTACACTAGTGTCATGTCAATGTTGAGATGCCGTTAGCGAGTCATCGGATGAGTGATCCATGAATGATTTATTGATCCGGTACGACCCAATTTTTCGTAAAACTCATCCGATGACTACACGACATTTCAGCGATGACACTACACTAGGGCTGACGGTTAAACCACGAGCCATGCCACCTGGAACGCATCAAGATTCAACTCCTGCCCTTCAATACGTGTCTGACCGGTCAGTATATCATCGTATTTTGAGTTCTTTTCTATCGGTAAATCCAGCCCCTCAAGCGATTTCGTCACCTTCTCATTTGTCAGATTAGCAACCACCAGTATACGCTCAATGTTTCCCGGATCTTTCCGAAGAATACAGAAAAGATCGCTATCGATCTCGTATACCGTTTGGCTACCAAATGGGTGAAATGCCGGATGCTCGTTTCTTTTCAGGAGTATATCCTTATACATGTTAAAAATTCTGTACGTGTTTGTATCTGGATCACTCAGTAAATCGACGAGCTCTTCATACTTCCATTTCTTTCGGTTGATGGTTCGATACCGGCCGGTTATCGAAACACCGCGCATATTATTACGGGTTGCCGTAAGATTGTGAAAATAGATTCCGGGCACTCCCTGAAGGCTCAGCATAATTAGCTGTGAGCAGATATATCGGCGCTCCTGGATACTTTGTGATCCATTATAGTCTGAAAAGGCGTCGAAGTAGGTAATATTCAACTCGTAGGGACTCAGGCTGCCGTCTGAGTTTTGCTTCTCACTTACAAATCCGCCGCGCTTTTTAATACCGTCAACCAAGGCTGTGAATTCCTCAGCAGGCACAAGTCCTTCAAGCGGACGTACGCCAATACCGTCGTGGGAGGCCGTAAAATTAAAGTATGTACAGTTCTCAGGCAGAGATTTCAGAGACTTTGCCCAGTCGGTCAGATACTCTGCATTTTCAGTTATAATTGCATGAAGCAGTAGGGGAGGCAGACTAAATTGATACACCATATGTGCTTCATCGCCCTCTCCAAAGTAACTTATATTCTCTTTATGGGGGACGTTTGTTTCCGTGATTAGAGTTGTTTCCGGTGCATAATGATCCACAATTGTACGCATCAGCTTCACGATTTCGTGAGTCTCCGGAAGATGGATACATGATGTCCCAAGCTCTTTCCAGATATATGCAACTGCATCAAGCCGGATAAGAGACAGGCCTTCACTGATGTAAAACAGGAAAATATCAATGTAACGAAACAGCACGTCAGGATTTGAAAAATTGACATCAATCTGGTCGTCGCTAAAGGTCGACCATACAAACTTCTCGCCCTCTTTGGTGTGCACAGGCGTTAACACCGACGAACTTCTCGGGCGGGTTACGCTACTCATGTCAGTTTCGGGATCAACTTCTATAAAGTAATCGGTGTACGGTTCTTGTTTTTTGAGATACTTTTTGAACCAGCTGCTGTAGCGCGAGATATGATTCATCACCAGGTCGCCCATAAGCCGGTAATCGTTACTCAGCGATTCAATATCTTCCCATCCACCAAGGCGGGAATCAACCCGCTTGTAATCGACCACTGAAAAACCATCATCAGACGAGCTCGGAAAAAACGGCAAAATATGAACCGTCGAGATAAAATCCCTGGCATACTCGTTTAGGAATTTGTGCTGCATATGAAGCTTGCAGACAGCCTCACCCTGTCTGGGCTGAACCATATCTCCATAGGTGATAAGTATCTGATCTTTATGCGACCATACATCTTCGTATTTTATTTTCTCAGATGGCGGGCTCAGCTCGTACTTTTCCAGCAGCTTATGAGTTTCGTGCAAACACTCATCAACCGTATCGTCATCATAAATGAATGCAAAATGTTTTCGTATAGCTTTTTCGAACTCATCCGTAAATCGGGGGTAGTCTTTCATAGTGTAAATTATATATTCATCAGTCGAATTAACCCTCTTATCGGGGTATTGTTTGTCTCTTGTAAGTGAGAGCACGTCATTTGGGGTTTAACCGAATAGCATCTGATAGCTTTAGATCATTTTTCGGTACCGTTTTTTTATACTCAAAAATCGGCTTTTAATTGCAGAAATTGATGTTTTGTCAATTAAATAACATCAAACAAACAATCTTTTTTACTCAAAGTAAAGTTTGATAGCTAAATGCAGGCAACTATTTATGGAAGCATTTCCTTTTATGGTAAGAAGCTTAACTTTCTTATTTTTGAAGTCTATTAAATAAACGGAACATATGGACAGACAGGCACTTCAGGAAAGATTTGGGTTGAATGGTGAATCGGCAGCTATTAAGCAGGT
>Ga0102938_10003539_pt1 | contig 11650 bp, 12 predicted proteins | sample SalPonR2_B_D2_MG_FD_84516 | JGI IMG/M metagenome (GOLD analysis project Ga0102938, IMG submission 84516) | Salt pond soil microbial communities from South San Francisco under conditions of wetland restoration - Salt Pond MetaG R2_B_D2_MG | ecosystem: Environmental > Aquatic > Marine >... | reverse complement strand
GAGGCCGAGGCTGCATGGTCCGAGTACTACGGCGAAGGTGGCGAAGGCGCCGGCGACGCAGGAGCTCCGGCTGCTGAGGCTCCGGCTGCTGAGGCTCCGGCTGCTGAGGCTCCGGCTGCTGAGGCCCCGGCCGACGAGGCTCCGGCTGTCGAAGCCGACGCGGAGCCCAAGCCCGAAGGGTGATCCTGGTCGGTCTGACCGGAGGTATCGGCGCCGGCAAGTCGACGGTGTCGGCCATGCTCGCAGAGCGCGGCGCCGTGATCGTCGATGCCGACCAGATCGCACGCGACCTGCAAGCGCCCGGCAGCCCGGTGCTCGCAGCGATGGCCGAACGGTTCGGCGAGCACATCATCGGTGACGACGGTGTCCTCGATCGGGGCGCCGTCGCACAGATCGTGTTCAACGACGAAGACGCATTGCAGGACCTCAACGGCATCGTCCACCCGGCGATGCAGTCGGAGATCCAACGCCAGATCGATGCGCAGCGCGACACCGACCGTGTGGTCGTGTTGGATTTCCCGTTGCTGGGAGAGAACCCGCGCAAGGGTCTGGCCGCCACGATCGTGGTCGACGTCCCCGTCGACGTCGCGGTCGAGCGACTCGTCGAGCAGCGCGACATGGACGTCGACGATGCCCGGGCGAGGATCGACAGCCAGCTGAGCCGCGAGGAGCGCCTCGAGCGCGCGACGCACGTGCTCGACAACAGCGGCGACCGTGACTCGTTGGCGAGCCAGGTCGACGCCCTCTGGGAGCAGTTGCTGCAGCTCCCGCCGGTCGCCGAGGCCTGATCCAGGCGCCACTCGTTGCCGCAGCCCAGCGCTGCAGCGCTGCAGCGAGACCTCAGCCGAGCATCGACAGTGTCATGTCGACGACGGGCACGTCGGGCGGTGGTGTCGACTCGAAGTTGCCGAGGTGATCGTCACCGAGATCGCCGAACGCAGCGCCGACGAGCTTCCAGTACGACTGCCGGATGCCGGCGCGGCCGAGATCGCGTGCCTGCTCGTACCGCTCGATCGCGCTCGGCCTCGGCACGTAGGTCATCACCCTCCGCGATCGCCTCGTGCCGGCACCGTCATCGAGGCGGATCAGGTCGGTCACGTCGGTGCGTTGGTAGTCGCGTTCTCGCCAGTCGAGTTGCGCCAGTTCGTCGCTGGTGACCCGCACGATCACCCCGTTGCACGACTCGGCGCCGGCGGCGACGAGACCGAGCGACACGACGAGTCCCTGCGTGACCCGGACACCGTCGTGGTCCCAATCGCCGCGCAGATGCATCGACCCGTAGTTCCACCTGCGACCGAACCCGTCGAGATGCGCCACGGCCACGTCATCGGCTGCGACGGTACGTCCGATCGTCGTCGCCATCGACGCCGGCGACACGAGCGAGCCGTATCCGAAGATCCAGACGTCAGCGCTCACGAACCGTTGGAGGCGGCCGTGCGGGCGTCGTAGAACCGCTCGACCGTTGCGCTGAGCAGACGCACACCGATGGAGATCGACCGCTCGTCGACGTCGAAATGACCTGCGTGCAGGTCGAGGGTGGGCCCGAGCGGATCGTGGACACCGAGGCGGACGTAGGTGCCGGCCACCTCGCGGGTGAACCACGCGAAGTCGTCGCCCCCCCAGCTCTGCTCGACGTCTCGGGTCGCGTCCGGTCCGAATGCAAGAGCAGCGGCAGCGCCGACGACACCGGTGACGTGCGCGTCGTTGACGACCGGTGGGACGCCGTGGGTGTAGTCGAGATCGAGCGCGGCACCGGAGCCCTCGACCAGGGCACGGATCTCGTGTTCGACCACGGTGGGCAACTCGTTCCACACGGGCAACGAGGGCGTGCGGATCGACGCCTTGAGCACGCACTGGGTGGGGATCACATTGGCCGCGTCGCCGGCGTTCACCGAACCGAACACCACCTTCACCGGCGAGACGTGGTCGGTGTCGAGCTGGGCGACCCGTGCTGCGACCCGACCGGGAAGATCGGTGACGATTCGAGCGGCCAGTGCGACGAGGTCGACGGTGAGCTCGGGGCGAGCGGTGTGGCCACCCGGACCGGACAGTGAGATGACGGCCATGTCGGCGGCCGACGAGATCGCGCCGGTGCGCAACCCGATCGTGCCGACGTCGAGTTTCGGCTCGCAGTGCAGGCCGACGATTGCGTCGACACCGGCGAGCCCGTCGTCGGCGAGCACGTCGAGCGCGCCACCGGGGACCCGCTCCTCGGCCGGCTGGAAGATGAACCGGACCGGACCAGCCAGTCGGTCGCGGTGGTGGGCGAAGTACAGTGCCGTGCCGAGGACGATGGCAGTGTGCACGTCGTGGCCGCAGGCGTGCGACACGCCTGGCACCTGGCTGCGATAGGCCACGTCCTTCTGATCGGACATCGCCAGGGCGTCGAGGTCGGCGCGCAGTGCGATGCCACCGTCGAAGACGTCGCCAGGGCGTGCCTCCGAGCCGCTCGGATGCACGTCGCAGACCAGGCCGGTGCCGGACGACAGACGACGAGGTCGCAGGCCGGCCAACTCGAGGCGTTCGTGGACCAGATCGGTGCTGGCGCGCTCGGCGCCACTCAGCTCGGGATGGGCGTGGAGGTTGCGTCGCAGTGCGATCAGGCCCTCGCCGTGTTCGTCGAGCCACCGATCGACCGCCGATGCGTCGAGGCCGGAGCCCGCGGGCACGACCTCGGTCATGGGGAACGATCGGCGCCGGTGATCGTGTCGGCAGCAAGTTCGGCGGCGAGGTACTGGACCACGTCGGCCAGGGTACCGCCGGCCTCGACGACCTGCCGCTGGCGCTGCGTGCTCGAACCACGATCGAGCAGCAGTGCGAGGTCGGCGAGTTGGTCGAGGTTGCCGAGCTCGGCGGCGACGGGGTGCAGCTCGTCGAGGAGGTCGGCCACGAGGTCGCGGACCGAGCGACGTTCGGGATGGCCGCTCTCGGGGTGCTCCACGATCAGGGTCGCGTCGATGCCGTACCGGGCCGCCAACCAGCGATTCTCCCGAATGGTCCACTCGCGAGGAGGAGGTGGCAGCGAGTCGTCGTCGATGCGTCGGATCGCCCAGGCGACCAGCGTCTGGGCCAGTGCTGCGAGCGCAACCGTCTCACGGACGGTCGGGACGGCGTCGCACATGCGGAATTCGATCGTGCCGAAGTTGGGGTGGGGTCGGATGTCCCACCACACCTCTCTGATCGACTTGATGCACCCCGATTCGAGCAGCGTCGACATGAACATCTCGAAGTCGGCCCAGTCGGCGAGCAACGGAGGCAGACCTGCGGTGGGCAGCCCTTCGAAGACCTTCGTGCGCGCCGACGCCATCCCCGAGTCCTCCCGCTCGAAATAGGGGCTCGACGACGACAATGCCAGGAACAGCGGATGGTGGCGCATCATCTCGCCGATGATGCGGATCGCGCTGCTGCCGTCGGGAACGCCGACGTGTACGTGCATCCCGCAGATCAGCAGCCGACGCGCCGGCCACTGGAGATCGTCGATGAGGTCGCGGTATCGCTGATCGGGGCTGACGAGTTGGTCGCGGGCCAACCCGAACGGGTGGGTGCCGGAACTCATGAGCGTGAGCCCTCGACGCTCGGCACTCGCACGCAGTTCGGCCATGGTGGTGCGTAGGTCGTCGCCGGCCTCGGCCGGGGTCTCGCACACACCGGTGATGATCTCGACGGTGCTCTGGAACAGCTCGTGTTTGGCCTTCGGGTGTTCGCCGTCGGGGTGGGACGCACCCATCTCGGTGAGGATCTCGCCGGCAGCCGACGCGAGCTGTCCCGTCGCCGCATCGATGAGATGCAGTTCCATCTCGATGCCCACCGTCTGTCGGGCATTGGGCGTGAAGTGGATCGTCATGTCGTGACGCCGCAACCAGGCAGTGGTGCGTCCATCATCCGCCGTCGGTGGTCAGCGGTACTTCTCGAGAGTGTCGGCGACCTGCTCGGGCGTGGTGGTGGGAGCGAATCGCTCGACCACGTTGCCCTGTCGGTCGACCAGGAACTTCTCGAAGTTCCAGCTGATCTCGGCGCTGTCGCCGTCACCCGGCTGTTCGCTCTTGAGCCACTTGTAGAGCGGGGCTGCGCCATCGCCGTTGACCTCGATCTTGTGGAACATCGGGAACGTGACGTCGAATTTCGAGGTGACGAACTCGAGGATCTCGGCGTCGGAGCCGGGTTCCTGGGCGCCGAACTGATTGCACGGGAATCCGAGCACCGAGATGTCGTCGTCGTCTTCATGGAGCGCACGCAGACCTGCGTACTGAGGCGTGAGGCCTCAAGCGCTGGCGACGTTGACGATCAGGCAGAACTGTCCCTCGAACTGGTCGAACGACACCTGGTCGCCGGTGATCGAGGTCATCTCGAAGTCGTGGAAGGTTGACATCTTCGTCACCATAGTGCGTCACGTCAGTCCGGCTCCGGTGGACGTCGGTACCCGTCGGCAACTGCGAATGCGTCGCGGTGGCTCGTCGCGGTTCGACCGATGGCATCCAGAAAGGCGTCCCGGTGGATCACTGCGAACTCGCACGACGAGGTGGTCGTGACGGTCGCCGTGCGCACCTCGTCGTGCAGGAGAGCGACCTCGCCGAACGACGCTGGAGCGACCACGTCGGCCACCACGTCGCCGTCCGAGCGGATCTCGACGGCGCCGGACCTCAACACGTAGAACCGGTGACCCCGCTCGCCTTCGACCACGACGGCGGCGCCCGCAGGAACGGTCCGATGCTCGCAGAGCCGACCCAGACGTTCGAGCGTGGGTTGCGGCAACGAGGCGAGGAACGACACCGAACGCAGGCAGGCCACCAGTGCCGGATCGGCCGAGGGGAGCGACCGTTCGGTCGATCGCAGGCGGACCGATCCGCCGAGCAACACCGAGGCACCGACCACGCCGACCGCCACGGTCGTCTCCGTCGTGCCGCCGCCGTCGATCAGGGCCCCGACGGTCGCAGCGCCGATCGCCGCGGCGATCATCGACGTCGAGTCGAGTGCTCCGTAGACCCGACTGGTCATCGTCTCGGCACAGGAGCGCTGCAACAGTGTCTGGCTGCCGATTTCCATCAGGCCGTTGCCGACGCCGAGCAACGCAGCGAGAGCAAGCACCCCGACGAGCAGCGACACCTCGGCGATGACGAGGAGCGGCAGCGTCAGCAGCAGCGATCCGAGCCCGATCAGCCGACTCAGTCGCCAGTGGAGGAGGCGGCTCGCGACGGCCGCAGCGATCAGTGTTCCGACGGCGAAGCCGACCGACAGCAGTGCGACGACGCTCCCACCTCGTCCGAGCTGGTCGAAGGCGATCGCGACGAACAACAGGTCGAGCGCACCGATGAGCATCTCGGCAGCGCCGACGAACAGCACGACGTGTCGGGGTGCCGGGGTGCTCGCCACGTAGGCCACCCCGCGCCAGGAGTCATCGAGCACGGAGGTGAGCGACGACGACACCTTCATCCGATCGTCGTGGGGGAGTCGCAGACCGACGAGCAGCGCCGTGATCGCGCAAGCCGTGAACACGCCGGCAAAGACCGCTGCGGGTTCGGCAACGGCGAGAACGACCGCAGCGAGCAACGGCCCGGCGAGGCTTCCGGCGGCGCGGACGAACGAGCGCGTGACATTCCATCCCATCAGCTGGGACGGGGAGCGGGCGTGGTGCACCAGCAGACTCGCAACCGTCGCGGGGGTCGCGATCGTCGACACGGTGAAGACCGCAGCCAGCGCGTACACGAACTCGATCGGCGAATCGCCGATCAGTGCCAGCGTGATCCCTCCGGCGGCGGACGCCTGGACCGCGAATGCCACGGCGAGCACCCGGTGTCGCGGGAACCGGTCGCCGGCGGCAGCGACGATCGGGGCGAGGAGCGCGGCGGGGACGAGTTGGACGACGACGGCAAGACCTGCGGCCGACGCACCTCCGGCCTCGAACGCAACGACGAGCACGGTGATCCACGCCGCGAACTCGGCTGCAGAATGGATGAACACGCAGGCGAAGAGCCCTCTGCTTCCCGGGAATCGTCCCGGACCGCCCCGATCCATCCGTGCAGTGTCGCAGTACCGAGTCGATGCAGGGAGCGATGCGGGTCGATAACATCTGTCCACCCATGTCCGCCGACCGAAAACGAAGTTGACGCCGTGCTGACCGCCCTCGGGCTGTTCGGAGTCGTTGCGCTGATCGCCGCCAACGGGTACTTCGTCGCCGTCGAGTTCGCGTTCGTGGCTGCCAGGCGCAGCCGCTTCGTCGAACAGGCCGAGGGCGGTGATCGCCGTTCCGGACGAGCGATCCAGGTGCACAAGCGGCTCAGCTTCATGTTGTCGGGTGCGCAACTCGGCATCACCGTCACCACGCTGCTGCTGGGCTTCATCGCCGAGCCGGCGCTCGCGTCGATCATCGACGACGCCCTACTCGCTGCCGGCGTGCCTGCATCGGCCACCTTCGGGATCTCGCTCACCCTCGCGCTGATCCTCGCCACGATGGCGCAGATGGTGTTCGGTGAGCTGGCGCCCAAGAACCTGGCGATCGCCAAGCCCGAGCCGGTCGCTCGTGTGCTCGCCTCGTCGATGTGGTTGTTCATGCGTGTCGTCGGACCGGTGATCCGCCTCTTCGACGGAGCGGCGAATCGACTCCTGCGGCTGGTCGGTGTCGAGCCGGTCGAGGAGCTGCGTGGTGCGGTCTCGACCGAGGAACTCGACCTGATCGTCGACTCGTCGGCCGAGAGCGGCCACCTGACCGAGAGTCAGGCAGCGCTGCTCGAGCGGGCAATCGACTTCGGCGAACTCGAAGCCTCCGATGCGATGGTGCCGTGGAACCGGGTGGTCACCATCGACGTCGCCGCCACCGCCGCCGATCTCCGTGACCTGATGGCGTCGACCCATTCGCGCTTCCCCGTGGTCGACGTCGACGGGCAGGTCCAGGGCATCGTCCATGCCAAGGATCTGTTGGGCGTCGGACGCGGCGACTACGACACCACGCCGGTTTCGGAGCTCTTCCACGAGATCCTGGCGGTGCCCGAGGCTGCCGGCCTCAACGTGGTGCTCGCGGAGTTGCGCTCGCGGTCGACCGAGATGGCGATCGTGATCGACGAGTACGGCGGGCCGGCGGGTGTGGTCACGCTCGAAGACGTCGTCGAGGAGTTGGTCGGCGACATCGAAGACGAGTACGACCCGAGCGCCCCAGGCGAGCACGTCGAGACCGAGCCGGGTGTCTGGTCGGTGTCGGCCTCGTCGCGGCCCGACGAGATCGAGCGCATCACCGGCCTGGACCTCCCCGACGGTGAGTACGACACCGTTGCCGGGCTGGTCCTCGATCGTCTCGAGCGAATCCCCGAGGCAGGCGACGCCTTCACGGTCGACGGCATTCTCATCGAGGTGCTCGAAGTGGATGGCTTCGCGATCGAACGCGTCGAACTGCGCGTCGACCCCGACGCGCTCGTTGCTGCCATCGACGATGACGGCGTCGACGATTCGAACCGCAACGGCGACAGCAAGGGTGAGCGCTGATGTTCGGCGCCGAGGCTGCCGAGGGCATCCAGGTGAATTGGGCCGGCATCGGCGTGGCCGTGATCCTGCTCGCGCTGAACGGGTTCTTCGTTGCAGCCGAGTTCGCGCTGCTGGCGTCGCGGCGGTCGCGCATCGAGCAGCTGGCCGCCGAGGGCGACAAGCGCGCCCGTCACGCACTGTCCGGGCTGCGCGAGATCACGTTGATGCTCGCCGGAGCGCAGCTCGGCATCACCATGTGTTCGCTCGGCCTCGGTGCCGTCGCCGAGCCGGCCGTAGCGGGGGTGCTCGATGGCGCATTGGGTGAGGCATTCACGCTGTCCGACACCACACGTCACGTGATTGCGTTCTCGATCGCGCTGTCGATCGTGGTGTTCCTCCACATGGTGGTGGCCGAGATGGCCCCGAAGTCGTGGGCGATCGCACATCCCGAACGCTCGGCGCTGTTGCTCGCCCGGCCGTTCCGCTTCTTCGTGAGCCTGTTCCGCCCACTGATCCGGTTGCTCAACGGCCTGGCGAACCTCACGGTGAAGGCCGTGGGAGTCGCACCGCAGGACGAGCGGGCGATGGCCCACTCGCCGAGCGACCTGCTGTTGCTGATCGAGGAGTCGGCCGGCCACGGGGGCATCGCTGCCGACGAGCACGAGCTGCTCGCCCGTTCGCTGGAGTTGTCCGGCCTCACCGCAGCCGACGCGATGACGGTCCGTCGCGACATCGTCGCCGTCGGTGCCGAAGCCACCGCTGACGTGCTCGCCGCCGAAGCACACCGCACCGGCCGGACCCGTGTGGTGGTGCACGAGGGCGACCTCGATCACGTCCGTGGGTTCGTCCACGCCAAGGATGTGCTGCGGCTCGCGCACGGTACGTGGGCATCCACACAGGTCGGGTCGCTGACACGACCGATCATGGTCACCCCCGAGCATCACGGCCTCGAGGATCTCCTGCTCGAGATGCGCACCCGCCGCCAGCACATCTCGTTGGTCGTCGACGAACACGGCACGGTGCTCGGGCTCGTGACGCTCGAAGACGTGATCGAGGAGCTCATCGGCGACTTCGACGACGAATCCGATCGGCCACTCGGCGATGTCGAAGCGCTTCCCGACGGCGGCTGGCAGATTCCCGGCACGATGCGTGTCGACCTGTTCGAGGAGTGCACCGGGGTCGCGCTCCCCGAAGGCGACTGGCAGACCGTCGCCGGATACGTGATCGATGCCCTCGACGAGATCCCGAGACAAGGTGAGTGCGTCACCACGGAACTCGGCGAGTTCGAGGTGATCGAGATGGACGGCTACGCCATCGAGAGGCTGCACGTCCGTCTCGAGGACACCGTCGACGCTGCGAGCACCGCCGGGGTGTCGGCGGACCGGGCTGCCGACCAGCACGCGGAGTGAGCAGATGGCGTACCCGAGCCGGCTGCTGAACGACAACGAGACCGTCAGCGTCGACCTGCATCCGCACTGGTGGTTCCTGGTCGGTCCGACGCTGGCGATCGCAGCGGCAATCGCTGCGGGCGTCGCCACGCTGTTCGCCACCGACGCCGAGACGACCGTGCGCACCGTGGCCGGCTGGGTCACGATCGTGGCATTGGTGGTCAGTGCACTCTGGTTGGTGCAGCGGTACGCCCGATGGGTCACGACCCACTTCGTGATCACCAATCGGCGGATCATCTTCCGCACCGGTCTGCTCGCCAAACGCGGGATCGAGATCCCGCTCGACCGGGTGAACACGGTGCACTTCCGCCAGGGCGTACTCGAACGCTTCGTCGGCGCCGGTGACCTGCTGATCGAGTCAGGTGGCGAAACCGGTCAGCAACGCTTCACCGACATCCGCCAACCCGACCGGGTGCAGCGGGTGATCCACGCCGAGATGGCAGCTCGCGAGGTGCACGGGCGCGGCGTCGATGGCGTGGTCGACGTCGCCGACCAGCTCGAGAAACTCGAGTCGATGCTGCTGCGCGGGACCTTGACGTCCGACGAGTTCGAGCGCCAGAAGCGGCGGCTGCTCGGCTCGTGAGCTGCCGGGTCGTCAGTCTCGTGCCGTCGAGCACCGAGACCCTGTTGGCGCTCGGGGTCGACGTGGTCGCATGCACCCGGTTCTGCGAGCAGCCGGATCGTCGCCACGTCGGTGGCACGAAGAACCCGGACGTGACGGCGATCGTCGCGCTCGCCCCCGACCTGGTGGTGCTCGACCGGGAGGAGAACCGTCGAGAGGATCACGACGCCCTCGTCGCCGCGGGGTTGACGGTGTTCGTCAGCGATGTGACATCGGTCGACGAGGGTGTCGCGGTGGTCGGCGAACTCGCGGCGGTGGCCGGTGTGCCGGCCCCCGTTCTGGACGGGCCGGCGCTGCTCGACCCACCGATGCGGGCCACGGCGTTCGTGCCGATCTGGCGCCGGCCATGGATGTCGATCAGCGCGTCGACGTATGGGGGCTCGCTGCTGCGGCGGCTCGGGATCGGGCTGGTCGGGGCCGATTCGGACGATCCGTACCCGACACTGGAACTCGCCGAGGTGGCTGCGCACCAGCCTGATGTGGTGCTCGTGCCGAGCGAGCCCTACGACTTCGGCTCTCACCATCTCGACGAACTCGCGTCGTCGCTGCCGGCTGCGCGCATCGTGCGCGTCGACGGCCAGGATCTGTTCTGGTGGGGCATTCGTACCCCGGATGCATTCCGTCGGCTCGCCGACGCCCTGTCGTCGATCTGAGTGAACCTGCCGGTCAGCAGCGCTGGGCGCCGGGGGAGGCTCGCACGACCCAGCCGTCGCTGATCGAGCCCGGCTCGCAGATCGCCACCACGCACCCGCCGAAGCCACCGCCGGTCATGCGGGCGCCGAACACACCCGGTGCGGTCGCCAATGCGGTGACCGCGTCGTCCATCGCCGGAGTCGAGGTGTCGAAGTCGGTGCGCAGGCTCTCGTGGCTGGCGACCATCAGGTCACCTGCTGTGACGAAGTCGCCGGCGGTGAGCGCGGTCGTGAAGTCCCGAACCCGCTGGTTCTCGGTGACGACGTGGCGGGCTCGCCGCCACGCGAGTTCGTCGAGGCGTGTCCGTGCGCCGTCGACGTCGTCGAGCCGCGCATGGCGGAGCGGACCGACCACCGTTTCGGCGCGTGCGCACTCGGCGACGCGGTCGATGTAGGCGGAGCCGACGAGCGTGCGATGGGCGACGAACCGCACGACGACGTCGATCTCGGTCGAGATCGGAACCTGGACGACGTCGAGGGTGCTGCAGTCGATCAGCGTGGCATGGCCGTCGGTGGCCGCCGCGATGCACAGCTGGTCCATGATCCCGGTCGGTACGCCGGTGGCGGCGTGCTCGGCGCGGCGTGCGGCGAGCGCCAGCTCGGTCGGGGTTCCCTCGAACCCGAGGGCGAGCCCGACAGCGCATTCGAGGGCGGCGCTCGACGACAGCCCGGCGCCGGCGGGGATCGTGGAGGTGATCGTGCCGGTGAGGCCGTCCTCGGCGGCGATCTCGACGGCCATCGCCGCGGCATAGGTGCCCCAGCGGGGTGTGACGGTGCTCGGATCGCCGTCGAACGGCAGCGGGAACTCGACCGGTTCGGCCTCGGCGTCGGAGCTGAGCCGGACGGTGTCGCCACGGGGCTCGAACTCGATGGAGGTGCCCCGGTCGATCGCCATCGGGAACACCAGGCCGCCGGTGTGGTCGGTGTGATCGCCGATCAGGTTCACCCGTCCCGGTGCGTACACCCGGCGTCTCGGGGTCGGCGATGCTGCCACTGCGCCACCGTAGCGACAGCCTCCGTTTGCCGTTCGGACGAGGCGCTCTGCAACACTCGGCTCGATGCCACGCGCCGCACTTCCGTCCGGGATCGAACTCGAGTACGTCACCACCGGCGACCCGTCGAACTCGCCGTTGCTGGTGGTCAACGGCTACACCACCCAGCTGATCTCGTGGCAGCGCGGCTACATCGACCAGCTCGTCGCCCAGGGCCTGTTCGTCATTCAGTTCGACAACCGCGACGTCGGGCTGTCGACCAAGCTCGACGGCCAGCACGTGTCAGCCGGCGCGGTGCTCACGGCGTCGCTCCGGGGCGAGCCGATCCCCGAAGTTCCCTACACGCTGTCGGACATGGCGGCCGACGGCATCGGCCTGCTCGACCATCTCGGTCTCGACCGGGCCCACGTCGTCGGCAACTCGATGGGTGGGATGATCGTGCAG
>Ga0102938_10003537_pt1 | contig 11652 bp, 8 predicted proteins | sample SalPonR2_B_D2_MG_FD_84516 | JGI IMG/M metagenome (GOLD analysis project Ga0102938, IMG submission 84516) | Salt pond soil microbial communities from South San Francisco under conditions of wetland restoration - Salt Pond MetaG R2_B_D2_MG | ecosystem: Environmental > Aquatic > Marine > Intertidal... | reverse complement strand
GTGGCGCCCGCACCAGCCGTGGCGCCCGCACCAGCCGTGGCGCCCGCACCAGCCGTGGCGCCGGCCGAAGCGGGGGAATCGCAGTCGGCGCCCGTCAGTGACGCGCTCCCCCTGATCCGAGAGGCCACACCGGTGGGCGAGCCGGGTGGGCCGTCGCTCCCCTCGGTGGCTGCGGCCGTCCAACGTCCGGCGGCTCCTTCACCGTTCGAGTTCGACTCCGCCTCGGTGGCGGCACCACCCACCCGGCAGCCCCGCGGCGGCAAGAAGCGCAGCGGTCTGAAGCTCGTCGCGACGATCACCGTGCTCGGTGGGCTCGTGGCGGCGGGCGTGGTGTTCGGACAGCCATACCTGTTCCCCAGCGAGTGGGACGAGGCTGCTGCACCGTACGCGGAAGCCGTCGAGTCCTCCCGTGGCATCGACTTCGCCGAACCGCTCGCCGTCACCGCCGAGCCGAGCGCGGCATTCGCCGATCGCCTCCAGGCACAGCTGGCACCCGTCTCCCCCGAAATGCTCACACAGTGGCGAGCGCTCGGGCTGTCGACCGGTGTCGTCGACGACACCACCCTCGCTCGTCAGCTCGCCGGATGGCAGGACGCCGTCTACTCGACCGCCGACGGCCAGGTGTACCACGACCTCGGCGCTGCCGGCGACGAACTCGACGCACAGCTCGTCCAGACGATGGCGGCGGTGTCGCTCGACCAGGAATTCGCCTGGTCGGCCGACCAGCAGGAGCGGACGCTCGACGCCGCGGCCGCGACGTCCGCCGAGGTGCTGCGCCAGGTGCGCGCCACGCAGCGGTCGTCGACATTCGATGCCGAGGTCGAATCGGTCCCGAGCGAGGTCGTGAACGGTCTGCCGGTCGTGGTCGGCTACCAGCTCCTGGCGCCACACGTCTTCGCCGAGTTCGACGCCGACCTCAGTCGGGAGAGCCGCGACAACCCGCTCGCCGGCATCGGCACGGCCGGCCCCGGCATCTTCGGCCGCGAGACTCCGGACCTGGCCGCCGGCCCGACCCTGCTCGACGGCGACATCGCGACCACGTCGCCGCTGGCGAAGGATCGCTCGTTCTGGTACCTGGTCTTCGCCGGCTATCTCGACGCCCGCACCGCCGTCGCGGCCAGCGACGCCATCGTCGAGAGTTCGCTGTCGACGGCGACGCGCGGCACCACCGAGTGCGCCGTCGCCACGTTCTCGGGGACCGCTGTTGCCGAGACCGCGACGTTGCGAGAGGCGCTCACGGCGTGGGCGGCTGCTGCACCGGCGGAGATGGCGAGCTCGTTCGACGTGCTCGCGGACGGCACCCTGCAGCTCGTCTCGTGCGATCCGGGCGTCGGCTTCGAGAGCTCCACGCGTCCCGGCGTCGCCCGCGAACTGCTCTCGTGGCGTGCAGCGGAACTCGCGACGATGGAAGCCGTTCGCGTCGGTGGTGGCGGTGAAGCCGAACTCGACGAGGCGTGGGCGTTCGTCCAGGCGTCGCCGGTCGCGCTCGACCTGATGACCCTCTCGTCGGAGGCCACTCCCACCGAGTTGGCCACCGCAGCCGGCGACGCAGTGACCGCGTTGTTCACCCCGGTCGGCTGATCGGCGTCAGTCGCGGAAGTTCTGGAACTGCAGGGGGATGCCGACGTCCTCGGCCTTCAGCATTGCGATCACGTCCTGTAGGGCATCTCGCTTCTTCGCGCTGACCCGGATCGACTCGCCCTGGGTCTGACTGGAGGTGCCCTTCGGGGACTTCTCCTTGATCAGCTTGTTGATCTCCTTGGCCTTGTCGGAGGAGATCCCCACCTTGATCGTGACCACTTGGCGCACCGTGTTCTGCGTGGCATCCTGCACGTCGCCGTAGTCGACGCCGCGCAGTGACACACCACGTTTGACCAGCTTCTCCTCCAACACGGTACGCAGCGCATCGAGTCGGTCTCGGCTCACCGTGGCCAGGGTGATCACCATCTCGTTCTGCTCGATCGTGGAGTTGGTGTTCTTGAAATCGAAGCGGTTGGCGATCTCGCGCTGCGCCTGATCGACGGCGTTGCGGACTTCCTGGGCATCGACTTCCGAGACGACATCGAACGTTGGCATGGTGTTCAGGGTAACGAACGGTACGCTCTGGGCGCTCAACCGATGGGTCGGTGTCCGAGCGGCCAAAGGAAGCAGACTGTAAATCTGCCGGCGTATGCCTTCGGAGGTTCAAATCCTCCCCGGCCCACCAACCAACGTAAACGTCCGATCCGGAGCCTCGCGAGCCGGTTGGTACAGTCCGGGCGTGCCTGAGCCCATCGACTCCGACGGCGCTGCGTCCATCCCCGGCTTCGAATTCAGCGAACGTCTCGGCGCCGGTGGGTTCGGCACGGTGTTCCGGGCATCCGACGTCCGTCACGGTCGCGATGTCGCGATCAAGGTGCTCGCCCCCATGAGCGACGAGGCGTCGCAGCGGCGCTTCGATCGCGAGTGCCGAGCGATGGGCAGGCTGGCGGGCCATCCGAACATCGCCGTGGTCCACACGTCGGGCATCACCGACGACGGCCGCCCCTTCATTGCGATGGAACTGCTATCTGGTGGCTCCCTCGCCGAACGGATTCGTCGAGACGGTCCATTGGCGCCCGCCGAAGCGGTTGGGCTCGGCGTCGCCCTGTGCGACGCCCTCGACCACGCGCACGACGGTGGTGTCCTGCACCTCGACATGAAGCCCGAAAACGTCCTGTTCTCGCAGTTCGACCAGCCGAAGATCGTCGACTTCGGGATCGCTGCGGTGATGGACGACGACGAAGGCACCACCACGATTCGTGCGACGCCGTCGTATGCCGATCCCGTCGTCCTCGACGGACAGCCGGGTACGGCGCTGTCTGACGTGTACGGCGTGGGCGCCACGCTCTACACCGCACTGACTGGCGTGGCGCCGTACGGCGACGGTGGCGTGGTGGCGACGCTGCGCCGAATCGCGGTCGGTACCACGCCGCGCGTCCAACGCCCTGACCTGAACGGCGTCATCGCCGACGTGATCGAGCGGGCGATGGCGCACGATCCAGCCGATCGCCCGGCCAGCCCGCGCGAGCTGCGGCGGTTGCTCGAGTCCGCCGCCAACGAGACGCCGCAACCCCCCGGCCCGGTGGATGCGGCTCCCACTGGGTCGGCCACGGTCGCAGCCTCCGCTGTGCCGACGCCGACTGGTGGCGGTGCGTCGCTGAATTCGAGGCTCGGTGTCGGGATGCTCGTGGCAGCAGTCGCGATCGGTGGCGTGCTGCTCCTCACGCGCAACGGTGACGACGTCGGCGGTGGCGACGCCGATGCGTCGGACCCGACGGTCGTCGACGTGACGACATCGGTCGGCAGAGTCGTCACCCTGCCGAACGTCGTCGGGCGATCTGGCGGCGTTGCTCGTACGATCCTCGAGGCCGCAGGGCTCGAGGTCCAGCGCGGGGCCGGATGCGGCAGCGAGGTGCGCGGACTCGATCCTGCGGCAGGCGAGCAGGTCGAACGGGGCGCGATCGTGGAGCTGCTCTTCGAGCAGTGCATCGTTCCCGATTTCGTCGGGCTGCGGCTCGACGAGGCCGTTGCCGTGATCGAGGAATACGACGGACTGTTGATCGAGTGGCCGGACCACTGCGACGATGTCGTCCTCGGTCAGTCGCCGCCTGCTGGTTCGATCGTCAGCCAGGGCACGACGATCGAACTCGCACTGCCCGAGCAGTGCTGACATCCGTCGACATCGATCCTCGTTGGCGTGTCGTTGGCGCTTCGTTGGTGCCACCCGAATACGGTCCGCCGACTGATGACAGGCAACGACGACGTCCCGGAGAGTGAACCCCCGACCACGAATCTCGGGGGCCCGCCCTCGCCGGCGCAACCCACCGCCAGCATGCCCGGGGGCGCCACGCCGCCGACGCAACCGCCCGGTACCACGCCGTTCGACGAGCTGTCGGGACCCTCGGCTCCGCCGTCCGAATCGCGGTCGAAGCCCACGATGTTGATCGCCGGTGCCGCTGCCCTCCTCGTCGTACTCGTCATCGCGCTCGTTGTCGTTCTGGGCGGCGACGGTGACGTCGACGGCCCCGACGTGGGTGCGACATCCCAGCCGGACGAGGCTGCGTCGTCGGTCGCGTCGTCGGCTGCGCCTCAGACGACGACCGGATCTCAACCGGAGGCGACGCCTGACGACCTCGCGCGTTCGGTCGTGCAGATCCTCGCCGTCACTCCCGACGGGGCATGTACGGGAAGCGGGACGATCATCGATGCCTCGGGCGTCATTCTCACCAACAGCCATGTGACCGCCAGGACGTCGCAGTGCCCGTGGGAGGAATTGCTGATCGCCACCGTCGACACGCCGGATCTTCCGCCGCAGGTGCTCTTCACCGGGGCCGTGGTCGCCGACGACCCGGCGCTCGACCTCTCGATCGTCCGCTTGACCGGTCGGATCGACGGCGAACCGATCGTCCCCAACTTTCCCGCCATCGAGATCGGCGACTCGTCGGACCTGGCCCTCGGTGACCAGCTCAAGGTCCTCGGATTCCCCGGGATCGGCGGCGACACGATCACCTTCACCGAAGGCTCGATCTCGGGTTTCGTCGAGCAGCCAGGGCTCGGTGTGAGGAGTTGGATCAAGACCGACACCACCATCGCCGGCGGCAACAGCGGCGGGCTCGCCGCTGACGCTCGGGGACGGATCGTCGGAATTCCGACGCGCGCCGGCACGGACGACCTCGACATCACCGATTGTCGCAGGGTCGAGGACACCAACGGCGACGGCACCATCGACGAGAACGACTCGTGCATCCCCATCGGCGGCTTCATCAACGGCATCCGACCGATCAATCTCGCCGCTGAGGTGATCGCCGCCGGCCTCGCCGCTCCCGTCCCGCCGCCCGACGAAGCCACTCCGACGACGACGCCGCCGACGACGGCGCCGCCGCCCTCGACCGACCCGCCGCCCACCACCCCGGCGCCGGCCAGCGGAACGATCGCCCTCGATCCGCGTCTCTCCGTCACCCAGACCGACGGGCTCCCGGATCCGGAGATCTTCGTGGTCGCCGACGGTACGACCAGGCTCTGTCTGACCTGGGAGTACGTGAACTTCCCGTCGGGCGCACCGTTCACGTTCGGCTGGAACATCAACGGCACCGTCGACGAGGGCTCGGTGAGCACCGGCACGAACCAGGGTCCCGTCGACGGTCAGTTCTTCGGGTGCATCACGAACGATGCCGGACTCGCCCAGGGTCTCTACGAAGCCGTCTGGAACGTCGACGGCGAGAACGTGTTCGTTCACGCTGTCTATGTCGGCGGTGGCCGGGCTCCCGTGACGATCGGGCTGCAGAACGGGACCGCCGTCGACATCTGTGCGATCCGCTGGGCTCCCGTCGACGCCGTGTCGGCCGGCATCCCGCTCAACACAGCGGTCATCGCGCCTGGAGAGCGATTCGAGACCGTGCTGGCAGCCGGGCTGTACCGCACCGTGGTGCAGGACTGCAGCGGCAACGTGATCTTCGAAGACGCCGGCACGGAGTTCAGCTCCGACCTGACACTGACCCTGCCGCTCTGAGCGGGTGACGCCATGAGCATCTCCGACGCGCTGCTCCAACGATCCTCCTGGAACGACGACGAACTCGCAACGGACGGCGTCGAGGTGGTCGATGCGCCGTTCGCGACGGTCGGTGGCGGGCTCGGTTCGTTCGCAATGGTCGACATGTTGCGGGTCGCAGGCGTCGACACCGAACACATCGCGGTGCTCGGCGCCCTCGAATCCCCGTCATCGACGTACGAATATCTGGCGGGCAACAGCCAGATACCCCCGCAGGAGCGCCTGCGCTCCGACTCCGGTTCGGTCATGGACAACGTGTGGGGCTGGCCCGGCTACGCCCTTCGGGAAGCGGTGTCCGAGCGCACATTGCGCCCCGCCTGGCAGGCGTTGACCGAGCCGATCCTGACCGAGTACTACACGCCCCGCGCCGGTCAGGTGTATGCGTCGGTGGCGCGCGAGGCGCAGCGGATCGGGTGGTCGTCGATGCTGCGGCCCGGGGTGGTTCGAACGGTGCGACGACGAACGGGAGGCGGATACTTCGTGCTGCACACGCCCGCCGGCCAGGCCGAGCCGTCAGCAGGTCGGCCTGTTCGGCGGGTGGCCTACCGGTGTCGGCACGTTCACGTGGCCGTCGGCTATCCGGGTGTGAAGCTGCTCCCGGATCTCCAGGTGTATCGGGAACAGCACCAGGACTGGGCGCGCGTCGTGAACGCCTACGAGCCACACGACCACGTCTACGAGGAGTGTCGTCGGCGGCGGTGCACCGTGGTGGTGCGCGGCGCCGGCATCGTGGCCTCCCGGGTGCTGCAACGGATCATCGACGACCGTGATGCACATGGCGCCCAGACGCGGATCGTCCACCTCTTCCGGAGCTACCCCGACGGACCCCAGGGTGACCGCATCACCTTCCGACGGCCCGCCCGAAAGGGCTGGTCCTACCAGGCCTTCAACTACCCCAAAGCGGCGTGGGGCGGTCAGCTGCGCGACCGGCTCGACCGGCTCGAGGGCCCGGAGCGAGCGGCACTGATCGACGAGATGGGCGGCACGAACACCGCACCGCGTCGGGATTGGCAGGATCAACTCGAACGAGGAGAGCGCGAGGGCTTCTACCGGCAGTTGCTCGGTACCGTCAGCGTCGTCGAGCCGACCGGCGACGCCGCTGGTGTCCGGACGACCGTGCGGGCCCCTGAGGGCGACCCGATCACCTTCGACGCCGATTTCATCGTCGACGCCACGGGCCTCGAAGCCGACATCGAGGAGCACCGCGTGTTGGCCGACCTGCTCCGGTACGGCGGCGCCCGCAAGAATCCCAAGGGCCGACTCGACGTCGAGCGCGACTTCGTCGTACGCGGCACCGAGAGCGGTGACGGACGCCTCTACGCCTCGGGCTCGATCACCCTGGGTGGCTACTACGCCGGTGTCGACTCCTTCCTCGGGCTGCAGTACGCGTCGTTGCGGATCGCCGACTCCCTCGCGTCGCAAGGGTTCGGCACCCGGATCGGGCCGGTCCGGTCGGTCACCCAGTGGTGGCGATGGGCGAGGAACCTCCCGGCGTGATGTCGTCACCGCCGCGCGCCGTGCGCACCGTGGCCACGTCCAGAGGGGCTCGACGATGACCCCGACATTGTCCGGCCGAATCCAGACCCGCATCGTGGCGCTCGTCGTCGTCGGCGGACTGTGGACCCTGATCATCGGACCGCTGCTGCCCCGGCCCGCAGGCAGCAGCCTCTCGGACATGTACGCGGCGCTCTACACCGCACTGATCGTCGTCGTCGTGCTCGGCATCGTCTGGGAACTTCTCTACCATGTGCTCCAGCAGTTCCGGTGGGAGAAGGACTGGCCGACGATGTTCGGGCTTCTGGTGGCGATACCCGAGGGCATCGCCGCCTACCTGCTGCTCGATGCAGGGCTGCCCTGGGACCAGCGCATGGTCGCCGACGGCAGCGCCAGTTTTCCGCTCGCTGCGTTCCTCATCATGTTCACCACGACCTGGCTGCTGGTGTGGGCGGTCGTCAACGGGCCGATGCAGCTGTTCTTCCTCCGTTGGCGCTTCCGGGGCGGCCGATACGACGATCGGTGGTGACGTGACCGAGAAGGCGTTGGATCTCGACGGTGTCATCGCCGACGCAACCGGCGACCGCCGCCGACGGCAGCGACGCATGAACATGTCTGCGCTCGCGGTGTCGCTCGCGGTCACGGTCACCTGGGTCGTGTTCGTGTCGGTGCGCGACCACTGGGACCGCGTCGTCGACAACTGGGTTGCAGCCGTCACGATGATCGCGGGGAGCTTCGTCGCCGGGGCCACGCCGCAGGGCGGCGGCGCCGTCGCCTTCCCGGTCTTCACGAAGGGACTGGACGTTCCGAGCGAGGTCGCGCGAACGTTCTCGCTGTGCATCCAGACGGTCGGGATGGGTGCGGCCACCGCTGCGCTGTTGTTGCGCCGGCGCCCACTCGAGATGCGCACGCTCGCATATGCGATCCCGGCGGCCTTGGGCGGTTTCCTCCTCGGCTACTTCACCCTGACCGACCGCAGCGAGCTGTTCTCGCCGTCGGTGCTGCCCGGCGCGTACACCAAGGTCGGGTTCACGATGCTGGTCGCGACGATGGCCTACGTGGTACACCTCGCGTACCGGGTGCATGTCCTGGAGGTGCACGTCGCAGTGCGCAGCTACACGAGCCGATTTGTTGCCTGTCTCGTCGGAACCGCCTTCGTCGGCGGGGTGATCTCGTCGCAGGTCGGGTCGGGCTCCGACGTGCTGCTGTATCTGACCCTCGTCGTGCTCGCAGGGGTGTCGCCCCGTATCGGCGTGCCGACGAGCGTGGTGGTCATGGCGTCCGTGTCAGTTCTCGGGTTCCTGGTCCTCGGTGTCGTCGACGGGCAACTCGACATCGCCCTGTCGGACGCCGGTGTCGTCGCCGTGGGTGGTGAGTCGACCGCTGCGCCACTCGACGCGGGTCGCTTCGATCTCTTCGGCTTGTGGATCGCCGCCGTACCCGTGGTCGCGTGGGGGGCGCCGCTCGGGGCGTGGGTGACCTCCAAGGTCACCGACCGCCAACTCGTCACCGCAGTACTCGTGCTCGCCGCCATCGAGATCGTCAGCACGATCGTGTTCATCGACGAACTCCGCACCGATCCCGGTTTGCTCGCGTTCGCCGTGGTCGGTTCCGCAGTGCTCCTCGCGCTCCTGGGTTGGGCCCAACGTCACCGCGTCGCACTCCTCGGTCTGCAACCGTTGGCCGCCGACGCCCCGCTCACCCGGTCGAGGCTCGACGTCGGGCGTCGATACCACAGCCAGGTCGTCGGCGAACCCGACGACCTCGACGATCCACGGCACCACGGTCTGGGGGGCGAATGAGAATCGCCGACTACCACATCATCGCCATGTCGCACGAGGGCAACCACGGGACGTACTACCGGGCTCACCCACCTGGTCGCCTCGGATCTGCCGACGAGGAGGTCGTGCTCAAGGTGCTCGGTCGGCGAGCCACCGACGACGAGTTCAAACGCTTCGCCAACGAGATGCGGCTGTTGCACGCTGTTGCGTCGCCGCATCTGGCGGAGCTGCTCGACGCAGGCTCGGTCGACGGCGACCTGTTCATGGCCATGCGTCGCTACGACGGCTCGTTGACCGAGGCGACCTCGCTCGTCGACGACGACGGCACCCAGCGCATCGTGGGGCTCGTCGCCGACGCAGCCCGCGGCGCACACGCACTCCACGAGGTCGGAGTGGCCCATCGCGACATCCGTCCGAGCAACATCGTCGTCGACGGCGGACGCGGTCGACTGGCCGACCTCGGCATGGCCGAGATGGGCCCAGGGTTCTCGGCGACGGTCGGCGCAGGTCCGATCGGCTCACTCGGGTACATGGCGCCCGAGGTCGTCACGGAAGGTGTCGCCGGCCGGGCCAGCGACATCTGGTCCCTCGGTTGCTCGCTTCATGCTGCGCTCAGCGATCGGCCGATCCACGGCGTCATCCCGACCACGAGCATGCTGGACGCACTCCGTCACCTCGCCCGAACTGCGCCGCGCATCGACGACCGGCTCGACGCCGCAGTCGCCGTCGTGATCGGTCGATGCCTCACCAGCCCCGCCGATCGTTTCTCGACCGCAGCCGACCTCGCGACTGCGCTCGACGAGATCGGCACGACCATCTCTGGAGCACCGACGTGAACGAACCGCCCAGCCTTTTCGCAGACGGCTCCGCCGGCTCGGTGACGTCGTCACCGAGCGGTCGTCTGCTGCTGACCGCAGCAGCGATCCCGCCCGGTCTCGACATCGACGGCGAGGTCCGGCGCCTCGGCGATGCCGTCGCCCTCGAACGGGTGGCAGTCACCGCTGGTGCTGCGGCGCTGATCGAACCGAACGACGCCCTCGCCGGGAGCGTCCTGCTGCTGTGCGGCGGCGTGGCACTCACGTCGGTGAGCGGGACGGAGGTGTCGTTCGTCCGGCCGGCCCCCGGTGCGGTGGCGCGACACGTGGTCACCGACGACGTCGAGTCCGTCACGGTCGAACTCGGCGCATCCGCCCCCGCATCGACTGCGGCGGACGGTCTCGAACCGTGGAACAGGGCCACCCGCGCCGCCGACCGCCTCGTGCTCACCCCTGGCGGTCGGGTCGCAGCCGATGCAGCAAGCGGGGCGTCGTCCGGCCAGACGCGCATCGAGGTGATCGACCTGCTCCCGCCACCGGCTGGTGAGGCGGCGCCCCTACCCGTCGAAGCGTTGCCACCGCCGACGGTCGGAAATGCCCAGGTGTTGGGAATCCGGTGCCCGGTCGATCACCACAACCATCCCGACGCCGAGTACTGCTCGTCGTGTGGACGACGCATGGGCGTGAACGCAACGGCGGTCCTCGTCGTCGGACCGCGGCCGCCAGTCGGACTGTTCCTCACCGACGACGGAACTGCGATCCCGATCGCCGGCGACCTGTTGCTCGGGCGCGAACCCGACACGCACGATGACGTCGCGCACGGTCGTCGCCAGGGCGTGGTGCTTCCCGACGAGACAGCGGTGGTCTCCCGGCACCACCTCGCGGTCAGCCTCGATGGATGGAATGTCGTCGTGACCGATCTCGCCAGTGCGAACGGCACGGTGCTCTGGTCCGCTCGGACCGGGCTCGAGTACCGGCTCGATCCGGACGAAGGTGTCGTGCTCGAGTCCGGCGATCGGGTCGATCTCGGATCGGTCGCGCTGCGGCTGTCGTTGCACCACGTCAACTGATCCGGTCGGCTCCGGCAGGGCGTCGCCCGTGGGCGCTCACCCGTCGATGTCGCGGTGCAGTTCGGCCCTGACCAGCCAACTCCTGCCATCTGCGGGCTGGTAGCTGCATGCGCGACCGGTGGAGATCGAGTCGCGAAGGTGGGTGCCCAGCCCGGCGGACTCGTTGGAGACGGCGTCGATGGTGCGCACGATCGCCTTCGTCACCCTCACGCGGGCCCGCTCCACGTCGGTCGACGACGCAACGACGTACCGGAACCCGGCCAGTTCGCGGCGGAGGAAGCCGATCTCTGTCTCTGTCGACACCGAGGGCTCGGTGGACGCTACGAGCTGGTCGAGTCGTCGACGGTACGCCTCGCGAGCGCGTCGGTCGATCGATCGTCCCGTCATCGTGGAGCGGGTTTCGGCCAGCCGTGAGCTCGAGCGATCGAGTTCACCGACCTCGAGTCGCCGGTGCGGCGCAGCGAGCAGCGTGACCAGATATGTCGCACCGACGCCCGCAGCGACGGTCGCGGTTCCGCTCGGATGGACCAGTCTCCACCGGTCGTCGGTCAGCTCGGCCAACGGTTCGCCGTGCCCGAGGCGCAGCAACTCGAGTTCCACGCGGTCCGCTTCCCGCGCCCAGGACGCGAGGCCCAACTCGGCGAGTTCGGACGCCGCGCAGTGGGCGTCGTCGAGCGCCGCCGTAGGTCGGCTCGCCGAGCGCGTCACCGCGCGGTCGAGTCGTGCCAGTGCCCGCCACGGTCCGGGCGGGCGGGTGTCGACGACGAATCGGTACCAGTGCTCGGACTCGTCGAGGTCGCCCCACCGCCCAGCGAGCGACGCGACCACCCGCGCGATCGGTCCGTACGACGCGTAGCCCGACCCGTGGGTGCCGTCGAAGTGCGCGTACGGGCGGAGGAGTTCGAGTGTCGTCCGGCCAGCCG
>Ga0102938_10003536_pt1 | contig 11653 bp, 11 predicted proteins | sample SalPonR2_B_D2_MG_FD_84516 | JGI IMG/M metagenome (GOLD analysis project Ga0102938, IMG submission 84516) | Salt pond soil microbial communities from South San Francisco under conditions of wetland restoration - Salt Pond MetaG R2_B_D2_MG | ecosystem: Environmental > Aquatic > Marine >... | reverse complement strand
GCCAACCTCACCGGGCAGATGGTGGACCCTCTCCACACGGGGGATCTACAGGCCAAGCTGGTAAAGGACGCCGAGACCGCACTCGAAGTGCTGGCGCCTCACGGGGTCACCGAGAAAGTGGTCAGATCTCCGAAGCAGCTGGGCGAGCTGATGTACGACGAGTGGAAGTTGCCGGTCCTGAAGGAGAACACCAGCAAGAAGACCGGAAAAACCACGCGCTCGACTGATAAGGAAGTCCTCCACGAGTTGGCATTTATCGACCCCCGGGCCCAGACGCTACGCGAGTATCGGGAGGCCCTGAACAACAAGACCAAGTTCGCTGACACCCCGCTCAACAGCTACCGGTACAACGGCGACCTGAGAACCCACCCACAAGCCATCATCTTCGGAACCTACTCGGGCCGACTGACCTACGGGTCCAAGCAGGGGAGGCTCAAGGCTGATATCCGACAGACAGGCTTCGCGCTCCACCAAGAGAAGCGCGGCCGAGAGTTCCGCAACATCCTGATAGCACCGTCCGGCTACACGTTGGTCGAGTTCGACGCTGCTGGTCAGGAGTACCGCTGGATGGCGATCGCCTCTGGCGACGAGACGATGCTCGGTTTGTGTGAGCCCGGCGGTGACCCGCACAGCTACATGGGCGCTCAGATCAACGACCTAGAATACGAGGTCTTGAAGGCTTTAGTTAAAGAAGGTGACGAGAACGCAGGCGAGCAGCGTAAGCTAGGTAAAGTTGCTAACTTGAGCTTGCAATATAGAACCTCTGCGCGTAAGCTCAGGACTGTTGCACGGGTGCAGTACAACCTGCCGATGGAGATGCCTCAGTCGCAACTGATTTGGAAGACCTACCAGCTTTCGTATGTAAGGGTGCCGGAGTATTGGAAGAAGCAGATCGCACTCACCAAGGCCCGGGGCTGGGTCGAGACGCTGGCTGGCCGACGGGTCGAGGTCAAAGGCGACTGGAACGGCAGCTGGGGCTGGTCCATGGGCTCGACAGCGATCAACTACCGCATTCAGGGTACCGGGGCCGACCAGAAGTATCTGGCGATGATGCTCCTGAGGCCGTACCTGCGCGAGATCGGAGCGTCTTTCGCATGGGATCTGCACGACGGCATATACTTCTACGTGCCGACCGAGCGGCTGCATGAGGCGGTCGCTCACATCCAGCCCATGCTGGATAACCTGCCCTACCAGAAAGCTTGGGGCATGACGCCACCGATCCCGATGCCGTGGGACTGCAAGGTCGGGGCATCTTGGGGAGACCTGAAGGACTATAGAGGACCATGAGGATGTTTCTGGAGCACGAGCAAACCCAACGCCGCTACGAGATCGTGGGGGTCAGCGACGACAAATCGAAAATCACTCTGAAGGGCGAGCACGGCACGTTCGAAGAGGATTATGACAAGGACAAGTTCAAGCAGCTGGGGTATAAACTGGTACGCGCTGCCTGATGCGCACAATCTTCATGGAGAGAGCCCATGCCGTCCAGCGAGAACTACGTCCGCGATTACAAGCAGGAAGCCCGCACCGCCCGCGCCCGCGGCGAGATCGGCGGCTCCGATACCCCTAACGCCGCGCGCAAACGTGCGCGCCGTCTGGCCCTGAAGAAGGGTATGGTGAAGCCCGGTCAGGATGTTCACCACAAGAAGCCCCTATCGAAAGGCGGGGGTAACGATCCATCGAACCTACAAGCGGTGAGCCCGGCCAAGAACCGCAGCTTCCCGCGAAACTCTGATGGGAGCATCAAGAAGAAAGGTTGAAGATGTTTGTAAGGTGTAAATCCTGCTGCCGGTGGTTTCTCATGCTGATCGAGAACGAGCCGTGCGAGATCTGCGGGGCGAGGCAATGAACACGCCGTGTCGGAGGTTGCTGGAGGAGGCAGCCGAGATCATCTCCGTAGATCGCGCGGCGACGCACGGAAAAGCTGAGAACAGCTTCGCAGCTATTGCAGGCATATGGGGCTGGTGGCTCAATACCCGCCCGCCGGGACCGCTGACTGCCATGGACGTCGCAGTGATGATGGACCTGTTCAAGACGGCCCGCATCGCGAACAACCCGAAGCACCGGGACAACTGGCTGGATAAGGCGGGATACTCCGCCTTGGGCTTTGAGATCGCAACGCAAGAGGACATCGACGATGACGAACCAGACGAGTACTGAGACCTTACCATCTGTCCAGCACATGATGGTGGATCTGGAGACCATGGGCACGCACGTGGGTGCGCCGATCATCTCGATCGGGGCCATCATGTTCGACCCCAACTCCGACAATTTGGAGGGCGAGCGCTTTCATGTTGGCATCGAGCTGGAGAGCAACGTCCAGTTCGGCCGGCACCCTGACCCCGGCACCATCATGTGGTGGATGCAAGAGGACCGGGCCGAGGCACGCAAGGCGATGCTATCGCTCGACAAGGTCGACCTCTACGTCGCTCTCGACGAGCTGGCTAACTGGGCGCCTGAGACCGAGACATGGGTCTGGGGTAATGGTGCTGCGTTCGACAACGTGATCCTCGCCAGCGCCTACAAGAGCGTGGGCCTCGAGCCGTTCTGGAAGTTCTGGAATGACCGTTGCTACCGGACGATGAAGAACCTCGCACCGGATGTTGAGTGGGAGGATTGGGGGGTCGCACATGACGCCCTATCCGACGCCGTCGCACAAGCCCGCCACATGCAGAAGGTCATCAAGCATCTGGGGATCGTCGTCTGATGCCTACACCTCTCCCATGGAGCCCTTCAGCTCTTTCCGACTACAAGAACTGCCCACAGCAGTATTACCGAAAGCGCGTCGTCAAGGACGTGAAGGATGAGGGCGGCGAGGCGCTCCACTGGGGGAACAAGGTTCACAAGGCGTTCGAGCTTTACGTCAAGGAGGGGAAGCCCCTCCCGGACATGCTGAAAGAGCACCAGCGCATGCTGGATGTTCTCGCCGAGATGGGTACCGAGCGCTGGACAGAGCGCAAGATCGCATTGGGTCGGGACCTCAAGCCTTGCGCCTATTTCGCTGACAACGTGTTCTACCGGGCGGTGATCGACTACACGAGCATCCACGGGTGTCAGGCGACGATCGTCGACTACAAGACGGGGAAGAAGAAGCCTGACTTCACGCAGCTGAAGCTCAACGCCATCTGGATCTTCGCGGAGTATCCACACGTCACGGCTGTCGACACTCGCTACTATTGGACGAAAGAGAAGAACTTCTCGCGCGAGATGTACACGCGCGGTGAGATCCCCCGGCTCTGGGACGCTGTCGTCCCCGATCTGCGCCAATACAAAAAGTCGTTCCACGATGACCTGTGGCCGACGAAACCTTCCGGGCTCTGCGCATGGTGCCCGGTGCGCGACTGCAAGCACTGGAAACCTCGTCCCCCGGGGCGGTGATTACAAAGGACTGCACAATGGCACAACGCACATTCGAGACTGAGAAAGACGTCAAGGCTGAGGTCAAGAAGCTCCTGACCAAGCACGGCTGGTTCTGGTGGATGCCGCCCGGCAACGGTTTCGGTAAAGGTGGCGTCGCGGATTTCAACGCCCTGCACCACGGCGTGTTCCTCGCGATCGAGACCAAGTTCGGGTCGAAGAGGCCGACCCCGGCGCAGATCGGGTACCTCGAAAGCATTCACGCCGAAAACGGCTTCGGGTTCGTGGTCAACGAGAAGCTCCTCGGCGACCTCGACGTGTGGCTGACGCTGTTCGAGCGGGCCACATGGAACGTGCAGAACGAAATCCCGGTCACTGGCGAAGATCAACGTGACCTGATGAATGCTGCGGCTGCCATGATGCAGCTGATCTCCCACAAGAAGTGACGTCCATGCAGTTCCACACCCCCACGCAGAGCGTGCTCTTCCGCGCGCCTGATCCTCTGGCGATCCGCAGCGTGCTGCCGAAGTCGAAGCTGCTCAGCCATGAGAACTTCAACATCGCGGTCAAGCATACGGTCGAAAGTACCCGTGTGCTCCAGAACATGGGGATCGACGTCCCGGCGCCGATCAACACGAGCTACGAATACCCGGGTAGGTACAAGCCGTTCCGGCACCAGCGGATCATGGCGGCAGCCAAGACCATGCACCGGCGGGTGTTCGACCTGAGCGATCCCGGGACTGGCAAGACCGCCAGCACCCTGTGGGCGATCGACTGGCTCATGCTGACCGGTCGGGTCAACAAGGCCCTGATCCTGAGCCCCCTGTCCACGCTGGACCGTGTGTGGGCCTCTGACGCGTTCGACGTACTCATGCACCGGACCACGTCCGTGGTCTATGGCCCGAAGCAGAAGCGGCTCAACGCTCTCGAAGCTGACGCTGACATCTACATCATGAACCACGAAGGGGTCAGCATCCCTGACGTACATAGGGCGATCGCGACACGTCCCGACATCGACCTGATCGTGCTGGACGAGGCGTCGATGTTCCGGAACCACCAGACGAAGAAATACAAACGTCTGAAAGAGTTGCTCCGGCCGGACATGAGGGTTTGGTTCCTGACCGGCACGCCGTGCCCGAACGCGCCTACCGATGTCTGGGCTTTGGTGAAGCTGCTCAACCCTGACAGAGTTCCGAAGTTCTTTGGCCAGTTCGAGCGTGAGGTCATGGTCCCGATCAGCCAGTTCAAGAAGGTACCGAAGCCGAACGCCTATAAGCGCGCCTACGAGGCCATGCAGCCGGCGGTGCGCTTCAAGAAGTCAGAGTGCATCGACTTGCCCCCGGTGACCATCACCGACCGCGCCGCGCCGATCTCGGTCGAGCAGAAGCGCATGGTCGCTCAGATGCGCGCGACGATGAAGGCGGAGGCAGCCGCCCATCAGGTGACCGCTGCGAACGCCGCGGACCGCATCAGCAAGATGCGCCAGATCCTGCTAGGGTCTGTGAAGGACAAGGAGACCGGCGTCTATGTTCCGGTGGACTTCAAGCCCCGCCTCACCGTGCTGCGAGAGTGCATCGAGCAGGCCCGAGCCAAGGTCATCGTGATCGTCCCGTTCAAGGGCATTATCCGAGAGCTGGAGACGGCACTGAGCGAGGAGTACAGCATCGGGGTCCTGAACGGCGACGTCAGCCACAGGCGCCGCAACCAGATCATTCAGGACTTCAAGGAGACCAAAGACCCGCACGTCCTGCTCTGCCACCCACGGGTCATGTCGCACGGCCTGAACCTGACCGAGGCAGACACGACGATTTTCTACGGGCCAATCAATTCGAACGACGAGTTCCAGCAGGTCATCGAGCGCTTCAACCGGACCGGGCAAAAGAATAAGATGACGATCGTGCGCATAGGCGCACACCCGGTGGAGTGGGAGATCTACAAGATCGTGGACACTCGCAAGGTGTCGCAGCAGACAGTTCTGGACCTGTACTCGCAAATCGTAGACGACGACTTCACTTGACGTAACAACTTCAATACTGTACTCCTAGACAATAACTTTGAAATATAAAGGTACTCCCCATGTCCATTGATGCTGAAAAGATGGTGAAGGTCTTTGTCAAAATGCGCGACAAGCGTGCCGAGTTGAAGCGCGCATGGGAGGCAGAAGACGCAGATATCCGAGCCAAGCAGGAGAAGATCGAAGCGGTTCTGCTGGACCATCTGAACAAAAACAACCAAGATAGTGTCCGCACTGGGGAGGGCACTTTCTATCGCCAGAAGAAGACGATCCCGAGCGCCAGCGACTGGGACGCGTTCTACAAGTGGATCAAGGAGAACGATGCCTTCGACGCTCTTGAGCGCCGGATCAAGGCGAAGTTCATCACCGACTACATGGAGGAGCACGCAGACGACCCCGACAACAACTTGCCCCCGGGCGTCTCGGTCTTCACCCGGTACGACGTTCGTGTCCGCAAATCCTAACCCGAGCCAAGGAGCTACCCATGGGTAATGAACTTTCACTGTTCGACAGCAGCAATCTGCAGGTCCCTGCCCACCTGCAGGATCTGAACGAAGAGGGCAACATTCAGGACCGCATTCAGGTCCCCTCCCTGTCCTACGAGGGCAAGGTCTGGTCGATCATCGTGAACGGCGAGAAGACCCAGCTGGTCAAGCTGGACGCTGACGGCGATGAGGTCCCGCTGGCGGTCATGCGTGTGGTCGTGCTGGACTACCAGCAGCGCCGCGGTCGGTCCTACTACGAGGGGACCTACGATCCGTCCAACGCCGGCAAGCCGGCCTGCTTCTCCGATGACGGGGTCAAGCCTCACCCGAGCATCGCAGAGCCTCAGGCGTCGGCATGTGACGGCTGCCCCATGGCAGTCAAAGGGTCGCGCATCTCCGAGAACGGGAAGCAGGTCAGCGCCTGCAGCCAGCACCGGGTCCTTGCCGTGGTCCCTGCCCACAAGATGGACATGGAGCCGCTGCGGATGAAGATCGCGGTCACCTCCGACTATGACAAGGAGAACGACCTCGAAGCCAAGGGCTGGCTGGCGTTCCAGCAGTACCGAGACTTCCTCAAGGCACGCGGCATCAATCATACGGCGATGCTGGTCACCAAGATGCGCTTCGATCCCGGTGTGGCGTACCCGAAGGTTCTGTTCTCGCCGGACCGTTGGGTCGAGGCGGATGAGAAGGCGATCGTCAACCCGAAGGTCAAATCCGACGAGGTGCAGAAGATCATCACAGGTGAGGCACTGAACCCGTCCGCCCCACCGCGCGCCGGGCTTGGTGACGAGAGCGACGACACCGGCAACGCAGCACGCAACGATGACGACGCGGCCGCAGTTGCCGAGGCCAAGAAGACGGCGGCTGCCGAGGAAAAGGCCAAGGCTGAAGCCAAAGCTAAGGCTGAGGCGGAGGAAAAGGCCAAGGCTGAGGCTGCGGCCAAGAAAAAAGCGAACGCCGCCGTCGTGGATGACGATGGCGATGATGACGACATTGTGGTGTCCACGAAGGGGTCCGCTACCGCATCTAGCGATAGCGACGATGACGACAAGCCGCTCGACGGCGAGATCGTCTCCGAGGTGTCCGAGGACGTTGCGAGCCTGCTTGCCGATTGGGATGACGACTGATCTATTAGGGGCCTCGGATGGCCGAGGCCCCTTCCCCAAACGGTGTAAGCAGAGGCTCTCCTAATGCAAGCTCGCGAGTTCCTAGAGGCCGTCTGGCCCGATAAAGGCTTCTTCTGCATCGCGACCCCGTTCACCCCGGAAGGCTCGACCAAGGCCGTGTTCGCCCACAAGGTGTTCGGGGCAGTCGACGAAGCCGTGGCCTACGTGGCGAGCAAGCGACTGGAAAAGGACATCTTCTTCGGCGTCCTCTCCCTACGAGAGGAGAGGGTCTGGAACCCCAAGAAGAAGAATTTCAAAACTGGGGATCTCGGCGCCTACGAGGTCCGGGTTCACAAGAACATCCTCGCCGCCAAGGCGCTGTTCTTCGACCTCGACGTAGGTAGCGACCCCGACAAATACGCGACCCAAGCTGAGGCGCTGGCGGCAGTCAAAGAGTTCTGCTCCGAGACAGGTCTGCCGCGCCCCATGGTCGTGTCATCCGGCGGCGGCATCCATACCTACTGGCTACTCGAAGAGACCGTCGACGTGGACGAATGGCGCGTGCTCGCGAAGCAGATGAAGCTACTCGCCGGGGCGAAGCGTCTCCGCGTGGACCCGATGCGGACCACGGACGTCTCGTCGGTTCTCCGGGTCGCCAATACGCTCAACTTCAAGGACCGCGACAACCCTCGCAAGGTGCGGGTCCTCGGCGCCACCAAGCCAATCTCGGTCAAGGACCTCACGAAGATACTCCAGCACGCCCTGATCCGTGCCGGGGAGGAGGTGCCCACGGCGGCCGACATCAAGGGCCCAGTGCCCTCAGACGACGAGCTAGGCAGCAATACAGGTAAGACCTATGACGGGCCTCCCGTCACGATCAGAGCCCTCGGCAAGGCCTGCAAGCAGGTTCAGCGGTTCACCAAGCGTGGCGGAGACGTGTCGGAGCCTGAATGGTACAAGATGCTGCAGCTGATCCGCCTCGCTGAAGATGGTAATGAGTGGGCCCACAAATTGTCCGAGGGGGCTGCCAGCTACAACTTCGAGGTCACCGAGGCAAAGCTCGTGCAGCTAGAGGATAAGGGCATCGGCCCGCCCATGTGCGAGAAGATCGCCGACGTGGGTGACGCGTCGATCTGCAAGAGCTGCCCGCACTTCCATAGGAAGACGTCGCCTCTGGTCGTGGCGCGGAACCTGACCAACTCGCCACCTCCGGTTGTCAGATCTGAGGTCCCCGGACTGCCGGACATAGAGATCATCGAGCCACCCAGACCTTACACAGTATCAGATGAGAGTGGCGTCGCGATCGAGATGGAGGACGGCGACGGCGGCCTCGACTACGAGCAAATCCTCTACGTCCCGCTCCGCCCGGTGGTCAGGCAGCGAGACAGGGACAATCAGGTGGAGTATGTTCTGTGGCAGACGCAGCTCCCGAGGGAGCCGGGGCCCACGTTCTTCTCAATCCCGGCGTCAGACACATATAGACCTGATCAACTAAACGCTCATCTCGCGAACAATGGTATCTACCTGCTCCCGGCTCAGTCGAAGAAGGTGTTTCAATTCATGGTAGCCTATATCCAGCAACTGCAGAAAGAGTACGACGCAGCGCAGACCCATAGCGCGTTGGGGTGGCAGGATGATTTCCAGAGCTTCGTGCTGCCTGACAGGGCGCTGCGCCGCGACGGGACCGTCACCCCGGCTGCATTGACGCCGAACGCCGAGAGCGCGGCCCAGTCTCTGCGCAAGTCAGGTACGTTGGAGAGGCAGGTCGAGCTGCTCAGGTTCTACGAGGACGGCCGCTATGTGCAGCACCAGTTCTTCATCCTGTGTGGACTGGGGTCGATCCTCTTCCACATGACCGGGCACGCTGGTGTCATCGTCAACGCGACCGGCCGGTCCGGCGCGTCGAAATCCACGAGCCTCTACACTGCGGCATCCTTTTGGGGCGACCCCCTGATGACCCCGCTGAACGGGACGCAGCAGGGCGGATCGACGAAGGGGCGGTACAACCGCCTGACCACCATGGGTAGCCTGCCCTTCTGTGTGGATGAGATCACGACGATGGCGCCTGAGGCGGTACAGGAGCTGGCCATGGCGGCCACCCAGCCCGGGCCGCGCGTAATCCTGAATCCGAACAGCACTGTGCGTCAGACGTCCAGCACACCGCGCTCCGCGATCATGATGTCAACGTCGAATACTTCGGTGCAGGGGCTGCTCGCCTATCAGAACGCTGCCGGGACGGCGGGCGCGATGCGCGCGATCGAGATCGAGATGATCGACTTGCACATCCACTCGAAGGAGCAAGCCGACGAGTACCTGCGACAGCTTCGCGAGAACTACGGCCATGTCGGTGAGATCTTCGCCACTTACGTCGTGAACAACTACGAGGTGGTGCTGGCGCGGGTCCATCAGAAGATGAAGGAGATCGATAGGCTAGGGCAGATCGCCGGGAGCGAGCGCTTCTGGTCCGGCGGCATGGCCTGCGCGGTGGTTGCCGGCGAGATCGCTCGGGAGCTGGGGCTCATCAACTACGATCCCGTGTTGGTGCAGAACTGGGCAATAACTCAGCAGCTGGCGCAGATGCGCGGTGTGGTCGTCGCCGAGTACGACACTCCATCCAGCGTCCTGACCAACTACATGGAGACGATCTCATCGCAGATCATCGTCGTCGCCGAGGATACCCAGTCAGGGCTGGTCTATATCAAGCGCCCACCGGTTGGATCGCTGCTGGGTCATTACGATACCGACAAGCAGATCTTGTGGCTGCTGAAGAAGGGCTTCAAGGACTACTGCCAGCGGGTCGGGGCCAACTCGGTCGAGATCATCCGCCAGCTGTCCGACGGGTCGGACCCGGTGATCGCGCATCTGGAGCGGAAGCGCATCCTCGGGCAAGGAACAGACTATGCCAAGGGTCAGTCGCGTTGCTTCGGGATCAAGATGAGCCACAAAGAGATGTCTGGTGCAGCCGACTTACACGTCGTTTCGAGCAGCAACTCCGACGCGACTGCACCAGCAGAGAAGCGAGCGCGGGACCAAAGCTAGGGAGGACAGCCCCCGCCGTCGCGCTCAGCCTCTACCTCAGAACATCCCTCGGCTGACGTTGATACCGAACCGGTCTGTGATGGTGCTCAACGCACCGCGGTTCCGCACCGCGGGAGTGGTCGGCGCTGGCTGAGACGACGATGGGCTCCGCGTCGCCGAGAACGACGGAGACGATAAGTTACTCGTCGGAGGTGTCCGCCCAGCGTTGATGAACAGCGCTTCGACAAGATCGCTGTCGGGTAGCAGCGCCAACGCGTTGTTCTGGATGCGAGCCGTCCGCGTGTTGGCCCCGACCAGACCGGCGTTGGCCGAGTTTAGCGCAGCCTCTGACGTCATAAGCGCAGGCATGCCCGCCGCTCGGGCTGATGTGAGCGCCGCGTCAGCCTCAGCCCCGGCGATAGCAGACGGCGCCAAGCTCGCCTGTGTCCGCGCCTGCATCCGCGTGCTGCCTGCGCGCGACGTGTCGGCGTCCGCACCTTGCTGCATGATGTCGTATTTCCGCTGAGCAAGCCCCGCCCAGTCGATCATCCCAACCATATCCGTCCTCCTTATACCGACAGCGACCTGACGCTGCTGCTGCTGCTGCTGCTCGAGTTCGAAGTCGTCGAACTGTTCGATCGGGCCTGCGAGAAGGCAACCGACTGGTTATCGCTGAACCCGGCGCTGATGCTGCGCGAGTTGTTGAACGACGTCGAGACACTATTGGCGCTGAGTGCCGCAGCCCCGAGCTGTGCTGCAACAGTCGCTCCGACCTTCGCAGCATCCAGTACCATGGACCGCTGGGTCATGAACAGCTCTGCGTTCGCCCGGGCCTGTGCGAGCGAGACCTCAGTGACGTTGATCGCTGCCTGCGACGCGGCCGACCACTGCCGTGCGAGAACCTCATTGAATGTGCCCACGGCGGAAGCCTCGGACTGGTACATCCGTGCGACGGCCTCGTTCTTTGCTGCGATCGCGCGAACACGGTCACCTTCGGTCTGGACTTGGGTCCGGTAACCCTCCCAAAGCGTCTGGTTGGTACGGAGCTGTGCCTCAAGTACACCGATCCGAGCGTCGATTTGCTTCGACGCAGCATCCACTTGGCTGGTGTAGGCACCCACAGTCGATCGAAACGCGTCTTGCTTCGACACCTCGGCCTGCACACCGGCACGATACCCTTCGACTTGCGCGGTGTAGGCGTTGACCTGCGAGCCGTAGGCGCGGACCTCCTCGCCAAAGATGGCGACCTTGAGCCGCTCGATCTCAGCCTTGGTCTGGATGGCGCCGATCTCCGCCTTGTAGACCTCGACCGCCGATAGTGCGGCGTCGGTGAGGACGCGAAACTCCTCCACCCGAGTGCGGTTGATCTCCGACTTCGCCTGCTCAGCCGCGACCTCCGCCTGATAGACTTCGACCTTGGCCAGCTCCCCCCGGATCTGCTGCTCGTAAGCCTGCAGCTTGGCGCGGTAGACATTCACGAACTCGCCGAAAGCCTGAACCCGCGCGTTGTAGACAGCTACGCCTGCCTCGGTCGCGTAGCGCGCGCTGTCGAAGGCACGCTGCTCGATTTGGTTGGCGTACTGGATCGCGTCCGCCTCAAGCGTCTGGGCGATGGTGAGCGCCTGCTGGACGGCCTCCAGCTCCAGCTCGGCCTGCTTGACCATGATCTC
>Ga0102938_10003535_pt1 | contig 11654 bp, 10 predicted proteins | sample SalPonR2_B_D2_MG_FD_84516 | JGI IMG/M metagenome (GOLD analysis project Ga0102938, IMG submission 84516) | Salt pond soil microbial communities from South San Francisco under conditions of wetland restoration - Salt Pond MetaG R2_B_D2_MG | ecosystem: Environmental > Aquatic > Marine >... | reverse complement strand
CGGCAGGCGTTTCTGGCTCGGCAGGCGTTTCTGGCTCGGCAGGCGTTTCTGGCTCGGCAGGCGCTTCTGGTTCGGCAGGCGTTCCGGTTGCCGGAGGCAGGGTCATCGTGGGTTCTGCAGGGGTTTCTTCTGCAGGGGTTTCTTCGGTGACAGTGGCTGGCGGTTCTGCAGCAGGAGTCGTTTCAGGCAACGAAATGTCTGGGCTGTCGGGCACCAAGCTGGTGTCAGGCGTATCAGCCGGTGCCAACGGATCCATCAGTTCGGGTGTCTGTTCGCTGAACCAAGCCAGGAATTCTTGTGTCTCGGGGCGTTGTAGGCTGGCGATGCGTTGTTCGGCAGCGGCCACCATTTCCTCGGATTCGCCGACGGCCACGACCTTTTCATAAGCCGCGATGGCCTCTTCAGCATTGCCGAGCGTCTCCTGGGCGCGTGCTAATCCAAAGGCAGCGCGAGACTGAATTAGCGGATCCTTCAGTTCGGCCAGGACTTGGCGGTAATCGGCAACGGCCGTTTCCAGTTGTTCTACGGACTTTTCTCGCACCGTGAACATGCCATCGATACCCTCTGCCAGCTCGACATCGGCTTTTGCCAGGGTCGCCATCGAGGCAGCTTTGGTGCCGGGGTAATTCTTGCTGACGTTTTCGAGTGCTTCAGGATCCGACTGACCGGCATGGATCAGGTAGGTCAAGGTCGCATCGCTGCGTTGATTCGCAGCTCGACTTTGCAGAAAACCGACCGTTAGCACGCCGCCGACGACGACCACCAAGCCGGTCAAGATGGCCGGTGCGTAGGGTTCCAGCTTCTTGATCCAGGTGCCCAACGCATCGGCTAATTCGTTTTTTTGCAGTTCGTGCCGACGATCGCTATTCATGTGACTGGTCCATCAGCGGAAGTGGGACTGGCTGAAATAGCCAATCCGAAGTCCCTTAGTATAGAAATCACGATGAAAAAGCGTCAATAGTGCGGCCGCGCCTTATGCTGGCACGTTGCCATGTTGCTGGAGGATCGCGAGCACTTCCTTGTGCAGTTTGCCGTTGGTACCCACCGCGTCGGGCCCTCGGCTGGTCGGTTCCCCCGACCAACAGGAGAACTTGCCGCCCGCTTCTTCGATGACCGGGCGAATGGCCGCTACGTCCCAGGCGTTCACTACGGGATCGACCATTACGTCGGCGCGACCTGTGGCGACCAGCAGGTATCCATAGCCGTCACCCCACGAGCGGGAAATCCACGCGGCACGCTCGAGTTCCTTATAGGCCGTTGCAGCGTTTCGGGCATCGAACGAGTCGACTTGAGAGGTCAGGAAAATCGCTTCGGAGAGTTTCTTCCTCGCCGAAACATGGGCCGTCACCCAGTCCTCGCTGCCAGTCGCCCGGTGCCAAGCCCCCTGCCCTTTCGCTGCCGCAACGCACTCGTTGAGCGCTGGGATGTAGATCACTCCAGCCAGCGTTTCGTCGTTGTATTCCAGCGCTAGCAGCGTCGAGTAAAGCGGCACGCCGGAGACAAAAGATTTCGTGCCGTCGATCGGGTCGACGATCCAGCGATAGCCGCTGGTGCCCGGTTGCGTTTCAAATTCTTCTCCCAATACCTCATCTGTCGGAAAGGCCTCGGCGACTTGCTTGCGAACGAGTTGTTCGGCATGTCGGTCGGCCGCCGTCACCGGAGAATCGTCTTGTTTCGATTCCACTGTCAGTTCGGAGTTCCCGAAATAGGCACGTGTGCTATTGCCAGCCGCTTCGGCAATCGGGACCAGTTTGGCCAAGCGGCCTTCGTGAAGTTCGGACCAGTTATCGGGACAACGCATGGTGTTTTAGAGAGCCAAAGAGTAGAGAGGCAGGTGGTTTTGCAAATCGACAGGGTGGGAAGGCGGCAACAGCAGGCGTCGATCCGCCAGCGGTCGCGGGACTGTTTCAGCGATCGCCAGCGGTTGTCTCGACGCTCGGCCTGGGCTTGTCGGGCGTCGTCGGCGGGGAGCTCGGTTCGGGGTCGGGGAAAAACGATTTCCACAGCAGCATGCCGGCACCGAGGACCAGTAGGCTGTCGGCGATATTGAAATTCGGCCATTTCCAACGATCGTTGGCTTGTAGCAAAATCCAGTCGCGGACTCCGCTCCGCCAAGATTCTTGGTAGTCAGGCTGCCACCAGAGGCCCAAGCGATCGTAAAGATTGCCGAGGATCCCCGCCATCACACAGCCCAACGCGATCGTCAGCCACCAATGATGAGCCGCTCGATACCAAAACAGCCAGGTCACAATGCCTAGCCCAGCGAGCACCGACAGGGCGGCAAACAGTAACCCACGGCCAGCCCCCAAGCCGAACACAGCCCCTGGGTTGACCGCCGTTTCAATCCCCACGTAACCGTCGATCAACCACCACACGTCACGCTGTGAAGGAAGCCCGCGCCAGGCAAACATCCACTGCTTGGTCAACAGGTCGAGCGTCGCACCGACAATCGCTAGCAGTCCGAAAACCACGGTGCGGTTGCGAGGGAGCGGTTCGCTGTCCATTGCGGAGAGGGGTCGATTCGATTCAGCTTTGGAGCTTGCTGGCACAATTCACGCAGTAGGCAGTAAAGGGGATGGCAGATAAGCGTTCTTTCGGGATCAGTTTGCCGCAGTCTTCGCACACTCCGTACTGCCCTTGGCCGAGTCGTTCTAAGGCGGCCTCGACTTGATGCAGCGTTTCCTCCTCGCTTTCGACCAGCGAGAGGGTGAATTCTTGGTCGAAGGCGTCGGTTCCCTTGTCTGCCATGTGGGTGGGTACGTGCGATAAGTCGCCGTTTCCATCGTCACCGCCATGCAAGGCGGCGTCGGACATCGATTGCACGTCGCCCCGCAGGCGACTGCGAAGCGCCCGCAGCATTTGCTCAAACGGCTGATAGTCACGAGTCTTTTTCTTTGCCATTTGCTGTTCGAATTGCAAGAATGGATCGGAAACGGAACGATGGTCGCTTCGCAGTGGGAATCGAGTCAGGCGTTTTTTCGCCAATCGTCGCGGTCAAGACACTGTAGGGGGGATTTTTCGTTCCGACAATTGCTGTCGTTGGATTTCACTCAAATGGTTACGACAAAACGAGTTACGCCCCGGAATGCCCGTTTTTGGGTCGAGGCCGATGTCACCGCCGGTCGATCTACTCTGTAGAAAACTCGGGCTTGCACTAGACTGCTGGTTGCGCCGGGGATGGGGAGCCAACATGGTGGCTGCTCCCTCGGTGGCTTGAGATATGGTCATGGTGGCTCCAGAGACGAAACCCAGTGACCCGAGAAATTTGTTCCTGTTAGACGGATCCCAAAGAAATGCTCCAGTCGGCTGACACCTCCGCTCATAATGATATGCAAACCGACCTCGCTTTCCAGCGTTGCATCAATCCTGCCTGCGCAGCGACCTACGAAGCACGCAGCGTCCGGACATCTTGCGATCGATGCGGGGATTTGCTCGATATCGCCTATGAATGGGACCAGGCGGCGGTGCCGACAAAGCTGAGCGATTTTGAGGCGATGTGGAGTCGGCGCTTCGATCCCGTTCGATTTAGCGGCGTCTGGCGTTTTCATGAGTTGCTGCCCTTTTGCAGGCACCAGGAAATTGTCACCGTCGGCGAAGGCCAGACTTTGCTGCAGCAGACCGATGCGGTGGGCAAGTTCGTCGGCTTGAACCAAGGTTGCCTGCACCTTCAATACGAGGGGATGAATCCGTCGGGGAGCTTCAAGGACAATGGAATGTGCGCGGCCTTTACCCACGCCTGCATGATGAATGCCAAGCGCGCCGCCTGCGCAAGTACCGGAAATACCAGTGCTTCGTTGGCGCTGTACTGCAGTGCGACGCAAAAAATGAAAGCGGTCATTTTCATCGGCAGTGGAAAAATCTCCTACGGCAAATTAAGCCAAGCCCTCGATTATGGTGCCCTGACGGTGCAGATCGCCGGGGACTTTGACGACGCCATGATTCGCGTCAAGCAAATCGCCAGCAAACTGGGCATTTACTTGGTCAACAGTGTGAATCCGTTCCGCTTGGAAGGTCAGAAAACGATCATGCTGCGGGTGCTGGAAGCGCTCCGCTGGGAAATTCCCGATTGGATTGTGGTGCCCGGTGGAAACCTCGGGAACAGCAGCGCGTTTGGAAAAGCGTTCGCGGAACTCAAGCAACTGGGGCTGATTGATCGAATCCCACGGTTGGCGGTGATCAACGCCGGTGGTGCCGACACTTTGTACGAATTGTTCGAGCGTCGTGGCGTTCGCTGGAACGGTGGTAACGTCAACATGGATCCAATTCGGGTTTACAACGACCAGATGGACCGCGAGGGTTCCAAAGCCGATACGATCGCCAGCGCGATTGAAATCAATCGACCAGTGAATCTGAAAAAATGCCTGCGGGCCTTGGACGTCATGGATGGCGTGGTCCGGCAAGTCAGCGACCAAGACATCTTGGATGCCAAAGCCCAAGTCGGTGCGGGCGGTTTCGGCTGTGAGCCCGCTTCGGCGGCCAGCGTGGCAGGCGCAAAGCTGTTACGCCGTGAAGGGGTGATCGCTCCGAGTGATCGCGTCGTTTGTGTGCTGACCGGCCACGAGCTGAAAGATCCAACGGCCACGGTGGCGTACCACACTACCGACCAAGACATGTTCAATAAGGTCTTGGCTAGTCGCGGTGTGCAGAAAGCGAGCTATGCCAATCGTGCCATCGCAGTCCCCAACGAACTCGACGACATCATCAAAGCGATTCAGTTGTACTCATAGATACCGCCTCCTGGTGGGACAGCGAGCCTTCGAATCAGCCGTCTCGGCGATAGCCACGGTTCTCGCTTCGGAGCAGCCGTTTTGGCGATAGCTGGCTGTTGATTTATTGCATTTTGACGTTCGTATTGTTTGACCCGCAGCCGGAGGCGAAGGCCAAAGGCGGAACCTGCGCCTTCGGCTGCGGGTCAAACGATTAAATCAACAGGCCGATAGCCACGGTTCTCGCAGCCAGCATCGTGACCCTCCACCAACGGCTGATCCGTGTGCCAAACGTGGCTCATCGTTTCTAGCGTCGCGGTTTCTAGCGTCGCGGTGCGGCGAACTTGATCTTCTCGACCAGTTTCACAATTTGGTCGCCGTCTTTGCGGCCGCTGACGTGCGTGATCGCCGCGATGACGTACTCGTATCGCAGATTAAAGTCGGTGTCGATTTCGACTTCGGGTCCCCCGTCTTCGGCATCCGGGCCCGCTTGATTACCAACCAATTGGGTGATCGTGCCGCGTAGCGTGTCAAAGTTGGTGCCCAAATCGATTTCATTCAGCCGCATGCGGGTGAGATTGCCATCGGTGTCGGCTTCCATCCGCAGTTTGATCGGCACATCGAAGTCATCCATGGTGCTTGCGGAGCTGCCGGCGAGCGGCATCTTGATGCCAAAGTCGCCCTCCAGTTCGACGATTTTAAAGGTCAGGATGAAGAAGATCAGCAGCAGAAAGACGACGTCGATCATGCTGGTCATCGACAGTTCGGTCTTGGTCGCATCTTCTTTGTTTCGGATCTTCATCAGCCCGGTCCTTTTTGTCCAAGGTCTTCTTTGGCTCGTAAGCCAAAGTTGACGAAATCGAGTGCTTGGCAAGCGCGAATGACCTCTTGCACTTCACCGGCCGCGGTGTTGCGGTGAGCCCGAATAATCACGTTCGCATCGCTAGGACCCATTTGCTGGGCCGCTGCGACGGCGAGCTCCATTTTCAATCCACGGGCGAGCGTTTCGGCGGTGTAGTCTTTGCCGCCGAGATAGACCGTGGCGTCCTGCGTGATGTGCAGCACGATCGGAAATTCAAACGGCTGATCGGGCGGCTTGATCAATTGGCTGCTCGGTAGTTTGACCTCGTCGTGCGATTCGGTCTGAGCAAAATTGATCAACACCATGAAGAACGCGATCAATTGAAAGACCATATCGATCATCGGCGTTAGATCGGCTTCGGCGATCTCGGCATTTTCTTTTTTAACGCGCATCGTCTGCTACTTTTTGGCCGTTTGAGGTTGCACGTCTTCGAAGCGGCTCATCAGGTTTTCGCTGCTGACGCCGACTTCCAGCAACAGGCGTGCGACGCGGTTGCGGAGGATGTTGTAGGCTGCCAAAGCGGGGATGGCGATTGCCAGTCCGATCAGCGTGGTGAACAACGCGGTCGAGATCCCTTTGGCCAATTCCGAAGGCTCGGGGGTGCTGCCGCTGGTGGCGATGATTTGAAACGAGCTGATCATTCCATGTACGGTGCCGAACAGCCCGATCATGGGGCTGAGGTTCCCGATCAATGCCATGTAGCTCAGGCGATGTTCCAGCTTCATGCTCTCCTCTTCGCCGACTTCCTGCATCGATTCCAGGGCCCGGTTGTAGCCTTTGGACAGCTTGGCCAAGCCGGCCGAGAGGACTTGTCCGAGCACCGATTCATCGGTCCGAGCCAAGTCGTAAGCCGACTGAAATTCCTTTTCGTTTAACTTCTCTTCGAAGCCATCGACCAACTCTTGCGGCACCAGGTTCTCTCGACGCGAAGCCAAGATGTTCATCACCATCAGCGACACGAGTGTGAAAGAGAGCGCCAGAAAGATCAGCAGATAGCCATAGCCGAGTGACTCGACAATCCAGCCCAGTACCGACGATTCATCGTTGTCCGACTCTCCGTCACCGCCACCATTGGCAGCGGGTTCGCCGGCGGGCGGCTGGGCAGCCGGTTCTGCCGGGGCGGCTGCTGGGGGATCATCGCCGCCCAACTCGTCTTGCGCGAAACTGGACATGGAAAACGTCAGCATGCCGATGGCTACAAAGGCGATGGCAAACAGTTTGACGCGAGAGGGAACGCCGAACATGCCGAGCGGCTGACTCATGGACGAAACTCCGAAAAGGACCGTTGGGGGAGAGTGATCAGGGAAGAGGCGGAATTAGCCACCCCAGCCGGGATAGGTTTGTTGTAAAACTTGTCGCATTTGGTTCGCCCGGTCAGGCTTGCCAACTTGGGGCCATAGTTGCACGAGTGCTTTCAGCGATTCGACATGGGCATCCGCGGTGCCGGAGAACATCAAGTGCGTGTGCAGGTAAGCCCGCACGGCGGCTTCGTTCTGGTCGGCTTTGGCAAACGCCGCCCCACGCGCGTTGTACAGTCGCGCGGCCAGTTCGGTGTCGGTCGCGTCAAGTTCCGCGATCAGGGCTTCGGATTCTTTAATCGCCGGGGCGGTTTGGCCTTGCAGGCCAAGTGCGGCCACGCGTCCCGCTTTGGAGAGTCTTTGCAGGCGAGCAGCCTCAGGAGAGTTCACGCGGGCTCCGATCACCTTGTCAAAACTCGATAACGCTTCGGCAGGTTTGGCTTGTCTGAGGTCCATCAGCCCCGCTAGGTAAGCCGCTTCGATTTTCAGTTCCGGTGCGGCAGCCGATCCCAATGCGCTGTAATACTTCGTCGCTCCCTCATAGCTGCCTTCGGCGACCGCCAAGTCACCCAACAGGCGAGCGGCGTCGAAAAAGTGCCAATTGTCTCCATGCTTTTGAACAAAGTTCAACAGATTGCGTGCCGCTGCGGCGCGATCGCCTTGGCCGATTAACGACAGTTTGGCTTCGGACAGCAAACGGTAGAAGATCAGGTCGGCCGTGATGACATCGCGTCGGATCTTGGTCAGGTCCGCTTTTTTCAGTTCTTCAACCGCTTTGTCAAATTGGTTGTCGAGGGCGAATTCGCGACCGCGTGTCAATTCGGGCGGATCGCCAGCGAACATGATCTTGACGATCGTGTTTCCGGGAATTTTCTGACTCGCCCCACCCGTCCGAATCGTCACGTCATTCTTCGTCATCGATTCAATCGGGCCCGAGATCGGGTTACCGTTGAGCGGGAAGACTCGGTCGTTCTGGGCGGAGGCCGAAGGAGCTGCTAGCGCCAACAGGGCCAGGGCAGCGATAAGGTGGCGGAGATGGTGGATAACAGGCATAGCGTCAGGAGATGAGAACGGGACGGAAGAGGAGCGATCCGGTATCGCAGCACGCGCCGCTGAACTTAGTTTACTTCGTTGATTAGCAATTAGGGGGACTCGAAAGCTTCTAAACCTTTAACGGGATCCCCTATCGCGGTCTGAATATCCCGAACAAGCCGATCAAACTTGGGGCGCCAGTCGTCGCCCCCCATGTCGGGATAGAACACGATCAGGTCTTTCGTGAATTTGATGCCGTCGCGCATCTTGCTTTCGTCGTTCAATGCTTTGCCTTGCAAGAATCGATTGAGGGCCAAGTGGTATCGAGCATTAAAAAAGGCTTCCTTAAATTTGACGTTGTTTCCGGTCCGTTTGCCGATCGTGCCCCAGCCCCAAATCTGGTTCTTGCCTTTGTCATCGGGACGCGAGCCCATGATCGCTAGTTCGTGTGCCTTAGCGGCTCGGCTGGGGGAGTCGGCCGACGCCAGGCCCCACTGTTCGTAGGTCAGCGCGGCTTCTTCTTGGGCGGTCAGCATCGTCGGTTTGACTTTGACTATCTCTTCTAACTCTTTCAGCGACGAAGAGTACTCACCTCGCAGGCGTTCGACGCGAGCCAGCTGGTAGCGGGTCTTCAGTTTGGTCTCTTGGTCGCTTTGGGCGGTGACTGCTTTGTTCAGCATTTCGCTGGCGCTGGTCAGCAATTCGGCCGCTTTGCCTGTTGCCGGGCGGTCTGGGTTAGGCATCGCTCCCTCGCCGATTTGAGCGAACGATTGGCCGACCATCAGCAGCGTGCTGGGATCGTTGTCAGCCGACACCAGCCCGGTCATCAACGTTTCGAAGGCGGTCATCAGTGTCTCTTTTTTCGCCGGCGGAGCCGCTTCGAGTTGTTCGCGAATATCCCGTGCGAGCGACTTGAAGTTATCTGCCATCCGCGACTTGGCTTCTTCGCTGTTGCCAGCAATCGCCTGCATTTGCTTGACAATATCTCCCGCTTTCTTCGTCAGGCCTGCCGTATCGGCGTTCATGCTGGTCATCTGACCGATGATCACCTGCAAGGCCGTCGTGTAGACTTTGAATTGGTAATCTTGATCGCCTTTTCCAGCCAGTTTCAGTGGCCCGAAATTCGGGTTTTCGAGCACCGTCAGGGCTTCGTTTTCTCTTTCTTGTCGGATCAGGACTTTGGCCAAGATCAGCGCGGCGTCTAGTTCACGTTGCGTGACATCAGCAGGTTTGAGCGGTTTCAGGCCTGCTGCGAGATCCTTTTCGGCCACCGGCAACAGTTCAGCCGCCGTGGCGTCTTCCTTGTCGGCTTGCAACCGCAAGAGGTACCGATTCCACATCAGATTGCCCATGACCCGCAGGAAGTAAGCTTTGTCGGGGGCATCGTCTGGGGTGGCATCGAGATGTTTGCGGGCTTCGTCCCAGTCTTCGCGGTTGAGTGCCACGGCGATCAGCGCGCCGCGAGCTCCGGCCACGGCAGGTTCTTCAGGCCAATGTTTTACCAGCAGATTTCCGACCGAACTGAGGCTGGTCAGCACCTCTTCGCGTAGCTCTTCGGGAGCTTCTCGGACGAGCGACTGCAGGGCATTCAGTGCCGTCACGCCGCCACTGAGCCCCAGCGGATCGCCGGGACTGGTGGTCGCCATGAATTCCCCCACCGCAGCCGCTTCGCGGAATCGGCCAAGCCGAAACAGGGTGTAGGTGAGGAAATTACGCGCTTGATTGATCGGGGCGGTGTCGTCGCCAGGGCGAACCAAGGCAAGTCCCTGCTGGAGCAGCAAGGCGGCGGTTTTACGCTGCGTTTGGACATTCTCCTGCACGCTGGCGAGTTCTTGTTCGATGGCCGCTTTGTCCGCATCCGGCTCCTTCATTTTGCTCAGCAACAACTGTTCGGTGAGTGCCAGCGTGTCGCCGGTTTCGATCAGCGTTTTCGCTGCCTCGATCGCTTCGTCCAGCGAATTTGGTCGACTGACGACCGGTTCGTCGGAAGTGGTGTCAACCCCCAGCGTCGCCAACAATTCCGTCGTCTCTTCGGCATGGTCGCCGGGTACCCGTTTGGCGTCATTCAGTAACTGACGCGCCGAGCTGGTCGCATCTTTGCGGTCTTTGGCTTTTTCGGAGTTCTCCGCCCGGACGAGATAGGCCTTGGCCAAAGCCAAGCGAAGTTGCTGGATTTCGTTGGTCCGCCGCTCGTTGGGGCGGGCCTCATCGATCCAAGGCTGTCCCCGTTCGATCGCCGCTTTAAACTGCGGCGGGCTCTCGGCAAGCCGCAACTGCACGGTGCCGGTGGCGGCTTCGATTTTGATCGATCGCAGACGATCATCTTCGACCTGTTCTTGCACTCGCTGGTAACTCTCCAGCGCCGCCTTGCTCTGTCCCAGCATCTGTTGGATTTGGCCCCGATACAGCATCGCCCGCGCTCCGGGCGGGAATCCGCTGTACTTTTCGCTGAATTCTTGCAGTCGCTGGAGTGACGCCTCGAGCAAGTCCTTGCCATCGCGGGCGGGATTGGCAAACGTTTCCGCTGCCAAACGCCGCGTCTGGCCCGCTTGAAGTTGCGCCTGCATGTACTCGCTGCGATACTGTTCGCGTCGCTCGGTGAGGCCTGGGTTTTCGGTTTCATCGATCTGACCGGTCGGCATCTCTTGCAAGGCGACTTTCAGCGTTTCGATGATTTTGTCAAATGTCTTGGCTGCCTCCAAATATTCCGTGCGAGCTCTCTCGCGAACCGCGTCGTCCAACTTGGGGGATCGCGACAAAACCATCGCGTGAATCAGTTGCCGGGTCCCCAGCATCATGCGGGCTTCGGAGACCCGCGGGTGATCCGGCTTTGTCTTGATAAAATCTTGTAGTGCCCGTTCGCCGGCTTCGAAAGCTTCTTCGCGTTCCGCGGCGATGCGAGCGGCACCGGCAGCCTCCAGATGAATCTGAGCCCGTTCGAGGTCGACGGCATCTCGCAGTTCTGAAGAAATGCCGGGATATGAATCCAAGTTGTCCAGGTAACCTAGCGCGACATCATAGTACTGCTCCGCTTTAAGACGCTGTAGGAACAATTCCGCCGGTTCGTCGCCATAGCAGTTGCTGGCTGGCGGGAGTCCCGGCACCCCTGCCGACAGCAGGCAAGTCGCGATGAGGGCAAAGATTAAGGCGGGCCGAGTCGGCAGACGGTAACGCATGGAGGAAAACCTGGAGGAACAGGGAACCTGCAAAGTAGAAGAGAAGAGTCACTTACCCTAGGATAACCGATGGCGACCAGATTTCACACTCAGCCGACCGGAGTCGCCGGAATCGTCTTCCGGCGGTTGCAGTCGTAAGGGCTGGACGAAACCTTCGGCTACCTTCTGTTCTCTTTTACTGGTTGGTTAGCAGCGGCGATGCGCATCCCTTCGGGCTTGAATAATCGTAACCTTTATCGCGACCGGTCGCGGGTGCGACGCGAGGCGACTCAGTCGACGCGTCGTGTCGTGCGGTTGGTGTTGGCTCTAGGGGTGGTGCTGGTTGTGATGCGGCAGGCGGCCGATCCGTCGATCTATCGCCCCTTCTTTCCTGGGGCTGCCGAAGCGCCGGTTCCGGCGGTCGCACCATCGTCGCTGCCAGCGAGCGAATCACGAGCGAGCGGGTCACGAGCGAGCGGGTCACGAGCGAGCGGGTCACGAGCGAGCGGGTCGGCGCGCAACGCCGCGGCACGGCCCGGCGAACCGGTTGCTCCCGCGGCCGATGCGACATCTTCATCTTCTGTAAACGGCCCAGCCCGCT
>Ga0102938_10003530_pt1 | contig 11660 bp, 9 predicted proteins | sample SalPonR2_B_D2_MG_FD_84516 | JGI IMG/M metagenome (GOLD analysis project Ga0102938, IMG submission 84516) | Salt pond soil microbial communities from South San Francisco under conditions of wetland restoration - Salt Pond MetaG R2_B_D2_MG | ecosystem: Environmental > Aquatic > Marine > Intertidal... | reverse complement strand
GGAATCTAGGGTAACCATGCGAGCGACTTGTCCGCCCTCGACTACCTCCACCCCAGCGAGTCAAGAGCGGATCAGCGGTACGGGAAACTGGGGCAGGGTGCCGGAGAGCATCTTCCGCAAAGGACTCGCTCCACCGCCAAATCTGCCGATCTCCCTGACGGGATTCGAACCCACGGTTCATACAGCCAGGTTCGAAGTGATTAGCAAATAATCACTTCTCTATTTCTCGCAGATATATAAAAACCGCAATAAACGCCGCTCTGAAGTCAAAGCATGAACGCATTCCAGAAATCGCTGCACGCCCAGGAAATTTTCACTGCCTTCACATTCGATCAGTGCATCTTTTCTTTTTTCGCGCGCATCGTGCCAACGCCTGGACAGCAGCGCCGAACTCTCCGTGGTATCACGGGCCTCAAGCAGCTTAAGGCCGGATTCTTCTATTAATTGCTCATTCACACCGGGTGGACTGAAAAAATACATTCCTACTGAGCTGCGAGTCGCAATCTCTTCATTCGAAACCACCCCCCCGATCACCAGGGCGTCGCTGAAAACGAATCGCCCGCCGGTTTTGAGCAACCCTTGTGTATTGGTGAGAACTTCTTTTCTGCGGGGGACATGACACATGACATCGGTGGAATAAATAGCGTCGAATGAATCGTCTTCATAAGGCAGTTCTTTGGAGGCGTCATGTTGTTCGAATTTTGCGAGGTCGCTGACTTTTTCTTTTTTCGCCAGGGCACTGGCTGTTTTCACGCCGGATGCATTGATCTCGAACCCTACAATCCGGCAGCCGATACGCTTTGCCAGGGCCACGGCGTAGCCCCCGGATCCACATCCAATTTCCAGGACCGAAGATTCAGGGGATAACTGAAGCAACTCAGGTATTTCATGGGACTCTGCAGTTGTAACCCAACTGGTTTGCCCGTAGTCCTCCCCATATGTCTCGAGCCGGATCTCGCTATATAAATCAAGCGAGTAATTGCTGTAAGAGCTGTTATAAAGATCGACATTTGAGGTCATTGGTTCTGCCTTATGTGTGCTGATTGATCTGACTGGAAGCTCCCCTGGAATTCCGCACAGCTTGAGAGTAGGTCATTCTGCCCCTGCTTTTCATGACGATCCTGCCGGGCCCTCGATCCGTCGTGATCAGTAAGCCCCCTCCGCCTTGTCACGATCCGCCGCTTGCGAACTGAATCACCTGCCCCGCCAGCGCGCCGGCCGCGGCGAGCGCGCCGATCACCGGAATGGGGATCGGAATGTCCGGCACTTCTTCCGGCTGGCTGCGGCGCTTCATGCGGATCAACGACAGGTTCACCCCGACGAACACCACCAGGATTGCGAAACTGGTCATTTCGGCCAACGACTTGAGCGGCACCAGCAATGCCAGCGTCACTACTGTCCCGGCAATCACGAGCGTTGCAGGGACCGGCGTATCGGTCTTGTCACTGACGCGCGCGAAAACGGGCGGGGCGCCGCGGCCGTCGCGCGCGATATCCAGCAGCAGTCGCGAAGCGGCGATGATCTGCGTCAGCGCCCCGTTGACGATCACGAACAGGCTCGCGATGGCGATCGGCAGCCCCGGCCAGCCGGACAGTTCCACGGCTTTCACGAGCGGCGCCGACGCCCCCGCAATGGCTGCGAGCTCTCCGGTGCCGACCAGCGCCATCGCGATCAGGACATAGAAGACGAACACGAGGCCGAGCGAGATCATCATCGCCCGCGGCAGCGCGCGCTTCACGTCCCGCACTTCTTCGGCGGTCTGCGCCATGTCGCCGAAGCCGATAAAGGAATAGACGGCCAGGATCGAACCCGCGAAGATCATGCCGAAGCCGGCAGTCGAAGAAGAGGTCGCAGCCGCCGCTTCCCGAGCCCGCCCAAAGCCGGCTTCCAGTCCGAGCCCGGCGAGCACCTCCCCCGGCGCCGCGAGCAGGGCGCCGCGCAGGGCCCAGAGGACGGCGAGAAGGGCGCCGAGGCCGATGAGCGTGGTGGCCGTCATCAGCCAGCTGCTCTCCTTCATGCCGGCGATCGCGACGCCGCCCAGCACGACGACCAGCGCCACCGTAGCCATCCAGTCGGGCACGAAAGCGAAGCTGTTGAGATAGGCGACGAAGCCCGTGACGATGGTGGCCGCCGACACCGTGTTCGCGACGATCAGCATCCATCCGGCGCCCGAGCCGAGCCAGCGGACATCGAAAGCACGCTCCAGGTAATCGATCGGGCCGCCGGCGGTGGGAATACGCGCGCCCATCTCCGCGAAGGACAAGGCGGAGCTTATGGCCACGACGCCGGCGAGCACGTAGGCGAGCGGCGCCAGCCTCCCCGCCTCCCCGACCACTTCGCCCACGACCACGAAGATCCCGGCGCCCAGGATCGTCCCCGAACCGTAGAACACGAGCTGCCACAGCCCCACGGAGCGATCGAGTGCGGATTCCCGCTTTGCTGTCCGAGCCATAGGTCCGGGTAGTTTTCCTTGCTGCGCCTGTACTCTCAGTTCCCGTCGATCAGGGCGTGGAAGCGGGGCCGACGAAGAGCTCCAGGAACTTCGCCGCGAGCGGCGAATCCTCGACCCCCGCTTCGTCCAGCGGCTTGTCCCAGTGGAGGCCGTCGGTGTTGCCGAGCGCCACCAGGGCGGCGCCCTCCTCCGGCGCGATCAAGAGGAGGCCGGTATAGGCATCGGGCCACCAGCCGGTGTGAAAGACGAGCTTGTGCCCCTGCCAGTCCTGCACGTACCAACCATAAGCATAGGGCTCGGCCTCGCCCGAGGGTTTCCGCGGCGGCGTCCACATCGCATCGCGCAGCGCCGGCGTGAGGATCCGGCCCTCCTGCAGGGCGATCGCATAACGGGCGAGGTCGGGGGCGCTGGCGATGATGCCCGAGCTCGCATTCAGCTCGGGGTTGGGAAGCGGAGTCGGCTCGAGGCCGCCCCCCTCGTCATGTCCGAAAGGCGGTGCGAGATGCGTCAGCACATGCCCCTTGCCCGGATCCCGCCAACCGGCCGCGGTATCGTCCAGGCCGCCGGGCGCGATCACGTAGTCGTAGACGAACTCCCTGAAAGGCCGGCCGGTCTGCTCCTCGACGAAGTTCGACAACCGCCCGAAGATAACCGGGTTGTACAGGAAATCCGAGCCCGGCTCGCCGTTGACCCGGTGCGTCAGCACCTGCCTGAGGCTGATCGGCCCCTCGCAGCCCACCGGTTCGATGACCGTGCCGTCCTCGAGGGTCGTACCGCCGAAAATGATGCCGGAGTTGGCCAGCCACTCGCAGCGCCGATCCCAGTCGCTCAGGGTGGTGAAATCGGCGTCGAGGTCGATGAGGCCGTCCGCGGCCATGCCCAGCAGCGTCGCCCCGGTGAAGGATTTCGTGATCGAGGCGACCAGGTAGGTCGTGTCAGGCGTCGTCGGCTCCTCGGCGTCATGGTCCTGGAAGCCGTAGCCCTCGGCGAAGATCAGCTGGCCGTCCTCGACGATTGCGACCGAAAGGCTCGGCATGCGTTGCGCCTGCCTGAATTCCTGCAGGAAGGTATCGAAGCCGGCGAGCCGGCTGTCGGCAGGCTCGCTCGCCTGCGCGGAGCCGAGGGCCGCCAGGACAATCGTCAGCGCTCGAATCATGCAAATTCTCCTGTATGACGGTGGTGGGAAGCCGTGCATTGTATCCGGCTTCAAGAACATGGCCGATTTGGCGACAATTGGCCAATGGCCGAAGATTGCTGCTCGAAGACCCTGCCCGCGGACGCCCTGGCAGCGGACCAGCGCCGGGTGCTTGTGTGGGTGCTGCTGATCAACATCGCGACCTTCGTGATGATGGTCGGGGGCTCGCTGCTGAGCGGCTCCTCGTCGCTGCTGTCCGGCACGCTGGATAATCTTGGCGATGCGCTCACCTACGCGCTCAGCCTCGCCGTGGTCGGCGCCAGCCCTGCGGCAAGAGCCCGCGTTGCCCTGTTCAAGGGCCTGCTGATCTCCGCGGCGGCGATTGCGGTCGCCGTCCACATCGCGTGGCGCCTCCAGCATCCCGGCGTGCCCGTCGTGGAAACCATGGGCGCGGCCGCGGTCCTCAACCTCGCGGCCAACAGCTTGTGCCTGCTGCTGCTCTCCCGGCATCGGCATGACGACGTCAACATGGCCTCGGTATGGGAATGCTCGCGGAATGACGTGGTCGAAGGCTTCGCCGTCATCAGCGCCGCGCTGGCGGTCTGGATCTTTCAGTCAGCCTGGCCTGACATCGTCATTGCGGTGTTCCTGCTGGCGGTTTTTTCCCGATCGGCGGCACGCGTGCTGGCCAGGGCGTGGCGGGAACTGAAGTCGTCCGGCGCGCCGCCATCGTGCGACTCGACCGGATAGCAGGACATTCCCCGCTCCCCACGGTTGCAAAGCCGCGCAAAGAAAAGCAGCCGCGACCCCCGTAGAGATCGCGGCTGCCGGAGAGGCTACCGGAACTGTTGGTGAGCCCCCGGGCCTGTGAGTCTCAGGCCAGGTCGAAGCGATCGGCGTTCATCACCTTGGTCCAGGCTGCGACGAAGTCCTTGATGAACTTCTCCTGGTTGTCGTCCTGGGCATAGACCTCGGCGTAGGAACGCAGGATCGAGTTCGAACCGAACACCAGGTCGACGCGGGTCGCCGTCCACTTCACCTCGCCGGTCTTGCGGTCGCGGATCTCGTAGGTGTTCTTGCCCGCCGGTTTCCATTCATAGGCCATGTCGGTCAGGTTGACGAAAAAGTCGTTGGTCAACGCGCCCTCGCGGTCCGTGAACACGCCGTGCCGCGTGCCGCCGTAGTTGGTGCCGAGCACGCGCATGCCGCCGATGAGGACCGTCATTTCCGGCGCCGTCAGGCCCAGCAGCTGCGTGCGGTCGAGCATCAGCTCCTCGGGCGTGACGTCGTAGGCCGAGTTGAACCAGTTGCGGTAGCCGTCCGCCATCAGCTCGAGGACCCGGAACGAGTCCGCGTCGGTCATCTCGTCGGTCGCGTCTCCGCGGCCCGGCGCGAAGGGCACGGGGACCTCGAAGCCCGCCGCCTTGATCGCCTTCTCTAAACCGACCACGCCGGCGAGCACGATGACGTCCGCGACGCTGGCGCCGGTCTCCCTGGCGATCGGCTCGAGCACGTCGAGGACCTTCCCGAGACGCTCAGGCTCGTTGCCGTCCCAGTCCTTCTGCGGCGCGAGGCGGATTCGCGCGCCGTTGGCGCCGCCGCGCATGTCCGAGCCGCGATAGGTGCGGGCGCTGTCCCACGCAGTCGAAACCATTTCGGAAATGGACAGCCCGCTTTCCGCGATTCTGGCCTTGACCGCCTCGACGTCGTAGTCGGTGGAGCCGGCCGGGACCGGATCCTGCCAGAGCAGGTCCTCCTCCGGCACCTCGGGTCCGAAGTAGCGGACTTTCGGGCCCATGTCGCGGTGCGTGAGCTTGAACCAGGCCCGCGCGAAGGTGTCCTTGAAGTATTCCGGATCCTTGCGGAACCGCTCCATGCATTCGCGGTAGATCGGGTCCACCTTCATCGCCATGTCCGCATCGGTCATGATCGGGTTGTGGCGGATGGAGGGATCGCTGGCGTCCACCGGCTTGTCTTCTTCCTTGATATCGACCGGCTCCCACTGCCAGTGCCCGGCGGGGCTCTTCTTCAGCTCCCACTCGTGGTCCAGCAGCATGTCGAAATAGCCCATGTCGAACTTCGTCGGCTCTTTGGTCCAGGCGCCTTCAATGCCGGAGGTGACGGCCTTGCTGGCGAGGCCGCCCATATCGGGGTTCATCCAGCCCATGCCCTGGTTCTCGACATCGGCTGCTTCGGGCGCGGGGCCGAGCTGGGACTCGAGCCCGTTGCCGTGGGCCTTGCCGACGGTATGACCGCCGGCTGTAAGGGCCGCGGTCTCCTCGTCGTTCATCGCCATGCGGGCGAAGGTGACCCGCACGTCATGCGCCGATTTCTCGGGATCCGGCTTGCCGTCGCGACCTTCCGGGTTCACGTAGATGAGGCCCATGTGGACCGCGCCGAGGGGCTCTTCCAGGGATTCCGGATCTTCCTCGTTGGCATAGCGGAGGATGCTCTCGGCCAGCCATTCTTTCTCCGAGCCCCAGTAGACGTCCTGCTCGGGCTCCCAGATGTCCTCGCGGCCGAAGCCGAAGCCGAAAGTCTCCAGGCCCATGGACTCGTAGGCCACGTTGCCGGCCAGAATCATCAGGTCGGCCCAGCTGAGCTTGTTGCCGTACTTCTTCTTGATCGGCCAGAGCAGCCGGCGGGCCTTGTCGAGGTTGCCGTTGTCCGGCCAGGAGTTGAGCGGCGCGAAGCGCTGGTTGCCGGTGCCGCCGCCGCCGCGGCCGTCGAACAGCCGGTAGGAGCCGGCGGCGTGCCAGGCCATGCGGATCATGAGGCCGCCGTAATGCCCCCAGTCGGCCGGCCACCAGTCCTGGCTGGAAGTCATCAGGTCGCGGAGGTCTTTCTTCAGCGCGTCCACGTCGAGCTTCTTGAGCTCTTCGCGATAGTCGAAGTCCTTCCCCATCGGGTCGGTCTTGCTGTCGTGCTGATGGAGGATGTCCAGGTTCAGGGTATTCGGCCACCAGTCCGTGTTCGAGCTTCCGGCGGTGGTTTGGGCCCCATGCATCACAGGGCACTTGGATTCACTAGACATGGCTGTTCTCTCTGCTGCGTTGACTGTGACACCGATGCTAACGAAGCGTCGCCGATTCGTCTAATGCATTAAGATTATCTTTGTCATAGTTTTTGACTATCACGCGCGCCAACGTCCCGCCTGGCGCTGCAGCCGGCACCATTCGGTAAACTAGCGGCAACGTTCCTGGATGACGCGCACATGCCGCCAACAAGTCCCGCGATCGGGCCTTTCTCCCCATGAGAGTGCTGGCCATCATCGCGCTCTGCCTGCTGCTGGGCACCTGCAGTCCGCACCAGACGCTGCTCGAGCGGGTGCAAGGCAGCGGCGTGCTGGAAGTTGTGACGCGCAACGCGCCGACCACCTACTACATCGGCTCGGAAGGCCCCGTGGGCCCGGAATATGAGCTTGCCCTGGGCTTCGCCGACTTCCTCGGCGTAGCCCTGGAGATCTACACCCTGGACAGCCCGGCCGCCATCATTCCGGAGGTGGCGCGCGGACGGGCGCACCTGGCAGCCGCGGCGCTGACCGTCACGCCCTCCCACCGGGAAGAAGTCACTTTCGGACCCGCCTACAAAGAAGTGACCCAGCAACTCGTCTATCGACAAAATACGCGCCGGCCGCGTTCCCCGGAACAGCTCCTCGGGCGTCGCCTGGAGGTCATCGCCGGCAGCAGTTTCGTCGATACTCTCGAGAACATGCGTCGCTCGCTGCCCGGCCTCACCTGGCTGGAAAACCCCGTCATGGAAGTGCAGGAACTGCTCGGCCGGGTCGCCGCGGGCGAGATCGACTTCACCATCGCCGACTCCACGGCGGTGCTGATCAACCGCTATTTCCATCCGGACATCCGCGCGGCCTTCGACCTGGGCGAGCCGCAACCCCTCGCCTGGGCATTCCGCGCCGGCGACGACCGCAGCCTGCTCGACGAAGCCGAGCGCTATTTTGCGGAGGCGCTGGCCAGCGGACAGGTGACGGCGATCATGGACCGCTACTATCGCCACACGGATCGTTTCGACTACGTGGGCACGCGGACTTTCCTGCGGCATATCGACACGCGCCTGCCGCGCTACCGCGCCTGGTTCGAGCGGGCGGCCGCCCGGCAGGACATCGACTGGCGCTTGCTGGCGGCGCTGAGCTACCAGGAATCACACTGGAACCCGCGGGCCGTCTCGCCCACCGGCGTGCGCGGCCTGATGATGCTGACCCGAAGCACCGCCGAAGCGGTGGGCGTGGCCGACCGGCAGGACCCGGAGGAGAGCATACGCGGCGGCGCGGAATACCTGCACAGGGTCATCGCCAAGATCCCGGAGCGCATCCCCGAGCCGGATCGCACCTGGATGGCCCTGGCCGCCTACAATGTGGGTTTCGGCCACCTCGAGGACGCGCGGCGCCTGGCACAGCGCCGCGGCCTGGACCCCGACCGCTGGCAGGACGTGCGCGAGATGCTGCCCCTGCTCGCGCAGGAACGCTGGCACCGCCAGACGCGTTTCGGCTACGCGCGCGGCTGGGAGCCGGTGCGCTTCGTCGAGAACATCCGCCACTATTACGAAATCATGGACTGGATCACCGCGGACGGCGCCTGAGCGCGCCCCCGGCTCAGCGTCGCGCGCGGAAAAACTCGCGCAACATCCGCCCGCAAGGCTCGGCCAGCACGCCGGGCGCGACCTCGACGCGGTGGTTGAGCGCCGGCGAGTCCAGCAGGCTGAAGACGCTGCCGGCGGCGCCGGCCCGCGGGTCCGCGGCGCCGTACACCAGCCGGGCGACGCGCGCGTGCACCATGGCGCCCGCGCACATCGGGCAGGGCTCCAGCGTCACGTACAGCGTGGCGCCGGGAATGCGGTAATTGCCCAGCGCGCGTCCGCCGGCGCGCAAGGCCAGGATCTCCGCGTGTCCGGCGGGATCCGACAGCGCGATCGGCCGGTTCCAGGCCTCCGCCAGCACAGCACCGTCGGCAGCCACCAGCACAGCGCCGACCGGCACTTCGCCTTCCGCCTCGGCGCACGCCGCCAGTTCCAGGGCGCGGCGCATGTGGAGTTCGTCGAGCGGAGCGTTCATGCGGACGAAAATACCATGCCAGGCCAGGCCCGCTTAGCGTGTTGCCCGGTCGCGCGTGGCGCGGCTCACAATGGCTGCAAGGGCGCGGCCGTGAGATGCGACCGGGTCCTCGGGATCGAAGACCACCATCGGCCACGACGGCGCGATCCCCCGGCCTCCGAACACTTCTCCCCGCATGTCGGCGAAGATTTCGTTGGCGAGTTCCAGGTACCAGCCGTTGGGCAAGGGCTTGGCCAAGGGCGTGGAAAATGCGCCGCGGGTGGTGCCGCCGACATGGACCACCTGGGGCAACTGCCGCAGCATCATGGTGGTGATTTCGCCGCCGGACACCGTCACGTCGCTGGTGAGCACATAAACCGGACCCGTGAAGCGTTTACCGGGCCAGGGCTCGACACGATAAGTGACGGCCGGCGTCGCCTCCCAGGCATTGCGGACCGTGTAGACCTCGCGGGGGACCTCGATGAAGTGGGACACGATGGCGCGCGTCACCGCATCATACCCGCCGCGATTATTGCTGAGATCGAGGATCAGCGCCTCGTGGCCGGCCAGGCGCCCCAGGGCCTCATCCAGGACCTGGTGCACGGCCTGCAACTCGGCGGCCGCCCATTCCGGCGAGCCCGGCGCCTGGTCGTCGACGAACCCGCCCATGGTGAAAATCTGCAGGTAGCCAACCCGGCCCCCGAGGCTTCCCCACACGATCCGCTCGTTGCCGACATGGTGGCCGCCACCCTCCAGCTGCTCACGCGTCTGCGCAACCAGGGCCTGCAGCCAGGCGGGCTCGCCGCCGGCGGAGCGAATCCGGGGAAGCGTATGACCGAGACCCGCTTGCACCCGGCGCCGCTCGCCGTCGACTGCGCCGATCAGCTTGGTATGCGAGTCGCCGAGCGGCGTGACCAGGTCCGCCAGCACCTGCCACAGTTCATCGTCGGGCATTCCGGGCCGCAAGCGGTCCCGCGCCCGCGCGACGTTCCCGGCCCAGTTCACGCCGCGCCGTTCAAAGAACGGATAGTGGCGCTCAAACACGCTGGCGAATACTTCGAAGACCTCCTGCGAGCGGCTGAGATCGCGGGCGCCGCACGCCGCCGGAAGAGCGGGAAGGCGGTCGAAAACGGTGTGTCCGTCGCTGGGCAGGTACTCGAATTGTGCGCGCTCCTCTCCACGGCGCGTGAAATAGCGATACTCGACCTGCGACATGAGCGTGGGACCGTCCTGCGCCGTCGCGTAGCATCCCGCCGACGTGTCCTGCCAACGCCTGATGCCCTTGCCGTCGATCTGCAGAATCCAGCCGTAATCGGCATTGCGCCAGACGCCGGTCGCGGCGGGGTGGACCTCGCCATCCTGGAAAATCGGCATCCTGGGCTCGTCCGGCATCATTTCCGCACCGGCCGGCTGGCCGCCGCTGGCGCAGGCCGACAGCAGCAGCATGAACATGAAGCGCATGAGAACCCCTGGCATAAAAGTGACTGCGGTCACTTTATACCGATGATGGCGAAATGCAAGTCAGGCCTGGGCCAACTGGCACAAGCTCTCGACCCGCCGGCGCAACAACGCCTCCAGGGATGAGCCCTGCTCCCCTGCCAGCCATTGCCGCACAACGCCGGTCACCAGGCTCGTGTAGGTCTCGGCGAAGGCCTGGACATTGGTATCGGGCCGCACTTCTCCGGCAACGACCGCCTCCTCGATGATCCGGCGGGAAAAAACCGTCACGGCCGCGTCGCCCGCCCGCTCGGCCGCCTGGATGGCCGGCGTGGTCAGCGCAAGCTCGTTCTTTGCCCGCCAGAGCGCGGGCGATTCCCTGCTCAGCTGGTTGGCAGCCTGCGCCAGGTGCGCCAGGCGCGCAGCCAGGCCCTGGCGCTTCCGCGGCCGGTAGCTGCGCAGCGTCTCGTCTACGAGCCGCGTGTACCAGTCCGCAACGAGGTCCGCCTTGCTCGGGTAATAGTTGAAAAAGGTGCCCTTCGCCACGCCGGCGGTCCGCACGATGTCGTCCACCGTTACGGAGTCGTAGCCTTTCTCTTCCATCAGCGCCATTGCGGCACCGAACACGGCGTTGCGAACTTCCTGTTTGCGTTGTTCGCGGCGGCCGGGGGGCTTGCCGGGCCCCGAGTTCTCCGGGTTTTTTGAGGTCACCATGCGCGCGATATCCCTTTCATCGCCCAGCAAATCTCTTTTTCCACCTCTGCCGGTGGGCGACAGAATCCATACCGTCGCTCAGCCGCAGTGTAGACCAAATCTCGATAGAGAATTCTTTTCCCTATTAAACAGCGACTTGAATATATTCTTAAGGGCTTTTTCGGGATATTTCCGGAAGTTTCGGCGCGGCTTCAGGACTCTTCAGGGCCCGGCGGACAGCATGGGCGGCACGTTCCTCAAGCTCACCAGGGAACCGCGCCATGAACCTGTTCAAGCTCAGCCACGCCAACCCGGTCGCGACCGTGGTCGCCTTCGTCATCGTCGGCATCATGGGGGTGGCCGCCCTCGTCAACCTGCCGGTGCAGCTCACGCCCAACCTGGACCGGCCGCAGATCTCCATCATCAATTTCTGGCGCGCGGCCGCGCCGGCCGAAATGGAAGCCGAGCTGGTCGAGCCCCAGGAAGAAGTCCTGCGCGCTATTTCCGGGCTGGAGTCGATCCGCTCGTCGGTGCGCGGCGGAATGAGCATCACGATTCTCTCTTTGCGGGTCGGCACGGATATGCAGATGAAGCTCATGGACGTGATCAAAACCATGAACCAGGCCCCGTCCAGGCCCCGGGACGCCGAGGAGCCGATGATCAGCCTGGGCGGGCTGGAACAGCCGCTGGCGTCGCTGCTGATCCGCAAGACCGCGGCGGGGGCCGACGGTGACTTCACCCCCCACCAGGACCTGATCCGCCACAGCGTGGCGGATGTGGCAGAAGGCATGCGCCGGCCAGCGCGTGGCCGCACGCGAAAGGAGGCTTCCATGTTGGGCTGGATAGTGGTCTTTGTCATCATTGCGCTGATTGCCGGCGTCATGGGCTTCAGCGGG
>Ga0102938_10003529_pt1 | contig 11660 bp, 11 predicted proteins | sample SalPonR2_B_D2_MG_FD_84516 | JGI IMG/M metagenome (GOLD analysis project Ga0102938, IMG submission 84516) | Salt pond soil microbial communities from South San Francisco under conditions of wetland restoration - Salt Pond MetaG R2_B_D2_MG | ecosystem: Environmental > Aquatic > Marine >... | reverse complement strand
CTCCCGCACCGACGACCACTCGAGGCACGGTGGGGCCACTGCCCGAACCGTCGGTCGCGCTGTTCGAGATCGGTTCGTTCGATCAGCCTGTCGACATCGCCGTGCGTCCGGGACACGGCGAGCTCCATGTCGTCGAACAACCGGGGCGGGTCGTGGCGGTCACCGACCTGTCGACCGAGGTCGTACTCGACATCACCGGCCTGACCGAGTCCAGAGGCGAGCAGGGTCTGCTGGGCCTGGCGTTCCACCCCACCGCCGAGCTGGCCTACGTGAACTTCACCGACGTCGACGGCGACACCGTGGTGGCAGAGTTCGCGATCGACCCGGTAACGGGCGTCTTCGATCGGGACAGCTACCGCGAAGTCCTCACCATCGATCAGCCCTACTCGAACCACAATGGTGGACAGCTGGCCTTCGGCCCCGACCAGCTGCTGTACATCGGCGTCGGCGACGGTGGTTCCGCCGGCGATCCCGAACGGTATGCGCTCGATCTCTCGAGCCGTCTCGGCAAGATCCTGCGCATCGATCCGCAGCCCGACGGCAGCGCGCCCTTCACCGTGCCCGCCGACAACCCGTTCGTCGACACCCCAGGAGCAGATCCCACGATCTGGTCGTACGGGTTGCGGAACCCGTGGCGGTTCTCGTTCGACCCCGCGACCGGCGACCTGTGGATCGGCGACGTCGGTCAGGGCGCCTTCGAAGAGATCAACCAGGCACTCGCAACCGACCGGCGCGACGCCGCCAGGGGTCTCAACTTCGGCTGGAGCGCGTTCGAGGGCTTCGAGCGGTTCAACGACGACCAACCGGTCGACGGCGCCGTCGATCCGTTGTTCGTCTACGACCACGGCAACGGCCGGTGCTCAGTCACGGGTGGGCGAGTCGCTCGCGGCGACACGGTGGCCGACCTGCAGGGTTGGTACGTCTTCGGCGACTACTGCAGCGGCCAGATCTGGGCGTTGGACCCGACCGCGCCGCCGAGCGAACCCCGAGTGGTCGACATCGCCCGACTCGAGACACCGGTGGCGATCGCCCAGGGCCCGGACCGTGAGCTGTACGCCGTGTCGAACGGTGGAACCGTCGCCCGGCTCGTTCCCGAGCTGTAACGTTTGGTGTCTGACACCAAACGTTACAGCTGGCTTCGTCAGAGCTGGCCGAGCAGCGTGCACTGTTCTGCGGTCCACCGGTCCTGCGTTGCACGCCCACCGCTTCGAGTCGGTCCTTCCCGGGTGAGGTGACGTGGCACGCCCAGGCGGTCGAGCAAGTCTCGCGTCGACGGTTCAGGCGACTCGCTCGAACTCGACGCGACCCTCGCCGACATCCACGCCCACGAGGCGCACCCGGATCTCGTCGCCGGGGTCGACCCGGCGAGCGGCGACCCGGGCCACGATCGCTGGATCGCACACCTGGATGCGAACACCGCGGTCGTCCTCGTCGGTGACGACCGCGTCGAAGAGTTCGCCCTCGCGACCTGTCAGCACGATGGCTTCGGCCAGGTCGAGCGCAGCACGGTCGATCTGTGATGCCCGGGAGGTGGCCGCGTCCATCACCGCCGGCAACGACTCGAACGCTTCGCCAACCCAGGGCTCGACCGGTCGACCAGCGACGACAGACACCGCTGCTTCGACCACGAACCGATCGGCGAGGCGCCGCAGCGGGGCAGTGGCGTGGGTGTAGGTCGCAGCGATGGCAGCGTGCCACGGCACCTCACCGGATCGATACGGCGCGTAGGACGCCCTCCCACTCGCTCGACGCACAGCCAGTTGGAACGCAGCCGTGCGAGGGTCGTCCGGATCGAGCGTCGGCTCGAAACGATCGAGCGGAACGTCTCTCGGCCAGTCGAGCCCGAAGGCATGCGCCGTGTGTCGAAGACGCCGTTCGCCTCGCCCGTCGACGGCAGGCATCGTGCGGAACAGGCCGGTGCCGGCAGCCAGCAGCGCGTCGGCAACGGCCATGTTCGTGGCCAGCGACATCGCCGCTCCCTGGCGTTCGACCGCCCGGCGTGGACGGAACCGGAGGTGGTAGGAGTCGCCGACACGAACGACCTCCTGTTCGGGCATGTCGATCCGATCGGCGCCGCGCACGGCTTCGGCCGCCTCGATACGGCGGGCGAACTCCCCGAACTCGGGAGGCAACTGCCCCGGCTCGACGGTGGCGTACGCGAGCTGCGCCCGACTGCGGACGATGGCGCGCTCGGCTCCATCGAGCTGCACGGCGCCGTCGGAGCCGACGCGCACCGCGAACACCACCGCCGGCCGGTCGACGTCGGCCAGCAGGCTGGCAGCACCTTCGGCGAGCTGCGGCGGGTGCAGACCGGCGCGCCCGTCCGGGAGGTAGAGCGTCACCCCGCGCCGCCACGCCTCGGTGTCGATCGCGCCGCCGGGCAGCACGAACGCCCCCACGTCGGCGATCGCATACCGCAGGATCAGGTCGGAGCCCGCCGCCTCGATGCTGAACGCCTGGTCGAGGTCGGTGCTGCCGACCGGGTCGAGCGTGACGAAGTCCACGCCGGTCCGGTCGACGCGAGCGGTGCCGTTCGCGCCCGACGTGGGGGTGGTCACTCGCTCGGCTTCGGCGAGGACGTTCGCCGGGAACGCTGCGGGGACGTCGAAGCGTCGGCGGAGCTCGCCGAGACCCTGGCTCAGGCTGCCGTCGACGTCGACGAGTCGAACCATCGGATCAGCGACGGGCACCCATGAACATGCCCTTCAGGGCGTCGTAGTGCTCGATCACGTGCCCGGCTCCCAGCACGACGGCCTCGAGCGGCACGTTCGACATCTTGACGGGCACCTCGGTCTCGCGTTCGATCCGCTCGGCCAAGCCGCGCAGCAGCCCGCCACCGCCGACGAGGAACATGCCCCGCACCAGGAAATCCTGCGACAACTCCGGTGGCGCCTTCGACAGGCACCGGATCACCGAAGCCACGATCGACGACACCACGTCCTCGGTGGCGTAGCGCACCTCTTCCGGCGTGAGCAGCACGGTCTTCGGCAGCCCGGTCATCAGATCGCGACCGCGCACCTCGGCCTGGTTCTCGTCGGGGGTCGGGTCGGCAGAGCCGATGGCGACCTTGATCTCCTCGGCGGTGCGTTCGCCGATGGCGATGCCGTGCTCGCGGCGTACGTAGTTCTGGATGGCTGCGTCGATGTCGAACGAGCCGACCCGCACCGCTTCGAGCGCCACGATGCCACCGAGGCTGATCACCGCGGTCTCGCTGGTGCCGCCCCCGATGTCGATCACCATGTTGCCGACCGGTTCGTCGATGGGCAGGTCGGCGCCGATCGCCGCCGCCATCGGCTGCTCGATCAGGTTGGCGTCGGCAGCACCGGCGCGACGGGCCGCATCGGTGACCGCACGCCGTTCGACCTCGGTGATGGCGGACGGCACGCAGATGACCACCTTCGGTCGCGTGAATCGACTCACGCCGACGCGTTGCAGCAGCAGACGGATCATCCGTTCGGTGATCTCGAAGTCGGTGATGGCACCACCGCGCAGCGGTCGGACCGCAACGATGTAGCCCGGTGTCCGACCGATCATCTGCCACGCTTCGCGGCCGGTTGCGAGCACCTCGCCGGTCTGGCGGTTGAGCGCGATGACCGACGGCTCGTTGAGCACGATGCCGCGGCCCTTCATGTAGACGAGGGTGTTGGCCGTGCCCAGGTCGATCGCGAGGTCACGTGCCATCGGCACGTACCTCGGTGGCCCTCGGCGTGTTGACGTCAATGGTCATCGTCACCATCATCGCCGTTCGCTCCATGCTCGGACGGTTTCATCCGATCCGACGTCTGACGCCGCGCCTCGGGCGACAGCGCATCGATCTGTCGGCGGAACGACGCGATGTCGTCGGTCGGTCGTCGATTTCGCCCGGCGACGGTGGCGAACACCGCGGCCAACGCGCCGAGTGCGGCGATGCCGACGATGACCGCAGCGATCATTCCGGTGCCCCCACGGATCGCGGGTCACGAACGTCGTGTGCTCCGGTACCCCAGTCGGCCCCGTCGGCCCACACCTCGTGTTTCCAGATCGGCGCCGATTCCTTCAGCGCGTCGATGGCGAACCGAGCGGCCTCGAACGCCTCCGGGCGGTGCGGAGCCGACACCACGGCGATCACCGACGACTCGCCGATCTCGATCCGTCCGAGCCGATGCAGCAGGGCGACCCGGCCGGTGTCGGGCCACCGTCGGCGCAACTCGGCGCCGATCTCCGCGAAGCGGGGGACGACCTGCTCCTCGTAGGCCTCGTAGGTGAGGTGCTCGACACCCGGTCGCCCCTCGGCGTGGTCGCGGATGGTGCCGCTGAACAGCACGACGGCCCCGCACCCGGGTCGGACCGCCCAGTCGTATGTCGCACCGATCGGCAGGTCGGTGTCGGTGACCGCGAACCAGTCGTCACGATCGAGGGGTTGATCCACGTTGGGCATCGTAGCGATGAGGGCTGGTCAATGGACGCCTGCTGACAGCGAGGGCCCCACGAGTTGTACGATCTCGTCCTCGTGGAGCCAGGACCCCTTCCACCCCACGAGCGATCGTGGAGGCACCCCTCCGAACTCGGACCGACGCGCGTCGACGTCGACGATCACCATCAACGTCCACGCGCCAACTTCCTGGCACTCGGTGGTGGGGCGATGGCGGTCCTGGCGGTTGCGGCCATGGTCGTGGCGATGACACCGCGCACCTCCGGCGGACCCGTGGCCCTCAGCGCCACCACGACGCCGATCACCGCACGCGCCGTCGTCGAGCCCCCCGCCAACGCCCCGGCCGAGCCGGCGACCGAGTCCCCCGCCGGCGCAGGCGGGGCGTCGACGCCGATCAGGTCGCAGACCGCGATGCTCACGTCGTTCGCGGCGTTCCCCCACGCCGTCACGCCCGGACCGCAATTCGACGTCGACGGAACACCCGTCGCCGACGAGCCTCCGGCCGCTGACGAGCTGGTCTTCGTGCGCACCGAGGCGGTCACGTACCACCTGCCGTGGGAACAAGCCCGGTTGCTGGTGGTGCCCGACGGTTCGGTGATGTTCGACAGCAACGGCCAGCTGGTGGCACGCGTGCGCGGTGGCGACGTGCTCAGCCTCGTCGACGACTGAACCGCCGGCGACCGACCATCACCCCGACTGTCGCCAACACGATCATCACCACCACGCCGGCGCCGAGCGCGAGTTCCTGGCGGCGCTTCGGCGACACCATCGCCCACCACGGCGCCTCCGTGCTCTCGACATAGGTCTGTTCGTTGGTCACGGTCGGAATCCACCCTGCGGCGCGCAGTCGGCCGTTCGACACCACCCACGGCTCGAGCGTGTAGGGCAGCAGGCCGGGCGGGATCGGGCCGCGGAGGAACCGCCAACGCAACCCGGCGACCAGCTCGCTGAACCGGTCGGGAAGGGGCAACCGGGGACGCTCTCCCGACAGTGCCCGAACACGTTCACCGGGCACCCAGCCGTCCGGGGCCACGTTGAACACGCCGTCGAGTCGACGCTCGACACCGACCGCCACCGACGAGGCCAGGTCGTCGAGGTGGAGGAACTGCGACGGTGGGTCCGCTTGCGCCAGCCGTCGCCCGAACCCGTAGACCAGCGCCGACGCGAGCCGCGACCCGCCTCCGGCTGCGAGCGCCACCGCCGGCCGCAGGACACAGGTGGTCCGGCCCGGCTGCGACGATCGCCACTGTTCGACCAGTTCTTCGGCCGAAGCGAGTTGTCGGGCGAAGACGAACTCGACGTCGGGGCGCAGGGTTGCGTCCTCGGTCAGCGGGACGGGGTTGTTCGTCGCCGCTCCGTACACGAGCGCCGACGACACGAACACCACGTGGACGGCATCGACACGATCGGCGATGGCGAGTGTCGACGCGGCGGACTCGGTGGCGCTCTCGCGACGGGCGGCACGCGTGTCGTAGTCGCTGCTGCCCAGGGCGACCACCGTGATCGGGCCGATCCCAGCGGGGCCGAGCGAGGCGGCGCCGAGACCGTCGAGTTGCCCGAGGTCGTCGACGGTGTCCACCAGTGCCACCTCGTGGTCGACGAGCAGCTCGGCGACGAGGTGGCCGAGCGGTCCGGACGCACCGGTCAACACGACCGCGGGTCGCTCGCGGGGGCCGTCCATCGACCGAACGATACCGATCCCGACGTCGTCGCAGGGTTTGCGGCCACCCGCCGTCCCGTCGTGGACTCGAACCCGTAACATCGATGTATGGCCGACCAGGACGATCCCGGCGAATCGGTCGACCCGTTCGCCAACATGCCGCTGTTCGGCGATCTCTCCCGAGCGCTCTCGGGACAGGGCCCGCTGAACTGGGACGCAGCTCGGCAGTTCGCCGTGCTCGCCGCCAACGGTGGGGGATTGTTGTCGGGGACGGGTGTGTCGACGTCGGCGAACGTCGACCCGACGGTGCGGATCAAGTACCGCGAACTCGCCGACATCGCCCGCCTCCACGTCGGCGACGTGATGCAGCTCGAGGTTCCCCCCACCGAGCCCGACGTCGCCACGCCCGAGCAGTGGGCACAGCAGACGCTCGAGGCGTATCGCCCCTTGTTCACCGATCTCGCCACGTCGCTCGGTGGTACCGACGACCTCCCCGCCGAGATGGCATCCGATCCAATGGCCCAGATGATGGCGGGACTCGGCAAGATGATGGCTCCGGCGATGATGGGCATGAGCGTCGGCTCCATGGTGGGCAACCTCGCCCGACGAGCCTTCGGCGTGTACGACCTCCCCATTCCCCGTGCCACGCCGGCGCTGGTGCTCGTCCCGGCCAACATCGACGCGTTCGCCGACGACTGGTCGATCCAACTCGACGAGATGCGTCTCTGGGTGCTGGCGCACGAGCTGGCCGGCCTCACGCTGCTCTCGATCGATCACATCGCCGACCACCTGCGAACGCTCGTGCAACGCCACGTCGGCGCGTTCCGACCCGACCCCTCGGCGCTGTCGGACAAGTTCACGTCGCTCGACATCGATCAGAGCGACCCGATGGCCGCGATGCAGCAGGCATTCGGCGACCCCGAAGTCCTGCTCGGCGCCGTTCGGTCCCCCGAACAGCTCGCCCTCGAACCGGAACTCGACGCTGCGGTCGCCGTCACGATCGGCGTCATCGACTGGGTGGTCGATGCAGTGGCGGTCCGAATCATCGGCGGCAGCGCGCTTCAGATCGCCGAAGCCGCCCGCCGTCGGCGCGCCGAGGCCTCCCCCGACGAGATCTTCGTCGAGCGCCTGCTCGGCATCCGTCTCGGTGCCGACCAGACCGCTCGGGGCAAGACGTTCGTGCAGGGCGTCGTCGATCGTGCCGGCGAGACCGGGCTGGCACCGCTGTTCAACGATCCCGGGGCCGTTCCGACGCCGAACGAGGTCGAGGCGCCCGGCCTCTGGCTCGCGCGGGTCGCCGGCGACTGACCGCCACACCCACCTCGTCGACTCGTCGCCGACCGAGCAGGTGAACGCTCGCTCCGACGGCCACCGCACCCACGATCAGGAAGCCGACCGTGCCGGACGCCTGCAGTGCAACGGCCACGAATGCGCCGATGGCCCACGAGAGCTGGAACCTCGTCTCGAACACCGCAAATGCTCGGCCCCGGTTCGCTCCCGGGGCGTCTCGCTGCACGATGCTCTCGAAGTTGAGACGTCCGAGTGCGGCCATGAGGTTCAAGACGGCGGCGAGTGCCACGGCGCCGACCGGCCCGCCGAGCACCGAGACGCCGAGCGCAGCGCCGGCACACACGAGCAGCGCCCAGGTCAGCATCGTCTCTTCGCGCACCCGGGATCGCAACATCGACGCCACCGCGTTGCCGACCATCGAGGCGAGCGCCGAGACCCCGACGACGGCAGCGAACCACAGGGTGCCCTGGTCCTGTGACCGCAGCCAGAACGCCAAGTGGAAGAAGGTGAAGCCGACCAGACCACGCAGCACCGTCATGGCGATCGCGCCGAGCTGGATGTTCGACGAGTGCAGCTCGCGGACCTCGACGGCGTCGACGGCGTCGGGTGCGACCACGTCGGAGGTCAACCGTGACGCAGCCACCAGCGCGCCGGCGAACAGCAGTGCCGAGTAGATCAGCGTGGTCGGCGCTCCGCCGACCTGCAGCAGCAGTGCCGCCGGCATGACGGCGACGGCGCCCGTGATGCCGGCGACGAGGCCGAGCTTCGAGTTCGCCTCGACGAGCTCGGCCTCCGAGCGCACGGTGGAGGGCACGATCGCCGACTTCGACACCGCGTAGGTCTTCTGCAGCACCAGCGAGCCGAACACGAGTGGGAACAGGGCGAGGTTGTCGACGTACTGCGCCATCAGCAGCGTCAGCACCACCCGAGCCAGGGCGACGACCTGGATCACGAACTTGCGTCCGCCGGCGACACGGTCGATCATCGGGCCGATCAACGGCGCGACCACGAGAAACGGCGCGAAGCCGACCACGAGGAACAACAGCACCCGAGAACGTGCTGCGTCGAGATCGATGTCGAAGAACAGCGAGTCGGCGAGCGCCACCACCATGGCGGCGTCGGCACCCATCATCAGCGCATGGGTGATCGCGAGTCGTCGGAACTTCGATGCCGGCGGTCGCCGTGCCGCGCTCACCCGTTCCACCGAGCCGATCCTACGGGACCGGACCGGGCCGTCGGCGCTCAGGCCCGTTCGTACTTGTAGCCGAGCCCCCGGATCGTCACGATGCGGCGGGGGGACGCGGGGTCGACCTCGATCTTCGCGCGCACCCGCTTGACGTGCACGTCCAAGGTCTTGGTGTCGCCGACGTAGTCGCTGCCCCACACCCGGTCGATCAGCGTCTCACGAGGAAGCACCCGGCCGGCGTTGGCCAGCAACAGGTGCAGCAGTTCGAACTCCTTCAGCGGCATCGACAACTCCCTGCCGCCGACCGACACCCGGTGCTCGTCGGGGTCGAGCGCCACGTCGCCGACCTGCACGATGCCGGGCACGGGCGGCACCGTGGAGGCGTCGCCGTTCAGCTCGGCCCGACGCAGCACCGCGCGCATCCGCGCCACCAGTTCGCGCAGCCGGTACGGCTTGGTGACGTAATCGTCGGCGCCGACCTCGAGCCCGACCACCGTGTCGATCTCGGCACCCTTGGCGGTCACCATGATGATCGGGACCTGGGTCTTCTTGCGGAGTTGCCGACAGACGTCGATGCCACTGATCCTGGGCAGCATCACGTCGAGCAGGACGAGATCAGGTGCCGTCTCGTCGAACATGTCGAGCGCCTGGGCTCCGTCGGTGGCCACCACGACGTCGAACCCTTCGCGTCGCAACCCGATGGTCAGCGCCTCGACGAAGCTCGCCTCGTCCTCGACGACGAGCACCGTTGCCTCACTCATGTCGCTCGCGCTCCCCGGTCGTGTCGCCGTGCGCGGTCCGGTCCGTCGAGACCACCAGCGAAGCGGGCAGCCGCAGCACGAACGTCGAACCCTCGCCCTCCTGCGAGGAGACGAGCACTTCGCCGCCGTGGTTGCTCGCGACATGACGCACGATCGCCAAGCCGAGTCCGCTTCCACCGGTCTCGCGGCTGCGGGCCTTGTCGACCCGGTAGAAGCGCTCGAAGACCCGGTCGAGGTCGCGGGCGGGAATGCCGACGCCCTGGTCGGCGACCATCACCTCCACCGCAGTGCCGTCGACGCGGGTGCGGACCTGTACGGCGTCACCGGTGTTGCTGTACTTCACGGCGTTCTCGACCAGGTTGCCGACCGCTGACATCAGTTGGCGTTCGTCGCCGCGTACGAACAGCTCGTCGGGCACGTCGAACGCCGTGATCTCCACGCCGCGTCCACCGTCGATGACCTTGCCCCGGCCGACGGCGGCGCGCACCACCGCCTTGAGGTCGACGACCTCGCCGCCGGGCCGGGTCGACTCGATCTCGGACAGCTTCAGCAGGTCGTCGATCGTCCGCACGGCTCGGTGGGCTTCGTCGACCAGGTGATCCGACAGTCGCTCGACGACCGCTGGATCGTCCTCGTCGATCAGTGCTTCGGCAAGCACCGCGACGGCGCCGACCGGCGTCTTCAGTTCGTGCGAGATGTTCGTGACGAAGTCGGATCGCATGTTGTCGATGCGCACCCGCTCGCTGACGTCTCTGATCGTCACCACGGCGCCGCCGCTCGGCACGGCGTCGGCCGCGATCTCCAGCCACATCCGGGGTGGGCCGTGCAACTCGACGACCTCGGTCCGCGATGCCCCATTCCTCGTGGCACCCACCACCGAGGCGACGTGATCATCGAGCAGGATGCCGACATGGGTGCCACCGAACGAGCCGGCGGTGGCGTTGCGGTAGTGCACCTGGCCGGTGTCGTCGCAGACCAGCACGCCGATCTCCAGATGGTCGACAGCTTCTCGGAGGATGCCGGACACGTCGTCGGCCGACTGGCGAAGTTCGGCGATCGCTGCGTCGCCCCTCTGCTCACCGTTCCGAAGACGCCGATCCCACCACAGCGCCACGGCGGCTCCGGCCACGACTCCCAGCACCGCGGCGACGGCGAGAGCGGGTGCCATTGCTCAGCCGGTTTCTGTCTCGGGCACCGTGACCACGGCCGGCGGATCGTTGTCGCTCTCCGAATACGGCCGCTCGGGGAGCCAGCCGTTCACGATGTACCGGGTGCGGTCGCCGACGTTGACCGCGTGGTCCCCGATGCGCTCGTAGAAACGGGCGACCACGGCGAGCTGCACGGCCACTTGGAGATCGATGTGCCCAGCGGCGTGGCTCTCGAAGATCACCTGGATGAACTGGCGATGCAGGTCGTCGAGGTAGGCGTCCATGTCGTGCAGCGCTGCGGCGCGGACGGCGTCGAGGTTGAGGTAAGCCTCGGTGGCTTCCTTGAAGAGGACCTGAGCCTGGTTGCCCATCTTCTGGATCACTCCACGCAGATGCGGATCGAGTTGGTGTCCGTAGATGCGCCGAGCCGCTTTGCAGATGTTGACGCAGAGATCGGCCGAGCGTTCGACGTCGGCGATGATCTTGATCGCCGACACCACCGCGCGCAGGTCGCCCGCGACCGGCGCCTGGAGTGCGATCACCGTGAAGCACCGCTCCTCGAGTTCGATCGACCTCGCGTCGTAGTCGTCGTCGCCGAGGATCACGTACTCGGCTCCCTCCAGATCCATCGCGAGCAGGATCTCGGTCGCACGGGGGACCAGTTCGGTGACGCCCGCCGACATGCGGGCGATCCCGGTCTGGATCTCGGTGAGCTTCTCGTGGAACTCGTGGCGCAGCTCGTCGGTCATCAGCCGAACCGTCCTGTGACGTACCGCTCGGTGCGCTCATCGACCGGGTTCGAGAACATCTTCTCGGTCCGGTCGTACTCGACGAGGATGCCGGTGCGGGTGTCGGAGACCTCGTTGACCTCGACGGAGTAGAACGCCGTCATGTCACTCACACGAGCGGCTTGCTGCATGTTGTGCGTCACGATCACGATGGTGTAGTCCTCCTTGATCTCCTCCATCAATTCCTCGATCTTGCCGGTGGCGATCGGGTCGAGAGCCGAGCACGGCTCGTCCATCAGGATGACGTCCGGCTCGACGGCAATCGCCCGAGCGATGCAGAGGCGCTGCTGCTGACCGCCCGACATGCCCATCGCCGACGCCTTGAGCCGATCCTTGACCTCGTCCCACGGCGCCGCCCGCTTCAGCGACGACTCGACGATGTCGTCGAGTTCGGATTTCTTCTTGACACCGCTGAT
>Ga0102938_10003525_pt1 | contig 11666 bp, 8 predicted proteins | sample SalPonR2_B_D2_MG_FD_84516 | JGI IMG/M metagenome (GOLD analysis project Ga0102938, IMG submission 84516) | Salt pond soil microbial communities from South San Francisco under conditions of wetland restoration - Salt Pond MetaG R2_B_D2_MG | ecosystem: Environmental > Aquatic > Marine > Intertidal... | reverse complement strand
GGCGGAGGGCCACAGACCGCTCGGGTTCTATCCGTCTGACATGCCGGCGCTGTTTACCAGCGTGCTCAGGGACCCTGTTGAGCGAGCGTTGTCCTATTTCAGTTATCGTGCCGCGCCGGCACTGAACCCTGAAGATAACTGGAGCGAGAGCCGTCGGCGCAGCACCGGGAAATGGCTGGCGAAGGGGCTAGAGCCAACGAGCCTGCTGAGGACTCTGGAGCAGTGTGAGAGTTTTCGAATTGATGTCAGTAATTTGCAGTGCGCCTACTGTTCACATCACGGCGCCACCTTTCAAGGCGTACTGGAAACAATACAGGAGACGGAGATGGTCGTCGGCCTCACGGAGCAGCTGGCGCTATTCAACGATGTCTTTCGCGAAGATCTCGGTTTCGAGATAAATAACACGCTGAACCTGAATGTCGGGAGCAGAGAGCACCAACATTCTTCGCGAGAAGAAAAAGGTGCCCTGGATGCACTACGTGAACTGAATATCGAGGATCAGCGGTTCTACGACTATGTGCGCGACGAGCGCGCTGGGTTGCTGAAAAGCGTCACCGCATTCGAGGCGATTCGAGCCAGGCTGCCCGTCGTTAACAATGGCTCCAACATCGCCTTGCCGCCGGGGGAATACAATTGGTCGCATGTGCAACTACTGTCTAAAGGTATTGTAAACGTGACCGCCGGTAGCGCTGTTCGTGTTCCGTTGGCGGTTTTGAATAACGGCACCCGGAATCTGGTATTCACGAAGAAAGGACAGCGATCCTGCGTTTTCGGCTGGCGACTGCTGGATGCAAATGGCGCGCAGATCGTCGGCGCCGAAGGAGTTGCATCAATCGAGCTTTTGGTCCCGCCCGGATCTGTCCGCCCCGCAAATATTGATATCTGTATCGACCATGCGATGTTGCAGCATGGTAATGCGAGTCATATAGAGTTTTCGGTTGTTGCCGACGGCAGCCCCGAAAACGCAAAATACCCCCTCATTGCAGCGTGGAGCACCCTGGTTCACCGCGACTGATTGCCTCAACGGCTTAGACCTAATGGCTTACACCCGCGAGCATTTCCTTCCCAGCTTGCGATGTTCCACCGCGATCCCGGGTGTTCCTGATTTTCACTAAAACGTCACGCTTCCGTAACAATGAAGCTTCAAGGTCCGTGGTTCGGCGTTCCGCTGAAACCACAGACATGGAGATTCCTTGAATGATGTTGAGAAGTCGTATTCTGGTTGCGGCCCTGAGCGTGCCGTTAATGCTGGCAGGCTGTTCGAGCAATGATGGTGATGATGGCAGGGACGGGGTTGCAGGTCCGGCCGGGCCTGCGGGACCTGCAGGTCCCGCAGGGCCCGCGGGTGACGATGGCAGTGATCTCGCTGCCTCCAGTATTGCCCTCGCGTTTCTCGGCCGTTATGAAACAGGGCAGTTTGACGAGTCAGCAGCAGAAATCGTGGATTATGATCCTGCTACAGCGAGTGCATTCGTGGTTAATGCCCTGACCGGGCAAGTCGATGTGCTGGATGCCAGCTCACCCAGCACGCCAGTACTGTCCAGGTCCCTGGACGTGGCTGCTGATGCGGCGGCAGCCTCCGGCCTTGATGTGAGTGATCTCGGTGCTGCCAACAGTGTGAGTGTCTACGGGAGCACGCTGGCTGTTGCGATTGAAGCGGCTGTCAAGCAGGACAACGGCTACATCGTGTTCTACCAGACCGATGGTACGTTTCTCAGTGCCGTTGAAGCCGGTGCCCTGCCGGATATGGTGACGTTCACGCCTGACGGCAACACAGTTGTTGCGGTGAATGAGGGCGAGCCCAATGGTGATTATTCGGTCGACCCGGAGGGCAGCATAACCCTCGTGGATGTGTCGGGTGGAGTCGGTTCGCTGACTGCCGGCGACGTTACCCAGCTTGGTTTCAGAGCCTTTAACAGCGGCGGCTTGACCGGGCCCGTGCGTGTTTCCGCGAAGGCCGCCAGTGTCGCCGCCGACCTCGAGCCGGAGTACGCCGCAATCTCTGCCGATAGCAGCACAGCTTACGTAATACTGCAGGAAAACAATGCCGTTGCGGTTGTCGATCTGGCCGCCAGGGCAGTGGTGGATATCATCGGCCTGGGTTTCAAGGACTACTCGATTCCCGGCAATGAGATGGACCCCAGCAACCGTGACGGTGGCGCGCAGATTCGCTCGGTACCGGTCTTTGGTGCCTACATGCCGGATAGCGCGGACACCTACGAGTTTAACGGCACCACCTACATTGTTACGGCTAACGAGGGTGATGGCCGCGAGTACCTGACCGACGCCGAGGATGCCGCTGATTGCGAGGCCCGGGGTGGCTTTGACTTCGACGATGGCGACTGCTTTCATTTTCTCGACGAAATCCGTATCAAGGACATCACCGACAGCGGTGCCAGCTTTGACGCCGATTTTATCGCGCGGGCAGGGGCTGATTTTGAAGAAGACGAAAATCTTGGTCGACTGAAAGTCATTGCCGACTTGGGCGTGATGGGCGACTGCCCCTCCCTGGCCACCTCCGGACAGCCGGGCGCCGATTGCACCTACGAGGCCCTGTATGCTTATGGCGGTCGATCCTTCACTATCTGGAACGCTGTCACCGGACAGCCGGTGTTCGACTCAGGACGTGATTTTGAGGTGATTACGGCGAATCGGCTGGGCGCAAATTTTAACGCCAGTAATGACGATAACGAAGGCGATGACCGCTCCGACGACAAGGGTCCCGAGCCGGAAGCGATCGAGATTGCCGTCATCGAGGGTCGGACCTATGCGTTTATCGGCCTGGAGCGGGTCGGCGGCATTATGGTTTACGATGTCAGCAACCCCGAAGCCGCTAAATTTGTGCAGTACATCAACCTGCGCGATTTCAGCATCGAGGATGTCGAAGAAGACCTCGCTCTGGTGGGCGACCTGGGTCCCGAGTCGATCAAGTTCGTAGCGGCCGAGGATAGCCCCACGGGGAAACCGATGCTGTTACTGGGCAACGAAGTCAGCGGTACGACGACCTTCTTTGATATTGAGGTCCTCACCCGCTGAGGGCTTTTCCTCGTCACTGCGTGTTTGTCAGGTTTGTTGCTGTGAGCGCAACAGCCTGGCGAACTCTTTCGGAGGCATCGGCTTGCTGCCATAGAAGCCCTGGAACTCGTCGCAGGAATGGGAGCGCAGAAAGTCGGCCTGCTCCATGGTCTCGACGCCTTCGGCGACCACGGTAAGGCTCAGGCTTTTGCCCAACGCGATCACCGCCCGGGTCAGCCCCTTGTCCTCCGCGCTCCGAATCAGGTCGTGAATGAACGATTCGTCGATCTTGATGGTGTCGAGCGGGAACTGCTTCAGCGTGGATAGTGACGAGTACCCGGTACCGAAATCATCAATGGCGACACGCACGCCCATTTGCTTGAGCCGGGTAAGAATCTGGATCGTCGTTGCCATGTCGTGCATGATCATACTCTCGGTTATCTCGAGTTCGAGTAATCCGGGTTGCATGCCTGTGGCATCAAGCACTTCTTTAATGGATTCGAACAGAGCCTCGTCGAGGAACTGGCGGGCGGATAAATTCACAGCCATGCTGATTTCCGGGAACCCTTGCTGCTGCCAGGCAACGTTCTGCCTGCAGGCGGTTTCCAGGACCCAGCGTCCGATGGGAACAATCAGCCCGGTCTCCTCCGCCAGGGGGATGAACTGCTTTGGCAGTATCAGTCCCAGATCGGGGTGCTGCCATCGCAGCAAGGCTTCCATGCCCGTGATGCGCCCGGTGCCCATGCTCTGCTTGGCCTGATAGAACAATCGGAACTCGCCTCGCTCCAGCGCTCGACGCAAACTGGATTCCAGCGAGAGTCTCTCCAGCGAGTCGGCGTTCAGCTCTTCAGAATAGAACTGGAAGTTGTTTTTCCCCTGCTCCTTGGCGTGGTACATGGCAACGTCCGCATTCTTCATCAGCGTCTGCTCGTCCTCGCCGTCGTGCGGGAACACGGCGGCGCCGATACTCACCGTCACGCGAAACTCCTGTCCGGCCAGCGTGAATGGCTTGCTAACGGCCTCCAGGGCGCGCTGTGCCAGCAGGGAAACCTGGTTGCCGGTGCCAACCTCCTGCAGCAGGATTACGAATTCATCGCCGCCGAGTCGGGCCACGATATCGCTTTCGCGCACCGCGCCCTGCAATCTTCGCGCAACCTCGCAGAGCAGTTCGTCGCCAGCGTCGTGCCCGAGCGAGTCGTTGATGTTCTTGAACCGATCGAGATCGAGGAACAGCAGAGCCAGCTTTCGATCGTAGCGGCGTGCCTGCTGCATCCCTTGAATCAGCAAGTGGGAGAAGAAGGCGCGATTCGGCAGTTCCGTGAGATCATCGTGAAAGGCGAGATATTCGACATACCGGGAATGCTCGATCCGCTCCTGCATGATACGCGTGCGTGTCTGCTGCAGTTGCCAGCTCAAGCCGCCGAGCAGGGCGAGCACTATCAGTGACAGCAGGCTTGCAGCGCCCGCGCGCCACAGGTAGCTGCGCTCCAGCCGGGTGACGGCGGCCAGTTGCTCATCGACGGAAAGCCCGACGACCAGCGCGATGGGAAATCCATACAGCTCCCGGGCAAGCGTATAACGTCGCACACCGTCCCAGCTGTTGACCGCCACGGCGGGCGCTGGCTCGCCAGATTCGCCAAGTGCCATCAAGTGCGCGTAGTCGATGCGCCCACCCGCATCCGTTCCCGTGCCGCTGCGCCGGGCGCGGAATACGCCGTCGGTGCCGATGAGGGCGAGCACACCTCGATTGCCCAGCGCATCGGCCTCGTACCCGCTGACGAAATACCCGGCGTGCGTCGTGACCGTTACAATGCCAGCAAAAGTTGCACCTGGTCCGCCGATGCGCCGGGCGAAACTCAGTCGATATTCCGAACCCGCTGACTCCCGGAACGGGAGTCCCACGACCATTGCGTCGCTGGCGCGTGCCCGCCGCAGGAGGCGGTCGAAGGCGCGACTATTGCTGGTCTCATCGACGGTAGAGGCGAGAACAGCCCCCTGCTCATCGATTATACTGACGGTAAATATCATCGCCGGCGGTAACAGCGCGGTTTCGGCCAGGTCGCGCAGGACATCGGTCGCGGGTGCGTCGCGGAGCTCGTGATGCACCAGTCTCAATGTGTGCTCGATCTCACGTAAAGCGCGAACCACCTGCGCCTCGTAGGTATCTGCCACGTCCGCAGTTGTTGTGATGGCGATGCGTCTGGCCGATGCTTTCTCTCGCTCCACGAGGTTCAGGGTCGTGCCCCAGATCATGGCGAGTGCAGCCACAGCGATGGCCGTGAACAGCACCGGCGGCTCCAGCAAGCGGTGTAATCTGCGTGATTCCACGTTATGCCCGGTCGGCGACAGGGGTTGGCCGCGTTGTTGCTCCTCGCTAGTCAATCGAGACTATCCGTACGTCGCTATTGATGTGTTGCGAATCTACATAACCGATGGCCTCGGGATTTCCAGCGACGAATTCGACCATGGCAGGGCCGTTCGGCAGCGAGCGCGGCGGCTGACCGCGGCCGGTAAAAATCAGTTTCGACCAGTGCGCCTTGATCTGCGCCGGTGATTGTCCGAGGTAGTCGCTGTAAAACTCATCCCGCGCCGCCGCGCCTTCCCGCTGGTCTATGGGTACCGCGCGCCCGCCGTCGGGAAACCGGCTCAAGCGGCCAAGATAAATGTCAGCCAGTTCTGCACGGTCCAGGCGCGTCAGCGGGTTGTCCCTGGCGACCACGATCACCAGCTCGGCGCACACCGGTTTGCACGCCAGGCTCAGGACCAGCGCGCAACCAAGGAGGGACAGGCGTTGTGAGATCGTCGACATCTCAAAAGACAAAATCAATGCTGGCGCTGTACAACAGGACCGAGCCCCCGGCCTCGAAGCCGGGCTGGCGGTCGATCAGGAATCCCGCCGAGCCCTGCTCCAGGTCCATGTGGTCCAGTTGCAGCTTCAGGGTGAAATTCGTGGCGAAATCCCAGCGCGCGCCCGCCGAAACGCTCTGTTGGGCAGCCATGGAGCCCAGCAGGTCGTTGAGCCCTGCATTCAGCTCCCGGGCTATCCCGGCAAGCGCCGGCGGCAGCCCCGCCAGTGGCAGGCCCGGATCAGAGCTATCGCTGTCAACGTCGACCTTGGCCAGAGTCAGGTAGGGGGTGACGTCCCCGATACGGTAACCCGCGGTCACGTACATGCCATGGTTGTCACCCAGCACACTCCGACTGGTGGAGCTTGCCAGCTCGCCCATAACGAACCAGTCGCCCGGATCGTACTGCGCGCCGACGCTGAGGAGGCGGGAACTCTCGTTATCAACGGCAAAGCGCGCGGCGATTTTTTCGCCCGCCGGTCCGAATTGTCGGAAACCGTCGAACAGCGGGTCAAAGACATCAACGCTCAATTCGCTGGCGCTGTAGCTGGTTAGGAAAGTGAACGCCCCGCGCTCCAGCATGTAGGAGAGCGTTGCCAGATCCCGGGCTTTTACCTGGTTATCGTCGGCTCCGGGCACATCGAGATTACGTTGGCCGTAGAGTGCCTGCAAGCTGTGGTTGAAATCCCCTGTGCGGAAACGGTAGGAGAGACTGAGCGCGTCGGCACTGCTGACGGGCAGCAGGCGATAGACCTCCAGAGGAGGGCGAATCCACGGTAGCGCGTAGCCGACGTTGCGGTACTCGGAGACCAGAAAGGTCGGCAGCACCATTCTGCCCAGGCGCGCACTCAGGTGCCGGGTGATGTCGTAGCGTATATTGGCCCACTCGAGCTCCGGCTTGTAGCTGCCATCATAGTTTTGCTCGACGATGATTTGTCCGAAAAGGGACAGGTCGGACGTGACTTCCGCGTTGAGTTGCAGGCCGAGCCGGCTGTCGACTTCCGGGCTCAGGTAGCTGCTGTGTCCGGCGCCTTCGGGATCGAAAATATCGGCAACAAAATCCGCCTGGTTCTCGTTGGAATGAACCAGCCCCAGCGTCCCGTAGCCGTTGAATTGCCATTTGGGATAGGGCGATTCCTGCGCCCAACTGCCCGCAGCATGCAAAAGCATGAGCGAAATTGCGGCGAACTGCTTACTCTTCATCGGCGAACCTGTTTAGGAGTAAGAATTCAAAGCTAACATACATCCCGCGGCTCCGTCACAAGGCGCCGTGGGGCAGAGCCCTGAATTTAGCTGAAAATGTGAGATATACACGGTCCCAGGGCGCGTTTTCAGGGTGGTTTTTGCAGGAAAAGGGTGTTTATACTCACTTAAGTGAGAGGTGCTGCAGACATCGGAGAACGCTATGGAAAGCCTGAATTTTGGCAAGCTGACCATCAAGCAGACTGATGCGGGCGTCGAGATCGATTCACATGGCGCTTCCGTACTCAAGAACGCGGATATCCCGCTGCTGCTGGAATTTCTCAAGCAGTATCTCTCGGAATACGCCGATCTCAGGTCTAGCTGGCGGCTGGACGTCGCGCAGCTAAAGGGCACCCCCGCGGAGATGCTGGTGGTTACTGCTGCTGGCAAACATGTGCCCACGGCAACAACCGTGCTGGATATTTCCCTGACGGGTATCTTCCTGCAGAGCGCCAAACCGCTCGGCGAGCGTGGCGAGTCCGTCGAGGTGGCGGTTGAGTTTCAGGGTGAACGCGCCGTGCTCAACGGCACAATCGTTCGCCACAATGACGAGAACACCCGATTTGCAATTACCTTTCCCGAATGCATGGATGCGGCAGGTGAACTCACCCCTCCCAAGGGGTATCGCTCCATTTTCTACGCGCTCGAGCAAATCTGGCTCGACAAACAACTCGGGTTGCAGTGGAAATAGACACCAGTGGAAGGGATGAGAAGCCTTGGCAGTCTGGCAATAGCGGACGCGCAATCGCGGGATTTTGCCCGGGTCTCGGGCGATTTTAATCCGCTCCATCTCGACCCCGTTGCGGCCCGCCGCACGCGCTTTGGACACACGCTGATCCACGGTGTGCATGGCACGCTCAAGGCTCTCGATCTGTTGCTGGACAGCCGCGCGGTGGCAAGTGCGCTGGCCGGTATCACGGTCAAGTACACCAGGCCTGTTACGCAGGGCCAGCGCCTGGAGTGCTTCGAGCAATCGCTTGAAGACGCCGTCATCCGTTTGGAATTGTTCGCCGATGGCAGCCGATGCCAGATTATTGATCTGACCTTTGTTCAGGGCCTCGCAGGGTGTGCCTCGCCAGATATCGCTTTCAGGCAAGCATGGAAAGAATCATGCGACCCGGTGGAACGCCCGATGGCGAGTGCCAAAGCGCTTGCGGGTAGCGTTGCGCTGAGCTGGGATGCGGCGCTGATGAGCGCGCTGCTGCCCAACGCGACGCGTTACCTGCCGGCGCACCAGCTCGCCGTTCTCATGGCGAGTAGCCGCATTGTCGGCATGGAATGTCCAGGCCTGCACACGGCGTTTGCGCAGCTCGATATACGCTTTTCAGATGCCGATACCAAGGCCTCGCCAGAGCCGGTGTCGCAGCTCGAGTACCGGGTGCGGAGCATTGATCCACGTATCGACAGGGTTGAACTGGCGCTTCAACACGCCACCGCGAGCGGTAGCCTGGAAGCGTTTTTCCGTCCGCCGCCGGTGCAGCAGGCCAGCTTCAAGCGGGTAGCAAGCATGGTCGAGGCGAGCGAATTCTGCCAACAGAGCGCTCTGGTTGTTGGCGCGTCGAGAGGGCTTGGCGAAGTGATTGCCAAGCTGCTGGCGGCGGGCGGCGCGCGCGTCATGATGACCTACGCGGCCGGCAGGGAGGACGCTGAGCGAGTCTCGACGGAGATAGGCCGCGAAAGGTCACCGCCGGATGTTTGTGCCTACAATGTACTCGACGGCGTAATGCCGCCCGGGATGGCAGCTTTCTGTGCAACTGCAACCCATGTCTATTACCTCGCGTCGCCGACCATCAGCAAACGGGGCGGCAAGCAATGGGACGCACAACTGTTCAGCCGCTACAGCGATTTCTACGTTCACGGGCTGGCCACGCTTTTGCAGCAGGTACTGCCCGACCGTAGTGACAATAAAACACTGCAGATATTTATGCCATCCACTATATTCCTGGAGCAGTATCGCAAGGGTTTCGACGAGTACATAGCCGCGAAATCCGCGGCGGAGGCGTTTGCGCGCTGTATGGAGAAATCTCATCCGGAATGCACCGTGCTGGCTCCCCGGCTGCCGGCGCTGCTTACCGACCAGACCAGTAGTAGCAAAAACGGCAGTGACCAGCGCACCGTAGAGGTCATGCTTGAACAGTTGCGCTTTGTGGCTGCTTCAGTCGACAGTGGATGCATGGTGGGGTGAACTGGCGAATTCGTCCGGGTAGTAGTCCCAGATCGCCCGGTCTCCCTTGCGTGTGTAGGCAATACTGTTGCCGTACTGGGGGGCAGGTTGGCCCATGCCCACGGCGGGGTCAGTGAAGAACATTCCCACCTGAAGCCCTGTGCCGATGCCGATCATCCCCGGCGGATCGCAGGAGAAGTACTTACTCCAGTATTTCTCGGAGAAAAACACCGAGCAGTACTCGACATTGCGGTACTCATCCAGAAACAGGTAGGCGCCGTCGAGAAGGTGTGGCCAGAGGTTTAACAGACAATCGTGCAGGCTGGCGTAGTAGTCGACGTCCCAGAAGGCGAGCACGATGTCGTCCGAGTGGTTGGGCAATGTGTCTTTAAACCACCCCTTGTGGAAGCTGCACGCGTCAAGAGACCCCAGACGGCGCACGTTTGCTGTCACTTCCTCCAGCGTGCCACCGAAGACACCGGGCACAAAGCCCTTGCGGAAACTGCGCAGCGCGATGTGGTCGCCTTCCGTGGGCGGCGGCAGTCCCTCAAAGGAATCGTATACCCTGAGCCTGCGGCCGACGATGGCGCAGGCCAGCGACAGGTTGACCGTTGCTCCGCCTTTCCAGCAGCCGCACTCGACCACATCGCCTTCTTTACCAGGTGGTATCTCGAGCAGCCGCATCGCCATCACCAGGTGCGCGCGCCAGGACGTGCCGGAAGTCATCCGGTAGAAGTTGCGGAAGAAGCGAAAACCCAGCCGCATGCGCCGGAACCAGTTCATGCGGTAGCCGGGGTGCACCTTGCGCGAAAACGTCAGGTAGAACAGCCCCACCGGCATGGTGACAACGTCGTATACGACACGCCAGTAACGGAACAGCCGCTGCCTGCGCGCCAGTTGTTTGTTGCGAGCCATTTAGCGGCCTCTCGAAGTTGCTACAGGGTTTATTGTGCGCTACCAGCGGATAGGAATCTGGTTCTTGGGGAAGTTTCCCGAATCGAAGAACCACGTTTCGATGGCGTAGCGGTTGTCAGCAGGTTCGGCCACGTGCTGGGTGCGATGAATCAGGCCATGATCGAAGAAAAATGCATCCCCGCGTCGGAAAGCGGGCGTGACAATCGCTTCTTCGCCTATTTGATCAACCACCGCCTGCTGCGAGATCGTCCAGTCCAGTACGCCGGACCCTTTCTCGAAGGCCTGGTTCAAACGCACGGGGACGATATCCATGCCGGGCACATTGGTGCCCGCGCCGCAGTCGCTGAGTGGAATCCAGCAGTTCAGGCTGTCAATGTCGCTGCCCATGAAGGCGCCGTCCTGGTGAAAATCTATGGGCTTTTTTGGCGATACCGTATTGCGCAACACCCACTTGTATACCGATACGCAGGGGTTGTTTTCAAAATACTGTTGCAGCAATCGATCGAGCCTCTTGCGTTCAAACAGACTGAGCAATCTTTCGACCAGTACAGGTGAGGTCGCCGTCAGGCAGGAGGTATCCGCGCCCAGTGTGCGGGTGAGATTTTTACCCAGCTTGACCGTATCGCTGTAGGTGTTGTTGATCTTGCGGTTCTTCTCGATGTTGGGTTTCAGCGCGGCGAGGAAATCGCTGAGATCCACTTGTTTTGAGAGGTATTCGTGCAGTGGAAGTTCACCCCGGCTCACGGCGAAAGAGTGCGCAACGCAGGCCCGCAGTTCATTCACTTCCGCGTGGGTGTAGAAATTGTGGACCTGGCAGCAGCCACTCTCGCGGATCGCCAATTTAAGTGACTCCAGTGTGAACTCGTGCGCATCGAGCGCGGGTACGTCGTAGCCTGGTTTATGGCTGCCGTCGTTCGCGGAATCAACCACCCGGGACGAGCGCTCCGGCTCCACGTCCTGGAAGTGGTCGATGCGCTGTTTGAGCCTGCTGAGATACCAGTCACGCCGCAACAGGTGGTCGAAGTAGATCAACATGCGTTTCAGCGGTGCATCCATCGGTGCGTGGTATCTCCTGTTTTACCGATGACGCCGGCCTGGCGGCGTCCGAGAAGGGAAGCTAAATGATTCAGTAGCGTCATTCAAGCCGCCCGCGCGGGGACTTGTACTGGCGTTTGTAAACCTGCAAGCTCGGGGACGCCGCGGCGCTGCCCGTTCCCGCCTGCGGGCAAAATTTGTGTCTGGCCCACCAACCGACGGCTCTATGAGGATGCGACGTTCCGCTGGTGAACATGCTTGAAACGATAGAAACAGCTCTGAACCAGTTTGCCGACGCTATGTGGGGCACACCCATGCTGCTGATGCTGGTGGGGGGCGGCATTTTTTTAACCCTGTATGCCAGGTTGCGTCCCTTTCGCCACTTCGGGCACGCCATCGGGTTGTTGCGCGGTCGCTACAATCGAGCCGAAGACCCGGGCCACCTGTCG